>Ga0129317_1000034_pt1 | contig 165064 bp, 158 predicted proteins | sample Cm1ome_FD_94430 | JGI IMG/M metagenome (GOLD analysis project Ga0129317, IMG submission 94430) | Eastern black-and-white colobus group fecal microbial communities from Wisconsin, USA - Cm1105 metagenome | ecosystem: Host-associated > Mammals > Digestive system > Large intestine > Fecal...
AGAACAATATTCTTGCAGGACGTTTCAGCCATAGCCAGAAGAATGTTCTCGGTTATCTCTTCATTCACATTGTAATCAGACTTCACACCTGTCGTTCCTCTTACCGCAGCTAGATGGATGATTGAATCCACATCTGCTAGTACAGTCTTAAGACTGGAGACAGAATAGTCAGTCTGTCTCCATTCGATTCCGTCACGCATTCCGTCTTCGCTTCTGCTTAAAGATACGATTTCGTGCTCACTGTAATGCTCTTTATAGAGCAAAAGGAGCTCGCTTCCGATAAAGCCGCTCGCTCCTGTTATTGCTATCTTCATGATTATTTAACCTCACATGCGAAGCATCTCTGCTTACCTGTCTTCTCTGGTGGAATTACGTCAAGCCACTCAATATGAATAGCGAATTCATCGCCGTAAAGCTTCTGAACCTCTGTGATGAAGCGGTTCTCGATTTCTTCCTTAGTCATTGATGTGTTCTTAGGGTCAGCTACAAGCTGAATCTTCATGTCGTGGTAAGTCTCCTGAATGAACTTGAACTGAGCAAGACCTACAGTGTGGTTAGCAATTCTCATAAGCTGAAGCGCTGATGAATCAGCAGCGCCCTCATGCTTAACAAGGTCATTCATTCTACCCTGAATCTCAGTGAAGTATCTGATTCCGTTCTTTACGTATGACTTTCCGTTGTCGAGTGTCTCATAATTGATCAGCGGATAAGTGTGCTTGTAGAGTGAAGTAACTACAATTCTTCCCTCATCTGCAAGCTCATTATCCTGATTGTAAACGTTTGCTACAGCGATATCGTTTGCAACATAATAGAAGTCATTGCCTGGGAACTGATAGATAAAGCTTCCCATCTCAGATACACCGTAAGCATCGATAAGTCCGTCACCAAGACCCTCTCTCAGAAGCTGTCTTGTAACACCATCTACCATTTCGCTGATTGGTGCGTAGAACTTAGGCTGCCACAGCTCCATATCATGCTCTGCAGCATACTTAACTATTCTTACGAGAACATTTCTTCTCAGGCACAGAAGATCTGGCTGGTACTCATTGATATCTCTGATTGTATCCGCAAGTCCGTCACCTACCGCATTATCCTCGCCAACTACACGTCTTCTCATAAGACCAAGTGACTGAATGATTGAGTCTCTGTTGTTCTTGCGAGGGCCCTTGTGGCTAGTGGCAAAAGAGTACATCTTTCCACGAAGTGGTCTGTATCCCGCTACGGAGAGAGCTCTCGCCCAGTTCGCGTCACTGCATGCCTGCTCCTTCTGTGTATAAAGCATCTTAAGTGGTGTTCCTGAAGATCCGCTTGTGCTCAGGATATTGATATCCTGATGCTTCTCTGGATGGTTATCCCATTCCTCCTGCATCCAGAGTCTTAGCTCTGGCTTAGTAAGTGTTGGGAACTTAACGAGATCCTCTGCAGTATGGTAATCATCAGGAGTTGTTCCTGATTCCTCAAACTTGGCACGGTATACAGGAATATCCCATGCTCTCTTCATAAGAGCATGAATCTTCTTGTCCTGATCCTTCTTGATCTTAGCCTCATCATAATCAAATGATTTCTTAAGAGTCATAAGATACCATACTGTGTACACATTCTTAAGCTTCTTCTGTAAACTCATTTCTTCCTTACCTCTAATCTATTATGTTACTTATTTATTGCTCTGCCGGTTTTCTTAATCTGATAACCGCACTTCTCTATATATCCGTTTACCTTGAGTACTCTGTCACCATCATTGTAGTAATAGCATGAATACTCAGCATCGCCATCCTCAAACTCTGAGCGGCTGAACTTCGCGTTAGGCTCCTTGCTCATGAATACAAGCGTATACTCAGTCTCAGGCATTTCGTATTCATCATCGAGAACGCTTTCGCCCTCAAGAAGATGTCTGAACGTTGCATCAAGAAGATCTGCTCCGCAGTAATGCTTGATAAGGTTCCACATGTGACAGCCGTCAAGGCGTGGAGCAATCTCAAGAATCACCGGATGATTATTCTTATCGAGCTTAATCTGAGCATAACATGGACCATTATCTAGTCCTATCTTTGCACAGATTCTCTTCACAAGATCAATGCACTCAGCTTCTGCTGCTCCTTTCGCCCATGAAGTCGGAACTACGTGTTCCTTGATGATTCCGCCAGGATACTCATCGAAGACGTATCTGTCAGATACAACGGCAAACTTCAGCACACCATCCTGCATGTATCCGTTAACTGACACCTCCGGACCTTCTACAAATGTCTCAATGATTACTCTTCCATTAATCGAGTAGTCAAGTGAAACATCAAAATGCAATCTGATATCCTCTGCAGAATCAACTCTGAAGCAGCCTCTCTGCCCCTGTGAATCAACAGGCTTCATCATAGCTGGAAATGCATCATGCTTCAACGCATCTTCAAGATTTGTGACAACCCTGAAATCCGCATTTCCTTCGAAATCGCTTCCGAGTGCAATTCTAAGCTTGTCCTTCGAATGACAGATATCTGCTGTTTCAGAAGATATGAAGTGAGGAAGTCCGAGAACCTCGCTCGCTTCCATCGCTGTCGGAATAGCAAGATCTGAACCGATTGAGTAAACTGCAGTTACGTCATACTTCTTAGCAAGCGCAACAACACCATCAACACTCTTTATGTCAACCTGATCGAAATAGTCAAGGTGTGGAATGCCGCAGTCTACAGTGGTGTAGCTGCATCCACAGACCTCGTAACCATTCCCCTTGCAATATTCAATTGCATCTATCTGAGCGTTTCCAGCGCCCAGAATCAGAATTCTTTTACTCATTACTTCTTGTCTTCCTTATCCTTAAGATCCTTCTTGATCTGTGTTGTTGAAATTTCAGGTGTTCTAGGGAGGTATACTACCTCACAGCCTTCCTCTTCAAGGAAGTCGAACTTACCCTTCCAGTCGTCACCGATTACGAATGTATCGATGTGATATTCGTGAACATCTCTTCTCTTCTGTTCCCAGTCTTCTTCCGGAATAACGAGATCAACATATCTGATTGCCTCTACCAGTCTCTTTCTGTCCTCATATGAGAAATAGCACTTCTTGTTCTTCTCGTTCCAGTTGAACTCATCAGTTGAAATCGCAACGATCAGATAATCTCCGAGAGCCTTCGCTCTCTGAAGCAGATTGACATGACCGTAATGAAGAAGGTCAAAAGTACCATATGTAATTACTCTTTTCATGTGTCTCCTTTGTTAGCCCCAAATTGGCCCCTGTATATTACCGTCTTCTGTTCTAACCTTTATCTTGAGCATGCTCTTGATAATATCGATTCTCTTGAGCATCTCTTCTCTTGAATCTGCGTGGAATACGATCGCGCAACGCTGATTCTTGTCCGCAGCTGCCTTGGTGTGCTGTCCAACCTCGATATTGGCAAGCTTAGTCTTGTCCACCCAAGGGAGCGCCTCAACCTCTGGCTTACCCTCAGTTGAGATAACCTCACCAAGGGGCAGATAGAAACACACATAGCCTGCATGTCTCTGATTCATCTCAAAATGCGGAACATCATCAAGTCTTCCAAGTGCAACATTAACAAGGAATTCCTGTGTATCAATTCCAGTCTCGTTTGCTGCAATCGCAGTAGCAATATATGTACCGCCGCCTCTCAGTGCACACTCGATAAGATAAATCTCACCTGTATTCTCATCCATGATGTACTCATTATGAGATACGCCCTGATGCATTCCAAAGCCTTCATTAATCTTCTGGCTGTAATCGAGAAGCTTCTTAACAACCTCATCGTCAGCTGTCGATGGATAAAGTCTTGTCTTCGAAGAGAATACATTCGGAAGATCGAACTCATCGAGATCAGCATACATCAGTGGATATACATGTCCGCCCGCTGCAATTGAATCAACCTCAAACTGAGGTCCTGTTACGAAATGCTCAATGATGATTCCGCCAGATCTTGAGTAAGACTTGGCCTCATCCCACTTAGCAATAAGCTCCTCTTCAGTAGGAATCTTGGAGATTCCACGAGAGCTTGAAGAATCAACCGGCTTGATGATAGCCTGTCCACCGAGTGATCTGAATACCTCGATAGCCTCATCGAGGGTGTAAACCATCTTGCTCTCAATTGTAGCAAGTCCAAGCGCCTTGCTCTTCTCTCTCATTCTATGCTTGTCAGTGTAGTTAAGAGCAGTCTCGTATGTGTTTCCAGGAAGTCCCATGTGCTCGGCAACATATGCTACCGGACGGACAAAAAGGTCTCCCTGATCCGAGATTACTCCGTTAATCTGTTCTTTCTTTGCTACTTCGAGTGCATACTCCTCGTCCTTTGCGTCGTGGAAGTAAACCTTGTCAGCAATCTGAATTCCAGGGTATGGTCCATCAGGTGTGATTGCGATTACATAGATTCCCATCTCCTGTGCCTTGGTGATAAGTGGTACCTGAAAAGGTCCTGCTCCCAGTACAAGTAGTTTCTCCATTTTACTTAAGCTCCTCCTTATCTCCCAATTTCTCGATAACACTTCGGATTACATACTGAGGCTGCTGATTCATGCTCAGATATATTCGTCCGATATATTCACCTATCACACCTAGCATGAACATAATAAGACCTCCAACGAGAAGGTTTGTCGCAATAAGCGATGTCCATCCAAGTGCAACATTAGTCTTAACGCACTTCATGATAATCAGTCCGATAATTGTCAGGAATCCGATTGCTGAAAACAGCATGCCCATGATAACCGCAAGTCTAAGCGGCTTGATTGAGAATGTTGTCAGTCCGTTGACCCATGTTGAAAGCAGCTTGCTGAAATTGTAGCCTGAGCTTCCAGACATTCTGTCCTTCTGATTAACCTTGACGTTACCGATGTTGTAAGTTGTTCTTATAAGCAATCCACCCATGTGCGGATATGCGTTGTTGTAATTGATCATCTCGTCGATGACAAAGCGCTTTGCCAAAAAGTATACTGACAGGTTGATGTTTTCCGGCTTATCTAAGAAGAACTTGTTCATCGCAGTATTCATTCTTGTTCCAAGACTTCTGAAGAAGCTTCTCTTGCCTCTGTCCTGATACTTGGCACACACTACATCGTAGCTCTCTGCCTCCATCTTCTCGTAGAACTTGAATACTGTCTCTATTGGTGTCTGTCCGTCATCATCACAAACAGCGACGAACTCGCCTGAAGTTCTTCTAAGACCAGCCATGATAGCGCACTGCTGTCCGCTGTTCTTGGCGATATCGATTCCGATGATATTGTCGTACTTCCTGTTAAGCTCCTGAATCGTTCCCCATGTATTATCCGGTGAGCAGTCGTTAACAAGAATAATCTCGGATTCGAACTCCGGCTTTCCTGCAACTGTCTCCTGAATTGTTTCAACTACATGCGGAAGTGTCTTCTCTGATCTGTAGCATGGTATTACGAATGAAATTAACATATTATCTCTGGCTCCTTATCTGATGATGTAAATGTAATAGTCGTCTCTCTCATCGATGTTGTGAACCAGATGATCGAAATGCTCATGAACCTTGGCTCTAACGATGCAGCCTGGATCCTTCTCCTTAAGCTCCAGGTACTCTCTATAATCATCCTCTGTGATTATGAACCTTACCGAAGCGGTATTAACGTGTTTTATCTCTGGCTCAGGAAGTTCATTTCCGATTGCAACCTCTGCAACCGCCCTAACATAATCGTATCCTGTAGAAAGCTCGACAAGATCGCTTCCGATGAAGCCTCCGCCCATTCTGCCGCCGATCTCAATCAGCTTGATGTTGTCATTGTCATCAATCTTAAGCTCGATATGTGCCGCACCGTTCTCAAGCATCAGTGTATCGAGTGCGTGATCACACACCTTGCGAACCTTCTCATACATCTCATCTGAAAGTGGCGCTGGCTGCACGTGTCCTGTCTCCATAAAGTATGGAGCTCCTGTTGTAGTCTTGTGAGTTGCAGCAAGCATCCAGTGCTTTCCCTTATATGAGATGTACTCAATGCTGTACTCCTCACCGAGAGCATACTCTTCAAGCAGAGCCTTCTTCTCCCAGCTTGAATCAACAGCCTCCGATACAGCTTCCTTAAGCTCATCCATGTTATCAATCAGCGTTACGCCACGGCTTCCGCTTCTGTCAGTAGGCTTTACAACTACCGGGAACTCGATTCCAATTGACTCGAAATCTGTATCATTATCTACGAGCACACTCTTAGGACTCGGGTCGCCTCCTCTCTCAAAGGCCTCTCTCATCCAATGCTTATTAGTGCTCATGCGGGCTGCTTCAATTGAGTTTCCTGTAAGACCCATCTCGCATGCTACATAGTTAACAGTATCCATAGCGATATCAGATCCGATGCTTGTGATTCCATCGATTCCAATCTCTCTGCACTTGTTAAGAATCGCATCCTTATCTCTTGTGCTGATTGGATAGAAGTAATCTGCCAGAGTCTCCCCAATATCTCCTGTTTTCCATGCAAAAACATGCGTCTCGAGTCCCATTTCCTTTGCTTTAACGATCAAAGCATTCTGAAACAGCGACGCTCCGATAATTGCCAGTTTTTTTCTGCTTTCCATTTGTTTCGTTACCTTATTTCCTGAGATTTATTTGATTATTGCAGCCAGCGTTCTTGCTGCCGCATTTCCGTCGTCCTTTGGATTATATTTCGCGCAAAAGCTCTGATACTTCTCATCCGGCGACCATCCGTCGCACGCATGAATCTCGGCGAGCAGATGATCTTCATCCCTTACAATCGGACCAGGCAGCTCATCTAGTGAAATATAGAAGCCTCTAAGTTCACCTGCGTACTGCTCAAGGTCGTACATGTAGAAGATAATCGGTTTACCGAGGTTCGAATAATCGAAAAACACGCTCGAATAATCTGTTATCAGAATGTCAGCTGCAAGATATAGCTCATTTATATCACTGTAGGATGATACATCCACAACAAAACCCTTGTACTTATCAAAATCAAAGCTATTAGCAACAAGATAGTGTGCTCTGAAAAGAATTACATATTCATCCCCAAGCTCATCTCTGAGCTTGTCGAAATCAACTTCTGTCTTATATGTGTATCCTGTTCCACTTGTATGCTGATTGTCTCTCCATGTTGGTGCATATAGAATCACCTTCTTGTCATTGACACCAAGATTCTGTCTGAGCTTCTTCACCTCTTCAGGGGTTGCATTAATCAGTCTGTCATTACGAGGATATCCCTCCTCGATAATCTTGTCAGTCTGTCCGGTCTTGACAAGGTTCCATGCAGTTGCGAACACCTTAGTCGTAAAAGGTGATGGCGACACAAGATACGAGAACTTTGCTGCATCCGTTCTATACTTCTGCCTTATTTCTTGCATAGAATTCATCGCGTTATCACTCGCGCTGAGGTCATAACCAAGCCTCTTAAGAGGTGTTCCATGCCAGCACTGAACATAAACCTGATTCTTCTTAGGATGCTGATGATCGAGCATTCTGTAGTTGCTGATCCAGTACTTGGATGTCCTTAGAGCCTTGTTCTCAGCCTTACTTCTGTACTTAACTACCTCAGTTCTTTCATTCTTAAGGAATTCAAATCGCTCTGGTTCTCTAAAGCTCCATACGAACTTATAGTCCTTATATTCAGGCGCCTTCATCATGTACTCATACATTGCCTTAGGAGAATCACTGTACCCTCTTCCTGAGAATGTGATGAAGAACACCTTCTTCTCATCTACATGGGCAAAAGGCTCGTCGAGCGTCATCTTCGCTCTATATGCGACATCCCTCAGTCCCCTGCCAGCTACTCTGAATGCCTTGTTCTTCTTGGCGATACTAAATGCTAATTTCTTGATACTACCCATACTTACTTCCGAATTGTTATATTATACCTTCTTAACGTTGCCCTTCTTGCAGCAGATCCAGCCACTTGGAATCTGCATCCAGTTTCCATCCTTCGAAACCTTCTTGCATGTTACAACAGTTCCCTTCTTAAGCACTGCATCAGTTGTTCCTGTAAGAGCATGCTTCCTTGCAGATGCAGAGAGTGTTGATCTCTTCTTGATTGCATAATTGGTTCCAGGACCCTTTCTTACATTCATATTATCGAGCAGCTTATAATTCTTGCCAACCATAACTGTGCTACTTGAACCAGTTGAAGGTTTAGTTGATGGCTTTGCTGTTTTCTTAAGCTTTACATAAGATGTGTCTCCTTCACCTGCACACATCCAGCCACTCGGAGTTCTGACCCATGCGCCCTTGACTTCCATGCATGTAACAACAGTGCCCTTCTTGATACATGCATATGTTCCATTAAGCGCATGCTTCTTGCCATCTGCTGTCAGGGACATTCTGAGCTTCTTAGGATAATATGTTCCAGGTCCGATTCTGATGCTCATATCGTCGAGCAGAGTGTATTCACTGCCCTTCTTCAGAGTCTTGCTGATGCTTTCAGAAACCTGTGTCTCCACAATTCTGTTGAACTTCGCAGTAAGTGTCCTTCCGCTTACCGTCCAGCCTGGCATATAGTAGCCATTCCTCTTAGGCTTAAACTTGCTGTCAATGCTAACAGTGCCATTTACTGTAAGAGTCTTATTTCCCTCACCATTGTTAAGCTTTATTGTAAGTTCAGTTCCCTTAGGCACCGATATCGATGCATTCAGATGATCAATATTTCTGAACTTAACCTTGCAGAATACCGCATTCTCCTCAGACTGAGTTCTCTTAGGCGCACTTACAACCATTGCTCCATGTTGCTTAGGTTCAACAGACAGTAGAATATCTCCTGTCATAAGCTTATCAGGAACAGTTGTGTAATCTGATGTTGTAAAGCATGTAAAATCTGGGCTCTTCTGAGCTCTCTCATACAGAGCAACCGCACTTAAGTCACCCTTCTTACCAAAACCATCTATTCCTGCCGCAATAATACATGCCGAAATCATCGGAGTGCACGAAGTCTCGCAAGTAGTATCTATCTTGCTTGCATCCCATCCTGCTGCCTTAAGCTTGTCGAAGAACGAAGTTCTATGTGTGATGCAGTATCCGACATTCGGATTATCACAGGCATCCTTCATGATCTTCGCCATAATCTTCGCCTTAGACGAATCGTTACATCTTATTACAACATCCCAGTTACGAGCTGATGTAGGCGAGGCATTATAGTCCCAATTCATGGTGTAGACTTCCTTGCCTGTCTGATCTCCCGGCTTCTGATTCCGGAGTCCATTCTCTCCGCTTGCCGCATGGCCAAGAATAACATCTGACGATGCCGCTTCTACACTCCAGCTTCCGATTCCTCCAAGAATCATCGACGTCGCTAATATTATTGATAAAAGTGCAGTTTCTATTCTGCGTATGTTCATATAAGTCAATCTCCTGGTGATTATTTTCAAATACCTATACAGCATTTATTATAACACATATAGTATTCAATCAATCTTGAATTATTGTTACGTTTGGTGTTAGATAATAATATAGGTTGAAGGGAGGAATAATTATGCTAAGAAATATCCTGACTAGACTGAATAACAGAAACAAAAGAAAGCAGAGAAATGCTCTTCGTAACGAATATCTTGAGTTCATAAGAACACTTCCAGTCGAAGAGAATTCTGTAATGATAGAAGCACGAGATGGAGATGCCATTGATGGAAATGCATTCTACATGCTTAGAGAGATTCTTCAGTGCAACGAATATAAGAGCCTTGCGGTATATGTGTCAGCGAGAGACGCGGCGGCAGCCGATGCTTTTGCCCGCGTGATTGGGGATACATCGAGAATCAATTTCGTTATCGTCGGCTCACGTGAATACTACAAGGCGTGGGCTACTTCGAAATATCTCATCAATGACGCGACAATCAGCAATTTCTTTATAAAGCGTGATGGACAGAAGTATCTTAATCTGTGGCACGGCACTCCGCTTAAGTGTATGGGTCGCAGAGTTGCTCACGAGCCGCACGCTGTCGGAAATGCGCAGAAGAATTTCGTCGCGGCGGATTACCTTCTTTATCCGAATACGTTTATGATGGAGCATATGGAAGACGATTATATGCTTTCAGATATTGCAGGCGGTAAGGCCGTACTCAGCGGTTATCCTAGAAACTCAGTTTTTCTTGATGATGCAAGGCGTAAAGAGGTTTCTGAAGCACTTGGACTTTCGGAGTATAAGATTTACACTTATATGCCTACATGGCGTCCTTCGATGATGGCAGACCAGATGGCAGAGATTCTTGCTGCGTTCGATGAAGAGCTCTCTGATGACGAGATTCTCCTTGCCAAAATACACCCGCTTGCATCAAGCAGTGTTGACTATTCAAGCTTTAAGCACGTTCGTAAGTTCCCGTCGGAATTTGAAACTTATGAAACATTGAACGTTTCGGATTGCTTAATTACCGACTATTCAAGCGTATTTTTCGACTATGCTGTTACGGGAAGAAATATCGTTCTCTACGCTTATGATGCTTGTGAATACCTTTCAACACGTGGACTGTATCTGCCGTTTGACTCGCTTCCTTTTGTCCAGACAAGTACAGTTTCGGAGACTCTGGCTGCTGTAAGAGCTGGCAAGCGATATGATGATTCAGAATTTCTATCTACATTCTGTTCATATGAGACGCTCGACTCGCCTGCACGACTTGCAAGACTGTTCTTTGAGAGCGATGTTCATTCGTGCAGACTTGCTGAGTTTAAGCATAATGGACTGCCTAACAAGCTCATCTGCTTCGGTGATTTAAGTAAGGTTGAGAATCGTGAGACTGCACTGTCAGAGCTCGCTAAGCTCGATGTGTCAGTGGCTAATTACTATCTTATCTTCCATCGCTCAGAGCTTGAAGAAAATCATGAATTCCTTTTCAAGTTGCCTGAGGGAATCAGATATTTCGGTTGTGCCGGCAAAATGCTTGGAAATCCCGATGAGCTTAAGATAATTGAGGCTTATAAGGATGGACACATTGATTTCGAAACAATGAAATCAAGAATTCCTGAAGCAGTAGATTTTGAAATGTTAAGACGCTACGGCGGATTGCAGATTGATGAACTGATTCTTCAAGGAGATCCCGTCATTAAGTAATCTATAATAAATAACGGAGGCTTACTGCTAACCTGTTAGGGTTTCGGCTTGCCTCCGTTTGTTTTATATTATGCTTTATATTATCTTGTCCGCCTTAATCATCTCTACGAGTCTCTCTGCATTCTTTCCATCATGGAACTCGACAATTCTTCTGTACTTATCTTCGTATTCAGAAGGTCTTGGTCCACCGTATGCTCTTTCAAGTGATGCTGTAAGCTTGCTTCCTGTCTCGCACACATCTCCGAACACATTATCATCATTCAGCTTGAGATATGCATTTGAACCGTAGTTACTCATACATGCATCCTTCTCCTCCCAGCAGAACAGCACCTCTGCTCCACGATAGAAAGCATCGTAAGCGATTGATGAATAGTCCGTAATAAGAACCTTAGACTGTTTAAGCGCTTCATCGTATCCAAGGTCAGCCTTATGATACTTCCATACAGGATCATTCGGATTATCTCTGACCTGCTCAAGCACAAGCGGATGTGGCATCACCATAAGCTTATCTCTCAGAGCCTCCGGAACACTCTCTACAATCCTCTTGAGAAAAGCGTAGTAAGAAGTCTTCGTGATGTCTGTCATTCCAACGACAGCCTCCCAAGGTCTCCATGTCAGCATTACCATGATTCTGTCCGCATCATCATTCATAACGCTTCTGTCAAACTTCGGAAGTCCAGAGATGTACATATCACTTTCCTTATAGCCTGCGCCCTCAAGGAAATGCTCCGCCTCAAGCTTCGACGAAACTACAACCCTCTGTTTGCCCTTCACATTTCTCTTGTTAAAGAAGTTTCTCTGCTCACTTCCAAGCGCAACCATGTACATGACACCGTGCTGAAGGAAAACATAATTCTTCTTTCCGTTCATTACATTGTCTATAAACAGCTTGTTGGTCGTGCCCTTCTCTATCGCATGTCCGAGTGCTTCGCTAGACAGAATACTCTTTGCGGCAAAAAGACTGGTGTAATGCTTCCATGAGAACTGATCCACCACGTATGGAAGATACTTCTCTCCGATATCTTTTCGCTTCGGTGCATCCCGGTTTATGATGTAACGCACGTTCTTATAGCCCATGTCGATTAACTTCTCAAAAACTACCGAGCCGCTCTCCTCGTAACCTCTGCAGTTCTTCTCGTAGATAACAACTGGCTTATTTACGACAAGCTTAGAGAAAAGCCATGCAGCAGTGATCTTGCGCTTCTCTTTCTTCCTGTCAGTGACAAGGCCTTTCCTGATTACAAATCTGTAATGTCTGTAGACATCCTTGATCTCACATACATACTCTGTTCCCAGAATCGGACAGATGTTGTCCTCAAACATGCCTCTCTTCCTGCCTACAAGTGCAGGCACAACGAGTCGCTGTCCCTCAAGCATAACTCCAAAATGGGCAATGTTTGTCGCGAACCACCCCTTCATCTCTTCGTTAGGAAATTCCGCTTTGACCTTATACTTTCTTGTAAGAATGTTTCCGGATTTAAAGGTTGATGTCTGTTCTACTGCAGCATCATAGACAAACTCACCATCATACATGTTCGAACCGAGCACGAAACTTCCATCAAGTCTGCAATCATCTGATGCGCTTCTAAGTTCGAGATCTGCCATCATTCTTGTATGGATATTTGCTCCAACCATTGTTATGTTGCTGAGTCTTGCATATATTCCCTTGCATGTCTCATTCTCCCATGCTTCCTTTGAATAATCACTTGGGTATTCAACGAGTTCGTCAAATCCCTTGCACAGCCTTTTCAATATGAGGCTATTACTGTACATGTCAGTTGTCGGTCTGTCATAGAAATGCACCGGTATCTTGTGAAGAACCTTGTGCTGCTTCGCTCTTCTTACAATTTCTATCATCTCAAGATTGTCAGTCAGAAGAATCTCGAGAGTCTTACAGTGCATAAATCCAAACAGTCTCTCGCACTCCTGATCAAGGTATCTGTCCATAAAGCCGACACCCATCTTGCCGTGGTTCTGGTAGACATATCTGTACGCAGATTCCTTGAGAGTAATATTCCCGCCATCACAAAGCTGAATGAAATCAACATTTGATGGCAGGTTATGAAGAAATTCTCTTGCTGTCTGCGTAATCTCGCCCTCAAACGCGAGCACCAGGTTATCTCCTGAATTGTCACGGACAAAATTGCTTACAAGTGTTCTGCTACTTTCGCTTTTGAGACTGCCCGTAATGATTACTCTTGTCCCGTACTTCTCCGCAGCCTCGTCAGAGCAGATTTTCTCTAACATAAACTCCTTAAACAGAGCATCCTTATCGCATCCGTGCGGGATGATCTCATCGGCCATCAGAAGAGTCTTTTGGACTAAACCGAGCTTGTATCCGGAAGAAAGATTGCTTCTTCCGTCACTTCTAATCCACTCTTCCCCTGCCTCGACTGTAAGGCGCTGGTCATTTCTCTTATAGAAAAAAGCGGGCATCGGAACTGATGCCACGAGTTTCTCATATGTGGCGAGTTTATTTGTAGATTCTTCGCCTTTAACTTCAAGTACAGCCGACTTAAGTTTGCGGTCGCGCTGCTTTATGTAGGCGTTCTTCTCACCTGCTTTTCTTACTGTATTTAAATAATGTTTAACGCTCATTCTATTTCTCTATGTATACGCAAGGTTCTATCTTGCGGTTATTCCTTCAATAAACTTAACTATCTGCCCTGTGCAGTTATCTGTATCAATATCAATATATCTGTTTCGGAATGCGCGGAGAGCCTTATAATCGTATTCTCCCGCTCTTGCATCCTCTACGAGGTCCTTTGCTGATCTGAATTCATACTTCGCAATCGGCTCCTCGGCAAAATTAACGTTAAGGCCGGTTCCGCCCATATACTCTTCTTTATCGTATGTGTAGAGGTAAAGCGGCTTATCAGTAAGCGACGCTTCCACAACATACGATGAGTAATCACTTACGATAACGTCTGCGACCTTAAGCCATGCATAAGAGTTGAATTCAGTGTCCACAATTACGTTATCCTGTGGCTCAAGCTCAGTCTTATCAAGTGGATGAAGCTTTACTACAACAGTGTAGCCTGCAGCAGTCGCTTCATTAGCCAGGCTCTCAGCATCTACAGTTCTGCCCTTTCTGAAGGTTGGAACATACAGCATAATGTGGCCACGGTTCTCCTGAAGCTTAGGATGCCTTCTTAGGATTTCGTTCTTCTCTTCAGGATTGTTACTCAAAATATAATCTATTCGTGGCAGGCCGAGCTTCACCACATGATCTCTTCCTGTTCTGAATCCCTCACAGAAATACTTCGCAGTTATGTCACTTGAGCTTAGCACGTAATCGTAGCCTCTGTGCATCTTCATAAGCTTGGCAACCTTCTCAGATGACCCATCTGCCTTGCCGACAGTCTGCCAGCCGAACTGCTTGATTGCAGCCAGAGCATGCCACATCTGAATTACCTTAAGCTTCCTCGGATGCTTAAACAGGCTATTTACAATGCAGTATCCGTCAACGATAAGTACGTCTGATCGTCTTATCTCTCGAATCTGCTCGAGCATATGAAAAGAGTACTCCGCATAATTGCCAGCAAGGCGCTTGCACATTATCTTTACATCAAAACAGCCGGTTGCGGAAAGTGCATCGGCAAGCATTCTGATATCCATTGATGGAGTATCGCTTTGTCTACTGATTATAGTTACTCTCTTCATTAGACTCCATTCCCGTTAACCGGACTGTTATATCTTTGCTGAAACTCGACTCTATTATAGTTAATCTCTTGCTTCGTAGAAATCAATCGCATCCTGAATAGGACCCTCGAAAAGCTTCTTGCCCTTCTCGAGTACAATTCCTGTCTGGCAGAACTCAAGCGCAGTTGAGAGTGAATGTGTTACGAACAGGAGTGTTACATTGTTATCCTCCATAAGCTCTCTTACCCTCTTGATACACTTCTTTCTGAAATTCTTGTCTCCTACACTCAGAGCCTCATCGACGATAAGAATATCAGGCTTAACGTTTACGCTGATTGCGAAACCAAGTCTTGATTTCATTCCGCTTGAATATGATCTCAGCGGCTGATCAATATAGTCGCCTAGATCCGCAAATTCGATGATATCCTCGTATACCGCATCAATCTCTTCCTTGCTCATACCAAGAATACTGCATTTGAGATAAATGTTCTCAACTCCAGAAGATTCTCCATCAAAACCTGAGCTCAGCTCAAGAAGTGCACTGATCTTACCGTCAACATATATCTCTCCGCTTGTAGGGAAAGATACACCTGTAACCATCTTAAGAATTGTAGACTTACCTGCACCGTTTCTTCCGATAAGTGCAAGTCCATCACCCTTCTTAACCTCAAAAGAAAGGTTGTCAACAGCTCTCTTGAGCTTGTATGGAACCTTCTTATTAAACATGCCTCTGAATCTGGCCTTCTCGTTCTTATAAAGCTTATATTCCTTGGTAACGTTCTTAAATGAAATTACCGTTTCTTTCTCTTTAGTCAGTTCGTTGCTCATCTTACCATCCTAAATATAAATATTTCTAAAGCAGTGTTACCGCACTACACCAATATATTTATCGTTGTATTATACCATATTGAAGTGTGTCATACTACATTCTGAAGCTCCAGTCCATAATCAAGAAGTCTTATGGCATCTTGATAGCGTTCCTCTTGCGTTGATCCGAGAATAATTGCTATTATACCATCGTTTCTGTCTCTTTCAGCATATGCTGCAAGGCAGGCTCCGCCCATCGTAGTCGTGCCGGTCTTAATTCCTTTGCACCCCTCATATGTCCTAAGAAGATCATTGGTGTTGGCCAAAAGATATTCTTTATCGCCCCTAGAAATCTCCGCTTCAATCGTGCATTTTCTTGTCGATACAATCTGCCTGAACATCTCGTTTTGCATAGCGTATCTAGCAAGAATTGCCATATCTCTTGCAGTCGAATAATGTCCCGGCTCATCAAGCCCACTTGCATTCTTAAATGAGGTATCATTCATTCCAAGCATGGAAGCTTTTGCATTCATAAGTGAAACGAAATCGGCAATTGTCCCTTCACCTGAATATTTCTCCGAAACTGTCCTTGCAATTACGTTCGCAGCATCATTTCCGGATATCAGCATAAGTCCGTAGAGCATTTCTCTAACAGACATTGTTTCGCCAACATCAAGTCCCATCCTCGATCCTCTAACAAGGTCCTCTGTCATTACCTTCAGTGTATTCTCATCTGAATCCAGAATCTCAAGAGCAAGAATGCATGTCATGATTTTAGTTGTGCTTGCGTTTGACACCGTCTCAGTTTTGTTTTTCTCGAAGACTGTTTCTCCTGTGGCTGCATTTATTACAACAGCATTTCTTGCTGCGACATCAAGCTCTATATTGTTCATTTCATAATCATCCTATTTAATGACAAACGGGAGTGATTAACCTTGCGGTCGAATCACTCCCTGATATCTGCGAATTGTTTAAAGTACGTCCGGAATTTCCTTCCTTAGCTTCTTGAATGAAACAAGCGCAAGGATAGTAAATACGACTAGTGTTATTGCGTAACAGATCAGTGCCTGCGGGTCCTCCCAGAACCACTTCTTGTAGATAAAGATATTTCTGTATCCTGTTGCTACATCTGTTACCGGATTAAACTTCAGAATCAGTCTTATTGTAGGATTGTGAATCTTATCTACGTTGTAGATAATTCCTGACATCCAGAACACTGCTGAAGTGCAGGCTCTTACAAGACTCTGGAAGTCCTTGCTGATTGAAGCAACCATTCCTGCAAGCATACTCCATACCGTAAAGAATACATACATCATAAGCATGTACAGAGGTATCTGCAGATAATATGCATCTGGGAAGAATCCGAATGCACAGAATAGCAGAATTGCGATGAACGTCAGAACGATGTTCGTTGCTAGGTGTGACAGGCTTACATATGTCGGTATGATTGATACCGGAAATTTCATCTTAGTTACAAGGTGCTTGTATTGTCTGATACAAGTAGCTCCTGTGGTTATCATTTCCTGCATGTAGAACCACGGCAGAAACCCACCTACCAGCCATAGGAAGTACGGATATCCATTGATTGGCTTACCGCTTCTCAGTCCTACAGTGAATCCAAACCAGAATACAAATAGTGTCATTAACGGCTTGATTACCGCCCAGCCCCATCCCAGGGCGGCTCCTCTGTATGTCTTGGTTAAATCCGACTTAGCCAGCATGAAAATCTGATTACGATACATAACATGTTCGTTTATTATCTGTCTGATAGTTTCCATAATCTAACCTTTCTGGAATATCTCATATAAATGCAGAGTAATACTATCACAAACGCCCTATAGGTTCAACTTTTTGAGCCTATGCACACTTATGTTCATTACATGAACATTTATAGACCCCGTATTATATGGTATAATTTTTAAATATATTTGAGGGAGGTCTTATGGGAATAAGCAGCAGAAGAATTCAATATGCAAGGAAGATTTCAGCTGAGTCCGGCTGGTCTTTTCTTAAGTCTTACAGAGAGCTCGAGAGAGTTCATCAGACTTATGATATATCCTATAAGCGCTACCTCGATGAGCGCTTCTTTGAGAAGCCCGAGACATGGATTGTCAGAAGGTCTCTTGTTCTTAAGAGAAGAGCTACTGAGAATGAAGCTATTATCTGTGAGATTTCTGAAGAATCAGGAATTCCTGTAGCTGATATCAAGTCGGATATAGATGCGTGCAGGAAGCTTTACGGTGGACGTCTTGGCGCTCCAACCTACCGAAGCTATCAGATTTATAAGATGTCAGATGATGAGAAGCAGGCTTTTATAAATGACCTTAAGAAGAAGGATAAATTTGTAGAAGCGTTTAAGCGCCTTCTGTCTGAATACGACGATAATCCTGAAGTGCTTTCAGATTTATCAAAGATCGAAGACGAGCTTAAGCATTTTCTTCGCGGATTTCTCTCAGAAACCAGGTTTGAAGAGCTTTGCGATTTTCTCAAGATTACAGGAGTCCAGAATATAAGAGATGTTGCCGCAGATATGGAAGCAACCTTATATCTTCTCAATCTTTCGTACAAGGAATACATCATGTTCAGACTATGGGACAAGAGTCTTTCCGAGAAGCTTGATTATATTCCGGACGGAAACCATACTCCGATGATTCTTCATATCAACGGACCTGAGATTTCCGCTCTCTGTAATGATAAGTACAAGACATATAAGAAGTTAGAGCCATATTATTGTCGCGAGATGATTCTCATCACTTCGACAGATGATGCTGATTTGTTCCTCGATTACGGAAGACGCCATCCTAAGGCTGTACTTAAGCCTTACTCTTCTACCAAGGGCAAGGGAGTAAGACTGTTTGACTTTGAAGATGAGCTGTCAGATTTTACCAGAGATGAAGCAATTCGGATCATTGACAACCTGCTTTCTGAAGACGGAGAGTTTGTGCTTGAAGAGCTTGTGCATCAGCACGAGAGTCTCAGAGTATTTAATCCGGATTCGGTAAATACATTGAGAATTCTAAGCTATTACGACGGAGACAAGGTAACGATTGACGGAAGCCTGCTGAGGGTTGGCCGCGCAGGTGCTTTTGTCGACAACGGAGGAGCCGGCGGAATCCTCGTCGGAATCGACGCGTCAACCGGCAGACTTAATACGGGAGGTTTCGACCAGGCAGGAAACATTTTTGACCGCCACCCCGACACTAACGTTGAATTCATGGATTATCAGCTCCCAGACTGGGACGCTGCAGTCAGACTCATTGAGAATGTATCTAAGGAACTTGGACAGTATTACATCGGATGGGACATAACGTGCACAGAAGATGGAGACTGGATTGTTATAGAAGCTAATGGAACGCCGCAGTTTTTCGGTAAGCAGAGCACTACTGGCAAGGGTGCCCTGCCGGATTTTCGAAGGACTGTCGGTGAAGAGAGATTTAAGAGAATTGTGTGAGAGGAGAAACACTATGGAAATTGGTTACACTGCAGGAGTTTATGATTTATTTCACATCGGTCACCTTAACCTTCTTAAGAATGCTAAGGGAATGTGTGACAAGCTTGTAGTTGGTGTTACAACTGACGATCTTGTAACTTACAAGGGCAAGCGTGCAATGATTCCTTTCGAGGACAGAATCGAGATTGTAAGAAGCATCAAGTATGTTGATGCAGTAGTTCCTCAGTATGATATGGATAAGCTGACAATGTGCAAGAAGCTTGGCGCTACAGTTCTTTTTGTGGGCGACGACTGGTACGGCACTGACAAGTGGAAGGCTTACGAGGAAGAATTTGCCAAGGAAGGCATCAGAATCGTTTACTTCCCTTATACTAAGGGAGTTTCATCAACTCAGATTTCCAAGGCTCTTAAGGCTGTAAGAGATGGAGACGCTGAGCAGAAGTAATAACCCAGAATACACTGACAGGAGCTTATACTAATGAAGGTAGATAAGAAATACTGCATGAGTTCATTTCTCATGTACAGAATCATCTCTGATGACGATAAGTGCTTTTCTCTGAAGTACCCATCCAATCTGAGACCTATGATTCAGGATAGAGAACCGATACACACAAGTGATGATCTCTACGAATCACTGAAGCGCCAGATGGCTGAATACACTAAGGATAAGAAGAAGTGTGCGATTGCCCTAAGTGGTGGTATCGATTCTGCAATCCTTCTTAAGTTCATGCCTAAGGGATCAGTTGCATACACTTTTAAGTGCGTTGTTCCTGGTATGGAGGTTAAGGATGAGAGTCCTCAGGCAGCTGAGTATATCAAGTATGCGGTTCCTGAAGGAATGGAGCACAAGATTGTCCCTGTAACATGGGAAGATATGGTTAAGTATTCCGAGCCTCTTATGAAGAGAAAGGGCGCACCTATTCACTCAATCGAAGTTCAGATTCATAAGGCAGCACTTCAGGCTAAGGCTGATGGTTGTGACTGTTTTATTTTCGGTGAGACTGCAGACTGTGTATATGGTGGTCACAGCAGCCTTCTATCTAAGGACTGGACTTATGGCGAGTTCGTCGACCGCTGGTCATTCCTTCTCCCATACAAGGCTCTTAAGGACTGGGAGATGGATATGAAGCCTTATGATGCTTACGAGAAGAATGGATACATTGATGTTCTTCCATTCCTTTCTGAGTACGAGGCTCCTGCGTCACTTAACTCATACAGAAACGCGTGTGAGATGGCAGGAATGGAGCTATTTACTCCATATGGTCATACTACATTTGCCGAGCCGCTTGACCTCGAGAGAGTAAGACGCGGCGAGAATAAGTATATTGTAAGAGAAGTCTTCAACAGACTTTATCCTGAATTTGTAATTCCACCTAAGACTCCAATGCCAAGACCGATGAACATCTGGCTTCGGGACTGGAAAGGTCCCACAAGACCTGAGTTCAGGGAGCACTGCATCGATGAGATGAGCGCGGACCAGAAGTGGCTTGTATGGAGCCTTGAGAGATTCCTTAATATTATTGACGAGGATGAATAATAATATGAACGATGATTCAATTAAAGGCAGACATTTTGAGCTGCTTAAAACAATTAATAATCTATGCCTGGATCGCCACATTGACATGTTCTTATGTGGCGATACTGCTTTGTGTGCTTATAGGGACAGAGAGCTTTCGGATTATGTTACTGTTGCAATCAATGCATCGGATGCGCCAGAGCTTATTTCAGCAATCGATGATGGCGACTATCCCTACGAGACAGAGAGCATGCTTAACAACGGAGGATACCCTTCGTTTGAGTTCAGAGTTTTTGACAGAAGTACAACTGACTTTGAGATCAACAAGTGCAGGAAATATCTTAACAATTGTCTTCATGTAACGGTGAAACTTGTTGAGCATGTATCGGCGATGAAGCTTTCATGGACGATGGCGCGTGCGAGATTCAAGAGCTACAAGAAAGGAATCAGTCTTCCTGCTGAGGTTAACAGCACTGATGTTTCTGCTCCACTATTTGAGAGAATGGTCAAGGCAGCGTCCGCATCTTCTGGCAGGATCTGGTTTAACAGCAAGGAGTTTCCTAAGACTATGCTTGGATCATTTGATCAGGTTGAGCTTTATGGTGAGAAGTTTAATGTTCCTGCAAGAACAGAGGCTTATCTCACCCTGGAGTTCGGAACATTCTGGAGAGCGTATGAGCCTGCTGCTTTCGACAGCCGTGACTGCAACTTCAGATCAGTTTCAATAAGCTGGGACGATTATCAGACTGCGATTTCATCAGTTGATCTTGCAGGCTATGACAAGGTTTATTCGGAGTTTCGTTCAATTGACAAGGGCTTCAGAAAGTACCAGTCGATTGTTAATACTTATTACCAGAATATGGAACGTACCTTCGACAGATTTTATCTGTATGAAAACCTTGAATGCCGCAAGGATGAGTTTATGAAGCTTCGCGAGAACGATGATTTCACAACGCTTCGCAAGGAGCTTGATGAATATCATATGCTGATGGAGCATCATGCAAGGGCTGGCCTCGGACTCTGTTTCGATCCGGATATCCTGGAGATTGCTCTCGATGTTCTAAGACATGAGGGTCGCAGCAAGGATGCCGACGAGCTTAAGTCTCTTGTTCCAGAGCAGCACATGAAACCTATTACAATTAGAGATTACACAGAAGCAATTACAGAAGCTATAGAGGAATAAACATATGGATATGGAACAACAGGCTCTATTTGAGCTTCTTAAACAGGCGAAAGCCTTCATGGATGAGAACGATATCACGTTCTATCTTTTCGGAGGAAGCTGCATTGGTGCTATCAGACACAATGGCTTCATTCCATGGGACAACGATATCGACATCATCATGGATAGAGATAATTACAGAAAACTGATAGAAGCGTCCGGGATGCTTGCGAATGAAGACTTTGAATTCGTATGCTTCGAGAATCATGAAGAATACTTCAGACCTTTTGGCCAGTTCTCTTCGAAGAAGGATACTTACTTCCTTCAGAGCCGTGTCTTCAATAAAGGCCTCTGCATGGGAACTATTATAGATGTCTTCGTGCTCGACTACGTTCCTTCTTCTCGAATGGAGGAGCATATGCACAATCTTCTCATGTATGAGGAGACTCTTGGCTACTACAGACTTTGCCGTGATGAAATCAGTGAACACGCTGAAGAATATTACGCTCTTGTTGAAGAAGAGCGTGAGATTGGACGAAAGGCTGTAATCGACAGACTCAAGGAGAAGGTCGAGCAGTTCTCCGCCCAGGAATCAGATCAGATGGTTACAAGATTCTGGGTTATAAAGCTCAGGAAATATAACAAGGAATGGTTCGGCAAACCAAGATATGTTGATTTCGAGGGTGTGCCTATGCCGGTACCTGCTAATGCTGAAGCTACTCTTCGTGCGCAGTACGGCAATGACTGGTACAACGTGCCACCTCAGGATGGCCGCAAGATCAAGACATTTTTCCATAATCACAACATCAGCAGCAATAACTACGTTGATGATGTTAACAACTTTATCGATAACGATGCTATCGAAGAGCTCCTTGAGAACAGAAAGCATTATCAGGTTGCAAGACTTGGCAAGCAGATTGAAATGCAGAAGTACAAGGATCAGCTGCTGGCTCACAGACTGATTCTTGAATGTAAGCCTGAGACACATTCAGATGATTATTCTGCGCTCAATCCCCTTATCAAGAAGGTTAAGGCGTTCAATAATTCAGGGATTTCTAAGACGCTTATAGACGATGAGTTTGTTTTTGGCTGGATGAAATGGCTTACCGAGAATGGAAGATATTATGATGCTGCCAAGGTAAGGACTGCTTTTGTTTCAGAGGATTTCTCTACAGATGAGCTATCAGAGCTTGACTCTCTCATCGAGAAGCTCAGAATTCTTGACGAAGCGATTTATGAATCTGGTATTGATGAGGTTCGCGCCGCTTATGATGCGATTGATGACGGATATCGTAAGACTGTTTCAAGCTGCATCGTCGCAAGAGGTCGAATCCTGATGCGCGAGGGCTCGGGAATTCCTTACCCTACTGATGCCAAGGCTTTTCTCGAGGTGTGCAATGCATTTCTTGACACACACCCTGACAACTGGGATGTTCTGAAGCAGAAGGCTGATTTCATTTACTCGCTTGATCGAAGAGACGAGGCATATAAGATATATGAAGCAGTTTATCAGAACTCCTGCAACGGAATGATTCTGCTTGAGCTTAAGAAACGATTTGGTTTTAAATAGAATTGTATGAAATAAGGTTCTGATCGTCGTAGCTGATGACCAGAACCTTTTATAATGTCTAATTATTCGTATTGAACTTGTTATTCTTTATTTGTTATTCTTAGCCTCAACAAGCTCACTGATATCAAGCTTATCTCCGATGATGTAATCCATCTCAAGCGGATTGAGTCTCAGGAACATTCCTGGTGTGAAAGTAAGCTCACCTACAATAACCTGACCTGCAACCTCGTAGAAATCGACTCTTACAAGAGGGAAATCCTTAGATAGAACTCTTGCAAGCTCGATCATCTTCTCAACATTCTCAGGCTTCTTAGGGAATCCCGCAGTTACCTTACCTCCCCTTCTAATTGGAAGCGGCTTCCAGTCCATATCAACAAAAGTTCTTGATTGTGTGCCCTCGTTTCTGCCAGAAACAGTCAGCGCGAACTGTGGCTCACCATTAAAGCAGTAGAACTTGTAATCATCAAGACCGCTGTCATCACCGATAAACTCCTCAATCAGAATTCTAGGAACAATCTTCTCAGTAGAAGCGCCCATATTCTTGTAATAGTAGCTTGTCCATGGATATAGCCACTGAGTCATCTTCGCACACTCATAATCCCATGCGACATAGTTCTTATCCTTAACAATAATTACTGAATCATTACCCCATCCGCAGTTTGACTTCATAACGAATCTCTGAGGAAGTGCGTCGTAGTCAATCTCTTCTACACGGTCAAAAGCTCCGATCAGCGGCACGACATATTCCGCTCCGACCTTACTTGCGATGTAGTCCTTGGCGGTTATCTTGTCACAAGCTGTAATGATATCAGGATGCTCGTAGTTAAGAGCGAGCCAGATAATCTTCTCATTAAATGTCTTAGGATTCTTAAGATCAGGCAGATACTTCATCTGCGCGTATGCCTTCTGAAGACAATACTGCTCCTTAGTTCTGTCATCAATTCTTCCGTCAATTGCATACACAACCTCAGGTGATACCTTCTCGAAGAACGCTTCCTTATCATAAATGATTTCCTTAGGAAGCTTAAGAAGTTCACCCATCTCCTTATCAAGGCTACCCAGTCCTGCTAGGAATCCATCTTCTGGGAAGAACTCCATAAACTCAACGATGAGCTGATCCCCAATCTCAAGGAAGTCAATTCTGACAAATGGGAATGGCGCAGCAAGCTTGCCAGAGAGATTTGCAATGGCTTCCCTGCTCTTTGAAGCTGATTCGCTGGTCTTTACAACCTTGCCCTTAGCTTCGATATATTCTGCATTGCCGTTGATGCAATATGCACTTACCTTCTCTGCATCTGCAAACAGGGGTTCTGCATAAAGAACTGTTGCAAGGTCATTAAGACCCCAGTTGAATGCCTCGAAGTATGGATTAGCAACTCCCTTAAGCTGTCCTGCAAGTGATGACTTAGCCTTCTCGATAGCCTTATCAGTCTTCTCTGTCATCACATGTCTGTAGCTGTTTCTTCTGTTAACCTTAAATACGCATTTCTCAGGAAGCTCGCTGAAATCAATGTGCTCCTGGTGTACCCAGAAACCGATTGTGTCTATTACGTATTCTGCACCAATCTTCTGTTCAACGTATCTCTTAAGTGCAAAGCTGTCGTAACAGTTTGCAATGAGTGGCAGCTGATAATGAAGCTTAAGCCACTGAAGCTTCTCGCTTAGAGTCTTAGGCTTGCTGAAGTCCATATCGCGTCCCATCTGTGCCTTAAATACCTTGCCGAGATAAATCTCCATAGCATTAATGTCAAAACGACCTGCTCTGTAGAGTTTTCTGTTACGCTTCACGTATTCCGGCTTCTTGTATGAATCCTTCGCTATATCAGAAACGATGTACTGATCGTCCTGAAAATTCTTGAATTCATCATATGTCGCAGTATTCTTGAATCTCTCATATTCGGTATCAGTGAAGAACTGCTTCTTAAAAGTGCCCGCAATCTTATTCTTTAAGGACATAATAGCCTCCATCTTTATTAATATTTATTACTTTTTAAATTCTTTAATTTGTAGACAATTATATCATAATGTATAATTATGTTAAATTAACAAAGATTCGCATGTTTTTATTTATAAGGAGATGACGATATGAAGATTTTTACTAAGTTTACTACCATTCTTCTATCATCAGTGTTGATATTATCATCATTTGGAACAACAGCATTCGCAGATTCAATGGATGACTATGACCCTGATAAGGCACTACAGTACGCAATTGATAACTGGAATAATCTGACACCAAGGGAGAAGGTTAAAGGTAAGGCTGATTGTGTAGTTTTCATGCGTTCATGCCTCGAAAAGGGTGGAATGCCAGTTGAGAGAAGCTATGAGTACACACCTAATGATTATGTTTCATTCCTGAAGAGCAAGGGCTTTAAGGAGTATGCTATGTCTGCTTCTGATGAAACAAACACAGCAAGCGGAGACCTAATCCTTTACTACTGTGGAACTTGTAAGAAGTATTATCACATGAGTATGATAATAGACCCATACAATATGACTATAGTTCACCACAACGTAAACGGCAAGATTGGTGCTATGGGCAAGACATTCTATGCTTTTGCACACAGTGGTCATGCAGGTGCCAGATATACTATTCTCCACTACCCTAACTACAAGGACCGTTCAAACGATGTAAATGCAACATTTACTGAGGACAATAAGATTGCACTTGAGTGGAGCGCTGTTGATTCTGCAGTAAGCTACAATGTATATAGAGCTACAGCAGCTAACGGAACATACACTAAGATTGCTAACGTGAAGGATACAAATTATACATATTCACCAGTTGCCAAGTTCAGTGGTAAGAAGCTCTATTTCAAGGTTAAGCCTGTAAATGCTGCCGGCGAGATCGGTAAGTTCTCACCATATGCATCAGAGAGTAACGTTAAGGAGTACGGTGCTCCTACTGTAACCAAGTCTAAGGCTACTGTTGTTAAGGTTAAGTGGGGCGCAGCATCTGTAGGATGCAGCGGATATGAAATTTCGCAGACTACATCAGGCAAGAAGATTGAAACAACCAAGGTAGTAACTAAGGGAACAAGCACTTATACTACACTTAAGGCTCCTAAGAAGAAAGTATGTTACTACAGAGTAAGAGCATATAGAACAATTGCTAATGCTTCTGCAGCAGAACCAATCACTGTATACAGCGACTGGTCAGCAGCTAAGTCATTCAAGCTTAAATAATATGTTTGATTCATACTACTACAGAAGGCCTGGTCGATTCGACCAGGCCTTCTTCTTATCTTATCAAGTATTCTATTGTTACATTATCTCCGCTGAGTCGAGGATTACTGTAAAAGGTCCATCGTTTAATAACTCAACCTTCATATCCGCTCCGAAGATACCCTTCTCAACCACAGGACACTTCTCCTTACATCTGTCGATGATGTACTCGTACAACCTGTTAGCCTCCTCCGGGCCGCCAGCATCTATGAATGACGGTCTATTGCCCTTTTTGCAATTAGCGTAGAGCGTGAACTGCGAAATCAGAAGCAGTTCGCCATTAACATCATCTAGTGATAGATTAGTCTTGCCGTTCTCATCCTCAAAGATTCTGAGCTTGCACATCTTATCTACAAGCTTATCTGCAATTGCTTCATTGTCTTCCTTGGATACTCCGATAAGAACCATAAAACCCTTATTAATTGCACCGCAAGTCTCACCTTCAACAGTTACACTTGCGTGCTTTACTCTCTGTATTACAAATCTCATTTAACACTCTCCATCGTCATTGCCTTCTTCAACTGGCTCAGCTGGCTCGACATTCTTCATCATTTCAAGGAACTCTGCCTTGATGCCCTTGTTAAGGGTTGCCTGCATTCCGAAGAACTGTGACTTCGCATTTCCTTCTACGATAATCCACTCTCCGTCTGAATTGCATGTAAGATCCCAGCCGCAGAATACGAGTCCATCGATTGACGCTGCTGCAGCAAGAGCGATCTCCTTGGCCTTCTCCCAGTTAGGAAGCTGATATCCCTTAATCACATATCCGTAGTCTGGATTCTTCTCATATCTGATACCCTTCTTGTCAACGCCTGTTGAATCGATGATGCCTGTCTCCTTGTCGATGTGAGCAAGAAGTCCACCTGCACCGGCATTGTCTATAAAGCTACCCTTGTGACCGATTTTCAGTGAGCAGCCGAGAATCTCGATTATTCCATCGTGCTTGATTGTGATGGATCTGATAGTATTTACTGAATCTGGATTTAGGAACTTGAAATCCTCATGTGGCTGAATCATCTCCTCCACAATTATTCCATCATCTCTAAGAAGCTCCTCTAGAAGCGACTTCAGATTAGTGTTCTCATCTGTATACACCGGCTCGATACCTCTTCCAAGTGAGTCGAAGTTACCCTTCTTTACAAAGCTTGGGTGTCTCTTGACAAAAGCCTCAAACTTATCAAAATCATCCATCGAAAGAATTCTCTCCATCTCACGACCGTAGTATGGCTTAAGCTCAAGGTATGCATCGTACTTACTGTTAAGAGTGTCATCTGCGTGAGTTGAGTTCATTCCCTTAAGGCGCTTACCTCTAAATGCATCGCATACAAACTTCTCTCTCTCAGCAATATCCTTGTTAAAGAAATCAAACGAAACAAATTCTGAAGGATTATATCTCATTACATTTCTGCAGAAATTCATGTCAAAAGCAAGTTCTCTTCTCTCTTCTTCGCTCGCTTCCGCATATTCAGGGTGTGAGTCTTCAACGAACTCCATCAGGAAATCAATACTTAGAGGTGACAGGACTTCTTCATCAATTGCCTTATACTCATCTATCAGAGGCTGTACTTCATCATATGAAATCTCGCCAGCATACGCTCTGTCGATGAGTTCCCTCGCCTCATCTCTAATTTGAGCCTGTCTGATTCCTTTGTTAAGAATCTTCCAGATTTCATCCTTGTCCTTATCAGGATCATAATTATACAGACCAAGGTCCATGTACTTTCTGGCTGTAACGCTTATCTCCTCTGTCCATGACTTAATCTCAAGTCTTCTTGTCATGAGTGTCTTTGTATCAAGTCCTGTTGCCTCAATCATTCTTGCGTATGCATCAGAATTCTTCTTCTTGCCTCTGTTAAGTCTGAGTCCTATTCTTGCAATTCCGACATCAGTCTGAGTCCAAAGTTGTCTCTCTAAATAATCTTTATACTGTATCTTATGAAGTGTTCTCGCCTTCTCTAATTCTTCCTTAGCCTTGCTTACAGGCCAGCCGCTTTCCTCTGCGACCTGCTTGGAGAATAGTTCTAAGTCTCTAGATCTTCTTATTTTAGACTTTATTTTACCAAGTACGCTCATGTGTATTCTCCTTCCTTATTTAGAACTATCCTTAATTATATCATACAACTTTATTATAAATTATCCGATGTGCTATAATGCTTTATGTATATTAATAAGGAGATATTTGTATGGGTAAATTAGCTACATTAACTACCTTTATCAAGGTACTTAACCAGATTAATAAATATAATAAGGCAACCAAGAAGCAGGTTATGAAGTGTCGTGCCGAGGGCGACCTCGAGGGCGAACGTGAAATAATCAGGAAAAATACAGGAATCTATATTTCCAACATCGCAAACATCTGCCATGTAGATGTTGATGTTGAAGGTGCTGAGAACATTCCTGAAAATGGACCTGTCGTAATCTTCGCTAATCATCAGGGTTACGCAGACGTTCTTGGACTCTATCTTGCCATTCGTAAGTTTCAGTTCGGTTTCGTAGGTAAACAGGAGTTTAAGAAGATTAAAGCTATGGATGTAGCATTTAATCTGACAAGATCTGTGTTCCTGCATCGTGGTGATGCGAGAGCTGCGCTCGAAACTATCAAGACAACAACAGAACTCCTTAACGATGGTTTCTCTTTATGTGTATTCCCAGAGGGAACAAGATCAAGAGGACCTGTTCCTGGTGAGTTCAAGGACGGTGCATTCAAGTTCGCACAGAAGGCCAAGGTGCCAGTACTTCCAGTCACAATCAACGATTCATACAAGATGTTCGAGGTTGATGATGCATTCCACCCTTGCACTGTGAAGGTTAAGATTCATCCTGTTGTTCACATTGAGGACATGTCCCGCGGTGAACAGAAGGAGGCATGGGGTGACATTGTAACTACAATTACTTCTTCTATCAGAGAAAGCTAATATCATGTAAACTAACAGCGTGGCTGTAAGGAATAAACATTCCATACAGCCACGCTGACTTTTTATCTCTGTTTAATTGATTTTCTGTGGAAGACAATTCCAAGAATAATCCATACAATCAGACACATGTATGACTCTTTGCCGAGTGAACATCCGAACATTGGAATCGGAACCAGAAGTAATACTACAAATATAACCGAGAATATTATTCCAAGCAACGAGGTAAATACTATTCCAGAATTCTTCTCTTCTCTTGCAAACTTAAATGCAGCAGCAGATGTATATCTATAACCGATTGCTGCGCCAAGTGATGACATATCTACAACCCATCCGAGTGCCGTTCTTCCGAAGAATGGTGCTATCATAGCTATGACCATAACAAACAGGATTGCATTAGCCGGTGTCTTGTTCGTCTTATGAAGCTTCCCAAACCATGCCGGAAGCACATTCTCCTTAGCCATTGAATAAAGCAATCTGCTTGTAGCCATATAGAAGCCGCAGATTCCTGAAAGAATCGCTGCAAGAACAGCAATTCCAAGGAAGGCCACTCCTGCTGTTCCAAGCAGTGTCTTAGCAGCATAGAATGTTGGAAGAGACATCAGACCCCTAAGGTTATGAAGATCATCAATATATTCAACCCATGAATCGTATCCTTCAGGTACGACCATTGCGGTAACTGTGTTTAAGATGACATATACCGCTGCGCCGAAAATAATCGAAATGACCATAATCCTTTTGGTCTTGCCTGGAGAGAATTTGAACTCCTCTGCAGACTGCGGAATCGTATCGAATCCGACGAATGCCCAAGGTGCAACTGCTACTACAGCAAGCACGCCTCCAATCTTGGCATCCGTTGTAGTTGCCTCGTTCTCATAGAAGGCCGGTGACAGGTTAGCAAATGATGCCTTATCACTTACAAGTGCAGCGATTGCAAAGATTCCAACGCCAGCAACAAGCGCGAAAACAAGAATTGTCTGAAATGCTCCTGTGAATCCCACACCCTTGATACTCATTGCAGCAAAGAATACAAGCGCGACAAGAGCTAGTGCAATCTCACCCATGTAGATATCATAATCTGCAACCTCATAATGAAATCCAACCTGGAATACATTATTCATCAGATTTCTTCCAATCAAAGCAAGTGCTGTAGCATTAAGTGGAACAATACACAGATATGAAAGACCAAGAAACCATGAACATATAAAGCCATGATTCTCTCCAAAAGCATTCTGTGTATACGTAAACTCCCCGCCAGCAACCGGATACTTCTGTATCATGTAGTTGTAATTAAATGCAATAATTGACATTATTAGTGCTGCGATTGCCATTGCGATTGCAGTTCCAAGCGGACCCGCCTTACCAAGAAATGTATTTCCAGGCATAACGAAAGCACCCCATCCGATTATGCATCCGAGTGCAAGTGCCCACACGTTAATCTGTGTAAGCTTCTTCTCAAGCTTTACTTCTTTGTTATTATGACTCATGTGCTTACCAGTCCTTACATATAAGGTTTAAACTTATAGAGCATACCCTTCTTGTATGGCTCCTTCGCGAAGGCACACTGATATGATGCAAGACCAGGAAGAGTGTTGCCCTCAATAATTACTGCCTTATCCTCACAGATAGCAACATCCCATCCGATATATCCAAGGCCTTCATATGCGCCAAATGCCTTAAGCGCAACCTCCTTGGCCATCTCAAAGTTAGGAATCTTAAATCCTAGAATCTGTGCTCCTGTGTTAGGATGAATATCGTGTACTTCACCGGTGTTATCAACTGCACCAGTATTACCTCTCCTGTTTCCTCATCAACTCCAGCAAGGATTCCTCCGGCAACCATGTTATCAACAACGCTGCCGTTTGCTCCAATCCTGATAAATGATGAGATAATCTTTGATTCGCCATCGTGAAGAATTGTAACTAGTCTTACCGTATTAACTGCGCCATCATACAGCTCGTTCATTAGGTGATGCTGCTTAACACATTCCTCTATAAGAAACATCGGCTTGCTCATAAAGTCATCATAAAGAGCTCTTGGCTCCCAGTCAGAAAGCTTTACCTTAAATGCGCCTCTTCACTGCATCAGATTGATAGGCTTGCAGAACAGCTCATCAAGACCATCAATGAATTCGAGGAAGCTCTCGTAAGTTGCGCCTGGTTCATTACACCAGAATTTTCTCTGAATATATTTCTCAAAGTAGCGGTCGAAATCCACTTTGTTCTCTGTATACTTTGTAGCACCTTTGTTGTGAGTTCTTGCAAGTCTTCTTGTTGTAAAAAGAGTTGCGTACTCATCGAGCTCTTCATTGGTTAGCTCCCAGCATCTGAACAGCTCATACTCTACGGCATCCGTTCCGTAATTCGCATTGCATTCTTTGATGTGCTTTCGAAGCGCCTCCTCACTCCAGCCTGACTTCTCCATTAGTCTAGCCATTCTTTCTCTGTCAGCCGCTTCCTTCTGAGCTAGCTTCTCTTCGATTTCTTCATCACTTAGAAGGAAATACTGTTCCATGAAATACTTAACCGGGCCAATTCCGTATTTCTTCTTGACTCTCTTGAGTTCATGATCAGCATATTCTTTATCCCAGCCTGTTACTTCAAGAAGCTTGTTATAACACTTAAGTTGCTTGGCATTCATCTTCTTCGCTCTCATTGTAATCTGCTCAGGGGTCATGTTCTCCATCCTCTCCTGAGCATATGTAACATACTTAATGCCATACTCGTCATATACGGCTCTCATCTTCTTATGTGCCTCTTCATAAGACCAGCCGTTTCTTTCTGCTACAAGTGCAACGTTCACATTCTTCTTTCTTTTATTCTCTTTTTTCTTAAAAATTCTCTTTATCCGCCCAAACATCAATTATCCCCCTCGTTTGGTTAATTGCAACATCAATCGTTATTAGTTGGTACCCTCCATACTACACCTGCATTATATTCTGTAAACGTAACTGATTAAATAACGTTTACAGAAAATTAATGTAAAATTTCAGTAAAATACAGGTGCATTATCACCATTAAAAAAGTCAGGAGTCTTAATCTGAACCCCTGACTTAAAGTAATTCTAATGTAAACAGCTACGTGGTAAATGCCACTACTATTATCTAAGCATTAACGCTTACAGCAGCGTCATCTGCTCATTTCCATCAGATCCTATGTTAGGATTCTTCTTCGGAGCCTCAGGCTTCTTAGCGTTCTCTTCATCAACAACCTTGGCAAAAGATACAATCTGCTTGTCATCGTCAAGTCTCATGATCTTAACACCCTGTGTTGTTCTTCCTGAAGTTGAAACCTCATCAGCCTTGATTCTGATAATTACTCCATCAGAGTTGATCAGCATCAGCTCATCGTCATCGCTTACAAGGGTTGCTCCAACAAGATATCCGGTCTTAGAGAACTTTGTCTTATCGTATGTGGCAACTCCCTTACCGCCACGAGCCTGGAGTCTGTACTCATCAAGAGATGTTCTCTTACCGAAGCCCTTCTCAGTTACAACGAGCATCTTACGCTCCTTATTGATATCGAGCTCCATTGAAACAACCTCATCATCACCCTCGAGATTGATTGCTCTTACACCGCCGGCAGATCTTCCCATTGAACGCACATCATTCTCGCTAAATGCAATAGCCTTACCCTCCTTAGTAACAACGAGTACTGTCTCATCGCCGTTTGACTGCGCAACTGAGATAAGCTTGTCGTCGTCCTTAAGAGTAATTGCGATAAGTCCAGTCTTCCTGTTAGTGTCGAACTCGCTTAGAGGAGTCTTCTTGATAGTACCCTTTCTGGTTACCATAATAAGCTCTTCGTCCTTGGAGAACTCCTTGATAGGAATTACAGCAGTCACTCTCTCACCCGCATTGAGGTTCAGGAAGTTAATAACTGGTGTTCCCTTGGCAGTTCTTGAGCCCTCAGGAATCTCGTATGCCTTGATCTTGTATACTCTTCCCATATCTGTGAAGAACATCAGATAATCGTGAGTTGAAGTGATAATCAGATCACGGACAAAATCATTCTCTCTTGTTGTCAGTCCGACAATGCCCTTGCCTCCGCGCTTCTGTGCCTTGAAGGTATTCTCCGGTACTCTCTTAACGTATCCGAGGTGTGTCAGTGTAATTGCAACATCCTCTTCATCAATAAGAGCCTCTTCGTCGAGCTCGCCATCATCTGCAACAATCTTAGTTCTTCTCTTGTCGCCCCACTTAGCCTTGATCTCGAGAAGCTCATCCTTGATAACTCCCATAAGCTTATGTTCGTCAGCAAGAATCTCCTTAAAGTATGCGATCTTCTTCATAAGCTCCTCATACTCGTTCTGAAGCTTCTCTCTTTCTAGACCCTGCAGTCTGGCAAGTCTCATATCGAGAATTGCCTGTGCCTGAACCTCTGTAAGACCGAAGCGAATCATCAGTTTTTCCTTCGCATCGTTGTATGAAGATCTGATTGTCTGGATAACCTCATCAATGTTATCAAGCGCGATAAGAAGTCCGGAAACGATGTGAGCTCTTGCCTCTGCCTTCGCAAGGTCGAACTTTGTTCTTCTTGTTATTACTACCTTCTGATGCTTCAGGTACTCCTCAATAATCTGATAGAGGTTCAGGATTCTTGGCTCACCGTCTACAAGGGCAAGCATAATCATACTGAATGTAGTCTGAAGCTGTGTGTGCTTGTATAGTCTGTTAAGTATTACGTTAGGGTTGATATCCTTCTTGAGGTCAATAACAATTCTCGTTCCCTCTCTGTTAGACTCATCTCTGATTGCAGTAATACCCTCAATCTTCTTGTTTCTGACAAGCTCTGCCATAGACTCGATAAGTCTTGCCTTGTTCACCTGGTAAGGGATCTCTGTTACGACAATTCTCGCCTTACCTCTCGTAGTCTCCTCAATCTCACATACAGAACGAACCTTAATCTTGCCCTGTCCTGTTGCGTATGCCTCTCTAGCTGCACCCTTACCGAGGATAATTGCTCCTGTAGGGAAGTCAGGACCCTTAATGATCTTGATAAGATCATCTACTGTGCAGTCCTCATCGTCGATCATCTTAACGCAGGCATCGATTGTATCGCTCAGGTTATGTGGCGGAATTGATGTTGCCATACCTACGGCGATACCGTTTGATCCATTGATAAGAAGGTTCGGTACTCTTGAAGGAAGTACTACAGGCTCTTGCTCTTCTCCATCGAAGTTGTCCATGAAGTCAACTGTATCCTTCTCAAGATCTCTTACCATCTGAAGCGAGAATGGTGACATTCTTGCCTCTGTATATCTCATCGCAGCCGCTCCGTCTCCGTCCACAGAACCGAAGTTACCGTGACCGTCAACGAGCATATATCTTGTTGAGAAATCCTGTGCGAGCTTTACCATCGCGTCGTAGATTGATGAATCTCCGTGCGGATGGTATTTACCCATTACTTCTCCGACAATACGGGCCGACTTCTTATGTGGCTTGTCCGGAGTAGTTCCAAGCTCGTGCATTCCGTAAAGAATTCTTCTGTGTACAGGCTTTAGTCCGTCACGTACATCAGGAAGTGCACGGCCTACGATTACACTCATCGCATAATCGATATACGAATTCTTCATCTCGTCGTATATCTCATGCTCTATAATCGTGCTGTTATCTAAAATATCTGACATCTTTATCTCCTATATCTGTATCCTGTATGCATTCGCCTAGATATCCAGGTTCTTAACATACTTGGCATTGTCCTCAATGAACTTCTTACGTGGAGGTACCTTGTCTCCCATAAGTGTTGTGAAAATCTCATCTGCTGAAGCAGCATCCTCGATTGTAATTCTCACAAGAGTTCTTGAGTTGTAATCCATAGTTGTCTCCCAAAGCTGGTTGAAATCCATCTCTCCAAGGCCCTTGTATCTCTGAATCTCAACCTTGTTGTTTCCGCCCTCTGCCTTGAGCTTGTTAAGAAGAGCATCCTGCTCTGCATCTGAGTATGTGTACCAGATCTGCTTACCCTTCTTTACTCTGAAGAGTGGTGGCTGAGCCGCATAAACATATCCATCTTCAATAAGTTCAGGCATAAATCTGAAGAAGAATGTCAGAAGCAGCGTTCTGATATGCGCTCCATCGACGTCGGCATCGGTCATGATAATAATCTTGTGATATCTAAGCTTGCTGATATCGAAATCCTTGCCGATATTGCAGCCAAATGCTGTAATCATATTCTTGATTTCTTCAGAATTAAGAACTCTGTCGAGTCTTGCCTTCTCTACGTTCAGAATCTTACCTCTGAGTGGAAGTACCGCCTGTCTCTTACGGTCTCTTCCCTGCTTTGCTGAACCACCCGCAGAATCTCCCTCGACGAGGAAAATCTCGCTGAGTGCAGGATCCTTCTCTGAACAGTCTGCAAGCTTACCCGGAAGTGAAGTTGTATCGAGAACAGATGTCTTTCTTGTAATCTCTCTCGCCTTACGTGCAGCCTCTCTTGCGCGCTGAGCTCTTAAGCACTTGTCGATAATAATCTTCGCTTGCTTAGGATTCTCCTCAAGGAAGAAGCCGAACTGCTCAGCAGTGTTTGATTCAACGAAGCCCTTAACCTCACTGTTACCGAGCTTAGCCTTAGTCTGACCCTCGAACTGCGGATTAGTGAGCTTAACGCTTACGATAGCTGTAAGACCTTCTCTTACATCATCACCCTGAAGTGCGTCCTCGTTGTCCTTAAGGAATTTGTTTCTTCTTGCATAGTCGTTGATAGTTCTTGTCATCGCTGACTTGAAGCCTACAAGATGGAAACCACCCTCTGTTGTGTGGATGTTGTTCGCATATGAAAGAAGTGTCTCAGCATATCTGTCAGTATACTGAAGAGCAACCTCAACCTCATATCCTTCCTTCTCAGCCTCGAAGTAGAATACAGTCGGATTGATAGGATCCTTATTAGCATTAAGGAATGTAACGAACTCCTTGATACCTCCCTCGTAGTGGAAGTGATCCTTTCTCTGCTTGCCTTCTCTCTTGTCCTCGATGCCGATTGAAAGTCCCTTGTTAAGAAATGCCATCTCACGGAATCTTCTGTGGAGAATATCATAATCATAAACTGTCTCGTCAAAGATTGTAGGGTCAGGCCAGAACTGTGTCTTAGAACCTGTTCCCTTAGCCTCGCCGATTACCTCAAGCTTGGATACCTTAGAACCAGCCCAGTATTCCTGCTGATAGAGCTTGCCGTCACGCTTAACCTGTACAACCATGTGAGTTGACAGCGCATTTACTACAGACGCTCCTACTCCGTGCAGACCTCCAGAAACCTTGTATCCTCCACCACCGAACTTACCGCCGGCGTGAAGCTTAGTGTGAATCAGCTCTACCGCAGGTATTCCCATCTTAGGGTGAATATCTACAGGCATACCTCTTCCGTCGTCGCTTACTGTGATAGAGTTATCCTCTTCAATAGTAACCTGAATGTGTTTGCAGTATCCCGCAAGCGCCTCGTCGACCGAGTTATCAACGATCTCGTATACAAGGTGATGCAGACCCGCACTTCCAGTGCTTCCGATATACATACCCGGTCTTACTCGAACCGGCTGAAGTCCCTCCAGGACCTGTATTTGTTCAGCACCATAATCTTTCTTTTCCTGAGTCATTATGTCTTTCCTTTATATATAAAATTTAAAATTAATTGACTAATTGGCATTTCCTGCCTAGCTTACATATCGTTATATTTTACCATATTTAGCGTTTTTTTACAAACTTGAGCAAATGGTTGATTATATACCAAATCCGCATAAATCGCAAATTAAAGTTGAATTTCGTGATGTCCCTGTTGAATTATATGTCCGCCGAAACGGGAATTTTTTAAATTACTGATCCTATATCGGTCAGCGGGAAGTCCTTGAAGTATTTTATTCTCTTCCCGCGCTCTTCTATAAATCTAATAATCATCTCACCGTCAGGATGGTTTATCACGTTCCCGGCCAAAAGTATTTCATCATCAAAAGCTCCTGCCGTCCCGCCGATAAAACCCGTCTCGTACCCCGGAAGATTCACATGTCCCGGCGAAACTGCAAGGACATTAAGTCCGAGCTTTTGGCAGGTGTGGGCGATTCCCTGGTCGTATGTAATGATTGAATTCTCATCAACGGGAACACAGCTGCATCTCGCATAGCCCTGTTTAACATCAATAAGCTCCATACCTAGTTCCCTTGCCCGTGAAAGCAATCGCGGAGAAGTTTCTTTAAGCTTGTGTATAAAGTATTTTCCTGTGCAGCACGCGTTATATCTGATGTCCTCAGGATACTCTGTTCCAAGCTCGCCAGCCTCTGCAAAGACAATCGGTGCATCATCGCTTATGCCGAGTCTGCACATTCTTATATCCGGATGAGAAGAAACAGGTGACAATATATCGCCACCTGCTTCAACTAAAGAAACCTCATATCCGAGGCTTCTCACATATTCAATTACCGAAGCGGGTGCTCCGCTACTTATATATTTCTTCTTCATAGGCATTACTTCTTATCGTCGATATTAATTTTAGGCAGATTCCACTCGAACAAGCTTGCAAGAATTCTGATTCCACTTGTTACGATAAGTGATGTGAACATCGCCATGTACACATCTGTCGCTTTGCACAACTCATACATAACTATGGATCCTGCAAGACAAGCACATGCGTATATGTGCTTTGTGAATATGTATGGTGGAACGTTTGCCATCATGTCACGAAGAAGACCTCCGCCAACACCTGTGATTACACCGACAAATACGGCGAGAAACATGTTTGCATCAGCAAACTGAATCGCCTTAAGAGTTCCGATAGCTGTAAATATTCCAAGTCCGAACGAGTCGGCAATCAGCATAAGAGCGTCCATCTTCATAATTTTGTCACGAACACATGGGATGAAAAGTACAAAGCACGCAAAAAGACTGACCAGCGCATATTTAGGGTCAGAAAACATCGCTGGTGGATAATCGCCTAGAATTACGTCTCTGATTACTCCACCACCGACGGCGGTTGAAAGTCCCAGCACACAGATACCGAAAACATCCATATGCTTCCTCATTCCTACAACGGCGCCCGAAAACGCAAATGCACATGAGCCCATCAACTCCAATACAAGAATTACCTTATCAAGATTTACTATCATTCTCCTACTCGTTCTCCCCTTTCAATCTTCTCTGCGAGAATATTCAGATATTCCCATCTCTCATATTTATGATCAAGCTCAACTGAAAGCTCCTCCTTCTCCTTACAGAGATCAGCGAGCAGAAGCGAATTAGTTGCATTCGCATTCATCTCGCCGTCAATCTCATCGATTCGTGTTTCAAGCTTCGCAATATCTTCGTCTATTGTTTCATATTCCTTCTTCTCAGCGTAAGTAAATTTTACCTTAGGCGCGCGAGAATTTCTTCCATCACTTTTGCCAAAAGAAGAGGTTGATCCGCCGGAAGACTCCTCTCTGCCTGATGATATTTTGGCCTGTGCAAGCTCTTCCTCACGTGCCTCTTTCTCATTCATATATTTACTGTAGCCACCTGTATAATGCTTAATCTCACCATTTCCTTCGAATGCCATAGTTCTTACCACAAGACGATCGAGGAAGTATCTGTCGTGAGACACGATAATTACAGCGCCTGCGAAGTCGTCGAGGTAATCCTCTAGAACTGTCAGTGTATCGATATCGAGATCATTAGTAGGCTCGTCAAGAATAAGCACATTCGGTGCCTGCATCAGAACTGTCAGAAGATACAACCTTCTCTTCTCCCCGCCCGACAACTTTCCTATCATAACAGAATGCATGTGCGGAGGGAAGAGAAATTTTTCGAGCATCTGTGCAGCTGAAATATATCCGGACTTCGTGTGTACGTTATGCGCGATTTCCTCAACATATTTGATGACCCTCATGTTCGGATCCATGTCAAAGGCTTCCTGCGCAAAGCAACCTATTCTTACCGTATCACCTACTTCGATACTTCCGCTATCAGGTTCTATCTTACCGGTAATTATGTTAAGCAGAGTTGTCTTGCCGCAGCCGTTATCTCCGACGATACCGATTCTGTCATTTCGGAGAACATTATAAGAGAAATCACGGATATAGTTAACACCGTCATAACTCTTGTTTATGTTGTTTATCTCTATAATCTTCTTGCCAAGTCTTGAGCTTAACGTATCGATTGTAAGCTCTGGGCTGTCAAAGGTTTCCTTTGCAGCCTCTATCTCCTTGAATCTGTCTACTCTTGACTTGGACTTTCCTGTTCTTGCAGGTGCGGTCCAGCGAATCCACTTAAGCTCCTTACGGTACAAATTTGCTCTTTTTCTCTCATTTGCCTTAGCCATCTGAAGCCTCTCTGCCTTGGCTGTCAGATATGCTTCATAGTTTCCCTCGTAGCAGACAAGCTTTCCCTTCTCGATCTCCCAGATATTGTTGGTAATTCTTTCAAGGAAATATCTATCGTGGGTAATCATAAATACTGCACCCTTATAACTCTGAAGATAAGCCTCCATCCACTCGATGATATCATTGTCCATGTGATTCGTAGGCTCGTCTAGAATCAGAAGATTAGTCTCGGATGCAAAAAGCGAGGCGAGGGCAACTCTCTTACGCTGCCCTCCCGATAACTCGCCCATTTTCTTGTCGTAATCGTTCATGTGAACACGAGTCAGTAATGACTTAACGAGGTATTCCTCAGTTCTTCCATCGGAATACTTCATTGCCTGCTCTATTACTGTGAGCTCCGGGTCATATTCAGGATTCTGTGGGAGGTATCCGGTTCTAAGCTCATTGCTTCGCTGAATCTCTCCTCGTTCTGCTTCCATTACGCCCGCAGCAATTTTAAGGAGGGTAGACTTTCCGCTTCCGTTGACTCCAACGAGTCCTATTGAGTCTCCAAGATGAATGCTAAAGTTGATATCCTCAAGCAGCATCTTCTCGCTGAAATTTTTCTTAATGTTCTTAGCTGTTAGAAGCAGCATCCTTTGCCCTCCGTTGTTCTTTTTGTTCTTATTATCTGTTTTTTAATTAGTTCTTGAAAGAATGAATTGGTGCTGGGATTCTTCCCTTTCTGTTTACAAATGCTGAGCAGTCAAAACGGTTAACCGGCATTACTGGTGCATATCCGAGAAGTCCTCCGAACTCAACTGTATCGCCTACACTCTTTCCTATTACAGGTATGATTCTTACAGCGGTTGTCTTCTGGTTAATCATTCCGATAGCCATTTCATCTGCGATGATTCCTGAAATTGTAGTAGCTTCCACATCTCCCGGAATTGCAATCATATCAAGACCTACTGAGCATACGCAAGTCATTGCTTCAAGCTTCTCAAGTGTAAGTGCTCCGTCATTTACTGCATCAATCATTCCCTGGTCCTCTGATACAGGAATGAATGCTCCTGAAAGTCCTCCAACATATGAAGAAGCCATCACTCCACCCTTCTTAACCTGATCGTTAAGAAGTGCCAGTGCTGCAGTTGTTCCAGGTGCACCAGCTCTCTCAAGTCCAATCTCGCACAGAATATCTGCTACGCTGTCACCCTGAGCAGGTGTAGGTGCAAGTGAAAGATCGATGATTCCGAAAGGAATTCCAAGTCTCTTCGATGCTTCCTTAGCAACATACTGTCCAACTCTTGTGATCTTAAATGCTGTCTTCTTAATAGTCTCGCAGAGAACTTCAAAGCTTTCTCCTCTAACCTGTGTAAGCGCGTGTCTTACTACTCCAGGTCCGCTGACTCCGACGTTAATTACTGCATCTCCCTCAGTTACACCATGGAAAGCTCCTGCCATGAATGGATTATCATCAGGTGCATTACAGAATACTACGAGCTTTGCACATCCAAGTGAATCGTTTTCTTTAGTGTACTCAGCAGTCTCCTTAACAATCTCACCCATAAGTCTTACAGCATCCATGTTAAGTCCAGTCTTTGTTGAACCGAGGTTGATTGAACTGCAGACAATATCTGTCTCTGCCATTGCCTGTGGGATTGATTTTATAAGAAGATCCTCACCCCTAGTCATATTCTTTGAGACGATCGCAGAATAACCTCCGATGAAGTTTACACCAACAGCCTTTGCGGCACGGTCGAGAGTTTTAGCGATAGTTACGTAATCCTCAGGACTTCGGCATGCAGCCTCGCCAACGATAGCTGCAGGTGTTACAGAAATTCTCTTATTTACGATAGGAATTCCGATTTCCTTCTCGATTGCTTCGCCTGTAGGGATCAGGTCGCCAGCAATTCTTATAATCTTGTTATAAATATTCTCATTAACCTTATCGAGATCTGAATCCATGCAGTCAAGCAGGCTGATTCCGATAGTTATTGTTCTTACGTCAAGATTGTGCTCTGAAACCATCTTATTGGTTTCAATTACCTCTCTGCTGTTGATCATATATCACCTCTTCACTTTCTTCTTAGATTCTATGCATTGCTTCAAAGATTGTTTCAAGCTGACACTTGATATCAATTCCAAGCTTCTTTCCTGTCTCTGAAAGACCTGCTATGAATTCGTCATAATTTTCAACAGCGCTGATGTCGACGATAACCATCATGTGATAGTATCCGCCGACAATTGACTGTGAAAAGTCGATGATATTAACGTTCTGCTCCGCAAGGTACACGCACACTCCGGCTGTAATACCTACACCATCCTTACCAACACTTGTAATAATTGCTTTCTTCATTCTTCCATTCTCCCCCGTTAAACGGATTTGACCTTTTGTAAAATAGACTTTTGAAAATTTAATCCCCGAGACCTCGGAGGTACTCGTCCATAGCAGTAGCCGCTTTTTTGCCAGCACCCATCGCACGAATTACTGTTGCAGCTCCTGTTACAGCATCTCCTCCGGCAAAAACGCCCTCTCTTGAGGTCTTTCCATTCTCATCCGCAAGGAGACCGCCGCGTTCGTTTAACTCCAGGTTCGGAGTTGTTCTCTTAATCAGATTGTTAAGTCTTGTTCCGAGAGCCATGATTACTGCATCGGCCTCGATTATATATTCTGATCCCTCAATTGGAATTGGACGGCGTCTTCCGCTTGCATCAGGCTCTCCGAGCTCCATCTTGATGCATTCGATTCTGTTGACGCAGTTGTTCTCATCGCCGAGGATTCTTACAGGGTTGTTCAGGAGATGGAACTTGATTCCCTCTTCCTCTGCATGCTCGATTTCCTCTGCTCTTGCAGGCATCTCTGCTCTTGATCTTCTGTAAACGACATGCACATCAGCACCCATTCTCTTGGCGCATCTTGCAGCATCCATTGCAACGTTTCCTGCTCCGACAACTACTACATTCTTATTTCTCTTGATTGGAGTATCATATTCATCCTTGTATGCCTTCATTAGATTGATTCTTGTAAGGTACTCATTTGCTGAATATACACCTACAAGATTCTCTCCCTCAATGTTCATAAACATTGGGAGCCCTGCACCTGTTCCTATAAATACTGCCTTATATCCCTCGTCAAACAGATCATCAATATAAATTGATTTTCCAACTACCACATTGTGGATAAACTCTACACCCTTCTTAGCGAGTGTTTCGATTTCGTAAGCAACGATATCCTTAGGAAGTCTGAACTGCGGAATTCCATAAACAAGTACTCCACCTTCCTTATGAAGTGATTCAAGTACAGTTACTTTATATCCTTTATTAACAAGATCTCCTGCACACGCAAGTCCTGCAGGACCAGATCCGATTACCGCAACCTTGATTCCATTGCTTTCAATCTCTGTTACATCCTTATTGCCCACATGTTTCTTGTGCCAGTCGGCAACGAATCTCTCAAGTCTTCCGACACCAACAGCTTCTCCCTTGATGCCTCTTACACATTTACCCTCGCACTGATTCTCCTGCGGACATACTCTTCCGCAGATGGCAGGAAGTGAATTTGTAGAAGTAATAATCTTATAGGCTTCCTCGAATTCTCCATTAGCAACCTGCTCGATAAACTCTGGAATTCTCACATTAACAGGACATCCGCTAACACATGGCTTGTGCTTACAATTAAGACAACGCTTTGCCTCGCCAATTGCCATTTCTTCTGTGTAGCCAAGAGCAACCTCATCAAAATTTCTGTTTCTTACATCAGGCTCCTGTGACGGCATTGGAGTTTTCTTCATAACATCGTTATTCATAGTGTCTTACACCTCCTGTCAGATTGCATACGTGCTCGCGATCTCTCTTCTCTTCTTCAGTGTAATACGCATTTCTTGCAATTAGAACATCCCAGTCTACAAGCTGTCCATCGAACTCTGGACCGTCAACGCAAGCATACTTAGTCTCGCCGCCAACTGTTACTCTGCATCCGCCACACATACCTGTTCCATCAATCATGATTGCTGTAAGTGATGCAACTGTCTTAATGCCATATGGTTCTGTTACCTTGCATACGAACTTCATCATAATAGGAGGTCCTACTGTAATTACCTCGTCGTACTCATTTCCAGCATCTATAAGCTCTTTAAGCTTATCTGTTGTAAAGCCCTTCTCTCCCTTACTTCCATCATCTGTCATAAGATAGAAGTTATCAACGGCTTCCTTAAATTCGTCCTCAAGTACTATGAGTTCTTCTGTCTTGAAGCCTGAAACCATGTCAACATGGATTCCCACATCGTGAAGTCCTTTGGCAACAGGATATGCAAGAGCATTGCCTGTTCCTCCTCCGACAACACAAACATTCTTAAGACCTTCTGTCTCAGTTGGATTGCCTAGTGGACCTGTTACGTCCATGATATAGTCGCCCTCATTTAACTGTGAGAGAAGCATAGTGCTTCTGCCGACTGCCTGAAAAATAATAGTTACCGTACCCTTATCTTTGTCACTTGCTGCCATAGTAAGTGGAACTCTTTCACCGAACTCATCAACCCTGAAGATTATGAACTGACCAGGCTTTGCCTTTGCAGCGACATATGGTGCTTCGAATTCCAACCAGAACATATCGTGACTAAGCTGCTTCTTTAATACTATCTTATGCATTCCAGTCTCCTCTCTAGTTTATCTATATCATTAATTCGATTAATTACTCCCGATTATATGATTTGTATGGCAGATTATACTAGCAGATCCAGTCTGAATGTTCATCGAGCGCAAGCTCAATAAGCTCATCAATCAGCTCTGTCGAAGACAGCCCTTCATGTGCCCAGAGCATCGGATACATGCTTATATCTGTAAATCCTGGGAGTGTATTAATCTCATTAAATACAATCTCACCCTCTGTTGAATAGAAGAAATCAACTCTTGATAGACCTCTGCAGTCAAGCTCCTGATAAATCTCAATAGCATACTGTCGGATTCTGTCTGTTACCTCCTTAGGAAGGTCATCAACAAATCTTGTCTTTGAATCCGGATTTGAATACTTTGAATCATAGCTGTAGAACTCTCCCGCTGTAAGAATTTCACCAACGCAGCTTGCCTTAGGATTCTCATTTCCAAGAACGGCAACCTCCATCTCTCTTCCAACGATAGCCTCTTCTACAAGAACCTTAGTATCATACTGAAGTGCTGTTCTGATAGCTTCTTCAAGCTGATCAGCATTCTTTACTTTAGTAACACCAACTGATGATCCTGCCGCACAAGGCTTTACAAACAGAGGATAAGTATCATTATGAGTCTTCTTAATATCTTCGATAACTCTAGCGCTGTCCTTCTCGAAAGCTCTTCTTCTAACAAGATAGTGCTTAGCCATCTTTACGCCAACAAGTTTTCCAAGCTCCTTCGTTGCTGACTTATCCATGCAGTTAGCTGATGCCTTAACTCCAGGACCGACAAAAGGAATTTCTGCCATGCTGAAGAGTCCCTGAATCTCGCCGTCTTCTCCGTGATCTCCGTGAAGTACAGGAATGATACAGTCAATCTTGTTAACCTGTGCTCTGTCAATCATATCAAAAATCAGGAATCCCTTAATTGTAGGATCGTGTGGAATTACAACCTGGCGGTTAGTCATCAAATCCATCCATGTATTGTCAGCGATCTGCTCAGGAGTTGCAGAGGTCCAGTACCATCTGCCTTTTCTAGTGATTCCAATTTTATGTACCACATACTTATTTTCATCAATTGCTCTAAGAACGTTAGCTGCTGACTTGAGTGATACCTCATACTCATCGGATTTTCCACCGAATATTACTGCGATATTTTTCTTCATTTTAGTTATTTCCCTTTCCAGCTATTACAACTCGATCCATTCCATTAAGATCCTGCAGAACTGTAACTGCTACATATTCACCTGTTTCCACTAGAAGCTGCTTTACTGAAGCGCCCTGGTCGTGACCGATTTCAAGTGCAAGAACTCCGTTTGCATTTAAATGCTTTGACGCATCTCTTGCAATTATTCTGTAGAAATCAAGTCCATCCTCACCACCATCAAGAGCTGTTCTTGGCTCGTGATCTTTAACCTCTGTTGAAAGAGTTTCTATTACGTCACTTTCAATATATGGCGGATTTGAAATAATAACATCAAACGTTGCATCTTCACTTAACGCATCAAACATATTACCAAGTGCGAATTTTACTCTATCGTATACTCCATTTAGATGAGCATTGCCCATTGCAACATTGATTGCATCGACACTCAGATCTGTCATCGTAACAGTAGCATCCTTAAATTCATTAGCAACTGTTATTCCGAGGATTCCGCTTCCTGTACACATGTCGAGTATTTCAGCATTCTTAAGCTCAAGCCCTTTGACAATGCTTATAACCTTCTCTGCAAGAACCTCAGTATCTAGTCTTGGGATCAGAACTGCTGGGCTTACTCTGAATGGAAGTCCCATAAATTCCTGAACCTTAGTCAGATACTGTAGTGGTGTTCCAGATAATCTCTTATCAATGAGTCTCTTATACTCTTCAAAATCTTCAGTCCTAAGAATCTCATCTCTTCTGATTATCGTATCTGTCTTTGTCATTCCTGTTACATAGCTGAAGAGAATATGTGCTTCGTTTCTTCCATTCTCGATTTCTGAAAGTGCTTCTTCACCCCATCTTAATGCATTACCTACTGAATCCTCGCTTTCGCTGAATCTCTTAGGCTTCTCTCCTGAACCTGCTGCTTCATCACTTGCTTCTTCACTATCTCCATCGTTATCTTCGTCCACTCCCGGTCTTGATCCTGTGAAGAAGCCGTCGACATCTGCAACGTCAGGGTCTACGAGTACAGCCTTGAGTGCGATAATAGCAATTTCAAGCTGATCCCTTGTTGGCTCTGCGGTAGTTATCTTTTGAAGAAGAATTCCCGGATAGCTCAGAAATCTGATTACAGGGCTATCGCTTTTGCCCGCCCACTTGAGAAGCTCGAAGCTAATTCCCGCTATTATAGGAATAAGTAGAATTCTTGAGATAATTCTCATGGCAAGGTTAGGCCATCCAAGCAGCGAGAACAGTAGTAGCGATATAATCAGAACGAAAACAATGAAGCTTGTTCCACATCTTGGATGAAGTCTGTAGAACTTCTCAGCATTAGATGGTGTAAGCTCCGCCCCATTTTCAAAACAGTGTATCGTCTTATGCTCTGCTCCGTGGTACTGGAATATCCTGTGCATTTCATCCATTCTTGCTACAACAGCAATATACATAATAAACATTGCAATTCTCAGAATACCTTCTATAAGGTTAAGCGCGAAAGCACTTGGGATTATCTTCGCAAGGAAGTTAACTGCAAATGTAGGCAGAAGAACGAAGACAACAATCGTAATTATCAAGGCCATCGCGACTGCAAGGAACATCATGAAATTCCATGCTGCTTTTGGTCCAAACTTCTCATTAATCTTCTGTTCAAGCTTCGATGGTTTCTCAATTTCATCCTCTGGAAGATATTCCTCGAGGATATCAGCAGAATCCATCAGAGTGCTCATTCCAAGGAGAAATGATCTCACGAATGCAAAGATTCCTCTAACAAAAGGAATGTGTGAAACCTTTGACTCTGCTTTTCTCTTTGTTGTCTTTAGATAAATCTCATCATTAGGAAGTCTTACAGCAAGTGCCACTCTGTCCGGACCCTGCATCATCACACCTTCCATTACAGCCTGTCCGCCAATAGGTGTCGGCTTAGCTCCTTTTACAAAAATCTTGGTTGTATCAATCTTTGACATCTTAGCTCCTTCTGGCTTATCTGAGCTTCTTACTCATAAAGCTTATAAAATCCTTATTGCTCTTAGTGCTCGATAGTGTGTCAATTATCTCTCCGATTACATCTGCTGTATTGCCATCAGCCATTTCTCTTCTCAGAATTGACATAACAGCGAACTCCTCAGGTGAAAGAAGAAGATCTTCTCTTCTTGTTCCCGACTTAGCAAGATCTACTGCAGGGAATATTCTTCTCTCACTCAGCTTTCTGTCGAGATGAAGCTCCATATTGCCTGTACCCTTGAATTCCTCGTAGATTACATCATCCATTCTGCTTCCCGTATCAACAAGTGCAGTAGCAAGAATAGTAACGCTTCCGCCCTCTTCGATATTTCTTGCTGTTCCGAAGAATTTCTTAGGCGGATGAAGCGCTCCAGGATCAAGTCCTCCGGAAAGAGTTCTTCCTGATGATGGTTCAACCATATTGTATGCACGTGCAAGTCTTGTAATGGAATCAAGGAGAATCATTACATCCTTACCGCTCTCTGCATATCTCTTTGCTCTTTCGATTACCATCTGCGCAACCTTGACGTGATGTGATGCCTGTTCATCAAATGTTGAATAAATTACCTCTGATTTCTTAAGAGATCTCTTCATATCAGTAACCTCTTCAGGTCTCTCATCTACAAGTAGCACAATTAGCTCAATTTCAGGATATTTCTCCTCGATACTCTTGGCAATTTTCTTAAGAAGAACAGTCTTACCAGCCTTAGGCTGCGCTACGATAAGACCTCTCTGACCCTTACCTATAGGCGCCACCAGATCCATGATTCTTGTAGAAAGATCGATGCTTTCATTCTCAAGTACGATTCTTTCATCAGGATAGATTGGTGTCAGGCTGTCAAAATGTCTTCTGCCCCTCGCCATTCCCGGATCTAGTCCGTTAACACTTTTCACGAAAAGAAGTGCTCCAAACCTCTCTCCTGCTCTTGGTTTTCTTGTAACTCCTCTAATCTTATCGCCTGTTCTCAGATTAAATCTTCTTATCTGAGATGGTGCGACATAAATATCCTTCTCAGATGTAAGGAAATTATTGAATCTAAGGAAGCCAAAACCTCCATCGGCAATCTCTAGGATCCCCTCCATCTCAGGTCTTTCTTCTTCTGAATGTTCTTCTGTCTGCTCAGCCTTTGCCTTAGCTTCTTCAGACTCTTCCTCAAGCATTTCAGTATAGACAGCCTGTCTTCCCGCTTCTTCCTGAGCTTCTTCAAGAATTTCCTCTTCTGTTTTCTTTCTTATTTCTTCTGTCATTGGTTACCTCTCGATATGAGAGTGAGCTGCCCCATAGCAGCTCACTCCTATTTATGATGTGATTACAGTTCCTCTAGAGAATTGATTGTGCTTAGAATTGTATTGTCCTTTGAGTCGATCTGACTTACCTGAAGCTTAGGAACATCTTCCTTCTTTACTTCCTCGGATAGTCCAAGAAGTTCAGGTGTCAGATATACAGTCTTAAGTACCTTACCGTTAAGGCTTACTTTACTTGATTCTGTAAAGTTCTGTCCTCTTATATAGTACTTGGTACCTATCTTTACTACATCCTCAATCTTTATCTTCTTATGTCCCATGGTCATATTAGTTCTCTTATAAGGATTAATTCCTCCAAAAGCATAATAGTCACCATAGAGAATATCGTAGGACAATGCTTTAAGATTTCTGAGATAGCCCTTGCTATCCTTGTCTGTTGTCTGCTGGTAATCGAAGATTACACCCTCGTGAGCCAAACCAGCTTTCTCAAGCAGAATGGCTCCTGCCTGATATGATGTGATATCCATATCCTGCTTCTCAAGTCCGATGTTATCCCAGATTACATAATCTGTCTGGTAGAGGTCTCCGTTCTCATAGTTCTCCTCCTTAACATCAAGCGCCGGAATATGGTCTCCGTAAATTATCATAATTGTAGGCTCATCAGCCTTATTGATTTCTTTAATGAGATCACCGATGAATGTGTCCATCTCGTGCATTTCATTAAAGTAGTATTCATACTTCCACTTAGTACTCTCGTTATCCGCAGTAACTGTTGTGTAAGGATTCTTGAATACCTGCTCCTCTGGATACTTTCCGTGTCCTTGAACTGATACGATGTGCATGAAGTCGCTTGACTTACTTGACTTCATAATCTCCATAACATCGCTTATAAGAACCTTGTCCTTACACCAGTTCTTAGGAGTCTTCTCGATTTCGTTCATATATTCAACAGAAGTGAAGCTGTCAAATCCAAGGTTTGCGTATACCTCATTTCTGTTATAGAACAGAGCCCTGTGATTGTGAAGAGCGCTGTTCAGATATCCGTGACTCTTAGTGACATATGCCATGTTTTCAAGAGTCTTCTTTCGAAGCTTTCCCTTATATGGATATTCTCCCGGTCCGAAGAATTTTGCGCTGATTCCGGTCAAAACCTCGAACTCTGTGTTTGATGTTCCCGCACCACATGCAGGTACCTTAAAGCTTCCTGATGAATATTCTTTCTTAAGCTTATTAAATATAGGTGTAGGATCCTTATCAACACTTATATTCTTATAGCTGTCTGCAGTAGTAAATGATTCCATCTGAAGAACGATTATATTAGGATGATCCTTGCTATCGTTAGTCTTCTTAAGCTCGGTATCTGTTCCTCTCTTCGTATGCTTCTCAAGAATTCCTGTGATAAGCTGATTTGAATAATTATCAGGTCTCTTTATTCCCTTGTTTAGAGAAGTATTGATAAAGCAGTAGCAGAAGCCATAGTCTCTATATGCATAGTTAAGGTTTCCGAAGAATGTGCTCAGTACCTTAGCCTCAATAAGACCGTAGGTAGAAGCTATTGCAACGAATACTGCTGCACATATAACTGTTATTGACTTCTTGTAATTTATATTCTTCCACTTCACACTTCTCACAAAAGCCAGAGCAATAAGAAGCACGCCTGCAACAATAAGTGCTGTTGCAAGAGTAATCTGCCACTTAGCAAAATATGTCTTAATAAGAGTTGCTCCGTCACCAAGATTCTGAAGATCGTATAGTGTGAAAGGTGTCATTCTCTTCAGAAGAATAACGCCGTTTGCAACACCAAGTACAGTCCAGAATATATTTAGGATAGTCATCGCAAACTTTCTTCTCTTGAATAGAAGTGAAAGACATAATGTTGCGAATATGATAAGTGCATTGTAAGCAAATATTACAGGATGCTTGAATACAAATATAAATCCTGCTATTGGACTTGTGGTTATTCTTGCAAACACTTCTATAAACAGATTAAGTAATAAGGCATTAATTGCCAGATTTCTTATAAATGTTGTTTCATGAAGATCTGCATCAAAAAGCTTAGGATCCTTTCTTGGGAATCTTCTATTAAATGCATTTCTTATCTTTATAGCCAGCCCTTTTATTTTGCTCCATATAAATTTAAATAGTCCGATAATCTTAGCTTTCATTTATTCAATTGTCTCCTTAAGACTTATAGCAAGTCTTGCAAATTCTTCCATTGTAAGGCTTTCAGCTCTTCTGTTAGTCTCTATACCTGCTTTCTCAAGAGCACTGCTTACTTCGTCCTTACTGCAATTTCCTAGCGTCATCAGCGAATTAAGCAGAGTCTTTCTTCTCTGCATAAATCCCGCTTTAACCACCTTAAAAAAGAAATCTTCATCTTCAAGTTCTACGGCCGGTTTATCTCTAAGATCCATCCTAAGAACTACTGAATCAACCTTAGGTGCCGGATAGAAACACTCACTTTCCGCATCAGTCACCTTGGAAACCTCGCTGTAGTACTGAACCTGATAAGTTATTGCACCTACATCCTTAGTTCCAGGCTCTGCAACGAGTCTATCTCCAACTTCCTTCTGCATCATAACTGTAATGCTATCTGCCTGAGTTCTCTGCTCCATAAGTTTCATGATGATAGGAGTTGTTATGTAATACGGAAGATTACCAACAATTCTTACATCCTTAAGATTGTACTCTTCCTTATTCTTTCTGATAATCTCTCCGAGATCCACCTCGAGAATATCTCCGTGAATCAGCTCAAAATTATCATATCCGAACATCTTGACCTCAAGCAGTGGAATGAGTCTGTCATCAAGTTCTACTGCTATAAGTCTGCCAGCCTGCTCTACAAGATGCTCTGTCAGAGCTCCCATTCCTGGACCGATTTCGATAACAAGACTGTCTTCTGTTATGCTGCTGCCATCGATAATATCCTGTATTACTTCTTCATCGATAAGAAAGTTCTGTCCAAGCTTCTTAGATGGTCTCAGATTTCCTGCAGGATTATGGCCATGACCTGTATTGCTTCTCTTGTTATTCTTCTTGCTGCTTTTCTTACCCTTAGCCATTTATCACTCTCTCCACCGTTTCTTCAAGAGTTTCAAGACTTATATTAAAACCATTCAGTTTCTTTATAAGACTCTTAACATTTCCATAACCTATTCCTAGTTCGTCCATTACCCTAGCTCTTAATTCTGCTGAATTATCCATTCCCGACATACCAAGTCTTACAATGTCCTCTCTTGTTATCTCGCCATTTCTTTCATATGAAGTGGCCTTTGCCCCAAGAAGAGCCTCCGCGATATCCTCAGGAGTTGCATTTTCAACTCCGATGTCATCAGCCTTTATAGCTTTGCTCTGCGGAATATAAGCCTGAAGGGCGCATGGAAATTTAGCTGTAAGCTTCTTTCTTATCTCTTCTCCGGAGAAATCTGGATCGGTCAAAATGATTATGCCTTTCTCCTTATACGCCTTTTCAATCAGACTCCATGTTTCCTTAGTAATGCCAAACCCATGTGTTGCAATCATTAATGCATCACACGCTTTTCCAACAGCATCAATATCATCTCTGCCTTCTACTACAATTGCTTCTTTAATTTTTATCTTTTCCACTCTTCTTATCATCCTCAAATACATACAGGATTTCATCAGGATCCATCATCTTAAGCTGCTTTCTCGCCTGCTCCTGAATATAGTCCTTTGAATCAATGTTCTTAAGCTTCGCCTTTAGGGTGTCTCTTTCCTTCTTGAGTTCCTCCTGTTGCTTGCTAAGCTTTACCTGTTCTGACTTAAGATCCATTATTGACTTTACTCTTGAGAAAAACACAGCAAAGAGAATCAGGACAATTATGATAATTGTCCTATTTCTCTTCTTCTTCTTAAGTTTTTTTCTTCCTTGTCTTCCTGTTTCTTTAAGTTCACTTCTTTTGTCCATTTTAGCCGTATACTCCTATTATTGGACCCGGATCAAGAACTACGCCATTCTTTCTGATCTCGAAGTGCAGGTGTGGTCCCGTACTTCTTCCTGTATTACCGGAAAGCGCAATTGTCTGTCCCTTGTAAACCTTCTGACCAACCTTTACCTTAAGCACGTTACAGTGTCCGTATCTTGTAATGTATCCGTCATTATGTCTAATCTGAACACAGTAACCGTAAGCACCATATACTCCAGATATTTCAACAGTACCTCCGTCAGATGCATGGATAGGTGTATTCATTGCTACTCCAAAGTCGACACCCTCATGAGTACTTCCCCATCTTGGTCCAACTCGAGATGTAATAACATATCCGCTATTAGGATCAAGTGGGTTACCAAATATTCCAGTAGGCTCTGTCTTAGGTCTCTTAGCTGTACCAACGAGTATCTTCTTATTCTGAACCTTTTTCAGTATCTCGATATCAGTTAAATCTCTATTTGTAATCTCACCATTTACCTTTGTGATTTTACCTGTGATACGCTGCTTACCATTGATACCTTCCTGTTTAACAACAGTATCACCCTTATACATCTTGTCTGTCTTCTTCTTGATGGTCTTGTACTTAACAACTTCAGACATTGTTCCATTCTCCACCATCTCGACCTCAACTGGATCTGTACTCTTTCTTATGCAGATCTTATCTCCAGATTCGTATGATCTCAGAACGTTCTTGTTAGTGCTGTCATATATCTGATCTCTAGTTACACTGAAATTCTTTTCAATTGTTTCAATTGTTTCATTTTCATCAATGATGTGATAAATCTTCGAATCACCACCATCTATGAGAAGCTTTCTTGCTGCACTATCTTCCTGAATACTTGCAAGCATTACTGAAATTGGAAGTATCTCTATATTATTCTTGAACTTAGATGATACAAGCTCCATTCCCTTATCAGGAACTGACTGCGCTGCCTTTACACTTTCAAGAACACTCTTTGCTGCATACTCACTGTCAAGAATAGTAATAAGCTTTCCATCTTCATATATTCCGTAAGCAGTTGTCTCAATATCTGACATATACGCAAGCTTGTTTACAACCTGATCAGCATCGTCTGGAGTCTTTTTCTCTGATGATACCATCTTGAAGGTTATGTTTCCTTCTTCATCATCCTCACCCTTAGTCTGGAATTTTACTTCCATATTGTTGTTCTTAGAAAGGTGTTCTCCCGCAACATCAAGAACATCGGTAACAGTAGTCTGATTATTTACATAACCTAGAACTCTTCCGTTATACGCATATTCATATAAAGTATAATGCTCAAAAACCAGCATAAGAGCAGCGCTTAGAAGTGCAATTGTTATTACTGAATTACCAATCTGGTTTCTTGATGCTTTGTATAGTTTAGCATTCTTATGATATTCGCTTTCGAGATCTCTAGCCTGGCTGACAAAAGCATCGCAGATTCTGTCTTGTAATCTATCGTGAGCCGTCACTATCGCTGCCATTACGTCAGTTATTCCACGAGACTGCTTTTCTTTCTTCTCTTTCTTTTTCTTTTCTTTCTTCTTAACCTTATCCTTTTTATTATCAGACTTCTTTACCTCTGATGCTTCTTTCTGTTTTACTTCATCTTTAGACTTTGAAGATTCCGTAATTACAGGTTTCACCTCTTCATTCTCATGAACTTCCACCTTCTTATTCTTGTCTTTAGTGAAAAGTTCAATAAGCTGTTCTCTTGAAACATCTTCAGGCTTCAGTCCTTTATCCCTAAGAAACTTCGCGTACTCAAGTGCGGCTTTACGAAATTCCTCCTGAGAAAGGTTTTCTGATTCCTTATTCTCTATTTCTACTTTGTCTTTTCTTTCTTCCATCTATAAGCCTCTTCTGCACGCTTCTCTCTACATGCGCACAGTAATCCCTCATCTGTCATTCCTGTATCTCTGCAGATTCTGCATGAGTACCTTCTATCAAGATAATCAACAGGATATCCTATTTCAAACAACAGCTTTCTCTTACTGTTCTCAAGTGTCTTTCTCTTCTCTTTAAGCTCAGCTCTTTCTTTCTTTGAATCCGGCTTAAATGAAAGACTCATTATATTCTGATTGAGATCATTCTCTTCATCGAAAAGCTCTCTCATTTCAGAATATTTAGAGCAGACTTCGTCTATTCTTGCATCCTGTTTTCTTTCTGCCTCATATCTTAAATATTCATAATATTCATCTAGAACTGCCTTGCTTACCTTGGCCTTCTGCGATGAATCATCATTCTTCTTATAATTATTTGAATAAGATTTATTCTTATCCTTGTCATTTCTTGTATTAATTCCACCTGTCTCAAGAATCTTATTCTCAAGAATCTTGTTTACATACTTCAGTGACGGTTCTCTTATTCCTGCCGCCTTTCTACAAGCATCGATTATTTCATCAAGTCTGAACCCCATCTTATCCATCCAACCTGACATGATTTCTCTCTCAGCTGGACTTGGAAGTCTGTTAAATCCAAGTTCCTTGAAAATTGATCCATATTCAGCATTTCTCTTGCTGTATCTATCTATATAATCCTTTACGTCGGCAATGTTCCTGCAACCCTCACTTGTCCACCTAAGAGCAACCTTTATTATGTAACTCGCATTATACTTCTCCAGCTCAACGCAATACTTTATCGCATAAGACATTACTTCAGGATTAATATTATATACATGGACAGCATCTGCGATGCTTTCCATCTCTCTTGTTGAGAGAAGTCTTCCTGTATACCTTTCGTATTCTCTGTAAACCTCTTTAATGCCCTCGTCGATCATTCTTACAATCTTCTCAGCAGCAGATTCATTTTCTTCTGCTTGCGGCATTACATTCTTATCATTCTCAGAATCTTCGCTCGTATTATTCTCAACTACCTTAACCGTCTGTTCCTCTGAAGGAAGCTTATCTTCGACAGCCTTTACCTTAGCGTACATTCTGTCTACGAGATTTACAAATTCTATTCCTATGTCGTCTTCACTGCCTGCGTGAAAAAGATTTATTATTCCTTTTCTTGCCCAGTATCTCCACGCTTCATCCACTTCGTTACGGGACATCCCGAGAATTCTTGCAAATTTCTCGAGCTCAAAAGACTCCTGGTTTAGAGCCGCCATTTTGCCATAAATATATACACGAACATAATCCCCAGGAGCAGCGGGAAGATATTCACTGATAAACAGATTCTCTATCCCCGTCTCTCTGAGATATATGTCCGAATTATTCTCAATTCTTACAATCGCTTTGCTCACCTAGTAATCTTCTCCTTCAAAGCTGTGGGCGAGATTTCCGAACTTAGTGTAACGTCCAATCCAAGCCAGCTTAACGAGTCCTGTAGGACCACTTCTATGCTTAGCGATATCAACATCACATGTCAGATTCTCTCCAGCATTAATCTTGGCTGCTTCGTCGTCCTCTTCGTAGTAGTCATCTCTTCTCAGGAAAATAACAATATCGGCGTCCTGCTCGATAGATCCTGAGTCTCTAAGGTCTGACAGCTGAGGTCTGTGATTTGCTCTCTGTTCTGAAGCTCTTGAAAGCTGTGAAAGCAGAATAATCGCAACATCAAGCTCCTTGGCCATAACCTTAAGGTTTCTTGTGACCTGACCGATCGCTGCAACTAGGTTATCTGTCTTGTAACCCATATTCATCAGCTGAAGATAGTCGACCACGATAAGATCAAGACCCTTCTCAGCCTTAAGTCTTCTGCACTTGTTCTTCATCTCCATTACAGAAAGATCTGAAGTATCATCGATATACAAAGTGCAGTTCTCATAACTATCCTGTGCGTCTGAAAGAGCCATCCAATCCTCAGATGTCAGATTTCCTGTTTTAAGTCTTTCCATGTCAACACAAGCCGACATCGCGAGCATACGCTGACCGAGCTGTGTTGCGGACATCTCCATCGAGAAAATCATTACAGAGTTACCAGCCATAGCCGCATTCTGTGCAACGTTAAGTGCAAAAGATGTCTTACCCATACCAGGTCTCGCCGCAAGAATTATAAGGTCTGTTCTATGAAGTCCGTTAAGCTTCTTGTCGAGATCTCTGAATCCTGTTGTTATGCCTGGAAGCTGACCCTTATTCTGTTCAAGCTCTCTGATTTGCTTGATGTTCTCAACAAGTACGTCGTTGATATCTTCATAGTTTTTCTTCTGGCTTCTCTGAGCAATTTCGAAAATCTTCTGCTCTGCAAAATCCAAAATCGCTTCTGTATCAGCTTCAGCTTCATACGCCCTGCTTCTTATCATATCCGCCTCGTGAATTAGACTTCTCATTCTCGATTTAGATAATACAGTCTGAGCATAATACTTGGCATTTGAAGGAACAATTGCATCATTAACGAGCTTGCCAAGGTATGTCATACCCCCAACAAGCTCCTGTGTCTGTCTTTCACAAAGAATTGAATATGTAGTCGTAATATCAATACCGATATTCTTCCTATGAAGCTCAGTGATTGCCATATAAAGCTCCTGATGCTCCTTCAAGTAGAAGTCATCAGCTCTTAGCATATCAAGCGCATCAGCCGCAGCATCTGCGTCCTTCATCATTGATCCGAGAACCGCCTTCTCCGCTTCTATGTCGCATGGCGGCTGGACGTTGTAATCTCCTGCCTTGTTCTCTTCCATCAGTCTCCCTAGATACCTTAACTAACCTTCGATTCTTACAGTAATCTCAGCTATAACTTCTGTGAATAGCTTGATATCAACCTTTGTATCGCCGATTTCCTTGATTGGCTTATTGAGTACAATCTTTCTCTTATCAATATCTTCACCAGTCTGAGTCTTGATTGCCTCAGCGATATCCATTGATGTGATTGATCCAAACAGCTTACCGCCATCTCCAACTTTAGTCTTGATTATGATTGGATTAGCCTCGAGCTTCTTAGCAAGCTCTTCTGCCTCAGCCTTGTCTGCTGCAAACTTTGCTGCCTTATTAGCCTTGTCTCTCTCAATCTTAGCCTTGTTAGCCTTAGTTGCCTCTACAGCAAGGCCACCAGGAATAAGTCTGTTTCTTCCGAAACCATCACTTACCTTTACAACATCGCCTTCCTTACCAGTTCCTTTAACATCTTTAAGTAGAATTACTTCCATATCTATTACCTCTATTCTTAAATATTATTCGTCACTGCTGATTGACTGATTCTCTTCTTTCTCTTTGTCCTTATCAATAATCTGCTTGATTATGTTCTTAAGCTTCTCCAAAGCTTCATCAGGTGAAAGGTCATCAACCTGCGCCGCAGCTGTAGTCAGATGACCACCGCCGCCGAATTTCTCCATTATTGTCTGTACATTTATATCTCCCAGAGATCTTGCACTAATTATTGTTCTCGGTTCATCATTAGTTCCGATAACAAATGAAGCCTTTATTCCCTTAACAAAAAGAAGTTCATCCGCAACCTGAGCATTAATGATGTTCGCTTCAGCTGAATATCCTTCTGTCATAGCATATGCGATACCATCGTCGGTATACTTGGCATTCGCAACAGCCTCTGCTTTGGCCTGAAATGCTGTAATCTCTGTCTGGAAAAATCTCTTTACTTCTGCCGCATCTGCTCCGGATCTCTTAAGCCATGCTGCTGCCTCGAATGTTCTTACTCCTGAACGCACCGAGTAGTTATTCGTATCTACCATTATTCCAGCAAGAAGCGCTTCTGATTCAAACTTCGATACTATTCTCTTAGGAGCAATATACTGGATAATCTCTGTCATCAGCTCGCTTGTTGATGATGCGTATGACTCAATATATGAAATCGTAGCACCTTCAATTGGAGTTTCTGTGGTTCTATGGTGATCGATTATCACCTTTCTCTGACATACATCAAGAAGCTCCGGACATTCAACAAGTGTTGGTCTGTTGTTATCAACTATAAACAGAAGTGTATCCTTATCAGCAAGCTCAAGTGCCCTTCTATTTCTGACAATTGAATATTCTCCTGTATCAACAGCGTGATCATAAATCACCTGGAGTGCATCATTATAATCTTCAACTACAATGTGAACTTCCTTGCCAAGATACTCGCATATTCTGTATGCACCGAGTGCAGCTCCAAAGCTGTCCATGTCAGGCCATCTATGTCCTGCAATAATTACTCTCTTACTATCATCTACAAGTCTTCTTAAAGCATGAGCAATTACTCTCGCCTTGCCACGGTTGTTCTTCTCCATACTCTGAAGAGTTCCACCATAGAACTTAGTCTTCGAATCAGTCTTTACAACAGCCTGATCTCCACCTCTACCAAGTGCCAGATCGAGTGCAGCCTTGGCAAGTGACTTGCTTTCAATCATTGATTCTTCAGACATTCCAATACCTATACTTATGCTTATCGGGAAATCTATCTTCGCCTCAATTCCTCTTACACTATCAAGAACTGAGAAAGAATCTTCAACCATTGCATTAACATCTCCATGTGTAGATATGACTATGTAGTCCTCTTCACTGATGCTAGTTATAGCTGAATGATTCTCACCTGCCCATTTTCTTACTATCCTGTCTATCTCAGCAGGAACAGCCTTCTTGCTGTTTGTAGTAACTGATGATATAAGCTCTTCATAGTTATCTATCTCAACAAGTATGATTGCAGCTTTATCATTATTAAGCTTCTTCTTAAGTTCTTCTCTTTCCGTTACATTCTCAAATAGAATCACGGTTCTGTCTGATTTCTCATCAACAGTCATGTTAGCGAGTGCAAAATGTCTGTCATTTCTTCCAATGATGATCTCGTCATCATCTTCCTCTCTTAATACAACCTCCGAAATCTTCTTACCTGTTAACGTAAAAAAGTTAGCTCCCTCTATATCCTTGTATAGAAAAACCTCACTCATTAAATCATTAGCAAGTTCAATATTTCCTGAGCTGTTCACCACACAGGCCGGTATCGGAATATTATGAACAATTAAGTTTTCTGCTTCTGTAGAATTCATTTTGTAACCTCTTTCGCGCTAACTATCTGCATTCTCTTAGAATGTCGATCAGTCTGTTAAGTTCTTCGAGACTGTAGTATTCAAGCTCAATCTTTCCTTTAGAATCACTGCCTGACACATTAACTTTAGTTCCAAGTACATCTCTTAATTCATTCTCAACCGCGATTATTTCTTGTGATTTCTCGTTCTTTCTTCTTCTCTTCTTTCTTTCAGGTTTAATCTGATCCTTTGCTTTATCTGCAATCTTCTCAGTTTCCCTTACAGAAAGACCTTCATTAATAATTCTTTCGCAAATGCTTCTCTGAATTTCAGGATCCTCAACGTTAATTATTGTTCTTCCGTGAGCCGCTGAAATTTCTCCCCTGCTTATACAATCCTGTACACTTTCAGGCAGCTTCAGTAATCGCATTGAATTTGTTATATATGTTCTGCTCTTACCAAGTGATATTGCTACCTGCTCCTGAGTGAAATTGAACCTCCTAGTCATAGCTTGTATTCCAAGCGCTTCTTCTATAGGATCAAGATCCTCTCTTTGCATATTCTCGATGATTGCAGCAATCATATTCTGCTTCTCATCAAAATTTCTTACTATGCAAGGAACCTTCTTAAGACCAGCAATTCTTGAAGCTCTCCATCTTCTCTCGCCTGCTACAAGCTCATATCCGTTGTCCATCTTTCTAACAACAACAGGCTGGATTACTCCATTCTCTTCAATAGATCTTGCAAGATCATGAAGTCTCTCTTCATTGAAGTTTTTTCTTGGCTGATCCCTGTTAGGCTTGATGTCATTAATGTTTACATAAAGAACTCTGTCATTAAAATCATCATTGTCATCACTATTACCATCATTAAGAACATTTGTTCTTGTATTATCTTTTATTTCTGTTTCCTTCTGAGCTTCTTCTGCTTCTGTCTGCTCAATATACTCCTCTTCATTTACAGGAGCTGCATCTGCAAACAGAGCATCAAGTCCTCTTCCCAGACCAGTCATCTTCTTAGCCATTATTTCTTCGCCTTTTCGTTCTTCTCAACTCTCTTCAGAAATTCTTTAGTAAATGCCATATATGCCTTAGCTCCTGCTGCGCTTGGATCATAAGTAATAATTGGCATTCCATAACTTGGAGCCTCAGCGAGTCTGACATTTCGAGGAATTACAGTCTGATATACTGCGCTTCCAAAATAATTCTTTACTTCCTGTACAACCTGAAGTGAAAGATTAGTTCTTCCGTCAAACATGCTCAGTACTACACCCTCTACATAAAGATCCTTGTTCATGCTCTTCTTAACAAGTTCTATAGTGCTGACAAGCTGACTTACTCCTTCAAGTGCATAAAACTCGCACTGAATTGGAATAAGTACACTATCAACAGCTGTTAGCGAGTTAATAGTAAGTATTCCAAGTGAAGGCGGACAATCTATAAAAATAAAATCATAATCATCTCTAATTGAATCAATCGCCTTCTTCAGTCTTTTCTCTCTTCCTTCTATACTTACAAGCTCAACCTCAGCACCTGCCAGGTCAACACTTGCAGGAATTATATCCAGGTTTTCAGTCTTGGTAGGAAGTATCGCTTTCTTTACATCGTAATTCTCATTAATAAGTACATCATAAATTGTATTCTTAAGAGTTCTTTTACGAATTCCTATTCCACTTGTTGTATTTCCCTGAGGATCGATATCAACAACAAGAACTCTCTTACCTATTCTTGCAAGACAGGCACCGAGATTAATATTTGTTGTTGTCTTACCAACTCCACCTTTCTGATTAAAGATAGCTATAGCCTTCGCCATTAATATATATCCTCCTTGACAAAGTTATCCCTTTTATCATATTTCATACCATTATATCGTATTTCACATTTCATTTCCACTCTGCCACACCCTGCTACTGTGTGTTTTATATGAAAATTAGCACATAATAAAAGCCGTAAAGGTATATTACTCTACGGCTTTGTAATATTTTCCAACCTTAATGTTTCACATGAAACATTTTTACCTAATTGGATTTTTTCTTGCAGTTCCAGCCTGTCTTGGATATTTAGCGGGAGTATTCTTAACTTTCTTTATAATAAGTAGAACATGGCCAGAAATACTTTCATCATCTGATTGGATAGTTCTAGTGTCAACTATCTTTCCACCAAGTACATTTATAGCTTTCTTTGCATCTTCTGTTTCACGTGAAACATTCTCACCTTTGTAAGCAATGAAGTATCCACCCTTTCTTACAAGTGGCAGACACCATTCACATAAAACATCAAGACTTGCTACTGCTCTAGAAACACATATATCATAGTTTTCTCTATGTTCTTCTGTCCTTCCCATATCTTCTGCTCTTGAGTGTAGTGTTGTTACGTTATCAACACCAATCTCACCGCAAAGCTCATCAATAATTCTAAGTCTCTTATTAAGTGAATCCACAAGAGTGAATTGTTTCTCTGGTGAAACTATTGCAAGGGGAACTCCTGGAAAACCGGCACCGGTTCCAATATCTGCAATCCTTTCCGCATTCTCATATTCCTCCATAAGAGAACAACTGAGAGAATCCGCAATATGTTTCTGAAGTGCCTCATCTCTATCTCTTACGGCAGTAAGGTTAATATGCTGATTCTTATCGAGTATCATATCTATATACTTAGTAAGTTTATCAGTCTTATCCTCACCATATCTTTCATTAAGTTCTTTTATTAATATTCCTGTCTTTTCAGCTGGATTCATTTTAATACTCTTTTCTTAATCTTCTTTCTCTAGCTTCCTTTTCCAGATATACAAGCAGAACATTTATATCCGCTGGTGACACACCAGAAATTCTACTTGCCTGCCCTACTGTAGAAGGTCTAATCTCATCAAGTTTCTGCTGTGCTTCTATTCTTAGTCCCCTAATATTACTGTAGACAATGTCATCCCTCAGCTTCTTTCTTTCAAGTTTATGAAGCTTCTCAACCTGCTGAAGCTGTTTCTTAATGTATCCATCATACTTAATGATAATAGAAACTTCTTCTTTTTCCCTTCTGGATAGGTCAGGTCTTGTTTCATCATCTATTTCAAGAAGCATATCATATGTTATTTCAGGTCTCTTTAAAGTCTCATAGAATGACCAGTTAAACTCGCCAGGGTTACTTGAATGTTTCACGAGAAACATATCGAGAGTTTCCTTGTCTGCTTTTTTATGTCTAAGTCGTTCTACTTCATTATCTACTCTATTCTTCTTATTAATAAATCTCTTATATCTCTCTTCAGTTACAGATCCATATTCATAACCTATCTGCGTCAGTCTTCTATCCGCATTATCCTGTCTAAGAAGGAGTCTATATTCAGCTCTTGAAGTCATGATTCTATAAGGCTCCTCTGTTCCCTTTGTAACAAGATCATCAATAAGAACACCTATATAAGCTTCATCTCTTCCAAGTATAAGAGGATCTTTATTATCAATATATCTTGAAGCATTAATACCAGCTATAAGACCCTGTGATGCAGCCTCTTCATAGCCAGAGCTTCCGTTCGCCTGTCCTGCCGAAAAGAATCCTTTAATATTCTTACTTTCAAGACTTCGCTTCAAAGAGAGAGGATTGATACAATCATATTCAATAGCATATGCAGGTTCTACCATCTCTGCATGTTCAAGACCCTTGATCGTAGAATAGAATTCCTTCTGTACATCTACAGGGAGACTTGATGACATGCCCTGAATATACATGAGATTAGTATCGAGTCCTTCAGGCTCAACAAACAACTGATGTCTTTGTCTGTCCCTAAAACGTGAAATTTTGTCTTCGATTGACGGACAGTATCTAGGACCTACTCCCTGAATTTCTCCAGAGTACATTGCAGACTTCTCAATGTTATCCATAATAATCTTATGTGTATCAGGATTAGTATAAGAAAGCCAGCATGAAATCTGTTCTTTTCCCATATCTTTATCATCATTCATAAATGAGAATGATGTGACTATTTCATCACCTGTCTGCTCTCTCATGACAGAATAATCTATGCTTTCGGCTGTCATACGTGCAGGTGTTCCAGTCTTAAAACGTCTGATTTCAAATCCGTTCTCAATTAGACTTTCTGTCAGCTTAGTTGATGGCTTAAGTCCAGCAGGTCCTTCAATCTTTGTGCAATCGCCGATAAAAATCTTGCCTCCAAGGAATGTACCAGTTGCCATAATAACCGCTTTAGATCTATATTCACAAGTAGCATCTCTCACACCAGCAATTGTTCCATCTTCTACAATTATAGATTCAACTTCACTTTCTATAAGTTCAAGATTTCTCTGGCTTCTAATTGTGTTAAGCATTTCCTCATGATATTTATGCTTATCAGCCTGAGCTCTAAGAGAGTGAACAGCAGGTCCCTTAGAAGTATTAAGCATCTTGCTCTGAATAAAAGTCTTATCGATATTTATCCCCATCTCACCGCCAAGGGCATCTATTTCGAATACAAGATGTCCCTTACCTGTTCCACCTATAGACGGATTACACGGCATCATCGCAACGGATTCAATATCAGTGCAGAACATTGCTGTTCTTTTGCCCATACGCGCAGAAACAAGAGCAGCTTCACAACCTGCGTGACCTGCTCCTATTACGATTACATCAAATTCATGTCTATTATTCATCATTTACTTACCCAGGCAGAACTTGGAAAATACTGTGTCGAGCACTTCATCACCTACTGCCTCTCCTATAATTTCTCCAAGAGTATCAAAAGCATAGTGAGCATGTATCTCAGCCATCTCAATTGATTCTCCTGATTCAAGCATGCTGATTGCTGTATCAAGATCGTCATCTGCGCTCTTTAGAGCAGCAAGCTGTCTTCCACTTGTGATAATATCTGATTCTGTATTCTTAATATTTTCTAAATCAAACTTTCTAGAGATTACAGATGATACCATTTCAGCTGCTTTCAGCGCATTTTCACCTACTAGCGATGTTTTAATGACATCACAACCAGGAAGCTTATTCTCTATGAATTCTTCATCAACACTGATTCCAAGATCTTCCTTGTTATAAACGACAAGAATTCTATCTCCGCTGATATGCTCAATGAAGTGAAGAATCTCATCATCTTCATCCTCAAGATCCTTACTTCCATCAATTACAAGCATAATAAGATCTGCTGCAGCAATTGCCTTTTCAGTTCTCTTAATACCAATCTGCTCAATCTTATCTTCAGTATCTCTGATTCCAGCTGTATCAATAAGTACAACAGGAACTCCATCAACAGTGGCGCTCTCCTCAACTGTATCTCTTGTAGTACCAGGAATATCAGTAACAATTACCCTTCCCTCTCCGAGAATAGCATTCATAAGAGAAGATTTACCTACGTTAGGCTTACCGACAATTGCAATCTTCACACCTTCTCTTGCAATCTTGCCAATTCCAGCAGTATCAATAAGATCCTCAACGCTGCTCTGAACCCATCTTAAATCAGTAATATGATCATCGTACTGAGTCTCTTCGATATCCTCGTCTGGGTAATCAATATTTACGGCCATCTTAGCAAGAACATCAAGCAGAGTTTCTCTGATTGATTCAATTGTTTCGCTTAGCCTTCCTTCTTTCTGCTTTTCTGCAATATCTAGTGTCATATCCGTTCTCGCTTTAATAATATCTATAACAGCCTCCGCCTGAGAAAGATCTATCTTGCCATTAAGAAATGCAAGCTTAGTAAATTCTCCAGGTTCAGCCATTCTTGATCCATGATCAATAGCAGTTCTTACAATCTGCTTCAGAGAAACATTGCTTCCATGAGCCTGAATCTCAACCATATCCTCACCGGTGTATGATGCCGGCCCCTTCATATATATGAAAACAGCTTCGTCTATTACCTCACCATCGATATTAATCACATGGCCAAAATAGGTATGTCTTGGTTTGATGTTCTCCGGACATTCCTTAAACATTTTCTTCATGATGGAAAAACTCTCATCTCCACCGATTCTTACTACTCCGATTCCACCCTCTCCAAGAGGTGTAGCAATTGCTGTAATAGTATCACTCATGTGATTACTCCTTTTTTCCGTAATTTATAATTTGTGTAATATTACCACATTGAACAATGAATACAGAAGCATCTTTCATATTATCAGTCAGATCATCAAGAAGTTCTGTTGTAGTAATAAATAACTGTACATCATCAATTTCATTAAGCAACACCCGCTGTCTTTCTGCGTCAAGTTCAGATAATACATCATCAAGTATAAGAACAGGACTTTCAAGCAGGATTTCCTTCGCTATTCTTACCTCAGCAAGCTTTAAAGAAAGAGCTGCAGTTCTCTGCTGTCCCTGAGATCCGAACTTCTTTGCGTCAATTCCATTTATATAGAATTCAATATCGTCACGATGGGGACCAATGCTACAGCTTCTGTAATACTTATCCTTGTCCCTAGATGAGATTATTTTATCAAACATCTCCTCGCTAGAGTTAGCATAACATGACTCATTATACTTTATTTCTAGCTTCTCTCTTCTACCTGAAATATATTCCTGTACCTCAGAAGCCTTCTCAGAAAGAATTTCAACAAAATTTCTTCTGTACTTTATGATTTCAAAGCCATTTACCGCAAGCTGCCAGTCAAAAACATCAAGCATAGTATCGTCAATATTCGACGGATCATTCTTAAGTATAGAATTCTTCTGCTTCAAAGCATCATTATATTTCTTAAGGCATTCATAATATCCTGGTCTAAGCTGACTAATTTCTTTATTAATGAAACTTCTCCTCTTATCCGGACTATCCTTAATAATTCTAAGATCCTCAGGGGAAAAAACAATTACAACAAGATTATTAAGAAGCTCTGTCGTTTTCCTTACAAGTTTCCCGTCCTTCTTAATCATCTTCTTTCCCTGACGATTAACATTAATTCTTACATTAACATCAAAATCATTCTTCTCTATATCTGCACTTACTGTACATGATTCCTTACCGAACATTATTGTTTCCGCTATAGAATTGGTTCTAAATGAACGTGCAAAAGAACACAGGTATATCGCTTCGACAAGATTAGTCTTTCCCTGTGCATTCTCACCTATTATGATGTTCCGTGAATCATCGAAGGCAAGCTCAAGAGTCTCGTAATTTCTGTAATTCGTTAACGTGAGGTTCTTAATTTTCATAATATATTATTATACACTCTAAAGTTCACTTACAAAAAGAGGCTTTATACGACAATTCATCGCATAAAGCCTAAAAGTTCAACAAAAGTTAAATTATTATTAGTTGATTCTGATTGGAAGTACAAGATAGATGTATCTGTCGCCCTTAAGAGGCTTGATGATGCAAGGGCTAACCTGATCCTTCATATTAATCATGATTTCCTCATCATCGATTGCACTTAGAGCATCCTTGAGATACTTGGCATTCATTCCAATTACCAGATCATCGCCTTCCTTGATAATCTCAACGTTCTCGTCAATTCTACCCTCTTCTGAAAGAGAAGTGATATTTATATTAGAATCCTTAATTGTGAACTTGATAAGATTATTATTCTTAACAGAAGATAGAAGTGATGCTCTATCAATACTCTTAAGGAGCTCCTCTCTCTTTACTCTGATATTAATCTGACCTTCACGACCCAAAATTCTATTGTAGTCAATGAACTTACCATTGAAAGTATTAACGGTAACCTGGTTGTTATCAAAAATCATAACAACCTTATTGTCGATAATTTCAATAGTCATATATTCTTCGCCATCATCAGCAATAATTCTTGAAACATCAGTCGCAAGCTTTGCAGGGATAATAACGCTGATAGAAGAACTGTTATCAACATCAACATTAAAAGTAGCAATTCTAAAAGGATCAACTGCTACCATCTTCATATTGCCATCAGCCATTTCAAGGAGAACACCTGTAAGCACTCCATTGAAATCATCTGTGCTGGCAGAGAATGCAGTCTTTCTAATAAGCTTCTTAATATCTTCTTTTCTGATATTTACAGGATTATGTCCACCAGAAAGCATAAATTTAGGAAATTCATCTGCTGAGAAAGATACTAGCTCTGTACTTGAAGTACCTGACACAAGATTAACCTTCATCTGCTCTTCATTGATATCGAGCATAACCTCTTCTTCAGGAAGCTTAGATACAATACTAGTAAGAAGCTTAGCAGGAAGAACAAATGATGCTGAATCTTCTACATCAGCTGGTATAACTGACTCAATAGTAATTGTTGTATCTGTAGCTGTCAGCTTAAGGACCTCTCTATAAGCCTCAAAAAGAATTCCTTCAAGTATGTTAGATGTTGTTCTTGTGGGAACTGCATGTCCTACATTATTCAATGCTCTGTTTAAATCACTTCTATTACAGAAAACCTTCATCGTAAATCACCTTTGTTTTTATTTATTAAATATAGTAGTCGTAGTAGGGGGTGTGGAAAGTGTGGAAAACTCTCAAACCCCATGTCTTATCTGTCGTTTAGCATGTTTTTATTGTTGAAAAGTGGGAGTATAACCATGTGGAAAACATGTGGAAAACTATTTATCAATATTAAGCTTGTCCTTTATCTCCCTTATATCTGCTTTTAACTCATCATTTGTCTTGAGGTCTTTCTCAATCTTCTCAACTGCATGAATAACCGTCGAATAGTGTCTATCACCAAACAGTTTACCTATCTTAGGAAGAGAAATATCAACATTTGATCTTGTCAGATACATCGCTACCTGTCTTGGTAGGTTGATTTCAGCCTTACGCTTAGGCGAGTCCATGTCTGCTACAGTTATATTATAGTAATTTGCAACAACACTTTTGATTCTTTCCGGTGCGACGGCTTCTTCGTTATCGGAGATTACGTCCTTTAGGACCTTTTTGGCCAGGTCAACAGTAATCTCATCACCAAGAAGATTTGAGAATCCTACGATTCTACTCCATGCACCTTCGAGCTCTCTGATATTATCCTTAATCTGTTCGGCTATAAGACAGCAGACTTCATTAACCTGCTTTGTAATCTCTATATCCGACTTCTCTGCAAAGTTATATAGAATAGAAACTCGTGTTTCATAATCAGGTGGCTGAATGTCGGCAATCATGTTCCATGAGAACCTTGTTCTAAGTCTTTCATCAAGATCTTTTAAATTAACAGGCGGACAGTCTGATGAAATAACTATCTGTTTGTTATTCTCATAAAGAGTGTTGAAAGTGTGGAAAAACTCTTCCTGGATTGATTCTTTACCCTGCAGGAACTGAATGTCATCGATGAGAAGTACGTCAACCTTTCTATATTTGTTACGGAAAGATCTTGTCTTGTTCTCTCTAATCGCTTTAATAAGTTCATTTGTGAACATCTCTGAAGAAACGTAAAGCACGTTAAGATTAGGTCGTGTTCTTCCGATATGTACTCCAATTGCCTGCATGAGGTGTGTTTTACCAAGACCTGATCCTCCGTACAAAAACAATGGATTATAAGCTTCTCCAGGAACCTCAGCTGCGGCAAGAGATGCTGCATGAGCGAATTTATTGCTGTTACCCACTACAAAGTTATCAAAAGTAAAACGAGGATTGAAGATGTTCTCTTCTGTAAACTCGTTCTTTACAACTTTAGGGGCTGTCTTCTGCTGCTCTTTCTTCTCGTATTCGTTCTCGTGTCTGATAATTACCTTGTATTTCTTGCCTGTAAGATCAGCAAATGTCTTCTCAATTATAGGCATATAGTTATTTTTAAGAAATTCAAGGTTATATTCCTCTTTAGAAGCAATATAAATAATACCAAGTTCGTCATCTACACTTCTGAGGTATAATGGTTCAAACCAGGTAGTAAAAGAATAATCACTTGTGTTGGCTTTCATTGCTGTGGTAAAACCATCCCACATCTTGTTAGTGTCCAATTTTCCCTCCTTTTGTCGGTGAGGTAATTTTACATAACTTTTTCCACATATGCAAACTTGAAAAAATGCCGATTTTACGTATATTTAACATTTCAAAAAGCGAGTTATGCACATATTGTGGAAAAAGTTGTTAATAATTTCAACAACCACAACATATTGTGTATAACTATATTTTTGAAAAAATATATACAAGTTTATCCACTGATAAGCATTAAGTAGAGAGCATGATTATTGACTTTTCATTAACTTTAAGATATTATAACTCGGTATTATGCCTATGGAATTTAGAAGGCATAGAATTATAAGATATCATTTAGAGATATGGAAGGAGAAATGAAATGAAGAGAACATATCAGCCAAAGAAGAGACAGCGTCTTAAGGAGCACGGATTCAGAAAGAGAATGAGAACAGCTAACGGAAGAAAGGTTCTTAAGAGAAGAAGAGCAAGAGGAAGAAAGAGTCTTACTGCTTAAGCTGAATTTCAGGTATCTAAATAATGAGAAAGAGTTATAAACTTACTTTGCGAAATCAGAAGAACTTCGTAGCCGTTTATAACCGAGGTAAATCCAAGGGCTGCAGATTTGCAGTTGTTCTATATAAGAAGAATGGACTTCCACACAGTAGGTTTGCTTATGTTGCCAGCAAGAAAGTAGGTAACAGTGTTCAAAGAAATAGAGCAAGAAGGCTTATGAGAGAAGCATATAGAACGATGAACAGAAGGATTGCTCCCGGCTACGATGTAATTTTTGTTGCAAGAAATGGAATTGACCAGAGTAAATGTGACGAAGTAAGGAAAGCAATGTTCGGTGCTATCAGAGCTGCCGGACTATTTGAAGAGTAATTAATTAGAGACCATGAATTTCATCAAGAATCTACCAAAGAATATTTTAATACTATTAATCAGGGGATACAGAACTTTCATTTCACCATTGTTCCCTCCTACCTGCAGATTCTATCCAACCTGCAGTACATACTTCCTTCAGGCAGTTGAGAAGTATGGTTTTATCAAGGGAAGCTGGCTTGGAATAAAGAGAATACTTAAGTGTCACCCGGGACATCCCGGTGGATATGATCCCCTACCGTAACAAGCAGGAGAAATAAATGGGTATTATAGCAAAACCACTTGGATTATTGCTAATGTGGATTTACGGAATGATTGGAAATTACGGAATCTCACTGATTGTACTCACTGTACTTGTTAAGTGCTGCCTCTACCCGCTTTATATCAAGCAGGTAAAGTCAACAGCAGGAATGCAGAATATTTCTGAGAAGTCTCAGGAAATTCAACATAAGTATGCTGATGATAAGGTTAAGCAGCAGGAAGCACTACAGGAGCTTTACAAGCAGGAGAATTTCAATCCTATGGCAGGATGTCTTCCAATGCTTATTCAGTTCCCTATCATCATGGGACTGTTTACACTTCTGAGAAATCCAATGCAGTACATGCCTGATGGTATGTTCGCAGCGCATGAGTCATTCCTATGGATTAATGACCTTGCTCAGCCTGACAGCTGGATTCTTCCAATCTCTGCAGCTGTTGCAACATACTTCTCATTCTCAATGACTCAGAACCTTACTGGTGCTGACATGGGACAGGCACAGTCAATGAACATGATCATGAAATATTTCTTCCCTTTGAGTATTCTGTGGCTTGCAAGATCTTATCCTGCAGGACTGGCTCTTTACTGGGCATGCGGTCAGTTCCTCCAGATATTCTTTAACATTCATATGAACTCAGTTCGTAGAAGAATCAAGGAAGAACAGGACCAGAAGAAGCTTATTGAAAGAGCAGAAAGAGAACTCATTAAGAAGAAGAGAGCAAGAATGAAAGGAATTCAGTAAATATAATGAGATCTTCAGAAAAATGGGGAGTCGATGTAGATACTGCTGTTGATCTTGCTTTAAAGGAACTGAAGCTGTCAATCGATGATGTTGACGTAGAGGTTCTAGAGGAATCTTCAAATGGATTCTTCGGAATTGGTTCAAAACTTGCTAAGGTTAGAGTAACAGCAAAGGATACAACTGAGAACGTTGTAAGAGAGAAAGCTACATTCGATGATATTGATTCAATCCTAGCTAATCTTCCGGAGAACTCAACAGCTGCGTTACCGGACGAAATCAGAGAGGATTACGATAAATTCGAAGCTGAAGAGCGTGAAGACGCTAAGGCTAGAGAGAAGAAGAGAGACAATAAGAGAGATAAGAGAAACAAGCATAAGAAGAAGGTTCACGCTGATTACAAGCCAGAGGAATCACTTCTATATGATGTTAAGGATCTCACACCTGTAGACTCTCACCCTGTTAAGGATTTTCTTGAGGAGATTTCAGAGAAGATGGGAATCAACCTCACATTTGATGTCAAGACAGGCGACGATATCGTTTATGTAGAGATAAACGGTAAAGATACAGGAACAATTATAGGTAAGAGAGGTCAGACTCTAGATGCGGTGCAGTGTCTTGCTAGCTATGTAGTTAAGAAGGACAATGATAAGTATGTAAGAGTAATACTTGATGCCGAGAATTACAGAGCTAAGAGAGAGAAGACTCTTATCAATCTTGCTAACAGACTGGCTGCTAAGGTTGATAAGACTGGAAAGACAGTAACTCTCGAACCAATGAACCCTTATGAGAGAAAGGTTATCCACGCTACACTTCAGAACCACCCTACGGTTCAGACAAGAAGTGAAGGGAAGGATCCTTATAGAAAGGTAGTAATTGAACTTAAGTAATATAAATCCGATGAGAGAATTTCTCCCATCGGATTTTTTGTTGTCATATTAATGATATATATGAAATCTGTACCGTTTAAAATCAATTAATATTATTACATCTGAGAGAACAGATTAACCATTTCGATAGCAGAAAGTGCACAATCATAACCCTTGTTTCCTGCCTTGCTTCCTGCACGAGCAATTGCCTGCTCAATGTTCTCTGTTGTGATAACGCCAAACATTACAGGAACTCCTGTCTCAAGTCCAACACTTGCGATTCCCTTAGAAACCTCGCTGCAAACATAATCGTAATGAGTAGTATCTCCTCTGATAACTGCACCTACGCAGATAACTGCATCATAGTTTCCTGAAGCGGCCATCTTCTTTGCAGCAGCAGGAATCTCGAATGCTCCAGGTACCCATGCAGCTGTGATGTTGTCGTCCTCTACTCCGTGTCTTACAAGACCATCTACTGCTCCACCGAGAAGCTTATTAACAATAATCTCGTTGAAACGTGATGCAACGATTCCTACTCTCATTCCCTCAGGTGCAACTACCTTACCCTCTAGCAGATTAATATTTCTCATTTGTATATCCTCCGTTTAATTATTTATAGATTAGAATTTGATTTCCTCGAAAATATGTCCCATCTTTTCCTGCTTAGTCTTCATATAGAACTCATCGAACTCCTGTGGAGCAATTTCAATAGGAACTCTCTCTGTGATATCCAGTCCGAATTCTGAGATTCCGTAAACCTTGTCAGGATTATTAGTTAGAAGTCTAAGTGACTTTACTCCTAGATCTCTAAGAATCTGAGCTCCAACCCAGTACTCACGAAGATCAGGTGCAAAACCAAGCTTAACGTTAGCTTCAACAGTATCATATCCCTGTTCCTGTAGCTCGTAAGCCTTAAGCTTGTTGATAAGTCCGATTCCACGACCCTCCTGTCTCATGTAGAGAAGAACTCCCCTACCCTCTTCTTCAATCTGTCTCATTGCGCTCTGAAGCTGGTTACCGCAGTCACATCTCAGGGAGCCAAAAGTATCACCTGTCAGACACTCAGAATGAACTCTGCACAGAACATCTTTGCCATCACCGATATCACCCTTAACAAGTGCTACATGGTGTTCACCCGTAATGTCGTTTACATAACCCATTGCACGGAAGTGACCGAACTTAGTTGGCATATCAGCATCCGCTTCCTTAACAACATGCTTCTCGTTAGTTCTTATGTAGTCCTGAAGCTCCTTAATTGTTATGAACTTAAGGTTGTACTTCTCAGCAAGCTTCCATAGATTAGGAGTTCTCATCATTGTTCCATCATCTTCCATAATCTCACAGCAGATTCCACACTGCTTGAGTCCTGCAAGTCTCATAAGATCAATTGTTGCCTCAGTATGGCCATTTCTTACAAGAACTCCACCGTGTCTTGCAACGAGTGGAAATACGTGACCAGGTCTTCTCAGGTCAAGTGGCTTTGTATTTTCATCAGCGAGCTTCATCATAGTGAGAGATCTTTCAGCTGCAGAAATTCCTGTAGTAGTATCAATATGATCTACTGAAACAGTGAATGCTGTTGAGTGATTATCAGTGTTCTCTGAAACCATCTGAGGAAGACCAAGCTTTACTGCAAGATCATGACTCATTGGTGTGCAGATAAGACCCTTAGCGTGGCAAGCCATGAAGTTGATGTTCTCCTGTGTGGCAAATTCTGCTGCGCAGATCATATCACCTTCATTCTCTCTGTCAGGATCGTCTGTACATAGAATTATCTTACCTGCTCTAAGATCTTCAAGAGCTTCTTCAATTGTATTGTACTTGTAGTTCATATATACCTCCTTAAAAGCCGAGCGTTTCAAGCATCTCCATAGTCAGAGATGATTCGGCTGTAGTTTCAGTTCTAAAATTCATAAGTCTTTCGACGTATTTAGCTATTACATCATTTTCCAGATTAACAGGATCCCCAGCTTTCTTGCCAAGAAGAGTTGTCTCAGCTGAAGTGTGCGGAATAACTGACACCTTAAAGCTGTCGGAAGTTAGCGCTGCTACCGTGAGGCTGACACCATCTATACATATAGATCCCTTCTCTACAATGTATTTAAGAATCTGTGGTGGAGTCTCAATGTCTATCCATACAGCATTCTCTTCGCGGGCAAAAGATCTGATCTTTCCTGTTCCGTCGATGTGTCCGCTTACGATGTGACCTCCGAATCTACCGTCGGCTGCCATTGCTCTTTCGAGGTTGACCTCACTTCCCGCTGTGAGCTTGGCAAGACTGCTTCTTCTTACAGTCTCTGCCATCACATCTGCAGTGAAGAATCCATCTCCCATCGATGTTACTGTCAGGCAGATTCCGTTTACAGCTATACTGTCACCGAGCTTAGTGTTTTCAAGGACCTTATTAGCGCTAATCATGATTGAGCCAGATGTCCCTGAAATAGAAAGCTTCTTTATGGTTCCCTTTTCTTCAACGATTCCTGTAAACAAATTACACCTCCTTATCCTTAACAACATACTCGAGTAGAACATCATCTCCGCACATTGAAATATTCTTAAGATCTAGCATATACGCATCTGAAGGAAGAGATACACCTTCACCTGTTACGGGAGACTTCGCGGTGCGCCCTCCGAAAATTTTGCCAGCGATGAAGACTTTTACTTCATTCACGATATGCGATTTAAGTGCGCTTTCGTTTAGAGAACCGCCGCCTTCAATCAGAATGCTGTCAATCTTACGTTCCCCAAGAATCTTCATAAGCTTCCTTAGATCAACGCGCCCATCATCGCCAGGACAGTTAATTACTTCGACAGAACAATCCTCAAGTGCAGCCTTGCGAGTTATAAACTCTTCTGATTCATTACTGTCAAAAGCACATATGTCTATAACAGGGAGTCTGTCAGCTGTCTGACAAAGCTTTGAATCGAGAGGGAGTCGAAGATGACTGTCACAAATGATTCGAATCGGTGACATGCGAGATTCATCCCTTACATTAAGCATCGGGTCATCAGCGAGTACTGTATCAATTCCAACCATGATGCCAGCAAGATTATGTCTTATATCCTGTACTCTTGCGCGAGCCATCTCACCAGTTATCCACTTAGATGCACCGGTGTATGTGGCAATCTTGCCGTCAGCTGTCATTGCATACTTCATAACGATGTATGGAGTCCCTGTTGAAATATAGTGGAAAAATACCGGATTAAGTTTATCGCACTCTTCTCGCATGAAATCTTCTTCAACAGTTATGCCTGCCTCGCGGAGAATTGCTGCACCCTTACCTGCGACCTTTGGATTAGGATCTCTTGAGCCGATTACGACTCTGCTAATTCCAGATTCCATAATAGCTTCTGTGCAAGGTGGAGTCTTACCATAGTGGCAACAAGGTTCGAGTGTAACGTAGATTGTTGCATCCTCTGCTGATTCGGTGAGCGATGCTATTGCATTTCTCTCGGCATGGAACTGTCCATATCTTTCATGGTAGCCTTCTCCAATAATTCTGCCATCCTTTACGATTACAGCTCCAACCACAGGATTAGGATTGGTATATCCCCTACCCTTTTCTGCTAGCGTTATTGCTCTTAACATGTAATCTTTATCATTCATAGATTTGCTCCTATATAAAAAACCCTGATTGACGGATTATCAATCAGGGTTTCGATATACATTATTCAAAAAACCGGAAAGGTTATATATGAAATCGTACATAATAAAAATCTTCTCTCATCCAGACTGTACTGTCGGCTTCGGAGTTACACCGAATCATGCCTTACGGCTCGCGGGCTTTACCGCCGGTAGGGAATCTCACCCTGCCCTGAAGATAATAATATTAAATTCGCTTTTATTATACTCCAATTCATATAAAAGAAAAGAAGAAATATAAAATATTTGTTGACATAACAACAAGTATAGGATTAAATATAAAATTGTTGTTATATCAACATTTCTAAAGATGGAAAGGTAAAAGTCATGAATAGATTAAAGAAAATATATTGCAGAGTTTTTCAGACTGCCCTGAAAATTTCGATACCATTTCTTCCCTACAGAAAGCCTGCTATAATCGGAAGTGTTAAAGAAATTCCATATATACTTGATGAAAACAGTATTGAGTCAGTACTCATTGTAACGGATTCTTCCATTATGAGATTGGGTCTGCTTGAAAGACTTGAATCAGCACTCCATAAAGCTGGTATTGAATATCATGTATATGACAAGACCGTTGCAAATCCAACAACCGATAATGTAGCGGAAGCACTCGGGATGTACAGGAGAAACAAGTGCCAGGCAATCATTGGTTTTGGCGGTGGATCAAGTATGGATTGTGCGAAAGCCGTCGGTACAAGAATAGCAAGGCCGAAAACTAAGCTTTCTAAGATGGAAGGAATTCTAAAGGTGCGTAAGAAGCTTCCGTTACTTATTGCTGTACCTACAACAGCAGGAACAGGAAGTGAGACTACTATTGCTGCAGTGATTACAGATTCAAAGACAAGACATAAGTACGCAATCAATGACTTCCCTCTGATTCCAAGATATGCTGTGCTCGATCCGAAAATTACTATGAGTCTTCCTCCTTTTGTCACTGCGACAACTGGAATGGATGCCCTCACCCATGCTGTCGAAGCGTATATCGGAAATTCGACAACAAGAGAAACTCGCAAGGATGCGCTTCTTGCGGTGAAGCTTATTTTCAGAAATCTCGACAAAGCATATGAAGATGGTGGAAATCTTGAGGCAAGAAGAAAGATGCTCAATGCAGCATATTTTGCAGGCTGTGCATTTACGAAATCTTATGTAGGTTATGTTCATGCGATAGCTCATTCGCTCGGTGGGGAGTATAATGTAGCACATGGGCTTGCTAATGCAGTTATTCTTCCGATAGTCCTTGAGAAATATGGAAGCACTATAAACAGAAAACTTCATAAGCTTGCAATCGCAGCGGGAATCGCAGACAGAAGCATGCCTTCAGACGAGGCGGCAGCTCTCTTTATAGAAGAGATTAAGAATATGCAGAAACGTTTTGGCATTGGAACGAAAATACCGGAACTGAGGGAGAAAGATATTAAGAAGCTATCTTCATATGCGAACAAGGAGGCAAATCCACTCTACCCTGTTCCTGTTCTCATGAACACGAAGGAGCTTTCAGAGATTTATTACGAGCTACTGATGTAGCATAAGAAAGGATTAAATCATGGATGCAGATATGGTGAAAGAAATTGTTAAGGAGTCGAGAAAATATTTCGACAGCTGCGCGACACTTCCTGTTGAATTCAGAATTAATGCACTTAAGAAATTAAGAACAAGCATCATTATTCACGAATCTGAAATCAATGAGGCATTAAGAAAGGATCTCGGCAAGGGTGCGGCTGAGAGCTATATGTGTGAAACTGGAATGACCCTGGCAGAGATTTCATACATGATTAAGAACATAAGAAAGCTTGCATCTGACAAGAAGGTGAAGACACCACTAGCACAATTTCATTCAGTGAGCTATAGCAAGCCATCACCAAGAGGAAGCGTACTTATTATCAGTCCATGGAACTACCCTTTCATGTTAACAATGGAACCGCTTGTTGATGCAATCGCTGCAGGAAATACTGTAGTAATTAAGCCAAGCGAGTTTTCTCCAAATACAACTGCTATTATGCAGACTATTATAAGTGAGTGCTTTGATCATGAACATGTAAGTGTAGTTACAGGCGGAGTTAAAGAAAGTCAGTTGCTTCTTAAAGAGAAATGGGGAAAGATATTTTTTACTGGAAATAAGAGTGTCGGTAAAGAAGTTCTCAGAAAAGCAGCCGAAAATCTTACATCTGTAACCCTCGAACTTGGCGGAAAGAGCCCTTGTATAGTAGACAGTTCAGCAAACATCAAGCTCGCTGCGAGAAGAATCGTATTCGGTAAGTATCTTAACTGCGGACAGACATGCGTGGCTCCTGATTACGTTCTGTGTCACAGTAGCGTCAAAGATAAATTCATCAAGGCAGTTAAGATGGAAATTGTGAGACAGTTCGGAGAGAATCCTCTCGAAAATACGGAATACGGTAAGATCATAAGCAAAAGACATTTTGACAGAATTGTGCCTCTAATCAATCAGAGCAAGGTCATTCACGGAGGCAGCATTGATGAAGATAGACTAAAGATTGAACCGACTGTTCTTGATAACGTGAGTCTTGATGATGCTGTAATGAAGGAAGAAATTTTCGGACCTATTCTGCCAGTTCTAACTTTCGATAAACTAGGAACAGTGGTAGATTTTATCAATTCAGGAGACTCACCTCTCGCTCTGTACATCTTCTCTTCTAATAAAAGAAACATTAAGATGATAACAGATTGCTGCAGATTTGGTGGTGGATGTGTAAATGACACTATTATTCACCTTGCGACGAGCGAAATGGGCTTCGGTGGATTCGGTGAAAGTGGTATGGGATCATATCACGGCAAGGAAGGCTTTGAGTGCTTCAGTCACAGAAAGAGCATCGTAAACAAGAAAACATGGATTGATCTTCCAATGAGATATCAGCCCTACTCCGATATAAAGAATAAACTGGTAAGGATGTTCCTGAAATAAGATGAAATAATAAACCCACGGTCATTATGATCGTGGGTTTCGTCAATTAATTTATTCTTTAGGTCTGTTGTAGAAGTTTCCGTAAACGTTATCAGTCTTGATACTGTTGATGAAAGCGTGTGGATCAAGCTCCAGAATTGTCTTGGTAAGCTTGCTTACCTCGTCGCTATTTACTACAGAATAAACAACGTTCTGCTCCTTACCCATGTAGAAGCCCTTGCCCTTGAAGAGCGTTGCTCCATGATGAGTGTTGTTATGAATCGTCAGATAAACATCATCAGGACTCTCAGTTACAATCCAGAGTGTGTGCTTCTGGTACCTTTTGTTCATTACGTTCAGAAGCTGTGTGATAGCGAACTGATAAATGATTGAGTACATTGCCTTGTCGAATCCGAAGAGCACACCACCGATGATGTAGAGACATACGTTGAATGCAAAAATATAATTCCACGCGTCAATACCCTTCATCTCTGAAAGATAAAGAGATATGAAATCGGTACCTCCTGAACAAGCCTCTGCTCTAAGACAGAGTGTCATACCAATTGCCTGCATCACTGCACCGAATAATGTGATAAGAAGGATGTCGTATGTTACTGCGTACTTAGGAAGCAAGTCAGTCAACAGTGAAGAAAGGATAATTATATATAATGAATATATAGTGAACTTCTTTCCTATGAACTTAAATCCAAGAATTGCTGCTGCACAGTTAAGCGGCATGTTGATTGCAGAGAATGGAATCATCAAGGAGAAATACTTATCTGCTATCCTCTGGATAAGAACCGTAAGTCCGGTAAAGCCTCCGGGGAAAAGATCTCCGTACGTTACGAACGTGTTGATGTTTATCGCCATTATAAGGGCTCCAAGGGTAAGTATTAGGAAATGCAGAAATGAATTTAACTTGCTGTTTTCAGTATTGCTATACATGATTAAATTACTCTCACTCTTTGATTAAATAATACGATACCGGAAAAATTACTTGTCCGGTATCAAAAAAACAATTTTTGCTCCTATAAAATAACACTTTTACTTGTGTAATGCAATGCGTTTTGATATAATACATGCGCTGTGTACAAGTATACATGGTAATTTTAAAGAAAGAGGAAACAAACATGAGAGAAGGAATCCATCCTGATTACAAGGAATGTAAAGTAACTTGCGCATGTGGTAATACTTTCACTACACTTTCAAACAAGGAAGAGATGAGAGTAGACATCTGTTCAGAGTGTCACCCATTCTTCACTGGTCAGCAGAAGTTTGCTAACCGTGGTGGACGTGTTGAGAAGTTCAAGAACAAATACAACCTGTAATCCCAAGCGCCTCGACAGGAGGCGCTTTTTTCATACGTATTTTTCTATGCATAATTTGCAAATATATTATATGTAAGGGTTAATTGACTATAGGAAATTTGTTATAATAATACATTGAACAAGTAGATGATATAAAACAATAATTTAAAGAAACAGGAGTAATATATGTTCGATAAACTTGATTTTATACTTGAGAAATATAACGAGCTTGCAGAGAAGGTTTCAGATCCTGAAATCATTGCAAATCAGTCTGTATGGCAGAAGTATATGAAGGAGATGGGCGAGATGGAGCCTATCGTTAAGGAGTACGAGCAGTACAAGAAGAACAAGGAAGCTCTTGCTGAGGCTAAGGAAATCTTCGAGATGGAAGATGATGAAGAGATGAGAGAAATGGCAAGAGAAGAGGTCAAGGATCTTGAAGCTGCTATTGAGAAGTCTGAGGAGGATATGAAGATCCTTCTTCTACCTAAGGACCCTAATGATGACAAGAACGTAATTCTTGAGGTTAGAGCCGGAACAGGTGGAGATGAGGCTGCCCTCTTCGGTAATGACCTTCTCAGAATGTACCTTCGTTACGCTGAGAGACATAGATGGAAGACTGAGATTATTGAGATGAACGACACTGGTATCGGCGGAATCAAGGAGGCTGTAGTTCTTATCAAGGGTAAGGGTGCATACTCAAGACTTAAGTACGAGAGTGGTACACACAGAGTACAGAGAGTCCCTGAGACAGAGTCTTCAGGAAGAATCCATACATCTGCTGCAACTATTGCAGTACTTCCTGAGGTTGATGACGTTGAGGTTAAGATTGATCCTAATGAGGTAAGAGTTGACGTATACAGAGCATCAGGTAATGGTGGCCAGTGCGTAAATACTACAGACTCAGCTGTAAGACTTACACATATTCCAACAGGTCTGGTTGTAACTTGTCAGGACGAGAAGTCGCAGCTTAAGAACAAGGACAAGGCATTCAAGGTTCTTAAGGCAAGACTCTATGATATGAAGCTGCAGGAGCAGAATGATAAGATTTCAGCAGAGAGAAGAAGCCAGGTTGGATCAGGAGACAGATCTGAGAGAATCAGAACTTATAACTTCCCACAGGGAAGAATTACAGATCACAGAATCAACCTTACACTTTATAAGCTTGATCAGTTCCTTGATGGAGACATCGATGAGGCAATCGATGCACTTATCACACAGGATCAGGCTGAGAAAATGAAGGAATTTGGAATTTAATTCGGAAGTGAGCTGATGGAAACATTAAGACTTAAGCCTGATAATGAAGGCTTACAGAAAGCCGGAGATATAATCCGCGAAGGCGGTCTTGTGGCCTTCCCTACCGAGACTGTTTACGGACTTGGAGCGAATGCACTTGATGGAGAAGCGGTCAGATCAGTCTATACTGCCAAGGGGCGTCCAAGCGACAACCCTATGATTGTTCATATCTCGACATTTGATGAGATATATGAGCTTGCATCAGTTATTAACGGGACGGCTGAAACACTGATTAAAGAGTTTTGGCCGGGACCGATTACCTTCGTACTTCCGAAGAAGGATAATGTGCCGGATGTGACTACAGGTGGTCTTGGTACTGTTGCGGTGAGAATGCCGTCAAATGAGACTGCAAGAGCTTTGATTGAGAGTGCAAAGAGACCTATTGCGGCTCCGAGTTCTAACAGAAGCGGTAAGCCTAGTCCTACTAATGCATATGATGTGCTTGAGGATATGGATGGAATCATCGATGCTGTGATTATGGGCGAGGACTGTAATGTTGGTATTGAGTCAACTGTTGTTGATGTTACTTCAGAGATTCCTGTGATTCTGAGACCGGGATATGTAACTCCGGATATGATTATGGAGAGAACTGGGATTAAGGCTGTCTATGATTCAAGTCTTGCCGAGAAGCATATCGAGGATCTCGATCCTTCGAAGGGCTCCGGTGAGATTGATGGATTTAAGCCTAAGTCTCCAGGTATGAAGTATAAGCATTATGCACCTAATGCTAAGGTAATTCTTGTCGAGGGTGATATTGATAAGATTAAGGAAGAATACGAGATGAAGGGTTCTAAGGTAGGAGTTCTCGACTACGGCGGAGATTCGAGATTTGCCGCACACAGCTTTTTCTCAGACCTTAGAAGACTCGATCGTGAAGAAGCCGAGATTATCCTTGTTCGAACTCTTGAGAAGGAAGGACTTGGATTTTCAATCATGAACCGCATGCTTAAGAGCGCGGGTTATGAAGTAATTAAATAGAAGATGAGAGGAAATGGGCTATGAAGATTGTAATCGGTTGCGATCATGCAGGCTTTCCGCTTAAGGAGGAGGTTAAGCAGAAACTGATTGATGAAGGCCACGAGGTAATGGACGTTGGTACATATTCATCAGATTCTGTGGACTATCCTATATACGGTAAGGCTGTAGGAAGAGCAGTTGCTAATGGTGAAGCTGAGAGGGGAATCGTTATCTGCGGTTCTGGTATCGGTATTTCAATCGCATGTAATAAGGTTAAGGGTATCAGATGCGCACTATGCACTTCAGTTGAGATGGCTGAGATGTGCAGAAGACATAACAATGCGAATGTAATTGCTATGGGCGCAAGAATGATAAGCAAGGAGCTTGCATTTGCAATGGTTGATAAGTGGCTTGAGACAGAGTTCGAGGGCGGCAAGCATCTTAGAAGAATTAATATGATTGAAGAGGACTGCTAGAAGCAAACACATAACAGGAGGATAATATGGAAAACGATAAGGTAATGGTATTCGACCATCCACTTATTCAGCACAAGATCAGTCTTATCAGAATGAAGGACACAACAAGCAAGGAATTCAGAGAGCTCGTTCGCGAGGTTGGTCTTCTGATGGGATATGAGGTTACAAGAGATCTCCCTCTCAAAGATGTTGAGGTTGAGACTCCTATGTGCAAGACAACAGTTAAGATGCTCGATGGTGAAGATATCGCTATCGTACCTATTCTAAGAGCAGGACTTGGTTTTGTTGATGGAATCCTTGAGCTGGTTCCTAATGCGAAGGTTGGTCACGTTGGTCTTTACAGAGATCCTGAGACACACAAGCCTGTTGAGTATTACTGCAAGCTTCCTTCAGATATTGATAAGAGAAGAATGATCGTTATAGATCCCATGCTTGCAACTGGCGGAAGTGCTGTTGCAGCTATCGATCTTATTAAGGAAAAGGGTGCTAAGGACATCTGCTTTATGTGCCTTATCGCTGCACCGGAAGGAATCAAGGCTCTTACAGAGGCTCACCCGGATGTTCCAATCTTTGTTGGTGCTAAGGATGAGTGTCTGAATGAGAACGCTTACATTCTGCCGGGGCTTGGCGATGCAGGCGACAGACTTTTTGGCACAAAGTAATAAATACGGCGTGATGCCGTTATGAAAGGGGAATTTAGAAATGACTTTTGTTAATCCAATACCTGATAATATCAGCAAGTTTGACAATGTATACGATGTACTCGAGGAGAGAGGCTTTATCGCTCAGTGTACCAATCCTGATGCAGTAAGAAAGCTTCTCGGAGATGAGAAGATTAAGTTCTACATTGGTTTCGACCCAACTGCAGATTGTCTGCATGTAGGACACATGATTCAGGTTATCATATTCCTGTACATGCTTAAGTACGGTCATACTCCTATTGCTCTTATCGGTGGAGGAACAGGAATGGTCGGCGACCCATCAGGAAGAAGTGATATCAGAAGAATTATGACTATCGATGAGATTGACGAGAACTGCAGAGCATTCAAGAATCTCTTCGACAGATTCCTTCCTTTTGATGAGGAGTGGAAGTACGAGGGTAACGAGGGGGTTTACACCGAGGGTCACGAGAACAAGACTCCAGAGCCTGGCTGCTGCATCCACGTTAACAATGCTCACTGGCTCAGACCTCTTAACTATGTTGATTTCGTAAGAGAGGTTGGATCAAAGTTCAACGTTAAGGAGATGCTAAGAGCTGAGTGCTTCAAGAAGAGAGCTGCTGAGGGTGGTCTTTCATTCTTCGAGTTCAACTACATGCTCATGCAGGGTTACGACTTCTACGTAATGGCAAGAGACATCGGCGTTAAGATGGAGCTTGGTGGAAACGATCAGTGGTCAAACATCATTGCAGGAATCGATATGTCAAGAAAGCTTGCAGACCTTGAAGTATTCGGTCTTACTACTAACCTTCTCACTAAGGCTGATGGAGAGAAGATGGGTAAGACTGCATCAGGCGCACTCTGGCTTGATGAGGATAGAGTATCAGTATTCGATTTCTTCCAGTACTGGAGAAATATCGACGATGCAGATGTAAGCATGGTTCTTCGTATGCTCACATTCCTGCCAATGGATGAAGTTAACAGACTTAGCGCTCTTGAGGGTTCAGCAATCAACGAGGCTAAGGAGGTAGCTGCATTTGAGATTACTAAGTTCGTTCATGGCGAGGAGAAGGCTCAGAAGGCTCTCGAGGCTTCAAGAGCAGTATTCGCTGGTGGCGGCGTTTCAGATCACATGCCAACAACTGAGATGGAGAAGTCTGCATTTGAGGGAGATGGCTTTAAGCTTGCAGCTCTTCTTAAGGAAGTAGGTCTTGAGAAGTCAACTTCAGAAGCTTACAGAACTATCCAGGGCGGTGGAGCAAGAGTTAACGGCGAGCAGGTTACTGATAAGAACTTTGCTGTTACACTCGATTGCTTCGAGGATGGAAAATGCGTTATCCAGAAGGGTAAGAAGAAGTTCCACGCAATTACACTTGCATAAGGCTTCGATAGAATATTTAAGTATTATAAGAGGGCCGGCTTAGTGATAAGCCGGCCCTTTAAAGTACATTATTGAATTATTCAGATGATATTATTTATCTGATGACCTCTACTCCGCATTCTCTCTCTACAATCTTAGCGAAAGACTCGAGAATTACATATAGAAGCTCTGTGCAGTAGATCTTTCTCTCTGGTGTAGCAAACTCATAATCAGCGATAAGATCAGGACAGATACTTGTCTTGTAAGCCGCAGCTACATCATCATTAAGCTCACGAACGACGGCAATACACTTCTCATACGCCGGGTCACCCTTGACTGTACGACCGAATATTTTGCCAAGTGCCATAGTAGCTCCTGCAACTCCGCCGCAAACATTACCACCGTTACCGAATCCATAAGGGAAGCCAGTGCTCAGCGCGATTGCTTCCTCCCCTATTCCAAGGTCATAGAATTTATTAAGGGCATCCAGAACACTCTCAGAGCACATGTAACCTGTTGTGAAATTCTCCTTGCAATAATCCTTCAATTCCTGAAGATTAACCTGTTTAACCATAGTAAAACACCTCCCATATGTATATACTTTGATTATATTCTCATTGCCATTTATGGGCAATTATGAATTCGAATCATACACAAGAGGTGAACTATGAATAATTTTATCTGGCAGAACAGAACTAAGGTATATTTTGGAAATAAGGTGGTAAGTGAGCATCTAGCATCACTTATACGTGAATACATGCTTCCGGGCAAAAGAACCGTGCTAGTCGGTTACGGAGGTGGCTCTGTTAAGAAGAATGGTTCTTACGATGATGTTATAGCGGCTGTAGCAGAGTCCGGTTTTGATGTTGTGGAGTTCGGTGGCATTATGTCGAACCCTACCGTCGATAAGATGCTTGAGGGTACAGAGGTTGTGAAGTCTAATGATGTCGGACTTATTCTTGCTGTTGGAGGCGGATCAACAATGGATTGCTGTAAGGCGATGGCTGTTCAGGCTGCATATGATGGTGATGCATGGCAGGATTTCTGGATGGATGGAAAGCCTATGGAGTTCGATCCTATTCCATGTGGTGTTATAGTTACAATGCCTGCAACAGGATCAGAGCTTAATCCATGCGCAGTGCTCACAAACACAGAGACAAACATCAAATGCGACAGAGGATACGCTAAGATCAACCCACTTTTTGCCCTTATGGACCCGGCATACACAATGACTATGCCTCTTCGTCAGATAAAGGCGGGAACTTTTGACATTCTGTCACACGTTATGGAGGGATATTTCAGTGATCCTGCAGGATATTGGGCAACTGACGATATGATGGAAGGTCTGATGCACGGTATTATAAGAGATTTCAGAAAAGCTGTAGAGAATCCTGACGATGCTGAGGTTAGAGCAAGCATCATGTGGGCGGGTTCGCTTGCTGAGAATGGTTTTCCTAAGACTGGAAAGAAGCTTGATTTTCAGGCACATAATATGGAACATCAGCTGAGTGCTTATACCAACTGCAACCATGGCGAGGGACTTGCTGTCCTCCACCCTACTTATTACAGACATATTTATAAGGATGGGCTGCCTAAATTCGTAAGCTTTGCGAAGGAAGTGTGGAGACTTGATCCTGCTGACTACGGCAGTGATGAAGAGCTTGCTCTTGCAGGAATTGATGCTCTTGAGAGTTTCATCAAGGAGGTTGGCCTCCCTACTACTCTAAGAGAGATTGGGATTACAGAGGATGTGAATCTTAAGGAAATTGCAGACAGCTGCTTTATCTCAGATGGTGCATTCAGAAAGATGACACACGAGGAGATTCTTGAGATTTATAACGAGTGCTTCTAGAATATATTAATATATAACAGTAAATGCCGATTCGCATATCAATGTGAACCGACATTTATTATTTATAGATTTCTGATTAATTATTTATTAGCTTTATCTCTTGCAATCAGCGCTGCACCATATGCACCAGCATATCTGCCATGCTCCATGGGAAGAACTCGTGCACTTAGCTTGTCTGAAAGAATAGATGCGAAGAATTCGTTAGCACTAAGACCACCTGTTACGATTACAGTATCCTGAATGGACTTTCTCTGCACGAGAGTTGCAACTTTCTGTGCTACAGAGTCAATAACTCCGGCAGCGATATCTTCACGCTCCCTGCCCTCTCCCATGTAGTTGATTACCTCAGATTCTGCGAAAACAGTACAGAGTGAACTTATAGGAAGCGCCTTGCCTGTAGTTGCAAGATCAAAGAGCTCATCTATTGTAAGACCGAGTCTGTTGGCCATAACCTCGATAAACTTACCTGTACCTGCTGCACACTTGTCATTCATGAGGAAGTCAACAGTTCTTCCGTTCATTACATCTATGTACTTGGTATCCTGGCCGCCAATATCTATGATTGTACAGTTCTTGCCGATCATCTCGTAGCCTCCACGGCCGTGACAAGTAATCTCGGTGACAACTGAATCAGCATATTCAACAGAGATTCTTCCATATCCAGTTGCTATAATCTTGCAGTTATCTAAACCTCCGTCAAGCTTCTCAAGCTCATCTCTGATAATGCCTGCAGTAATCTTACTGTTCCATCCTGTAGGAAGAACCTTGAAATCAGGTGCTCCGTCCTCAGGAAGAACGCAAACCTTTGATGCAGTTGATCCGATATCAATTCCAATGTAATTCATCTTGTACCTCAGTTGCCTAGCCATAACGATGGCGCGTGTTGTCAAAAGTGTTGTCAAGTGCTTCGATGCTCAGATGCTCTAGTGGATTACCTGCAAGATAGTTGCGTATTCCGTCAATCTCCTCTTCAAGTGCAAGTAATGAAACACCACAGCATACACTGAGTTCTCGAGGGGTTGGAGAAATTCTGACCTTGAAGCCCTCCTTCTTCAGCGACGAATACATCGCCATGCTGTCAGTATGATTCTTGAAAAGAATATAGTAATTCATCTCATATCTCCCTAAAAAAGGTGGCCTTAGTCAGGCCACCAACTGCTAAAAATAGCATACATATACTAGAAGGATTATGCAAGCGTTTCTACGAAGGCCTCAACTCTTGTCTTGATCTGTGAAGCATCTGTATCTGTGTAATCTGTCTCGATTCCAAGAACTCTGATACCTGCCTCGTTCAGTCTCTGCTCAAGAGTGTATCCCTCGATATCGTATGTCTGGCAGAACTTGAGGTTAACATCGATAACTCCATCAACCTTGTACTCCTTAGCAAGTCTGATAACGTCATCAAATCTTCCCTCGTTAGGAGTGAAGCAAGCGCAGTTGATACCCATGTATCTGTCTGCAATGTTCTGAATCATCTCATCGATAGTCTCACCTGACTCATCAACCTGGTTCTCAAAGTAACGAGTTCCTGTGCAAGTCTCCTCACATACAACAACAGCACCTGAGGTCTCAATGATGTTATGCATTTTCCAGTTAGGGATAGCCATTGGAGTTCCAGAGATAAGAATTCTCTTAGCACCAGGAGCAACATCTACGCCATCTGCAACTCTCTGATCTAGCTCATCGCATAGGATGTTAACCATCTTAGTGAATCTCTCAGGATCATCATAGTATGCAATCTGTGAAACGAGAAGAGTGTCAGCACCGCTGATTGGAGCCTTCTCATTCTTTCTGAGATCATAAAGTCTCTGAAGAGCAGCTCTCTTAGCATTGATAACCTTGATCTTCTCAGCAAGCTTCTCAGGAGTAACTTTGTTGCCTGTAAGCTCTTCGGCGATTCCCATAAGGTCCTTAACCTCCTCAGCCCACTTCTTAAGATCCTTAGGTCTCTTCATCTGTGGAAGGTCCATGATGTGCATTGGAATATCAGTTCCAAGAATCTCGTATGCCTTCTTCTTACCGTCACAAGTGGTCTCGCCGATATAAATATCAGCAAGTCTATAGAATGGACAAGTTCTGTCAAATCTTGCACCAAGCATTGCCTTGATAAGAGGACAAGTGTTAGCAGGAAGATATCTCTCACCACCAGGAACCCAGAACTGTGAACCAGCGCAAAGACCTGTAGCGATTCCACCAGCAGCAATAATAACCTCATCAGGTACGAAAGCGCAGAAAGTACCGAATACCTTACCGCCCTTCTCTCTGAACTCAACAAGTTCAGCAGGTCTTAAGCCGTGAACATCTGCAAGAACCATGTCAAAATAATCCATATGCTCAGGTCTGTTCTCCTGTGACATAAATACATCGCCGATAGCACCAGGAAGCACTGCACAAAGCTGGTCGTGCATCTCAAGATTCATTCCAAGGTCGCCCCACATTTTCTGATTGTCAGCCATAACCATAATCTCCTTTATACATAATTAAAAAGAATTAACCAAGACAAATGTAACATATCAAAAGCCTTAAATTTCTAATAATAATTTCACATAGAATTTATCAATATCTGAGTGCATATATAAAGGAAAATACAGTATAATCTGACTATGATTTTAGATGTGGCAGTAATAGGAATATTTACAATATCGACCATCGCGGGCAAAAGACATGGCTTTCTTGAGACAATTCTCCGTCTCGGCATGCTCGTTATGAGCCTTGTCTGTGGTGTGATGTTTACGGAGACTGTTGCAGACTGGCTCTGTATAATGGATATGGACAGCATTCTCAGGGAGAGGCTGTCAGAATATGCAATGAATGGACAGATAAATCCAGCCTCTCTGGTTCCGGGAGAGATTGGAGAAACTCTTACTGAGATTACGGACTCTACCCTCACAACCTCTGTGCGAAGTCTTGCTAACATAATCGTTACGACAACAGCATTTATGATAATTGTCATAATTGTAAGCATCTTTGCAAGATGGCTCAGGAAGAAGCTTCACAAGAGCAAGCTTGAGAAAGGGGTAATTGGAACAGTTGATGATGGAGTTGGTCTGATGATAGGAGCACTCAAGGGTGTGATTCTTGTGTGCTTGTTTCTGGCGTTCCTCCTACCTATCACCGGAATCTTCGTACCGGACAGAATCAACGAAGTAAGTGAGCTTCTGAATAGATCATATATAGCTGGATATGTTTATGATATTAATCCCCTGCTCGGTTTTATGCGTAAATTAAACCTCTAAAAAGCGTTTTAAACCGTGAAACACAGGTGTTATGCTTGAAGGTATGTACTATATATGATACAATTACTCGGATATGGTAGAAACTATACTAAATTACTCAGCTTCTGATGATTTTTTCATGCAGGAAGCCATTGCAGAAGCAATGAAGGCACCGTCATACGGCGAGGTTCCGGTAGGAGCAGTAATCGTAAGAAATGGTGAAATTATAGCGAGAGCACACAATCTCGTGGAGACAGAGAAGGCATCATCAGCACATGCAGAGATGGTTGCCATTGCAAGAGCTGAAGAGGCGCTTGGAGCAAAGTGGCTTTCAGGATGCACTCTTTATGTTACTCTGGAACCCTGTTCAATGTGTGCAGGTGCGATGGTTCTGGCAAGAATAGACAGACTCTGCTATGGGGCGGATGATCCTAAGAACGGAGCTTGCGGATCAGTGCTGGATGTGACGGGCAATGCTTCGTTAAATCACAGTATTGAAGTAACCAGGGGAATACGAGGAGCTGAATGCGGCGGGCTTCTGTCAGACTTTTTCAGAAGAAGACGTGAAGAGAATGCCGCTTTAAAGAAGAAGAATCAATAAAATAATTAATGATAACCGGAGGAATTATTCTAATGAAGAGAAAAGGGTTAATCGCAGTACTTGCTGCAGTAATGGTAATGGCATGCTCTGTTATGAGCTTTGCAGGCACTGGCGAGCTTAAGCTGTTATCGTCATATCCTAAGGATGGACAGAAGAACACTTCTATGGAGAATGTAGGTGTTAAGCTTCGTTTCAGTAATGATGTTAACAAGAAGTCTGTAAGAACTACTAATACAAAGTATGTTCACCTCGTTGATGAAGATGGCAAGGCTGTTCCATCAGAGGTGCTGTTCAGCGATAAGGACGGCAAGCTTGTACTCGTACTTGCTGATACAACTAAGTACACAGTTAAGAACAATTCAGAGTACACAGTTAAGATTGATCCAAACTTTGCTGATAACGATGGAAACACTCTTGGAAGTGAGACTAAGATTACATTCAAGACTTATAACCAGAGAATGAATAACTTCGTTAACATGGCTATGATGGTTGTTATGTTCGGCGGTATCATGGTTGTTACAATGAAGCAGCAGAAGGAGAAGGAAGCTGAGAATAACGGCAATAACAAACAGCAGAGCCACGAGGCAGCCTTCAATCCTTATAAGGAAGCTAAGAGAACAGGCAAGACTGTTCAGGAAGTAATCGAAGAAGAGAATAAGCGCCAGGAGAAACTTACGAAGAAGAACAAGAAGAAGGGAATCAGCACACCTTCTAATAAGAAAGAGAAGATCATCTGCGCAGATTATCTGACTAACGTATATCACGTACACGCACCTGCGCCAATTCACAAGAAGCGTAAGGGCAGCAATTAATTGAACATGTCAGCTGATAACAGAAGTGTCTTCCGTTAGGAATGACATTTCTGTTTTTGCAAAAGAGGAATATGCGAATGAATTCGATAACTTTAAACGCATATGCGAAGATAAATTTGTCGCTTGAGATAATCGGGCGAAGACCGAACGGCTATCACGATATAGATTCTGTGATGCAGGGAATAAGCCTTTGCGATGTTATTACGGTTAGTGACAACGAAGAAGGTGAATTAATCTGCAGCTTCGAAGGTGTGAAGCTTTATATGTCATCTGATTCAAACGAAATGCCATTTGATGAGAGTAACCTTGCAATTAAGGGACTTAAAGCAGTAATCAGAGAAGCGAAGTGCAGAAGTATTACACTTCCGGAAGCAATAGCAGTTCGCATTGATAAGAGACTTCCTGTCGCAGCGGGAATTGCCGGTGGAAGCGGAAATGCAGCGGGAGCGATGCTCGGAGCGAACGCTCTTTTGGACGAAGCATTCTCTCTTATGGAACTTATGGACATTGGAACAGGAGTTGGTGCAGATGTACCCTTCTCCATTCTTATGAACGCCGCGAGAAACAGAGAATTTCTGATGAAGCTGAGCGGCATTGATGATGCGTCTGTATCGGCTAGAGCTACAGGCATTGGTGAGATTCTTGTGAGGACAGAGCCTGTTAAGATGTCGATAATTATGGCAAATCCGGGAATCGGAGTTTCAACTAAGGAAGTGTACGAAGCAATAGATTCTGAAGAGAAACGCATTCCTGAGAGAGGGCTGTTCTTCAACAGAATGGAAGAATATACATTGGAAACGTATTCGGAAGCATCGGAGCTTAAGTCTGAGATGTCAAAGCATCTTAGAGCTGATAAGATTCTGATGAGCGGAAGCGGACCGACGATTGTTGCTTATTATGAGAGCAGCAAGGTAGCGGAAGAGGATTATTCAAGGGTTGGCAGCTGGCTTAAGGCTGGCTGGAGAGCGTGGCTCGGAGTTACAGGAGAGGAATAATTGGATATCATGAATTTTGAGAAGAAATCACAGAAACCATTAAAGGAACTTGTGTATCTTGAGCTCAAGCATAAGATTCTGACTGGTGAGATTCCATCACAGACAAGACTGATGGAGGTTGAGCTTTCTGAGAAGCTTAATGTCAGCAGAACACCTGTAAGGGAGGCTATCAAGAGACTTACTGATGATGGTCTGGTTCAGATGGAAGCCAGAAAGGGTGCTTATGTTGCGAAGATTTCCATTAAGGAAATGCTCGACGTATTTGAGATAAGGGAAGATATGGAAGGATTCTGCGCTTATCTTGCAGCAATAAGAAGCACTCCAGAAGAGAAGGCTGCGCTTAGGGAGCTCGCCGAGGGCTATGAGCTTGCTTGCGAGAGAAAGGATAAGATGGAGATTATCAGATATGATGAGGAAATCCATAATTATATCGTTTCGTGCTGCAACAATGAGACACTTAAACAGCTTGTTAACTATGTGCAGGAACTGTCCCTGCGATTCAGATATCTGTATTATGAAGATGACAGCCGATACATGGATACGTCTCAGCAGCACATTCGCCTGATTGAAGCTATCGAGAATGGCGATGCTGATAAGGCGAGAAAGCTGGCTGATCAGCACGTAAGAGCTATTCGAGAGTTCGTATATAATCTTAGAAAGACTCTTGAAGATGCTGATTAATTTGTAATGAAATAGTGCATAAATATGCAGTAAATAAGAAAGAGGGATCTGACGATCCCTCTTTCGAAGTTATAAAAGCATTTATAAATATTTGCTATTATGAAATTTTAAGCAAATAGCTTGAGAAGCTCGATAACAACCTTAACGGTTCTATCCATTGCCTCAGCAGTGATATGCTCGTAAGGTCCGTGGAACTGGCTTGCACCTGTGCCAAGGTTAGGACAAGGAAGACCCATGAAGCTTAGCTTAGCGCCGTCTGTACCACCTCTTAGAGGAACTGATACTGGCTCCTGGCCGGCATTTCTCTGTGCCTGCATAGCGTTCTCAGTGCAGAGAGGGTGATCCTTAAGGATGTTGTGCATGTTGTAGTACTGGTCCTTGATATCGCATACAACTCTGCCCTCACCGTACTTCTCATTCATATACTTGGCAACGTGCTCCATCATCTCCTTGCGGTGCTCGAACTTAGCAGTATCGAAATCTCTAATGATGTATGAAATTGTTGCTTCACCAACTCCGCCTGACATTGATGTGAGGTGGAAGAAGCCCTCGAAGCCCTCAGTGTGCTCAGGACGATCAGCTCTTGGAAGTAGTCCATCGAACTCCATAGCGAGGAGTGATGCGTTAATCATTACGCCCTTCGCTGAACCAGGGTGGTTGTTCTCACCTGTGAACTTGATTGTAGCTGCAGCAGCATTGAATGTGTTGCACTCTACTTCATTTTCGAACTCACCGTCAAGTGTATAAGCATACTTAGCAGCAAACTTCTCAAGATCGAAGTTCTCGCATCCTCTGCCGATTTCTTCGTCAGGTGTGAATGCAATACAGATAGGGCCATGCTCGAATGTGTCCTTAAGCTCAACGACAGTCATGATTTCAGCGATTCCAGCCTTATCATCAGCACCAAGGATAGTTGATCCGTCTGATGTGATAAGAGTCTCGCCGATTCTATCCTTAAGACGTGGGAATGCCTTTGGTGAAAGAACAAGGCCGCTCTCACCGAGTACGATGTCAGAACCGTCATAGTTCTCGTGAATCTGCGCCTTTACAGGAAGGTCATTGAAATCTGCAGTATCCATGTGAGCAATAAGTCCGATAGGAGTAGCATCCTCGTGACCTGGTGTTGCAGGGATGTGTCCATATACATAGCAGAACTTGTCACAAGAAGCGTCTTCTACGCCTAGTGATTTAAGCTCTTCAACAAGTGCCTCTGCCAGTGGAAACTGGTTTTCGCTTGAAGGAGAAGCTGTACTGTTCTCATCACTTCTTGTATGGAATGTAACGTAGTGAAGTAATCTCTCGTATGCTTTCATGTTTATATCTCCTTACATAAATTAGTTTAAAAACATAACTCAATGATACATTATTTATTTAAAATTTCAACATAGGAGGGTTTATTATGAATTCAAAGAAGAAATTCCTGATGGATGCCGGGCAGATTGTAATCGGTAATGCGATGAGCGCTTTTGCGATTGCATGCTTTGCCCTACCATATGACATGGTAGTTTCAGGACTGTCTGGTGTGGGAAGAATGTTTAACGTTTTCTTCGGTATCAGTGTTACGGGAACTGTTACAGCTTTCAATGCAGCGCTGTTTATCATAGGATTTATAATGCTGGGTAAGAAGTTCGCACTTAACACGATCGTAGGCACTGTAACATTCCCACTCTTCCTGGGATTGTTTACGAATGCAACAATGCTTCATCATCTTGTAGATGATCCACTCCTCGCTGCAATCTGTGCGGGTGTAATCGATGGTATAGGTCTTGGACTTATTATCAGAGTAGGAGGATCAACAGGAGGAATCGACGTTCCACCAATTATTCTTAATAAGAAGTTTGGTGTTAAGGTAGCTCCAATGATGATGGCTATTGATATCGGTATCTTTATCATGCAGCTCCCAGTTACAAAGACTAACGGAATCATCCTCGGAATTCTATATACAGGAATTTACTCAATCATGATGAATAAGATGATTGTAATGAACCAGGGTGGTGTTCAGTCACTTATCTTCAGTGATAAGTCGCACGAGATAAACGAGGCGCTTCTCCAGACCGGTTATGGAACATCAATTGTTCATATGACGAGTGGATATCTTCAGGAGCCTAAGGATGTAATTCTGTGCGTATCAAGCTCAAGAACACACGCTAAGGTTAAGAGAACTGCACTTGATATCGATCCAAATGCATTTATTTCAGTAAGCAGTGTAAGTGAGGTAAATGGTAATGGATTCACTCACTGGTTTATGGATGAGGATTATGTTAAGACTGTAGCTGATAGATCACATGGTGCTGATTTAGCTAAATAGAACATATAAATACAAACAAAGAACCCGGCTGATGGAGATTATTTCTCTATCAGCCGGGTTCTTCTAATATTAAAAAGGAGTTTTATGAAATTGGAATTTGTATAATCTAAAATTCATCTGTCTCATCAAGGTCCTTACTGTCGCTCTTAAGCTTGCCGCTATTCTGTGACTGAAGCTTTACCTTGATAGTCTTCTGATGGCCATCTCTCTCAATTACTACAGAAACTGTATCACCAATCTTATGCTCATGAACTCTTGCGATAAAGTCACTCGCATTTGATGCCTTGTTTCCGTCGATTGAAATGAGTCTGTCACCAACCTGGAAGCCTGCCTTTTGCGCCGCTTCTGATGTTACATCTACTACATATACGCCTGCTCCTTCAAGCTGATAGTACTCAGCATAGTCAGAATCTATATCTCTAATGTTGATTCCGATATATCCCTTATCAGGTACCTTACCGGTATCAATCAGGCTGTCGATGATGTCACCTACAGAATTGATTGGAATTGCAAATCCAAGGCCCTCAATTCCTGTTCCAGAACTCTTGGCTACTACAATACCAACAAGCTCACCTGCACCGTTAAAGAGTCCTCCACCTGAGTTACCAGGGTTGATTGCCGCATCTGTCTGAAGAAGATCAAGCGTAGTGTTGTTAATAGTAAGTCTTCTCTCCAGCGCACTGATGATTCCTGTTGTTGCAGTACCACCAAGGCTTCCTAGAGGGTTACCGATTGCAACTGTCTGATCTCCTAGTGAGAGCTTGCTGCTGTCTCCAAGAGTTGCAACTGTTAGGTTGCTTGCATTAATCTTGATTACAGCAATATCATTCTCTGCATCAGTTCCTACGAGAGTTGCATTATAGCTCTTACCGTTGTGAAGAGTTACTGAAATCTTCTTGGCATCCTCGATTACGTGATTATTGGTTGCAATATATCCGTCTTTATTAACGATTACACCACTTCCTGCACCCTCTTCAACCTGCTGTTGACCGAACATATTAGTTGAAACACTTGATGTATTAATCTCTACTACTGCATCGATGTTCTTAGCAATGATCTCCTGTGTGCTCAGCTTGCTTCCTGATGATGAATCAATACTTGAGCTTGTGAGATTATTATATGATCCGGCAGAATCCGAAGTGTTCTTTATAATGAGCACTGATGCTGCTGTACTCAGAACCGCTGTAAGCAGAATAGCTATTATAAGTGTAATGACAAAAGCCTTCTTGGTTATATAGTGCGGTGATTTATGCTCCGCTGAGTGGTGCCTGTTTGCCCTGCCTGCCGGAGCTTCACCATGCGCGCCTTCCGGAAGTTTCTTCTTGTTAGCTGCTTCCTTGACCAGTTCAAAAGCATCGTTTTCGTGAACTGTCTCATATGATGTGCTGTCAGGCTCAACGATTACGAAATTCGGGTCAGCTACCACTATATCCGACTTAGAAGCTGAACCGTTGTTGTCGTCTGGAGCCTGATCTGATGAAACATGGTCCGCAGGCTGCTCTGTTACATGTTCTATTACCTGCTCGTCCAAAATTTCGGTACCCTCTGTCTTAGGGGCTTCCGCCTGATCGACATTTGTTTCAGTTACGTCTGTTTCTGTAATATCTGTCTCAGGAATGTTTTCGTTCTTATTAATTTCTTCCATGTTACCGTCCTCCATATTAGGCATTATAGTTTTGCAATATGTAGAGTTTATGTAATTTGGGAAAAGAGTAAAAACAAGTTGTTTATAAATTGAAAAGTATTATAATATTAGAGTTATGAAAAAAGAAGTATCATTGAAAATTATAAGCAATCAATACATTGAGAGTCTCAAGCCAAGCGGTGAGGCTTTTGTTCGTGAGCTCGAACTGGAAGATTCAGTTGAGATTCTCACAGATGGCGAAGTTTTCAGCAGAGCGGGTGCAACCTATGTAACATATAATGAATCTGCTGATGCCGGACTAGAAGATTCAAGAGCAATCCTTAAGGTGAAGGATGACGCAATTGAAATAAAGAGATATGGCAAGAATGATGATCTTACAATGGATATGCATCTTGAAGAGGGTACGATGACTATTACCAGATATCATCTGCCTATGATGCAATCAATCGATCTTGAGGTTTATACAAACGGTGTAGAGGTAAATCTAGACGAGGAAGGTCTTGGAACAATCAAAGCTGATTACAGACTCAGATTTGATGAGGAATACTCAAGACGTACCAAGCTAGAGGTAGCAGTGATGGAACAGTAAGCTGATTCAGCAATGATTTAAAGAAAGAAGGGGTGACAATGAGAAGAATCGGTTTCAGTGCAGAGAAGTATATCGAAGAACAGTCAAAGTATATTCTTCAGCGTATTCATAGCGGAGAAGGAAGGCTTTACCTTGAATTTGGCGGCAAACTTGTTCAGGACAAGCACGCAATGAGAGTCCTTCCGGGATTTGATGAGAACGCGAAGATTAAGCTTTTGCAGAAGATGAAGGATCAGGCTGAGATTATTATCTGCATCTATGCCGGTGACATCATTGCAAACAAGACAAGACAGGATTTCGGAATTACATATGATCTCGAAGTAATGCGTCTTATCGACATGTTCAGAAGCTACGACCTGGAGATTAATTCTGTAGTAGTAACAAGATATGAGGATGCACAGCCCGTCAACACCTTTATCAATAAGCTTGAGAGACGTGGAATCAGAACTTACAAGCATAGATTCACTAAGGGCTATCCTACAGATGTAGATACAATCGTAAGTGATGAGGGCTACGGTGCTAACCCATATATCGAGGTAAGCAAGCCGCTGGTTGTCGTAACAGGCCCTGGTGGTGGATCAGGAAAGCTTGCGACATCGCTCAGTCAGGTTTACCACGAGTACAAGAGGGGCAACAAGGCGAGATATGCCAAGTTTGAGACATTCCCAATCTGGAGCATTCCACTTAAGCACCCTGTTAATATTGCATATGAGGCAGCAACTGCAGACCTTAAGGATGTAAACATGATTGACCCATTCCACCTTGAGGCTTACGGAGAGGTAGCAGTTAACTACAATAGAGATATTGACGCATTCCCGGTTCTTAAGAGAATTCTTCATAAGATTACAGGAAGCGAAGAGGGATATATGTCACCTACAGACATGGGCGTAAATAGAGCAGGTTTTGCCATTATCGATGACGAGGCATGCTGTGAGGCGGCAAAGCAGGAGATTGTAAGAAGATATCTGATTGCTGAGTGTTCATACAAGAAGGGTAAGATTGACGAGTCAATTCTTGAGAGAATGAAGCTCATTATGGAAGAGGTAGGCTGCACAAGATATTCGAGATCTGTTGTAAGACCTGCAGAGGAGTGTGCTGAGAGAAAGAAGGCAATGGATCCAGACAAATACGAGAATGTCATCATTACAGCACTTGAGCTTCCGGATGGCAGCATCGTAACAGGACGTAACAGCTACGGAATGGTTTCAACAGCTGCAGTTGTTCTAAATGCGCTTAAGAAGCTTGCAGGAATCGACGATAAGCAGCTCATCATCTCGAAGTCAATCCTTGAGAGCCTTATTGAAACTAAGAGAAGCGTGTTCCGTGATGACAGAGCGCTCGACGTGGAAGAAGTTATCATGGCGCTCACACTTACTAAGATGACAAATCCTACAGCAGAGATTGCTCTTGCTGAAATCTCAAAGCTGAGAGGCTGCATCGCTCACTGCACAGCAATCCTTAGCGACAAGGACGAGGCATCAATCAAGGCACTTGGAATTGATATTACAAGCGATCCTGAGTTTGCAGGAGACAATCTCTACTCAGAGTAGAAATAATAAGCAAAAAGAGCTATGATTATATGATAAATAGCTCTTTTTTTGTGGGCTGAAATTACTAAGAAGATAATTATAAAGACAATCAGAAGGAGAATGCCGATTTGAGTTCAATTAAGAGAAATATGGAGAGGGTAAGACAATTCAAGTATGCACTGGTGCTTGAGTCGATTTGCGTGGGCATTCTGACTGGTGTTATTGTAGGCTGCTTCAGATGGCTTCTTAGCAAGGGTGACCTTGTTAAAGGTATGCTTCTTAAGCTAACAGATGCAGGATTGACGGGAGGACTGATTCTTGCCGCAGTTCTTGTGCTTGTTGCGCTTATCGTCACAGCTCTTATTGTAATTGAACCGGAAATTGCGGGTTCTGGTATTCCACAGGTTGAGGGAGAGCTTAAGGGACACCTTGATATGAACTGGTGGAGAGTTCTCACTGCTAAGTTTGCGGGTTGTGCATTAACTATAGGAAGTGGAATGGCGCTTGGAAGAGAGGGCCCTAGCATACAGCTTGGAGCAATGATCGGAAAAGGTTTTGCAAGGAAGAACAAGAGAGTTCCACTAGAGGAGAGACTTCTTCTGACATGCGGAGCAGGAGCCGGAATATCGGCGGCATTCGGAGCGCCGCTTGCGGGCGCAATTTTTGCCCTCGAGGAGCTTCATCAGACGTTCAGCGCACTGGTTCTTATCACGACCCTTGTTGCGACAGCGGTAAGTGATTTCGTTGCAATTCAGATTGTAGGCTTTGATCCGGTATTTACTCTTTCGAGATATCATGCTTTTCCGGCTGACCACTACTGGATTCTTATAATTCTGGGACTGGTGATGGGAGTGTTTGGCTTTATATATAACAACACAATTGAGTTTATGCAGAATCTGTTCGATAGGATCGGCTCAGTTGCATCAGGTTCGGGTCGCAAGGCTATTACGGCGGTTAAGATGCTGGCAGCTTTTGCTGCGGTATTTGTTATGTACTATATGTATCCGATTGCGCTTGGAAGCGGAAGCAATCTGGTAGGTGAGATTGGAAGCGGAAGCTTTGGCCTTAAGGCCTTGCTGGTACTGCTGGTGTTGAAACTGATTTACTCAACTGGCTGCTTCGGATCGGGCGCTCCTGGAGGAATCTTCCTACCGCTGCTTGTTCTCGGTGCGATTTCGGGAGGCCTGTGTTCAAGAGTTATGACATCTGTATTCGGAATCGACGAGAAGTATATCGGATTCCTGGTTGTGATTTCGATGGCCGGTATTTTTGCATCGATTGTAAGGGCTCCAGCGACAGGAATTATTCTGATTACTGAGATGACAGGTGAGTTCTCTAGCTTTCTTTCTCTCGTAATTGTGTCTCTGATTGCATATACAACTGCTGATTTTCTTGGCGGGGAACCAATCTACGAGCAGCTCTGGGATAGAAGGATGCGCGGCAAGGTGCCAAGAAGACAGGCGCAGACAGAGAAGAAAGAAGCCGAGAAGAAGATTATTTTCTATCAGGATATCCATGTTGGATCATTTATTGAAGGAAGAACAATTAAGGAACTTAAGTTCCCTAAGGGTAGCCTTATTGTTGCTGTGCTTAGGGAGAACAGCGAATTCATACCTGGTGGTGAGACAGTTCTTAAATCTGGAGATAGACTTGAGATTCTATGTAGAGCGAGTGAGGTTGCAGAGATGAAGAAGCTTCTTATTGATAAGTGTCAGACGGTAATGGAACCAAGGAGATTGTAATGGATATTATCGGATATGCTCAGAAAAACAACAAAACATTTACAGAGAAACCTTTTGACGAGATTGATGCTGTTATGCTTGCTGAGTTCAGCTACGCAAAGCTTGAGAAGGTAGAATCATATCTTGGAGCAAAATGGTCGAAGAGGGCGACCTTGAAGGACTATTTCAGAGCTGAGTATTTCGATGAGATGTTTAATGACGGCATTAACGATGATGAGAATAGAAGACTTACTGCAGCGATGGCATCAAGCAAGCGATATAGAGATCTGCAAGTCAGGGACGTAACCTCAATAATTGAGGAGGACGTGCAATTTGCTGCAATGACTTTTGAAATAAGCAGCGATACATATGCTGTTGCTTTCAGAGGTACGGATGGAACTATGATTGGCTGGAAGGAGGATTTCGAACTCTCATACAGAGACGAAATACCTTCGCAGCGTGAGGCTGTAAAATATATTGAGAAGCATTTTGGACGCATGGGAAAATTTGCAGGAAAGAAGCTTATTCTGACAGGTCACTCGAAGGGAGGAAATCTCGCGGTGTACGCGGCGTGCATGTGTTCACCTAAGATTAACAGGAATATCACGGCGGTATTCTCACTGGATGGACCTGGTTTTAATGAATCTATAGGTGTGTTTATGGATGAGGAAATCTCACGGAGACAGCTTGATATCCACAGAATTATTCCGCAGCACTCAATTGTCGGTCTGCTGTTTTCCGGATATGAGGACTGCCGCATTATAAAGAGCGATTCGTGGGGGATTAATCAGCATTCAGCATTCTCATGGGAGATTGAGGACGATAGTTTTATATACCTTGACAGCCCTGACTGGGGAAGTGAATTCCTGAACAGGACAATATCGACATGGCTTGATAATCAGACTGACGAGAAGAGAAGAATATTTGTGGAATCAATATTCGATATTCTTGAGGCGAATGATATAAAGAATATCGTGGATCTGGGGAATCTGTCCAAGATGCAGATAATTTCACTTTTGAAACAGATAGACCCCGAATCACATGAGGTTGTGAGCGAGGTCATGAAGAATCTTGCGTTATCAGCGGTAACAAATATAAAAGCGTGATGACGCATGCGTCGGACTGTTCTCGTCGCAGTTTTACTCTTTGATTTTAACTCGGCAGTGTCCCGGTGCAATATTGTCATCAACCCTGTACTTTATGTTGAGTGCAGGGTATTTATTATGAAAATATTCTTTGTTGCAACCTGAGTTTCCTATCATATTAGAGAACCAGGATGCACATGAGTAAATATCAATCTTGAGCGGAGCGGACTTGTCGGTTCCTATTGGTGAAAGCTGCTCTTCAATTCTCTCTCTTATAATCCTTCCCTCAACGAGCTGCCTGAAGGCAGGATGGTATGTGCCACCATTGATCGCACCGCCGTCGCCTATGATATCGGTGCTCTTAAGACCGACGCGCATAATGTATATTCCGGCATCATCGAGAACCTTGTACATCTCGGCCGTTCTTGTAATTGCCTCTTCTCGTGAGAGCGCCTGGTAGCTGCCCTCGTGGTACATCTCAAGGAGCCTTGTGTCGTCAAGCACGATTGTTGGGTATAGTCTTGCGAGCTCTGGCTTAAGTCTGGCTGCTTCCTGTGCTGAGTAGACGCAGCTTTCTAGCGAGTCTCCTGGCAGTCCGATCATAAGCTGAATTCCAAGAGTGAATCCGTATTCCTTTATAAGTCTCGCTGCTTTGTAGACATCTGCTGCTGTGTGGCCTCTGTTCGATGCCAAAAGGACATTGTCGTCGAACGATTGCACCCCGATTTCGATGGTGCTTACATGGTGAGCTCGAAGGTTATCGAGAATATCTTCATTGATATAATCCGGCCTGGTTGACAGATGAATTCCATCAATCCTTCCATCCTTAAGAAATTCCTCGGCTACGGAAATATAAGCAGTCTGCTTCTCTATAGGTAGACCTGTGAAGCTGCCACCATAAAAAGCAACCTCAACAGATGGCACATGACTGAGTGTTGTGAGCCATTCGTTTATGGTATTTCTTACAGTACTTGTAGTTGGAGCCTCCGTTCTTGCTGTTATCTTTCGTTGGTTGCAGAAGACACAGTCATTGGGACATCCGAGGTGCGGTATAAAAACTGGTATGATGGCGTGCTGCTTCATATTCAAATCCTTCCGTGAAATAGTAAAGTCTAAACTTCATAATATTACTATATTTCTTTATCACATCGAGAGTATAATAACAAGTATTGCAAAGGAGAAGATGGATATTGAGCAGGACAAAGGATAAGAGAAAACACCCAATAATAAAACTTATACTGGCAGCGATAATATTTGTTTTCGGAATCGATGCACTCGTATGTATTATTGGAGGAGTCAGTCTGACTGATACAACTTCAATTGAAGGTAAGGCTGACTGTGCGCTGGTTCTCGGTGCTGCTGTTCATGGTGATGGAACACCATCAGATATGCTTAAGGACAGACTTGATAAGGGAATAGAGCTATATAATGCAGGGCTCGTAGATAAGCTGCTTATGTCTGGAGATGATGGACAGGTCGAATATAATGAGGTTGAGGTTATGAAGCAGTATGCTCTTGATGCAGGCGTTCCGAAGAAGGACATATTCCTTGACCATGCGGGATTCTCGACGTATGAATCCGTGTACAGAGCGAAAGCGATTTTTAACGTAAAGTCAGTAGTGATTGTCACTCAGAAGTATCATGAATTCAGAGCTGTTTATATCGCGAAGGTGCTTGGCTTGAATGTGAAGGGTGTTCCTTCAAGACACGTAAGCTACAGCGGTGCGGCATACCGTGAGGTCAGAGAGATTCTGGCAAGAGATAAGGACTTTTTCAAGGCAATACTGAGAATGAAGCCGACATTCCTTGGTGATGTGATCGATATAAGAGGTGACGGACGTAAATCCTGGAGCTGATAATATGGAATATTTGAAAGTGCATTCTTATGGATGCGCTTTTAAAATGTCATGTTTATTATAAAACTAAAAAATGATATAATATATTGTTAAAGACAACAAGGAGGGTAGAGGATGAAAGAAAACACAATGGATTTAAAGAACAAGAACGAAAATATGCCTGAAGAGAACAAGATGGGTACAGAACCGATTAAGAAGCTTCTGATTACGATGTCGCTTCCGCTGGTTATTTCGAATCTGGTTCAGGCTTTATACAATATAGTTGACAGCATCTTCGTTTCAAGAATAAGCGAGGATGCACTGACTGCGGTTACACTATGTTTCCCTTTCCAGATGCTGATGATATCGTTCGGAATAGGAACAGCTGTAGGTATGGGTGCGCTTCTGTCAAGATATCTTGGAGCGGGACTGCTTAACAAGGTAGATAAAGTAGCTCATAATGGAATCATTCTGGGTCTGTTTAATTATGTGATTTTTTTCTGTGTGGGTCTGTTTCTGGCAGAACCGCTTATCAGAATGCAGATCAGTGATGAGACTGTAATCGAATATGGAGCAACATATCTCAGAATCGTATGTATGCTGTCTATCGGATTTATGATGCAGATTACTGTAGAGAGACTTCTGCAGGCTACCGGTAAGACATTCTATATTCTGTTCACTCAGGGTATCGGTGCGATTATTAATATTATCTTTGACCCTATTCTTATCTTCGGACTCTTCGGTGCACCTAAGATGGGAATTGCGGGAGCTGCGATTGCGACAGTATTTGGACAGATTTTTGCATTCGTTATGGGAATGTACTTCAACATCACAAAGAACCATGAGGTTACGTTACATATTAAACACTTAAAGCTTGATTTTGGCATTATAAAAGAAATCTATAAGATCGCAATTCCGAGTATTATCATGCAGTCAATCGGATCTGTAATGAGTCTTGCGATGAACATGGTTCTTGCAACATTCTCCAAAACTGCGGTTGCTGTATTCGGAGTGTACTTCAAGCTTCAGAGCTTTATCTTCATGCCTGTATTTGGCTTAAACAACGGAGTGGTGCCTATTGCAGCATACAACTATGGTGCAAGAAACAGGGACAGACTTGAGTCTGTTATGAAGATAAGTGTAAGATATGCTATCGGAATTATGACTCTTGGAACTATCTGTTTCTGGTTATTTCCGAACACACTGCTCGCGCTCTTTGATGCGTCAGCGCACATGGTGGAGCTTGGCAGACCTTGTCTAAGAATTATCTCTCTCTGTTTTCCATTCGCGGCTTATGCTATTATGAGAGGAGCAATATTTCAGGCGCTTGGCAAGAGTGTTTACAGTATGAATATTTCTATTATGAGACAGCTTATAGTCCTGATTCCTGTATCTGTTCTCCTCGGAATGACTGGAAACGTAAACAACGTATGGTGGGCATTTCCGATTGCAGAGATTGTTGGATGTACAACATCGGCTCTATACACCAGAAGAATCAGAAGGAAGATTATAGATACGATTTGATGTAATCAGAAGTTTACATTGAAAGGTTAGTAGAAATGAAAGAATCCCTTAGAGAACACAAACGATGGCGACGCAAAGAAATCGCTGAAATAAGGAAGGGGTTATCGGATGAGTACATTGCAGATGCAAGTGCAGAGGTTAAAGAGAAACTCCTTGTTACAGAGGAATATCGAAATGCGAATACCATCATGTGTTATCTCGACTTCGGCAAGGAAGTAAAGACTGGTGACATGATTAACGAAATGTGGCGCAGTGGCAAGAAGGTATGTATACCGCTTTGCACTGACACAGAAGGACATATCATGGAGGCCAAGCTGTACACAGAAGAAACAGCGCTAGTTAAAGGTGCATATGGTATAATGGAACCTTCTAATGAGGAACCAACCATTGATGCATCAGAAATTGATCTGATTATTCTGCCATGCGTTTCATGTGACAGAAGCTGTAATAGGCTGGGACATGGAGCGGGCTATTATGACAGATACCTTGCGAAGACAGATGCCAAGCTGATGGCACTGTGTGCGGAGAAGTTAATGTCGGATGAGATACCAATGGACGAATTCGATGTTCCTCTAGATGCAGTTATAACAGAAATTGACATTTATAGAAGAGGATAGAATCATGACAGACAACAAGAAGATTATGCTTACAGGCGACAGACCAACAGGTAAGCTTCACATTGGACACTATGTAGGATCACTCAGACAGAGGGTAGAGATTCAGAACAGCGGCGAGTTTGACGAACTATACGTAATGCTTGCAGATGCTCAGGCACTGACAGATAATTTTGACAATCCTGAGAAGGTTAGGGACTGCGTTATGCAGGTTGCGATGGATTACCTTTCAGTAGGAATTGATCCTGCGAAGACTAACATCTTTATCCAGTCAGAGATTCCACAGCTTCACGAGCTGACAGTTTACTACATGAACCTCGTTACAGTTGCAAGAGTTCAGAGAAACCCAACAGTTAAGACTGAGATTAAGCTTAGAAACTTCGAGGCTAACATTCCTGTTGGATTCTTCACTTATCCAATCAGCCAGGCTTCAGACATTACTGCCTTCAAGGCTACACTGGTACCTGTTGGAGAGGATCAGGAGCCAATGCTTGAGCAGACTAGAGAAATCGTAAGAAGATTCAATTATCTCTATGGTGAGGATGTCCTGGTTGAACCTGAAATTTATCTGCCTCCTAACAAGGTGTGCTGCAGACTCCCTGGCACTGATGGACAGGCTAAGATGTCAAAGTCTCTTGGCAACACAATCTATCTCGCAGATTCAGAGGAAGAGCTTAAGAAGAAAGTAATGAGCATGTACACTGACCCTAACCACTTAAGAGTTGAGGATCCAGGTCAGGTTGAAGGAAACTGCGTATTCACATACCTCACAGCATTCTGCAAGGATGAGGATTTCGAGAAGTATCTTCCTGAGTATAAGAATCTTGACGAGCTCAAGGCTCACTACGAGAGAGGTGGACTTGGAGATGTTAAGGTTAAGAAGTTCCTGTTCAAGGTTCTTAACGACTTCCTGACACCAATCAGAGAGAGAAGAGCATATTATGAGGCTCATCCGGAAGAGGTTGTTGCTGCAATCGAGAAGGGTACAGCTGCTGCTAGAGCTAAGGCTGCAGAGACACTGAGCGAGGTTAAGGCTGCGATGAAGATCGACTACTTCGAGAAGTGGGAAGAGCAGTACGGTGTTAAGGAAATCTAATTAGCATCGGGAATTACGAAACATATGAAATACGAGGCCCGGTCGCAAGACCGGGCTTTTGCGTGCTATAAATGCAACCACAATCAGCATACACACCCTTCTATATTTCTTCACATAACCAACGAATAAATACATATTTCGAATGATAAAATCAGAATCAAGAAAAGGAGAAGATTATGCTGAACAGAGTAATTGGATTACATTTCAGCCCTACAGGCAGACTTGCGGAGATGACAGAGAAGATGGTGCATGATATTGCGGACAGACTCAGTGAGTCATGTGCCAGCGACGTTGAGTTTACATGCATCGATCTGCTGAAGGATTCTCTTGAAGATCCAATGCAGTTCGATGAAGATACAGTGGTTGTGCTAGGTGTTGGCGTTTATACAGGAAGGATTCCACTTCCGCTAATCAAGCGCATACAGCGTCTACACGGTAACGGTGCTATGATGGTCGGCCTTGTAACATATGGAAATACATCATACGGAGATTCACTGTATGAGCTTTGCACCTTTGCGGAGGAGCAGGGATTCAGAATGATAAGTGCTGGAGCATTTATCGCAAGACATCCTATGTTTGAGAAGATTGCAGATCATAGACCCGATGCAGATGATTACGCAAAGCTTAGAGAATTCGCAAGATGCACATCTGATAAGATTAAGAGACTTTCTGGATGTCTTGTTGGAGGCTTGAGAATTGAGCCTGCACCATTAGAGGTTAAGGGTAGCATGCCTAGGAAGGGACCGGTGAAGTTACCGCTTCATCCTGTACCGAATGCTGACTGTATAAACTGCGGTGAGTGTGCAAGAATATGTCCTACTGGAGCAATATCTATCGATGATGTAGCTCATGTCAATACAAGAAAGTGTATTCTGTGCAGCGCGTGCATGACGACGTGCCCAGAGGATGCAAGAGGGCTGTTCGGTCCTATGGCCGAGGCAAGCAGACTTGCAATGGAAGTAATGTATCGAAGAAGAAAGGAGCCTGAATGGTTCCTGTAGATATCACGTTATTCCCCTAAAGATAATTACAAACGAACAACAAAGCAGAGCCTCAAAGCTGTAACAGCTTGGGGCTCTGCTGTTTTAATATACAATATATGCCTAAAATAGCACTCTGCAATAAGAATCTGTGTGAAAATACAAATAATTCATATAAAATACGGAAATTTTCACACAGCTATCGTTGACATGTACATATAAGAAGAATAGAATACTTGTATACAATCTGCAAAGATATATCAGCAATTATATCGACTATATCAGCACGGAGGGATCGATTGAATCCGGGGGTGACTATGGACAAAGTTATTTTAAATAAGAAGACCAACCTGCTAGAGCAGGATGCATACAATTACACAATACAGGATGTGGAGAAGCCTAATCTGTTTAGGGAATTTTTCGAGTACAGCGAGATTCCTAAGGTTTCATTCAACTTCAGGGAAAGCCCTTATGGCATGCCTGAGAACATCTGGATTACAGATACAACCTTTCGTGACGGGCAGCAATCAAGAGAACCATATACAGTAAAGCAGGTGGTGGACATATTCGAGATGATGTCCAAGCTTTCAGGTCCTAAGGGAATCATTAGACAGACTGAGTTCTTTGCATACAGCGAGAGAGATAGAGAGGCTATAAAGCAGTGCATGGATCTTGGCTATGAGTTTCCTGAGATTACAACGTGGATTAGAGCTAAGAAGGAAGATTTCAAGCTCGTTAAGGATCTGGGAATCAAGGAGACAGGAATACTTGTAAGCTGCTCAGATTATCACATCTTCAGTAAACTTAACATGACAAGGCAGCAGGCTTTAGATCATTACCTGTCTGTTATTTATGATGCTTTCGAGGCTGGCGTTATGCCAAGATGCCACCTTGAGGATATAACAAGAGCAGATTTCTATGGCTTTGTTGTTCCTTTTGTAAGAGCAATTCAGGATCTGGCAGAGCAGGCTGGAATGAATGCCAAAATCAGAGCTTGCGATACACTTGGATATGGAATTCCATATAACGGAGTAACGCTTCCAAGATCAGTACCCGGAATCATCTATGGCCTGCAGCACTATGCGGGAGTACCAAGCGAGATGCTTGAGTGGCACGGTCACAATGACTTCTACAAGGCGGTTACAAATGCCGCAACAGCTTGGCTGTACGGATGCTCCGGAGTAAGCTGTACACTTTTTGGCATAGGCGAGAGAACAGGAAACGTTCCTCTTGAAGCGATGGTCTTTGAATATGCGCAGCTTCGCGGAACACTTGATGGAATGGATACTACTGTAATTACCGACCTTGCGGAATACTACGAAGAGCAGATCGGATTTAAGATTCCGGAGCAGACTCCTTTTGTCGGAGAGAACTTCAACGTGACTAAGGCTGGTATCCACGCGGACGGATTGCTTAAGAGCGAAGAGATTTACAATATTTTCGACACTAAGAAGTTCCTCAAGAGAGCTCCAGCGGTTACTATCAACCAGAACTCTGGTGCAGCTGGCGTTGCTAAGTGGATTAATGACAACTATGGACTTGAGGGTGACAGAGCTGTAAACAAGAGAAGTGAGGTTGTTTCATATATCAAGAACTGGATTGACAGCGAGTATGAGGCAGGAAGAGTATCGTCGATGAGTAATGTTGAGCTTAAGCACAAGGTTGACGAGTATCTTGAAAATCTTTCAGTGAGATAGAGGAGTAAATATAAAATGGGTTATACAATTGCGCAGAAGATAATTAAGGATCATCTTGTAAGTGGTGAGATGGTTCCAGGAACAGAGGTTGGTCTAAGAATTGACCAGACACTTACACAGGATGCAACAGGAACAATGGCTTACCTTGAGTTTGAATCAATGGGTATTCCAAGAGTAAAGACAGAGAAGTCTGTTGCTTACATTGATCACAATACACTTCAGTCAGGCTTTGAGAATGCTGACGATCACAGATATATTCAGAGCGTGTGCGCTAAACACGGCATTTACTATTCAAGACCGGGTAACGGAATTTGTCATCAGGTTCATTACGAGAGGTTCGGAATTCCGGGTAAAACTCTTATCGGATCTGACTCACATACTCCGACCGGAGGTGGTCTTGGAATGCTCGCGATTGGTGCCGGTGGAATGGATGTTGCTGTTGCGATGGGCGGCGGTGCTTACTATATTCCGATGCCTAAGATGATTAAGGTTGAGCTTACAGGGGAGCTGGTTGGAAATGTAAGCGCCAAGGACATTATCCTTGAGGTTCTAAGAATCCTAACTGTAAAGGGTGGCGTTGGATATATCGTTGAGTATGCTGGAGAGGGCGTTAAGTCTCTAAGCGTTCCGCAGAGATGTACAATCACTAACATGGGAGCTGAGCTTGGAGCAACAACTTCAATTTTCCCATCAGATGAGAATACAAGAGCATTCCTGAAGGCTCAGGGAAGAGCGGATGATTACAAGCCTCTTTCAAGCGATGATGACGCTGAGTATGACAAGGTTATTTCAATTGATCTTTCAGCACTTAAGCCGCTGGCCGCTTGTCCGCACAGCCCTGATAACATCAAGGCTGTAAGCGAGCTTAAGGATATTAAGGTTGATCAGGTGTGCATCGGATCATGCACTAACTCTTCACTTTCAGATATGCTTAGAGTAGCTTCAATTCTGAAGGACAAGAAGATTGCAGATGGGGTTTCTCTTTCAATATCACCGGGATCAAGACAGGTTTTCTCAATGCTTGCAGAGTGTGGTGCACTGACTGATCTTATCGATGCGGGTGCGAGAGTGCTTGAATGTGCATGCGGACCATGCATCGGAATGGGATTCTCACCTAATTCGGCAGGAGTATCACTTAGAACATTTAATAGAAACTTCCTTGGAAGATCAGGAACTAAGGATGGACAGGTTTATCTTGTCAGCCCTGAGACAGCTGCGGCATCTGCACTAACAGGCTGGTTCACAGACCCTACTGAGATAGAAGATGCAGGAGAGATTAAGCTTCCTGAAAGCTTCAGAATTAATGACAGCGGTGTAATCGCACCGCTTGACCCGGATGATGCTAAGAATGCAGAGGTTCTAAAGGGACCTAACATCAAGCCTTTCCCGGAGACACATCCGCTTGAGGAAGACATCACTGCAGAGGTAATTCTCAAGGTTGAGGATAATATCACGACAGACCATATTATGCCTGCCGGTGCCAAAATTCTCCCATACAGATCGAATATTCCGTATCTCTCGAAGTTCTGTTTTGCGGTTCTCGATGAGAAATTCGCGGAGAGAGCACAGGCTGCAGGTTCGGGAATTATTGTTGGTGGTTCAAACTACGGACAGGGTTCATCAAGAGAACATGCGGCACTCGTTCCACTATATCTCGGAATAAGAGCGGTAGTCGCTAAGTCTTTTGCACGTATACATGCGGCTAACCTTGCAAACGCAGGAATTCTTCCACTTGTATTTGAGAATTCTGATGATTACGAGCTTGTTAAGCAGGGTGCTAAGATTGAGCTTCGCGATGTTCACGAGGGCCTTAAGAACGACAAAGTTTACCTTGAGGCAGACGGTCACAGAATCCCGCTTGTAATGGAGCTTGCTGACAGACAGAAGGAGATTCTGCTTGCTGGCGGACTTCTGAAGTATACTGCGAAGGAGGACTAGGCAGATGATTGAGAAGGATATAAGATCTGCCATAGAGCAGTTCGAGGCAATGCTCAGAGAGCAGTATGATAGAAATGAAAGAATGAAGGAATCTGCTGCGAATGCTGTTCCACTTGCAGATAAGGGTAAGATTGTAATCGGTATGACTCCAGGAGATGGTATCGGACCTGTTATCATGGATGAGACGAAGAAAGTGCTCGAGACACTTCTTGCTGACAAGCTTGCATCCGGCAGACTGGAGCTTAAGACTATCGATGGCTTTACAATCGAGAGAAGACTTGAGACTGGTGAGACTGTTCCAGCGGATGTAATGGAGGAGATGAAGAAGTGCGATGTGCTTCTTAAGGGACCTACAACTACACCGAATGCAGCAATGGGCGGAAAGAATCTTGAGAGCGCTAATGTTTTCCTGCGCAAAAGCTTTGATCTCTACGCAAACGTGAGACCCGTGAAGGTCGAGAATGAGGGCATTGACTGGACATTTTTCCGTGAGAATACTGAGGGCGAGTATGCACTCGGCAGCAGGGGCGTAAGAGTCGGCGATGCATTTTCAATGGACTTTAAGGTTACAACTGCAGAGGGAACACGGAGAATCGCAAAGAAAGCCTTTGATTTTGCCCGCGATAACGGTAAGAAGAGAGTTTCAATCGTTACCAAAGCGAACATCATGAAGAAGACTGATGGAGATTTCCAGAGTATCTGTCTTGATGTTGCAAAGGATTATCCTGAGATTGAGGCGGATTGCTGGTTCGTTGATATCATGGCGGCTAATCTTGTGAATAAGGATATTCGTTCAGGCCTTGAGGTTTTCGTACTACCTAATCTGTACGGCGATATTATTACAGATGAGGCTGCACAGATTCAGGGTGGCGTAGGAACTGCAGGAAGCGCGAATATTGGAACAGAGTATGCGATTTTTGAGGCTATTCATGGCAGTGCACCAAGAATGGTTGAGGAAGGAATTGCAGATAGAGCTAATCCTGCGAGCCTTATGACTGCGGCTGTTATGCTCCTTAGACATATCGGATGCATCGAAGAGGGAGACAGACTTGAGAAGGCTGTGCTTGCTGCGGACGAGAAGCTTGGTGCAAGGATGACAGGCCTTGCGGATGGCGGAACCTGCAGTGAATTTGCGGACGAGGTAAGAGCAGGCCTCTAGGCTTATTTTAAATAATGTATTTAAGCGGCTTCCATGGCGGGAGTCGCTTTGTTTATAAGTAGTGATTGGATATGTTGTGATATAATAAAAGTTAATGTTAAAGAGAGGAATCTAATGCTACAGAACTTTATTATATGTGTGGAAGCGGTGCTTCCGCAGGCGGTATTTCTGGCAATCGGACTGTTTATCATGAGGATCAAGCTTGTGACTTCAGAGGATGTCAAGAAGTTCACGTCGTTTACTTTTAAGCTTCTATATCCGTTTATGATGTTTGATAATCTGTACGGAAAGAATCTTGAGGAGAATATGGACTGGCCGCTTGTTATATATGCGGTATCGTTACTTGCCGTTCTCATTGCGGGGTCCTGGGGTTTCGTTTGCCTGATTGAGAAGGAAGACAGAAACAGGGGTGCGATGATTCAGGCAATATTCAGAAGCAACATCGTGCTGATGGGACTCCCGGTTGCAATTAACCTTTTCGGAAAGGGGAATGTAACTGAGGTGGCAGTGGTGCTGCTTTTTATAGTTCCGTTATATAACGTTATGTCGGTAATTATCCTTGAGAAATTCAGAGGTGGTAAGACTGATCCTAAGGTAATGATTCACAAGGTGGTAACAAATCCTATTATTGTAGGTGCGATTGCTGCGATAATTGCGATTACGTTTAAGATAGATGTGCCAGAGGTAATAATGCAGCCTGTTACAGCACTTGCAGATTCAACTGCACCAATCGCAATGGTGCTTCTTGGAGCATCGCTTTCATTTAAGGGCATAAAGAATTCGGGAAAACAGGTAGCAATATGTGTTATTGGCAAGCTTATAATCGTTCCTGCTATAGGAATCGGTGGAGCAGTGCTTCTTGGATTCACTGATGTTGCACTTGTAGCAATCCTGCTTATGGTGGCTTCTCCCACAGCTCTTGCGTCATTCGCGATGGCATCTTCGATGGGTAGCAATGGCGAGCTAGCGGGATCTGCAATAGTGTTTTCGACACTTTTGTCATGCGTAACAATGCCGATATGGCTATTTATACTTAAGACCATGGGTCTTTTCTAGAAAAAGGAGGAACAATGACGACCGGCAAGACTCTGAAGAGACAGTTTGCAGAATATATTATTCCGTCAATTGCGGCTCAGCTTGTGTTCACGCTATATACGATGGTTGATGCGATATTTGTTGCGCGTGGCGTTGGAGCGAGAGCTCTAGCGGGAGTTAACATATCAGCACCATTTGTAACAGCACTTTTTGCAATTTCAATAACTACAGCCGTCGGTACATCTACACAGGTTGGAAGACTTAGAGGTGAAGGAAATGCCGAGAAGGCTTCCGGAATTTTCTCCATGAACTTCGCCGTTGCAACCGTAGTTTCACTGATTATCACTGTACTGGTGTTTGCATTCGCAGGCCCATTTGCAAATCTCCTTGGTGCAACAGAGCATACTAAGGCCTATGTTGTTGAATATGTAAGAACAATAGCGCCGTTTTCCGTGTTCTTTATATATTCGTACATCTTCGAGATCCTTCTTGCAACTGACGGATTTCCATCGAAGGCAACTAAGATTGTAACCATCGGAGTAATTGCGAACTTCATACTGGACTATCTGTTCATCTTCATTATTCACTGGGGCGTGTTTGGAGCTGCATTTGCGACAGGCATATCGCAGGTAATGGTTACGGTAGTATATCTGTTCCACTTCCTCGGACCTAAGGGCTCGATCAAGTTCTGCAGGTTTGAGCTTAACATGAAGGAAGTGATCGGATCTATTTACAGAGGACTTCCATCTGGAGTAATGGAAATTTCACCTGGAATTATCACTTTTATACTGGTGCATTTCATTGACAGGAACCTAGGAGAGGACGGACTTGTAGCGTTCTCTGCGATGGCATATATGGCTGGAATCATGATTATTCTTGCGGTAGGTGTCGCTCAGGGTACACAACCTCTTATGAGCTTTAGAAACGGAATGGGTGACAAGGCTGCTATAAGGACGCTGCTTAAATACCAGCTTGTAACAGCGATAGTACTCGAGGCTATTTTGTATGTATTAGTGTGTATGTTCGCGAAGGTGTACGCGGGAATATTCCTCAGCACTGATGCAGGTTATCTTGTAGAGTATACTGCTCAGATGATGAAGTATTATCTTATCTTTGCTGTGCTTGATGGATTTACTGTTGTTATTTCAATATCACTTACCGGTCTTGAGAAACCACTTCCAGGAATTATTCTTTCAGGGCTCAGATGCACAGTATTTCTTCTGATAGGTTGCGTGATTACGACGGCAATCGGTGGAAGTGCAATATGGTTTGCAATGCTTATTGCAGAAATACAGACGGCAATCGGAAGCTGGTTTGTAGCGAAGAAGCATTTTGGCAGAAGAAACAGAATAGAAGGGTAACTTAGAGTAAATGTTAAAATTTGTTATTAATAGCATATTACTTGGTGTGGGGCTTGCTATGGATGCATTCTCCGTATCACTGGCGAATGGTCTTGCAGAACCTGACATGAGAAGACGCAAGTCGGTAGGTATTGCGGCTGCATTTGGCGGTTTTCAGGCAGCAATGCCACTTATTGGTTGGGTCTGTGTTCACACAGTCGCATCGATGTTTGAGTGGTTTCAGAAGCTTATACCTTGGATAGCGCTCCTGCTTCTCGCATATATCGGTGGCGAGATGCTTCTGGAGGGTATTCGCGGTGGTGACTCAGATGATGAAGAGGAAACCTCTGGTCTTGATTTCAGATCACTTATGATACAGGGCGTTGCGACATCAATAGATGCATTATCTGTAGGCTTCGCAATTGCTGATTATAATCTTGCAGATGCAGTTCTTGCAGCGGTAATAATTGCAGCAGTAACGTTCATAATTTGTGTTATAGGTCTTATGCTCGGCAAGAAGGCTGGAACTAAGCTTTCAGGTAAAGCAGAGATTCTAGGTGGCGTGATACTTATAGGAATCGGACTTGAGATTTTCATCTCAAACATGTTCTAGATATATCAGGGAGACAGAGAATTGAATTATCATGAAGCGAGGGAATACCTCGATAAGGTGTCGGTGTCCGGAAGCATTCTCGGACTCGATTCAATAAGAGCTCTGATGAATGAGCTTGGCAATCCGCAGGATGAACTTAAGATAGTGCATCTCGCAGGAACCAACGGCAAGGGCTCGATACTTTCGTATACAAGAAGCATACTGATGGCTGCAGGTTATAGTGTTGGCTGCTATAGCTCGCCTTCGGTGTTCGGATATCTCGAGAGATTCCAGATTGATGGAAAGTGGATGGATGAATCTGAACTTCCAAATCTGGTTGAGAAGGCAAAGGCTGCAGCAGACAGAATGACCGCTAGAGGACTCAATCACCCGACGGTGTTCGAGCTCGAGACAGCAATCGCATTCCTATACTTTAATGAGAGAAGCTGCGACTATGTTGTTCTCGAAACTGGTATGGGCGGCGACCTTGATTCGACTAACGTAATCAGTCGCCCGCTCGTGTGTGCATTTGCATCAATCAGTATGGATCATATCGGAGTTCTGGGAAATACCCTTACCGAGATTGCTACGTCCAAAAGTGGAATCATCAAACCGGGAGCTTCCGTGGTGACCGGAGCTCAGTCTCCTGAAGTTATGGAAGTGCTTGAAGATGCTGCCTCGAGATGCGGTTGCAGAACCATTAAAACGACTAATGCTATACATAAAGAATCATCTCTTGCGGGACAGCGCTTTATGTATAATAATAGGGAGTATCGGATAAATTTATTAGGCAGACATCAGCTTCAGAACGCCTCAGTTGCTGTCGAAATTGCAGCTGAACTTAAGAGGCTGGGAGCCAATATAACAGAAGAAGCTATCGCATCAGGACTTTCTGAGACAAGATGGCCAGGAAGACTTGAAGTGATACAGGATGGATCGAAGACATGGGTTCTCGACGGAGCACACAATGTTGCTGCTGCAGAGTGCCTTGCGGAGACACTTAAGGAATTGTGGCCGGGTAAGGAATTTACGGCTATAACAGGTGTTTTCAGGGACAAGGAATACGAGAAGCTTGCGAGAATACTAAGTGAGGTTATAGATTGCGCGATTTGTGTAGATCTTCCGAACAGCGGAAGAAGTCTCCCTAAGGAAGAGCTTGCTGAGGTATTCAGAAATGTCGGTATTAAATCCGATATATCGGGCGGAATTGCAGAGGCTATAAGAACGACTGATGAAGAACTGGTACTGGTGACCGGATCGCTGTCGCTTCTTGAAGAGGCCAGGGACGCGATTACTGGATCCCGTTTATAAATACTGTGAAAGGAAGAGAGGAGCACGGAAGTGGATACAGAAAAGATTAAAAAAGCGGTTGTTATGCTACTCGAAGGAATTGGTGAGGATCCCGAGCGGGAAGGACTTGTTGAGACGCCGGACAGAATTGCGAAGATGTACGAAGAGATTTGTGGCGGAATGAATGAGGACGCAACGGATCATCTCAGCAAGGTTTTCACAGTAGACAGCAATGAAATGGTTATTGAGAAGGATATTACTTTCTATTCAATGTGCGAGCATCATATGCTGCCGTTCTTCGGAACTGTGCACATTGCATATATCCCTAAAGGAGAGGTTGTAGGTCTCTCGAAGCTTGCAAGAACTGTTGAGGTTTATGCGAGAAGACTGCAGCTTCAGGAGAAGATGACAGCTCAGATTGCGGATGCAATTATGGATAATCTTGATCCTGAAGGGGTGATGGTTGTCTGCGAGGCAGAGCATCTGTGCATGACAATGAGAGGCGTTAAGAAGCCTGGAACTAAGACAGTCAATGTTGTGACACGAGGCGTGTTTAACGGAAATGACAGTCTTCAGAACAGCTTCTTCAATCTGCTAAGCATATAAGTTAAAGGGCGGAGCAGATGGAAGAGCGATACAACAGAATTGTAAGAAACATCGAGTTTAATCGCTTGCTTGACAGCATTGAGGAGCTCGAAAGAGATAGAATCTACTGCAGACACGGACTTACGCACCTTCTCGATGTAGCAAGAATTGCATACATCATGGTTCTTGAGGATGGTCTTGAATATAGCAGAGAGCTTATCTACGCTGCAGCACTTCTTCATGATATTGGAAGAGCCGAGGAATATAGAGGAAATGGTTCACATGATGAAGCTGGTGCTGTGATAGCAGAAGATATTCTGCGTGATTCTGGATATAGTGAAGAAGAAACTGCACTTATAACAACAGCCATAAAAGGGCATGGCGAGGATGACAGCACGGGACTTGGAGCATTGCTCCACAGAGCAGATAGAGCATCAAGAATGTGCTTCAGATGTAAGGCATCGGATACATGCAAGTGGAAGATTAAGAATGAGGGGATAGAAAGATGATTATCGGTAATAAGGAATTTGATCTTAAGAATAAAACTTATGTAATGGGAATACTGAATGTAACTCCAGATTCATTTTCAGATGGAGGCTGCTGGAACAAGCTTGGCAATGCTATTTCACATGCTGAGAAGATGAAGCGTGATGGAGCTTCTATTATTGACGTCGGTGGTGAGTCTACAAGACCGGGTTACACACAGATCAGTGTAGAAGAGGAAATCGAGAGAGTCGTGCCTGTAATTGAGGCGCTTAAGAAGCAGATTGGACTTCCTATTTCGATCGACACATATAAGAGTGAGGTTGCGGAGGCTGCACTTGCTGCGGGAGCAGATATGGTTAATGATATCTGGGGCTTCCTCTATGACAAGAAGATTGCAGAGGTTACTGCGAAGTATGACGCGGCATGCTGCCTATCACACAACAGAGAGACTCCAATTTACCAGGATATAGTTAAGGATGTAATCTGTGACCTTGGCAAGAGTGCATATATTGCAGAGCAGGCCGGAGTAAGCAGAGATAAGATCATACTTGATCCAGGTATCGGCTTTGCGAAGAGCTATGAAGACAACTTGATGCTGCTTAAGCACCTTGGCGATCTGACCAAGCTTGATTATCCGATTCTGCTCGGAACCTCAAGAAAATCCGTTATCGGCAACGCCCTCGGACTCCCTAAGGATGAGAGAGAAGAGGGAACACTCGTGACTACAGTACTTGCCGCACAGAAACACTGTGGTTTTGTCCGTGTACACGATGTTGAGAAGAATGTAAGAGCCATCAGAATGATGGAAGCGATTAACGGAGTGGAATAGAATGCTAAGCGGAGACAGAATTCGGATAGAAGGACTTGAGATTTTTGCCCGCCATGGAGTGCTGCCTGAGGAGAACGTCCTTGGGCAGAAATTCGTTGTGGCATGTGAGCTCGAAGTCGACATAAGAAAAGCAGGACTTTCTGATCGCATGGAGGATTCCGTGAATTATGCGGAGGTATCCCATCTTATCAAACGAGTCATGACCGAGAACACCTTCAATCTGATTGAAGCGTGCGCTGAGCATGTGGCGAAGGCTGTGCTTGAAATGGATGAAAGAATCAAGGGTGTGTGGATTGAGATAAGCAAGCCATGGGCACCTGTCGGGCTGCCGCTTAAGACCGTAGCGGTCAGCTGTGAGAGAAGAAGACATGATGTTTTTATCGCGCTGGGATCAAATATTGGAGATTCAAGAGCACTTATAGAAGAAGCAGTATCCAAGCTTGATGCGACGGATGGCATAAAGGTAGAAGATGTATCAACTCTTATTGAGACGGAGCCTTACGGGGTGACGGATCAGCCGAATTTTCTGAATGGAGCCGCTAAAGTTACGACGCTGCTTACGCCACACGAGCTGCTTACAGAACTTCATAGAATTGAAGCCGAAGCAGGCCGTGAGAGAGTATTAAGATGGGGTCCTAGAACACTTGATCTGGACATAATTTTTTATGATGATTTTGTTATGGCAGATGATGACCTGTGCATTCCTCATGTTGATATGCACAACCGCTCTTTTGTAATTGAACCTATGAAGGAGCTTGCACCATATAAATTACACCCGATATTAAAGAAAAGGATGGTAGAACTCTAATGAATTACCCAAAGATTCTTCAAGGCATCCTCGATGTTGGTGAGGAGATGCTCAAGTGCGGAGCTGAGAATTTCCGTATTGATGATAGCTTATACAGAATGTGCGAGAGCTATGGCTTTAAGCGATTTGACGTTTTTGTAATTCCAAGTAATATTCAGATAACAGTAGAAACTCCCGAAGGAGAGATTCTCACTCAGGTGAGACACATCGAGAGTGCTGATGTCGACTATGACAAACTCGATTACCTAAACAACCTTTCAAGATATATCTGCACAAACAAGCCTGATGCAGATGAAATCAACGAGAGATTTAAAGAGGTTATGAGCCGTGCTCCGATGAGCACTGTTATAAAGTACTGTGCGGCTATCATGGGAGGAGCAGGATTCGCAGTATTCTTCGGATCGGGCTTCAGGGATGCGATTGCAGCTGTTGTTGCTTCTATTCTGATAGTTGCTGTTGGAGGCATAATCTCTAAGAGAGAGCACAATGTACTTGTATATAATGCAATTCTCGCATTTCTCTCAGAGTGTGTAATCCTTGGTTCATATAATCTTGGTCTGATTCAGCATCCTGACAGAACTATGATTGGTATCGTAATGCTTTTGATTTCCGGACTCGGTGTAACCAACGGTATTAGAGAGATACTACAGAGAGACTTCATTTCAGGTTTTCTGAATGTTACAAACTCATTCCTTGGTGCACTCGGTATCGCATGCGGAATCGCAGTGTCAATGCTGATACTAAAAGATGGTGCTAATGAGCCATTCGTTATTGCACAGGGGCTTGCACTCCAGCTTGCATCATGTACGATTGCTTGTACAGGCTTTGCTATGTGGTTCAATATCAAGGGCGTTCAGGTTCTCTGGTCAGGAGTTGGAGCATTCTTCACATGGCTGATTTACGCAGTGTGTGAGTACCAGCTGCATCTTGGCAACTTCACTGCAACTCTTCTAGGAGCACTTTTCGTTGCAGCCTTCGGAATTGCAATGGCTAAGATAAACAGAGCACCTGCTACAATATTCCTTACAGCTACATCATTTCCACTCATTCCGGGACCTAATCTGTACTACACACTGTATGGATTCGTAACAACAAACTACGCTATGGTAAGAAGTGAGATGTATGTGCTCTTTGAGACATGTATCGGTATTGCTGTTGGATTTCTGATTGTGGATGTATTTGCAAGAAATCTCCTTTATGCTAAGGATGAGGATATGCAGTATAAGATCAGAAACACACATTAAGATGATGAACAAGCCCGGCAATTCATTTTGAATCGCCGGGCTGTCTTTATCTTATGGGGAGAAATTATAAGTGAGTTATTTATCAAAAGGGATGCTTGAAGAGATATAGGATTCCGCTGAACCATGCGATTGCTGCAGGGTATCCTGCGAAAACAAGTGACCACTCAACAGCAGCTTCTTCTGCAAGCGGAAGCATCAATCTTACCGCCAGTCCTATGCAACCTGCGGTTAGCACACTAATCAGAAGAAAGATTCTATCCTTTCCATCTTCTTTTAGCTCAGCCTTGTTTATGTAATTCCAGAGCTGTTTCATTTCACACCTCCAACTTCCTATTATCTTTTTCTTTCTATCTGAAGAATAATGACGCCAGGTAAAATTCAAAACCACAAAAGAGTAAAACAACAGTAAAGCTCGTGTAAGTATGTGCATCTTTACCGTAACTTTACAGAAGCTTTTCACAAATATGATAGAACCAATCATTCGGGTGGAATATAATGCAGGTGTAAGAAAAAGAGTTATGTAAAGAGCGAGCGGATGTAGTGTTCGCAGGAAGGTAGGTAGAAAATGATTAATTTTAAGGAGAAGCAGGGATTCATCATCGATATGGATGGTGTTATCTACAAGGGAAACAGAGTACTTCCAGGAGTAAAGGAATTTATTGAATGGTTACAGAGAGAAGAGAAGGAATTCCTCTTCCTGACAAACAACAGTGGTATGACACCAGCGGAGCTTCGACAGAAGCTTCTGAGAATGGGCCTCGATGTTTCAGAGGACCACTTCTATACAAGTGCACTCGCAACAGCAGAGTTTCTTAAGACGCAGGCACCGGGATGTTCGGCATATGTGATCGGCGAAGCCGGACTTTTGAACGCATTATACGATGCAGGGATAACAATGAACGACGTTAATCCTGATTACGTCGTTGTAGGTGAGGGAAAGTGCTATTCACTCGACACAATTACCAAGGCAACAAATCTTGTGCTTGGAGGAGCAAAGCTTATCGGTTCAAATTCAGATGTATCAGGACCTATTGAGAACGGAATTGCACCATCATGCAGAGCCCTGATTGCACCGATTGAGATGGCAACAGGAAAGCAGGCATACTTCTGCGGTAAGCCAAATCCACTGATGATCAGAACTGGTCTTAAGATTCTGGGATGCCATTCCGCAGATGCCGTAATCGTAGGTGATAGAATGGATACAGACATCATAGCCGGAACAGAGTGCGGCGCAGACACAGTGCTTGTGCTTTCAGGTGTATCTGACGAGAAGACTCCAGATACATACGCATACCAGCCGACAATGGTGCTTCCTGGAGTTGGTGATATCGTAAAGCTTGCAGAGTAAGACATAGGAATATGTAATAAATGTACGATATAGATACCTTTTTGGCTGAATAACGTTGATTAACAAGAAAATATAATGTATGCTCCATGCAAGGGATCGACAAGTTGTCGGTCCTATTTTTGTTATATAAAGGAGAGTAGCAGTGAGATTAACTAACCATTGATTCGAAGAGCGGGAAATCGGTAATAAGCAAGAATTGCGACATAGAGAAAGGCGTAAAAATGAATTGCAAAAATAAGAAAAACACCGCAAACACTTGTGGTTACGGTGTTTTCGCTTGGTGTCCCAGAGAGGATTCGAACCTCCGACACCCGCTTTAGGAGAGCGGTGCTCTGTCCCCTGAGCTACTGAGACAAAAATTCCATAAATATGATATCATATGTTTAGATTTGCTTCAAGCAAGCATAATAAACTTGAAAAAGCATACTCTGTATGATTAAATTAAAACATTAATATTGTGCTCAATCAACAAATCCCGGAGGGAAAACATGTTTAATATAAACCAAATACAGGAAGAGTATAAGACCAAGCTGATAACTGCCGAGTATGCGGCAAGCCTAGTAAAGAGTGATTACAGAATACATTTTGGCATAGGAACGGGCACATCTGTATACATGGATGAAGCTCTTGCTAAGAGACTTGAGGGTGACAGTTTGCTCAGAGGTCTGCAGATTCAGACTGAGATTGCGATAAGACACGACATTCTCGAGACGTTTAAGGTGGTTGGCGATAAGCCGGAAATTTGCAGATTCCATTCATCGCATTTTGGCACCCTTGATAGAGAAATGCAGAAGGCTGGAAACAACTGGTACATTCCAATTCTCTTTAACGAGGAGAGACTATACTGGGAACAGAAGGGCAATGATTTCGACATCTGCTGCATTCAGGTTGCGCCTATGGACAAGTACGGCAACTTCAATTTCGGACCGGTTAACTGTGATATCTGGGGCGTTATCAAGAATTCGAAGAGGGTAATCGTTGAGGTTAATGAGAGCGTTCCGATTGCACTAGGATATGATTCGCATATAAATATTTCGGAGGTTAATTATATCATCGAGGGTGAGAATCCACCTCTTGCTGAGTTCCCTGTCAAAAATGGCACTGCAGAGGACCGCAGAATTGCTGAGTCCATCGTTGATATGATCGACAATCACAGTGTGCTGCAGCTCGGAATAGGAGCGGTTCCTAACAGCGTAGGTTCACTTCTTGCGACTTCAGATATCAGAGATCTCGGCGCACACAGCGAGATGTTTGTTGATGCGTATGTTGATCTTTATAACGCAGGAAAGCTGACTAACAGAAAGCCGATAGACAAGGGCCTTTCTGTATATACTTTTGCTGGCGGAAGCAAGAAGGTTTACGACTTTATTGACGACAACCCAATCTGCTGCAGTGCACCTGTAGACTACGTAAACAGCGTACATACAATTTCGTCAATTGATAATTTCATCTCGATTAACAGCTGTATAGGTCTTGATCTTTATGGTCAGGTTTGTGCGGAGAGTGCGGGATTCAGACATGTAAGTGGAACGGGTGGACAGCTTGACTTCGTTTTAGGCTCATTCCTCTCGAAGAATGGAAAGAGCTTCATCTGCACACACTCGACAAGAACACGCAAAGACGGAACACTCGAATCACTTATTCATCCAATTTTGCCAGCGGGATCAATAGTTACAACACCGAGAGCAGCTGTTAACTACATTGTTACAGAGTACGGTGGTGTAAATCTCAAGGGTAAGTCGACATGGCAGAGATCCGAAGCACTGATAAGCGTTGCACACCCTGATTTCAGAGAAGAGCTTATCAGAGAAGCTGACAAGATGGGAATCTGGAGAAATACGAGCAAGGGCGAGTATTTATAGACCAGAATTATAGTATAATAAAAGCGATAAACACAAATTAATGCAAAGAAAGGAGAACGGAGTCATGAAGTATAGTATTACAAATGCACCATTCGCAATTCTCACGTTTCAGATGGAAGCCGGTGAGGAAATCAAGTGTCAGTCAGGCGCTATGGCCTGGATGACTTCAGGAATCGAGATGCAGACTAAGGCCGGTGGCCTTGGCGGCATGTTCAAGAAGGCCGTTACTGGAGAGTCAATGTTCTATAACAACTATGTAGCAAATTCCGCAGGAGAGCTAACTCTGGCTAAGAAGGCTCCGGGAGACATTCTTGCTTTTGATGTTGCAAGTATGCCTATCATCGCACAGAAGGGAGCATTCCTTGCATCATCACCAGCAACTCAGATGGATATCTTTTTACAGAAGAAGCTTTCAGCTGGATTCTTTGGCGGTGAAGGTTTCATTATGCAGAAGTTCAGCGGAACCGGAATGGTATTTGTAGAGATTGACGGAGCTGCAGTTGAGAAGTCTCTCGCTCCTGGTGAGAAGCTGACAGTTGACACAGGTTATGTTGCAGCAATGGAAGCTACATGCACAATGGAGATTCAGACTGTTAAGGGAGTTGCTAATATTCTTGTAGGAGGCGAGGGTCTGTTTAATACAGTAGTTACAGGTCCTGGAAAGGTATGGCTTCAGACTATGCCACTTAGCAACATGGCTGGTGCTTTCGCACCTTATATTGCTGCAAGCAAGTAAGACAGAATTTAACTGAAAGGAAAACAGGGACAATTAAATGATTGAATTCGGAAATGACTGGGATGAGATTCTTTCTGAGGAATTCGGTAAGGAATATTATCTGAAGCTTAGGAAGTTTCTGACAGAGGAGTATCAGAATGGTACGGTTTATCCTCCGGCGCAGGACATCTTCAATGCCTTCCGTTATACGGGATACGAAGACACCAAGGCTGTAATCCTAGGGCAGGATCCATATCATGAACCCGGCCAGGCCCAAGGTCTGGCCTTTTCCGTGCCGGGGAACATGAAGTATCCACCATCACTTGTTAATATTTTTAAGGAGCTTGAAAGCGATACAGGATTGCTGTGGGATGATGAGGTTGTATCTGCAGACGAACCTGTCCTCAAGCCATGGACAGAGCAGGGTGTACTTCTTCTGAACACTTCTCTGACGGTACGCGCGCACGAAGCGGGATCTCACAGAGGTAAAGGCTGGGAGATTTTTACCGACAGAGTAATCGAGCTTCTGGCCAGAAGAGAGAAGCCAATGGCGTTTATTCTCTGGGGTGCGAACGCTGGTGCTAAGGAGAAGCTGATTCTCGAAAGCGAGGCAACTGCTGGTGTGAAGCATCTTATTATAAAGGCGCCACATCCGAGTCCTCTGTCGGCTTACAGAGGCTTCTTCGGTGGAAAATATTTTTCAAGGGTGAATTATTTCCTCGGAGATTCCGGGGAAGAGCTTATTGACTGGAGGCTCCACAGAGCTGAGGGTAGATAGGTCAGCGACTTCATAGAATTATCATAAAGAATACACAGATGATGCAGGTTTGAGATGCTATCATTGTGACAGCTTAAAAATCGGAGGAATTTACATATGAACAAGAAACTTAAGAAATCACCAATCAGCATAGTGTGCTACGTAATTGCGGTGCTGTCGCTTGTATATGGAATCTATGCTTTTGCAGGCGGAATTTCATATCTTAACCAGTATTTCACAGCATACGGAACATCAATTTCTGAGAACATGAAGGATGCGATGAGCTATCTTCTGTCACAGTCATTCACACCGCTTTGCTTTGCAGTTCTGGTGTTCATGTGCGGACATATTAATGATGCTGTAAGAGCTCTTGATCCAGACAATTTCATAGAGGTTGCTGTTAAGGCTCCTAAGGCTAAGGTTGTCGAGACAGCTGAGGAGAAGAAGATTAACGAGGAGACTTCAGAGGATGCAGCTGTTGCAGCAGTAAATGAGACTTCTGAGGGCAATGGTGCTGAATTTGTAGAGTGTGCAGAAGCTGAGGCTACAGCACATGAGGATGAGGAAGCTCCTTCTGTTGAAGCTGTAGAGACTGAGGTAGCTGAGGTTCAGGTAGAGAAGGCTGACGAAGAGTAGTCTTTGATATATTGAGATTGTGGGCGGCGAGCGAGAGCTCGCCGCTTTTGTATGTAGAAAACCTCGCACTAGGTATGAGACGCGAGGTTTATATCGTGCAGCTTATAGTGAATCTGCAATTGCCATATTGTCACGGATTGTATCACAGCTGTCATTAAACTTGGAAAGTTCTTCCTGGTTCAGTGGGAATTCAACAATCTTCTCGATGCCGTTTCGTCCGATGATGCATGGAACACCGGCATAAACATCATGCTGACCATATTCTCCGTTAAGCTCTGTGCTGGCAGGCATAAGAACATGCTCATCGTGAAGAATTGCCTTGACCATACGGGCTGCTGTTGTAGCAACTGAGTATTCTGTAGCGTGCTTCCATTCGAACGTTACCCAGCCGCCGTGACGAGCATTCTGTTCAACTGCGGCTTTATCAAAGTTCCAGCGAGGATCCTGCTTAGCCATTTCTTCCATAGAAAGGCCATTAACTGTAACGCATGACCATGCTGCAAACATTGAGTTGCCATGCTCTCCGAACATGAATGCCTGGATTGAATTAGGATCCACATCAGTCTGCTTAACAATCTGAGTCACAAGTCTTGCGGAATCAAGTCCTGTACCAGTACCAAGAACCCTGCCCTTAGGAAGACCAAGACCCTTGTCGATTTCCCTTGTAACTACATCGCATGGGTTGCTGATGCTCAAAACAACACCATCGAAGCCTGTCTTACGTACTCTCTCTACCCATGTACGAACTGCCGGAACTGTAAATTTAAGTTCTCTTGACCGTTCTGTTCCGCCAATGAGAAGTTCTATCTGTCCTACACTGTTAATGATTAAGTCACAGTCTGCGAGATCCTCATATTCACCAATAGATACTCTTACTCTATGGGGCATGTGAGGAAGAGCATCTAGGAGATCCTGGTATTCGCTTTCTACTCTAACGGTGTTGGTGTCTGCAAGTACGAGCTCGTCTACAATCCCCTGGATAGCCAGACTGTATGCAACATGAGCTCCTACGTGACCTACACCGATGATTCCTACTTTACGATTATTCATTTCGTTACCTCCTTGTATATTGGTTCCCGACGAGGATGGATTGCTTGGCAAGCATGAGACCCTTGCCAAGCAATCCTGTAATTCTACGGGACGAATATTTGTTATAATAAACTATATTATACTCTTAAGTTTGTGAAATTCAATAAAAATATGGAGAGCGTGAGGTTATGGGAGGGATTTGCGGGATTTATGGAATTTGCGGTATCTACGGTATTTACGGAATTTGTGGTATAGAGAAAAGTGATTTTTACTTTGTCTCTACCAAGAGGTTTAACAGAGGCGTTTTTTGTGAATGTAGTGTACTGCTGAGACGTGAAGGAGGAAACTCAGCTTGCATCTCAGATTTCTGAGACAGGAAAGAGAATTTGAAGTTCACGTATCAGCTATAATGGCGGATTACGCCTGATACTTGAGGTTAGAGCTTGTGGAGCTGAGAGAGATATGGCGAAAATTGTTTTGCATCTCAGATTTCTGAGACAGGAAAGAGAATTTGAAGTTCGCGTATCAGCTATAAGGGCGGATTACAACTGGCATTTGAGGTAAGAGCTTGTGAAGCTGAGAGAAATATGACGAAAATGGTTTTACATCTCAGATTTCTGAGACGTGAAAGAAGAAATGCAGTTCGTGTATCAGCTGTAGCCGGATGTTCTACCATTTTGCATTTAAATTGCAAACAATAATACTTATTAGGGAAATCATCTACCGAAGTGTAGACGAAACCTCTGTTATGAAAGATCGTCTACCGAAATGCAGATGATACCGCTATTATGAAAAATCGTCTACCGCGGCAAGCGAGGCATATCCGTGCACCAGGTAGACGATACATCTAATTTTAAGCAATCGTCTGTGTTTTAAGCCGTAATCAGCATACGATTGAACCGGCATCAGCGATATGTCTACAGATAACAAGCGAGCGGGGGATTTTAAAGAAAGACAAAAATGCTTTTGGCAACAAATGTCTACATATCGGTAGACGATTTAAAATAAACGTGGGAATGTCTGCAGCGGTACTGGCACTGCAGGGTGTTACCGACCTGAAATTACAGATGCAGCATGATCTGATCGCAAAATATACCGGGATGACTGGATTGCGTTATATATGTTCGAAAGACAGTGTCCGAAAATAAAAGACCTTCATATTGTAGACAAGTTAAGTTTGTATGAACAACTGAAGGTCTTGAATCTGCATTAAATTGAATTGTATTAAACTAAAGTGCTTTCTTGATTGCTTCGAGGAGCTCATCGTATTCCTCATAAGCAGGTACTTCTGGGAACTGCTCCTGAATTGACTTAGGGCTCTTGAACAGGAATCCTGCCTTGCTGCCCTGAATCATTCCGATGTCATTGAAGCTGTCGCCAGCAGCGATTGTGTCAAAACCGATTGACTGAAGTCCCTTAACTGTTGTGAGCTTTGACTTCTCGCAGCGCATCTTGTGCTCAGTAATCATTCCATCCTCACCAACAAGAAGCTCGTTACAGAAAAGTGTAGGCATTCCGAGCTTCACCATAAGAGGCTCAGCAAACTGATAGAATGTGTCACTTAGAACGATTACCTGTGTGATTGAGCGAAGCTCATCAAGGAATTCCTTAGCACCAGGAATTGGATCAATCTTAGCAATCACGTCCTGAATCTCCTTAAGCCCGAGGCCGTGCTCTCTAAGAAGGCCAATTCTGTAGCGCATCAGCTTGTCATAATCAGGCTCATCTCTTGTAGTTCTCTTAAACTCAGGAATACCTGTAACCTCAGCAAAAGCGATCCAAATCTCAGGAACAAGAACACCTTCCATATCCAGACATACAATATTCATAGTAAATCCCCCTATGCGTTAAACTCGGTTGAGTGACGAGTAATTATTCTTCAACCTGTATAATCCTATAATACAGAGCAGATTAACCGAATGTAAAGCCTAAATATGAATTTTCACAATGATGTTCGAGCCCTGCAGACATACCTTGCACATAGTCCCCGGAACGTGCACAAACGGGCAAAAGTTCTACATCTGGGACACAAATTTCACTTATCGATCTGTCCGCATCTCGGCGTGCAAGGAATATTCCGTAGTCTAGTTCTACCCATGTGCGAGTGCGTGCTGAAGGAATAACGTGAGGCACATCAGAAAGCAGCTCTTCGCGAAGCTGCCAGTATTCTGAAGCTGTGATTTCGTAGAAACCGGAAGTCGTGCTTGAATGCGAGTCTGAAGCTGAGTCTGAAGTCGAACCCGTGGATCCAAATTCTGGATTATTAAAGTGGCACGAAGTGAAATTAGGTTCGTAGCCTAGTGGTTTATAGAAATCAACAAGTGAAGGCTCCGCCGGAGACAAAATGGATATTGCACCGGAGTGGATTACAAGGTCTCTGGCGTATTCGGTTATGAGGGAGCCGTAGCGTTTGCCGCGGGCGGGCGGCGCCGTGCAGACGGCGTAGGTCATTGTGACCTGGTGTCCGCGCAGGGTGCCAAGAGCGAGGCATGTGAGCGCGGACACAACCGCCCGCCCTTCCTTCAGCACCACGCCCCAGATCTGATCGCCCCAGTTATCATAAAAAGCATCAACATACTCAGGCGAATCACCAAACACCTGGCACCACAGTTCGCGTAGGGCGGGGTAATCAGGCGAAGCCTTGGTGATTCTTGAAATGCTAACTTTAGCGTTATTACTCATGATCCTTCTCCACAGCAATATACTTCATAAGAAGCATGTCTGGTTTATAGCTTTCCTTCGCCCTGCGCAAGCCCTCAAGACCCATGTCTTCTTCACGATTGAAGAACTCAATCTCAGGATAGCGCTGAGCTATCATGTTTACAAATTCGCGGTTAATCATTGTGTAGGCGCCTTCAACACCTGGAAGTGCCTTCTCAAAATGAACATCCATTACGGTCTTACCGAGTCTGGTTGCAGTAAAAGCAACTGGTTCACCATTCTGGTAAAGCAGGGCACCAGTAAATCCGAGTTCACAGAAGTGGTCGAACATCAGTCCTATAGCATGCACCTCATCTATAAGCTCCGGATCATCCTTCTCTTCGTAGAAGTGACGGACAAAAGCCCTCGCTTCATCTATTGTCGCACACTCGATAGGCTTGCCGTCTGAGTCTGTATAGTCAGATGGTCCGCAGCATTTGCCACAGTTGATTGCGCGAAGCTCCCATTCACCATTTCGCTCGAAATGCTTGATGTGGTTTCGCTTTGATGAAAGCTTGCGGCCTGCGAGGTAGCGAAGCTTCTCTGTTGAGTAAATATAGTCAGCGTTATCGCGGTCATCGATGATATCAAAGAGACCATCGTAATCCTGCAGAAACTCTTCGAGAGTCTTATCTGTCAGACCTCTTATTACAAGCTTCTGTCCACGCTCCTTGGCGTGCTGAATAATTGCATCGACTGAAGGGCGCTGATCTCCGCCGCCCTTAGGATATGAATAGACGTTCATATCAGGAGTACTTACGATTACACGACCACCTGTTACACAGATTTCCGGATGGTAAGCCTCCTTCCACATGTAGAGATTAGCAAAACTATAGTCAGCTCCATGACAGCCGCTTGCGCATATAAGCTCGTCTATAATGGGCTTGTCTTCAAGTGTTATTTCGTGAAATTCTAGCATAAGTACCTCTTTTCTGTTCCTTAAAAACTGGTCAAATTATAACATAATTCTTGATTTCCACTTTGTGAAGTGTTAGTGTAATTCATATAAGATTGATAGGAAATAGGAGATTAGACCAATGGCTAAGATTACTAAAGATATGATTATCGGAGAAGTTATTGCGGAGCACCCAGATCTGGTTAGAACTTTTTTTGCTAACGGAATGATGTGTATCGGCTGTCCTGCTTCACAGGGTGAGTCAATCGAGCAGGCTGCTGAGGTTCACGGACTTGACGGCGACGCTCTTGTTAATGCACTTAACGAGGCGCTCGAGGCATAAGTCATCTGCAACACAACGCATAATATGGAATAGAGAGTTCCCTTGCATTTTGCATTGGGAACTTTTTATATATAATTAAAGAAAATACATTGGGGAATGTATAGGAGGTAGTACTATGTTTTATGAAGTATCAGGGGAGGTTTTTGACAAGCTTCCCAATGCTGTGTTCGGCGTAGTGGCAGTAAAGGGAATTAATAATGCAAAACCCGTACCTGAGCTGGCAGAGCTTCTCGATAAATACATCGCAGAGTGCGAAGCGTATTTTGCAGGAGAGAAGCCCAAGAACACACCGGATGTAATTCCTTACAGAGAGGCATTTCGTGCAATCGGTATAAATCCGAACAGATATGCATGCTCAATCGAGGCACTGATGGACAGAATTGCCAAGGGCAAAGGGTTCCCTTCAATCAGCCCTGCAGTTGACCTCGGAAACTGCATCTCAATCAAGTACCATCTTCCGATTGGAGCGCACGACATCGATTCATTTATAGACGGTGGACTCTCGGTCAGAGTGGCAGATGAGAACGATGCATTCGTTCCTTTTGGCAGTGATGAGCCGGATAACCCTGAACCGGGTGAGATTGTCTATGCATCGGGAAACGAGGTTCGCACAAGAAGATGGACGTGGAGACAGGGAAACAATGGCATGATTACAGAAGAGACAACCAACCTTCTGTACCCTATTGACGGATTCGCAGATGTGAATATGGATAAGGTCGAAGCTGCAATCTCAGATTTTGAACAGTATGTTAAGGAATTCTTCGGAGACGATATCACTGTAGTTACAGGAATAGTTAATGCGGAGAACCAAAGCTTTGAATTCTAATTACACGAAGGAACAACTTAATACACTTTTTGCATCGATCATCACATCGTTTATGACAACGCTTAACAGTAGCGCCCTTAATCTTTCAATTCCTGGAATCGGAGACACCTTCGGAGTGAGTGCGCAAGCTGTCGGCTGGGTTGTCACGATTTATACGCTTGCGAGCGTAGCACTTTCACTGCCTTTTGGTAAGCTTGCGGATCTTACGAGCAGAGTTAAGGTGATGAGGCTCGGCGTTCTGACTTTTACAGCAGGATGTGTGCTTGCAATAGGGGCAGGAAGCTTCACGACGTTTATTCTTCTGAGATTACTTCAAGGCGTCGGTGCTGCGATGATTTTCTCAACGAACAATGCAGTTCTCATGGGAGCTCTACCACCATCGCAGAGTGGGCGTGCGCTCGGAAGCTCGGTCTGTGCCACATATATAGGTCTGTCAGTAGGCCCTGTGACAGGAGGCTTTCTGAATTCAATATTTGGCTGGCGTTCGGTACTTGTAATGGTAAGCATAGTCGGACTAATCGCTCTGTTCGTCTGTCTGGCAAAACTGCCATCTGATGATGGTAGCTTCCGCGGAGCTCGTGAGTTTGACTGGCAATCGGCGGTGTTTTACGGTACAGGTTTAATCTGTCTAATGTATGGAATATCGTGCATTGGCGGAGAATCTTTAGTATGGATAGGAGAAGTGCTTGTCGGTGCGATGCTGATGCTTGTATTTATAAAGCGCCAGCTGAAACTAGACGAGCCCCTTCTCAAGGTCAGTCTGTTTGCTGGTAACCGAAGCTTCACGTATTCGAATATTGCAGCGCTTATGAATTACGCGGCAACCTTCGCGATGTCGTACCTGATGTCGATATATCTTCAGGTTATCAAGGACCTCCCGAGCCGGAATGCAGGTCTTATCCTCATTGCCGCTCCGTTTGTTCAGGCGATTATTTCTCCTGTTGCGGGAAGGATTTCGGATAAGCATTCGCCATATAAGCTTTCATCGGCTGGAATGGGATGCTGCGCTATGGCATTGCTCGGGCTTATATTCCTTCATGACGATTCATCGTATATACGAATTATTCTGAACCTTGCTCTGATGGGTGTGGGCTTTGGAATATTCTCATCGCCTAATACAAACGCGATAATGAGCTCGGTAAGCAGTCATGATTCTGGTGTTGCATCGTCAATCGTTGCAACTATGCGTAACTGTGGGCAGACACTTTCGATGGCGATAGTTACGATTATAATAAGTGCAAGAATGGGCAAAGCGAGTCTTACCGCTGCGGAACCTATGGTCGTAATGTCAACCATCAGAATTGCCTTTGCGGTATTCAGCATTATATGTGCAGTGGGCATGATAATAGCATTAAAGAGAAATGAGCAGAAGGAGTAACATCCTTCTTCTTTTTAGATTTGACAGATACCCTGAGGGGGTATATATTATAAATGTTTTTAGAGATTAAGTTAGAATAGTTTAACTATAATTAAAGGAGTAAGAACTATGACTGAAAATAAGAAATGTGCTTGCTGCTGTAGTAAGACTACTGCACGCTCGGATGAAGAACGCAAGAAGCTGATGAATCGCCTCAGCAGAATAGAAGGGCAGATTCGCGGAATACGCGGAATGCTTGAGAAGGATGCGTACTGCACAGATATTCTGACGCAGTCGGCAGCTGTGAACGCGGCGGTAAACGCTTTTAACAGAGAACTTCTCGATAGCCACATCAGAGGCTGCGTTGTGAGAGATATAAAAGAGGGCAAGGGCGAGGTTATCGATGAGCTTCTTGTTTCTCTTCAGAAGTTAATGAAGTAGAAAGGCATGATCTATGAAGCAATACAATGTTACGGGAATGAGCTGTGCTGCCTGCAGTGCAAGGGTAGAGAAGGCCGTCAATGGAGTGCCTGGTGTAACATCCTGCTCAGTAAGTCTTCTGACTAACTCGATGGGCGTCGAGGGAACAGCAGATCCTTCTGCAGTCATTGAAGCTGTAAGTAACGCAGGATATGGAGCAACACTTAAAGAAAATAATCATCAACATAACACACAAGCAAATTCCGAAGAGGATACACTTAAAGATACAGAGACACCTCTTCTTAAGAAGAGGTTGTTTGCGTCTCTGATTTTTCTGGTAGCGCTTATGTATGTCTCGATGGGACATATGATGTGGGGCTGGCCACTTCCGTCGTTTTTTGATGGCAATCATGTGGCAATGGGACTGCTGCAGCTTATTCTGACTGCGATAATTATGGTTATCAATCAGAAGTTCTTTATAAGTGGCTGCAAGAGCCTGTGGCATAGGGCACCTAATATGGATGCGCTTGTAGCCCTCGGATCAGCGGCGGCATTTGTGTACAGCACCTTCGCACTTTTTGCCATGACAGATGCGCAGGTGAAGGGTGATTCTGCGGCTGTGATGTCGTATATGCACGAATTCTATTTTGAGTCAGCAGGCACAATTCTGACACTGATAACGGTGGGCAAGATGCTCGAGGCACGTTCGAAGGGCAAGACGACGAATGCACTTAAGAGTCTTATGAAGCTGGCACCGCAGACTGCGAATGTTATAAGAGCTGGCATAGAGGTTACGATACCGGCTGTAGATGTCTTGAAAGGTGACGTGTTCGTTGTTCGTCCTGGAGAGAGCATTCCTGTAGATGGAACTGTCATTGAGGGATCAAGTGCGGTTGATGAGTCAGCGCTTACAGGTGAGAGCATTCCGGTTGATAAGAGTGAAGGAAGTTATGTTTCGGCAGGTACGATAAATCAGTCTGGTTTTATGCGCTGCGTGACTACTAAGACAACTGAAGATACAACTCTGTCACAGATTATACAGATGGTTAGCGATGCAGCTGCAACAAAGGCACCGATTGCTAAGATTGCAGATAAGGTTTCGGGTGTATTTGTTCCGACTGTAATCGTGATTGCTATTGTGACGGTGGCTGCATGGCTTGCAACTGGTCACGAGCTCGGATATGCACTTGCAAGAGGAATTTCGGTTCTCGTTATAAGCTGTCCGTGTGCGCTTGGACTTGCGACACCGGTGGCAATAATGGTTGGAAACGGAATGGGTGCAAAGAACGGAATCCTGTTTAAGACTGCTGTTGCTCTTGAGAATGCGGGTCGATGCACGGTCGTAGCACTCGATAAGACTGGTACTATAACGAAGGGTGAACCTAGTGTCACAGATATCATTTCTGCGGAAGGAGTATCTGAAGATGATCTTCTGGGAGTTGCATATGCACTTGAGAAGAAGAGCGAGCATCCGCTTGCGATGGCTATAGTGAAGAAGGTCGAGGAAAGCGATACTGTTAGCAAGACTCTTGAAGTAACTGAGTTCGAGGCACTTTCAGGCAGTGGACTTAAAGGCGTAATCGACGGGATATCGGTTTCTGGAGGAAACATGCTTTTGACCGGCGGACTTGCAGAAATTCCTGAAGAGATGGGGATGAAGGCAGATAAGCTATCCGAAGAAGGCAAGACACCGCTCTTCTTCGTAAGGGGCAGCGAGCTTCTGGGGGTGATTGCTGTTGCGGATACAATCAAGGAAGACAGTCCGCAGGCGATAGCAGAGCTTGAGAATATGGGAATTCACGTCGTAATGCTTACAGGTGACAATGAGCGTACCGCTAAGGCAATTGGTGCTGCAGCAGGTGTAAGCGAGGTTATCGCAGGAGTACTTCCGGGTGACAAGGAGAGAGTAATCCGAGAGCTAAGAGAACGCGGAAATGTTATAATGGTAGGCGACGGTATTAATGATGCACCGGCACTTACAAGTGCAGATATCGGAATTGCGATAGGTGCAGGTTCAGATGTGGCGATTGATGCCGCAGACGTGGTGCTTATGAAAAGCAGTCTGCTTGATGTACCGGCGGCTATAAGAATGAGCCGTGCGACACTCAGGAACATTCATGAGAATTTGTTCTGGGCGTTTTTCTACAATTCAATCGGTATTCCGCTGGCTGCGGGTGTGTTTATTGGCATACTTGGCTGGCAGCTTAATCCGATGTTTGCGGCGGCTGCGATGAGTCTTTCGAGCTTCAGCGTTATTACTAATGCGCTTCGTCTTAACGGATTTAAGATGTATGATGCATCGAGAGATCACAGAATCAAAGCCTCGAATAATACAAATGATAATAATATTAAGGAGATAAAGAAGATGGAGAAGACTTTAAAGATTGAAGGAATGATGTGCGGACACTGTGAGATGCATGCTAAGAAGGCACTTGAGGCAATTGATGGAGTTGAGAGTGCAGCAGTAAGCCATGAGAATGGAACAGCTGTTGTAACACTAAGCAAGGATATTGCTAATGATGTTTTTAAGAAGGCAATCGACGAGCAGGGATACAAAGTAACAGAGATTAAGTAGTCAAAGGAGATGGTAGAGATGACTAAAGTAGATATTTTCAGTGGTTTTCTGGGCGCTGGCAAAACAACTCTTATCAAGAAGCTGATTTCCGAGGCCTACGGCGACGAGAAGCTTGTTCTTATCGAGAATGAGTTCGGTGAGATTGGTGTAGATAGTGGATTCCTTAAGAATACAGGAATCCAGATCAACGAGATGAACGCAGGATGCATCTGCTGCACACTCGTTGGAGATTTTGCTAAGGCGCTTGCAGAGGTTGTAGAGCAGTATCATCCTGACAGAATTCTTATCGAGCCATCAGGCGTTGGTAAGCTTTCTGATGTAATTATTGCAGTTCAGGACTGTCACATCGAAGATCTTGAGCTAAACAGCTTCACAACAGTTGTTGATGCTAAGAGATGCAAGTCAATGATGATGAGCTTCGGTGAGTTCTATGAGAACCAGGTTGAGAATGCAAGCTCAATAGTACTAAGCCATCAGGCTGGACTTTCTGATGAGAAGATTAAGGAAGTAATCGATATGATCAGAGAGCACAACACTACATGCTCAATCGTTACAAGCGATTGGACTGATATCGATGGTGCTAAGATTCTCAAGGTTATGGAGGATAACAAGACTATGTCAGCAGAGCTTGAGCATCTTAGAGCTGAGGCACAGCACGAGCTCGAGCATCATCACCATGATCACGACCATCACGACGGTGAGTGCTGCTGCGGTCATGACCACGATCATGAGCATGAACATCATCACCACGATCATGACCACCATGATGGTGAATGCAGCTGTGGATGCGGTCACGATCACCACGGACATCACCATGCTGATGAGGTGTTTGATGAGATGGCATGCCACACAGCTAACAAGTATAGCAAGGAAGAGATTAAAGAGATTCTTGATTCACTCGACGAGTGCGGAGAGGTTCTAAGAGCTAAGGGTATCGTTGAGAATACTGACGGAACATGGATGGAGTTTGATTATGTACCTGGCGAGGGCGAGGTAAGAGAAGGCTCTGCTGATGCGACAGGAACAGTAATCGTAATCGGAACAGGCCTCAAGAAAGATAAGCTCGCACAGCTCTTCAGATTCTAAGATTTTGGTTATAAAGGGGAAGTTTAATGTTAAATGATAAGCCTGTCTTTATCTTCACCGGTTTTCTCGGTGGAGGTAAGACTGAATTTATACAGGATACACTCTCTAACCCTGAGTTCGGAAACGATGGAAGAACACTCCTCGTTGTATGTGAATACGGCGAGCTAGAGTACGAACCGGAGAAGTTTGCAGGACCAGGCGTTGAGATTGTAAAAATTAACAGCGAGGATGAGCTTAAGAATGGAGCTCTCATCGAAGCGGTAAAGAATGCGAAGAAGTTCGATCGTGTAATCGTCGAATACAACGGAATGTGGATGCTCGAAAGTCTTTTTGCCGGAATGCCAAGAAACTGGTTCGTTGCACAGGAGATGACTCTATTTGACGCAACAACCTTCGAAATTTACAACAAGAACATGCGTCAGCTCTGCTTCGATAAGATGAAGACTGCAGAAATGGTCGTATTCAACAGATTCACTCACGGTGCGGACAAGATGCCTTTACACAAGGAAGTGAGAATTGCCAACAGAAGATCTATTATTGTCTATGAGTACGGCCCTCACGATATGGAGGTTGATGACATCGAGGATCCGCTGCCATACGATATGAATGCGAAGAGGATTGATCTTGATCCCGACTGGTACGCAGAATGGTACCGTGACATCAACGAGAATATGGATGCCTACGATGGCAAAATCATCAAGCTTAAGGGTAGAGTTGCTCTCGTCGATGAGCTTCCGAGTGGTCAGTTTGCTGTCGGTCGTCACGTGATGACTTGCTGCGAAGATGATATTCAGTTCGCAGCTCTTATGGCATATGCGACAGATACATCTGACCTTAAGGTCGGCGACTGGGTCGAGATTGAGGCGAAAATCAGAGTAGAATATGAGAAGGCTTACGGAGAGAAGGGACCTGTACTCAGATGTAAGAGTGTAACAAAGTGTGAACCTGCTGATCCGGAAGTCGCGACATTCTAGATATGCTGTAACTCCCGTAATGAGAGGTAGGTAGGTAAATAAATGACTAAACGAATTAGCACCGTAATTGCAATGGTGGTGATGATTTCCATGATATCGACGAGTGCAGTTTTCGGAGCGACCAACAAGTCACCATTCAGTGGCACTGGTTACAGTAACTTCATAATTCCATCCGGCCACGAGAAGGATACAATCGTGAGTGGCATTGACGTGTCTGTATTCCAGTCGAGAAAAGGCGAGGACGCGGTATCGAATCTGAACTGGTCAACTGTAAAGTCAAAGGGTGTTGACTATGCGATTCTTAGAGTAGGTGGAACCTATGCGGCTTCACTTAAATATTATGGTGATGAGACCTTTAAGGATCACTACAATAAGGCCAAGAAAGCCGGCATGGGAATCGGAATTTACTGGCTGTCACAGGCGATGACTGAGTCGAAGGCCAAGGCAGAGGCAAAGAAGGCTGTTGCGGCACTTCAGTCATATGGAATTGGTCCGGAAGATCTTCAGCTTCCTGTATATATGGACTATGAGTTCGTATCAGGCGGCAAGATGAATTCATCTACTCTTACAAGGGGTAAGGGAACCAAGGCTGCCAAAGCTTTCTGTAAGACAATCGAGTCATATGGATATCAGTCCGGAATCTATGCGAGTACAAGCTTCTATGATAAGTATATAGATGCATCGCAGCTTCCTAAGACAACAAGACTATGGGTTGCTCAGTATTACAACAGATGCGAATACACAAAGCACAGGTTCGATATGTGGCAGTATTCAAGCAGTGGCAAGCTTACGAACATGTTCATAGATTCGAACAACAAGGTTGTAGACTGTAACTTCATGTATCTTGGAGATTCATCAGACTCAGGCTCAGATACTGATATTTCGAACTGTAAGGTTGTATGCGACAAGAGTGTGAAATATCTAGGCTCAGGAAAGCTGCATACTCCTGATGTAAAGGTTACCAGCCCTTCAGGAACCGTGCTCAGCGAGGACAAGGATTACACCTTGATGTACATCAAGAATACTGCGAAGGGTACTGCGAAGGTATATATCCAGGGTCTTGGCAAGTACTCGGGATATAGAGTAACTTCATATAAGATAACAGGTGATGAACCTACAGATGGTAATCTGAGTGTGCTCGGCGATTCGCTTAGCTTCGCATCAGGCTCTGGTTATTCCAAGTCTGGAAATGATTACATCAAGGGTGTCGCACCAGAAACATCGATAAGCAAGTTCAAGTCGAATATAAAGCTTCCTTCTGCATACACAGTAGAGGTTGTAAATGCAAATCACGGTAAAGCGTCAGGAAACATCAGAACTGGCTGGTATGTCCAGTTCTACAAGGACAACGTACTTGAGGCGAGTGCGTGCATTGTTGTAACCGGCGATGTAAACAAGGATGGAAAGTGTAACGAGGGCGACGTTGAACTTGTTGCACAGAATCTTGTCGGACTGAATACGCTCGATACAATCCAGAAGAAGGCAGCAGCTAAGGGCGCAACCAAGGTTCAGCTTAAGCACCTTGGAATCCTGATAGGTAACGCTTCTACGGCCAAAACAGCATCTCTCGAGTCAGAAGATTCCGCAGAGACTGTTGCTGAAAATCTTGAGACCGGTGAATCTCGCGCTGCTGCAGGAAGCGTAAGCATTAACAAAACACAGGCCTTCAAGGGTCAGAATGTTTATGCAACAATAAGTGCCAACTCATCTAAGAAGCACGTTGCAATGCTTGTAGATCTGTCAATCGGCAAGGGCTTCAATTATTCGATGGTTACAGAAGGAAAATACTTCTATAATAACGGCAAGCTCCTTGTTTATGCACTTAACGGAGATAAGGCAAGCTGTAAGTACAAGCTGAGATCAAACACTGCAGGCACACATACCGTGTCCTTCAGCGGAAATGCGGCAACAGCAGACGGAAGCACTTTTGCATGCAAAGGCAATGATAAGGTTAAGATTGTCTCAGCAAAGGCGCCAGCGATCAGCGAGATTACTTCCGGAACGAAGTATTTCAAGGTGAACTGGGAGAAAGCGGATAAAGCGCCGTTTACCGGTTACCAGATCAGATACAGCACCAAGTCTTCAATGAAGAGTGCGAAAACTGTAACCGTTAAATCGTCCAAAATCTTCACTAAGAAGGTAAGCAGATTGACTTCCAGCAAGAAGTATTACGTTCAGGTTCGAGGATATATCAATGCAACAACGCATTCATCGACCTGGAGTAAGTCGTCATCCGTAACTGTTAAATAGGAGAATGCTTATGGAAACTTCGACTGCAAGGAATATAATAATGAGAGCCATAGTGGTGGTGCTTTGCGTAGTGATTGCACTCGGTATGGGTGCTGTTACGGTTTCTGCAGCAGATAACCATGGGCGCGATGCGCATTCTGAGTCGATGTCTGTCGGACCTGACGGAAGCAAGAAGGGTGCGCTTGAAAAGCCGAAGGATTACAAGCCTTCTGTCGATATGGACAATCTCGAACCTCAAGGAGAGCCTATAGTGATTTCATCATACGACGAGGAAGAGCCAGAGGACATTGAGGCAGTTGATGACAATGAAGATAGAGAAACTGAGAAAGATAAAGAAGATAAGGAGGATCATCTGATGGACAGCAGAATTATGGCAGCAATGATTGCTGCAGCAGCGACAATCGCAGTGTGCGAATACATCAAAAGCAGAAGGAATAAATAAAAACATATGTTCTTTTATTAAGAAAAGAGTTATAATAGGGGCACAGCAATTTACTGCTTGAAATATTCACTTAAGGAGGCTTTGAATGAAGGATGATAACAGAGTCTACCTCGTTATAGACTTAAAGTCGTTTTTCGCTTCCGTCGAGTGTGTAGAGAGAGGATTAGATCCGATGACTACGGATCTTGTTGTAGCTGACATGGAGAGGACGGATAAGACTATATGTCTTGCCGTCTCTCCTTCTCTTAAGGCAAAGGGCGTCAGGAACAGATGCAGGGTATTCGAGATTCCTAAGCATCTTGAGTACATAACAGCTGTTCCGAGGATGCAGAAGTACGTCGAATATGCTGCGGAGATATATGGTGTATATCTCGACTACATATCGCCGGATGACATGCACGTATATTCAATAGACGAGGTTTTTATAGACATTACACCTTATCTGAAGCGGATGGGTCTTACACCAAGGGAGATGGCCAAGCTGCTTATGAGTGAGGTACTTAAGCGTGTGGGGGTTAGAGCAACCTGCGGCATAGGCACGAATATGTACCTTGCCAAGATAGCGCTCGATATTACCGCTAAGAATTCACCAGATTTTATAGGTTATCTGGACAGGGAGACATATATTAATACCTTGTGGGATCACAGACCGATTACCGATTTCTGGAGAATCGGACCTGGTACTGCAAGGCGGCTTGCCAGAATCGGTATCGACACGATGGGCGGTGTCGCAAGAGCCGACGAGGAGCTGCTGTACAAGATGTTCGGTATTGATGCCGAGCTTCTTATAGATCATGCGTGGGGAATTGAGCCTACGCTGATTTCCGATATTAAGAGCTACAAGTCCAAGTCGAATTCACTGAACAGTGGACAGGTTCTTATGCGTGACTACAGCTTTGATGAAGCTCTTATTATAATTAAGGAGATGGCTGATGCCATGTGTCTCGATATGACTAAGAAGCATGTGCTTGCATCGAGCTTCACTATCAGCGCGGGGTATTCTAATAAGTACAATCTTCCGATGGTGCACGGCAATGTGCCGGTGCTCGTGCCGACGAATGAGGCGGCCAAGGTAATACCTTCAGTCGTTAATACGTTCAGACGGATTGTGAGCCCTGATATACCGGTGAGAAGACTGTTTATCAATGCTAATAACATAAGACCTGATACCAATGAGCATCAGATGACGCTGTTTGAATTAGGTGACGATGGTGCTGATGGTGGTGAGAGTGAGAAGAATCGCAGAATTCAGGAGACTGTCAATTCCATCAAGTCCAAGTATGGCAAGAATGCTGTGCTTAAGGGTATTGATTTCGAAGAAGCAGCGACAACTCGCGACAGAAACAACCAGATAGGAGGTCACAGGCTATGATGGAGGGTAAGCTGGATTATTTGAGGACTCGAAGCTCAACTGGGCGCAAGCAGCAGGTTAAGCGAAGCAGGATGCCAAGGTCTGAGAGAGCCAAGCAGTTTGCCCCGTTCTCTCCGCTTAATGGACTTAATGAAGCGCTGAGACTCAAGGAGTTAGAGCATAGCAGCATCGACCGCGTAGAGATGACTGAGGATCGCGCTTGCGTCGTGAATGAGAAGCTAAGCAGCCTGTATCCGGGAGAGCAGGTCGAGGTCACGTTTTACAGCTTTGGATACTACAAGACTCTTAAGGGCGTAGTTTCAGAGATAAATTCGAGGACGAGGACACTCACGGTTGATGATACAGAGATACATTTTAAGGATTTATACGACATAAAGGCTCGATAATCTTCGAATGACACGGGATTTGGCGAGAATAATGTACATAAATTGTTCTTTTGCCCGAAATAATGGTTGACGATACTTCATAGGGCAGATATAATTATACGGCACGAAATTTGTGCGAAGTGGGGCAGGGCATGGCCCGGTAGCTCCGACACTAGTTATTATAGTACGCCGAACACAATCTTATGATTCAAGTAGGCAGACCGAATCAGTTCCTTTTTAGACTGGGAACCAAGTAGGTAGAAAGGATTAATTAAATGAAGTCTTATATCGCTAAGGCAGGAGACATCCAGCACAACTGGTATGTTATCGATGCAGAAGGAAAGACTCTCGGTAAGCTTGCTGCTGAGACAGCTATGATTCTGAGAGGAAAGAAGAAGCCAACTTACACACCACACATGGATTGCGGAGACTATGTAGTAGTAATCAACGCTGAGAAGATCTGTGTAACTGGTAAGAAGGAGTCAGACAAGATCTATAAGAGACACACTGGATACCCAGGTGGACTCAGAGAGATGACTCTTGCTGAGATGAGAGCTAAGAAGCCTGAAGAGATTATCCGTCACGCTGTTAAGGGCATGATGCCTAAGGGTAAGCTTGGAAGAGCTATGTTCAAGAAGCTAAAGGTATACGCAGGACCTGAGCACCCACATACTGCTCAGCAGCCTGAAGAGTGGACATTCTAGGAAGGGAGGACTAAACAATGGCTAAGACAATGTATCAGGCAACAGGTAGAAGAAAGTCTTCAGTTGCAAGAGTTAGACTCGTTCCTGGAACTGGAAGAATCGTAATCAACAAGAGAGATCTTGATGATTATTTCGGAGCTAAGGAGCTCGTTAAGAACGAGGTTAAGAGACCTCTCGAGATGACTGAGACACTCGGTAAGTTCGATGTACTCGCTACTGTAAACGGTGGTGGATTCACAGGACAGGCTGGAGCACTCAGACACGGAATTTCAAGAGCACTTTGCGAGGTTGATGCAGACGCTTACAGAGCAATGCTTAAGGCTGCAGGATTCCTTACAAGAGACTCAAGAATGAAGGAAAGAAAGAAGCCAGGTCTCAAGAAGGCAAGAAGAGCTTCACAGTTCTCAAAGAGATAATCTCAGAACTGCTGAGCACAACGGAAACCTTGAAATTAGTGGGTTTCTGACAGATTGGATAGTTATGAAAATTGCAGATTTCCGGTTCGTTACTAACACATTACTAACATGTTACTAACAAACCGCTGCAGATATGACTATGTAATTCAGAGATGTATTCTATGAAAATAGGATGCATCTCTTTTTTTGATTGGAAAGTCTTAAATAAGATTTATGGCGTTTACGATCTCATCAATATCAAGCTGCGTATAAGTGTCGTTTATCAGATCCTGTGAATGTCCGAGTATCTTTTTTCGTATGGTTTCTCGAATCTCTGCTTTGTGCATCATGGAGCTGCACGTATATCTGCAACAGTGAGGTGTTTGATCCATGCCGAGTTGCTCCATCAAAGGCAGAAAGTGTTTTTTGTAATAATTGTCGTACTTGAATTGTTCACCATTGGAACGGTGAATAAGATATTCGCTGTCGGTATCTTCAAACCAGGATTTGTAAAATGGATATACTTTTTCTGCAATGGGAACTTTGCGAATGCCATTCTGGGTCTTACTGGCCACTATATCAAAGTACCTTTCTTCTAGATGAACATCTTCTTTTTTGAGATTAAGAAGTTCGCCGATTCGCACCCCGGAATATATCAACATCAGAGCCGTTTGACATATTGGGTTATCCTGATGCTCCCAAAGTTTCATTACTTCCTCTTCGGTAAATTTCTGCCGATCATACTGATTTGGGTTTTTATCCTTGTACTGAGATATGTCTATATATTGACTGTAATCCTTCGATACGTAATCATACTTCATGGCATACTTGTACATTTTTGAAATGAGAATTTTCATTTTTCTCATAGTAGGATGGTTTTTATCGGTTGTGTCGAAGAGGTATTGAAAATCTTTAGCTTTGAGATCGATAAACATTTTATCGTGCAAAGGCGCACATGCATTAAATGCAGCTCTGTCAGCTGAAATAGTAGCTTCAGAAGCTGTTTTGAAAGCGCGTTCGGACCATTCTTCATAAAGATCTTTGAATGTCATCTTTGATATCTTAACATCATAAGGATTGTCATTATAGTTTGCAAGCATTTGAAGCCCTTCAGCTTTTGTCTCGGCATACCCGATTATTATATCGTCACGGACAGATCTTCCGGTCTCATGATCCACATGGTATCCTAAGGTCTTTTTAACGATGAAGGGCTTTCGTCTCTTTCCGCTTAACTTATAGACACTTCCGTATCCATTAGGTAATCTCATCCATATCCCACTTCCTTTCTTTAATTATCATGAATGTTGTTTTGATTTAACTGACAGTTCATCAGCAGCAATCAATGTTTTCTTAACCCATGCCTGATAGATGTCTTCAGGAATTGTGCCGTTTTCTCTGCTTTCCCTATAGAACCTGAACTCTTTCAGAAAATCGTTGAATGTTTTGTTATATTGGAAATCATATTCCATAGAATCACAGTACATTGCTAATACTATCCTGCTGTCTGAAACCGGCACTTCCTCTATTTCCAGCTTGATGCCTTGAGCGTTTTCTAACGCAAAGATTGCAGAAAATATGTCCGCAAAGGTATCAATGTTAGTTCCAGGCTGTTCTTCTGACAGAAGGTCTTCAAGCGAAACATCCAGTTCATTTGTGATTTTGTTTAATACTTCCAATGGCATGTTGATGTCACCTGACTCATACTTTTGAACTGTCCTTACGGATTTTCCTATAGCATCTGCGAACTCACTTTGTGAAAGGCCTTTGCGTTTTCTGGCCAGCTTGATATTAATTCCGATTTCTTCGGGCGTTAGAATTACATTTCTCATATCATTCTCCTTTCTGTTAGTAATAAGTATAGCACCCATGATACGAATTGTAAATGCATTTAATGAAATAAAACGACATAAAAGTTCGTATCAGGTATTGACAATAGTATTAAGGAGGGTTATATTACTAATATAAACGAATTTACAAGACGTATATACGAAACGAAGGGGGTGTAAAAGATGAATATGATTAAAAGCGGAGAACAGAAAGTGTATGTTGAGTTTCCGAATTTCACGGGGAGGAACGTACCAATCAGAGAGATTGCTGAAGCAATCGGGAAGGATGCACAGTATATCAGAATCGGACTGCAGGAAGGGTGGCTGAAGTTTGGATATGCTAAGAAGATAGGAACATCATCCGAATTCAATTACTACTGCCCGGATAAGAAAGTGTGGGAAGAAACCGGTTATTTCAGAGAAGTCGATAATAAAAGAGTAAAGGCTGCAATCTAAGTGAATGCAGCCTTGCTTATCGGCAGGTAAAATTTTGCATGGTTTAGGTGAAAGAATTGAGAAAGGGAGGAGGTAATGCTATGCAAACAATAGTTTCATCAGGGAATCCGATTGTTGATGCAATAGGACAAATTAATATTACCGGAAACATAGTGCCTGCTTCCTGGTTCAGAAAAATAACACTGGGCAGTGGAAGACCGGATACTGTCGCAATAATAATCCTGTCAGAACTACTATACTGGTACAGGCCAAAAGAAACAAAATCTAAGACAGGTCGGATTGAATGGAGCAAGAAATTTAAGAAGGACTATCTTCAGAAGAACATTAAAGAACTCTGTAACAAGTTCAATTTCTCGTACGATCAAGTGAAGAGTGCACTTAAACGACTGGAAGATGGAGGATATATAGTTAAGCACCTGAGAAATGAAACTATTAAAGGGACAAAGTATGGCAACGTTCTTTATATAGAAGTTGTTCCCGAAATGATACAGCTTCTTATGGCAGAGGATGAACTTGAGGATAAAGAAGAGAATAAAAGAGAACTCCTGATCATTGAGGACCCTCAGGGAATAGAAACCAGAGGCTCAGAGGATAAAAACCTGAGGATCAGTGCATCGATACCGGAGGCTCAGGGTCTGGAGTCACGGACAAATACAAAGAATACAACAGAGAATACTACAAAAGATTTCTCATCTATCATAGAAACGAAAGAGAACTTCATGAATCAAATTGATTATGAAAGTCTGGTAATAGATTACCCGAGAAAACACCAACAGCTGATGGAAATAGTGGAACTGGCTACAGAGGTGTTAACTTCCGGCAAGCCAAGCATTGCAGTAAATGGAGAACAGCGAGATACAGAGTATGTTAAAGACAGATATCGGAAACTTGATATCAACAGTATCAAATATGTTCTCGAATCTCTTGGAAACTATACAGGCGGTGCTGCAAATATAAGAGCGTTTCTTATAACAACACTCTTCAATGCTCCGGCAACGATGGATAATTATTATGAACTCGCTGTAAATCATGACCTGAAAGTTGCAAATTAAGATTCAGGTATGAAGGGCATACTCAGACATCAAAGAACGAAAAAAGATTAGCTAGAGAGGTGATTATTGTAAAAAAACGCACCAAATCATGACATAAAAATGGAGGTGATACATATTGCCTAGATTGAGTAAAAGAGAAAAAGAAGAGTGGGCATTCTTCATAGATGAAAAAACCGGAAGAAGAACCTATAACGATAAATGCAGGAAGTGCATCCATGAATGCAAGCAGAGCTTCAGAGCTGTAATAGTCAATTGTCCTAACTATAAAAGCAAGCGTTCAGATAATAATACTAATAATACTGAAGAAATCAAACCAGACTAGAGCCCTCGGCGCTTGAGAGCGAAATACACCCATTGCACAAACCTTGCGGTTTATGACAATGAGTATTTCGCCTCGCAGGGGCGAGCATCGGCTGAAGCACGATGCTGATAGAGATAAAAACGCAGGAGGTGACGCCATGGACAGGAACGTTTTTATCCAGGAAAGCAAGCTTCGAAATGTAAGCGGACGCATAACCTACATCTCATCAACGGCTAAGCAGGAAAATCTATATGCCGTATATGAGACTACAGATCGCCCGTTTTGGAATAAGCTTGCCAAGCAAAATCGAAAGGATTTTGTCAAGAGCGGCAGTAGCGGTGAATGTATTGAAGCAAGAGAATTAATCATCGCACTGCCGGAAGAACTGCAGCAGTATGATCCAAATGAACTGCTGCGTGAGTATGTTGATAGCTTCAAAAGCAGATACGGAGTAGAGTGCATTGCAGCACTTCACCATAACAAACGAAAGACAAACTATCACATTCATCTGATATTTTCAGAAAGAAAACTGCTGGACGAACCGATAAGAAAGATTGCAACACGCAACCTGTTCTATGATGAAAGTGGCAAGCATGTACGAACAAAGAAAGAAATTTTATCCTCCGATGGTGAACTGAAATCGGGATGTAAGATAGTAAAAAAGGGTGAAGTGTACGAGGAAAACTTCTTTGAAAAGAAAAATCCTTTCTTCAAATCCAAAGCGTTTACTGACGAGGTAAAGGAATTCTATGCCGGAAAGATGAATGAAAAACTGAAAGATACTGATTACAAAATGCAGACATTCGATAAAGACGGACCGTATCTTCCTCTGAAAAAGATTGGCAAGAACAATCCGAATGAGAAATTCATTAAAGAAAACAACAAGCAGCGACTGATATGGAATAAGAATGTAAGCGTTGCATTAGGGGGAGGGATTCCGGCAGAAATACTAAAAGAAGTAAAGCGTGTTGAGATAATTGAACCGATAAAAGAAGTAATGAGGAAACCTGAGACTGCAGGAATGGTAGTTCATATAATAGCAAGAGCAATCAAAACGCTGATAAGATTTGTATCCGATTTAATCAGATATAACGCAGTTGATAAAGCTGTTCCCGGAACTGAAAAGTTCTATGAAGCACTTGATTACAGCAGAGCACCGATGAGAATTAGAAACAGAAAGGAAAAAGAGTGGGAGAGATAGGTTGTCATCAGATGAAATTGTGATGCATGACATGTAACTACCTAGTATAATTCTACATGGAGGTGCATATGTTAGCTGCTTTTTACAGTTGATTGATGATACAGAAACAAGGTCGGACTTTGAGAAGTTCTACTACCAATACAGGAAGCTGTTGTACTACGTTGCTTACGATATTGTCAAGGATGCACATCTTGCTGAAGACGTGCTTAGCGAGACGTTTATGAACCTGGCAAGAAATTTTGATTTTATCCGATCCTTAGGCGGTGATATTATGTGCCGGCAGATCAAAAGATATGCTGTCGTAAGTGTTAAGCATACCGCGATTAATCTGATGAAAAAAGAAAAGAGAGGCTCGGATATTTCTTTTGAAGACAGCGAGCTTGAATGGAGCACAGAAGAACCAAATGCTTTGGAACTGATAATTGAAAAAGAACAGATTGAAAGAGTTAATCGCGTATTGGAAGAATTGCCTCAAAAATATAAGGAGGTAATGCAATTATATGTTGTATGCGAAAGCAACGTGGATGAAGTTGCAAAGGCGCTTGGTCTTACCAAGCAGACCGTATATAAAAGAATTCAACGTGCCAGAAAGATGATTGAGAAGGCCTTGGAGGAATAGATGAATTTAGAACAGATTGTGATATCGGCACTTGATGCTGAAATAAATCAATATGAAGCTGCGTCATCAGCTTTGCCGGAACCTTCGTTTTCATTGAAGCACAGAAGGGTCATGACAGAAGCCATTCGTACTGCAAATAAACAAATAAAGATTAGCGAAAAAACGCATCAGCAAACTCATCACGTACGCATAAGGCGTGTTGTTGCGGCTGCTTTGGTGGCAGTGCTGATAATGGTTTCCTCTGTAATAGCATTTGCTGCAGTGTATCCAGAGTATTACATGGTTATAAAAGAAAAAGTAAGGGAATGGACAATTACTTTTGTGACAGATAGCGAAGATAATGCTTTGACAGAATTCGTTGTAAAGAAGGGTGCAGTGCCGGAAAACTTTGCTCTTACAAATGAAGTGTCAGAGGATGGAGTATATATGGCAACCTATGACAGACCTGAAGTAGAGGAAGAAATAATCTATGTCCAGGAATCACTTTCCAAATACTCAGTCACAGGTATTGATTCGGAAAATGATTATAAGAAGATAGAGGAGATAAACGGGATTAAAACCATAGTGATGAAAAAGAATGACTGCTATACATTGTTCTGGGTTAAAGATGGCTGCTCATATACATTAGTGGGCAATTGTAATCTGGATGTTTTGAAGGCATATGCTGAGTCACTGGAATAGAACAAAAAATAAAAAATTTATAAAATATCTGTCCACAAATATGGGGCTCCTTTGTTTGAGTATATAGAAGGCAACTTCAATACTTGAACAAAGGAGATTTTTTATGAAGAACAGAATTATTTGTATAGCGGTGTCTTTGCTTATAATGATGGTACCATGCTTCGCTTTTGCCGGAACAGAACTCGATACGCCAATTGAAGAAGGGCTTGTGGACGAATATTCATATACTTCAACAGTAAGCACTACGCTAACCATCAGCAACACCGGGGTAGCAAAACCAAGAGCTGTTATTACTGGTTTTCCTGGAACAACGACAAAGTTATCTGTAACAATGTATCTTCAGAAATACTCAAATGGATCGTGGGAAACCATTCAAAGCTGGAGTAGTTCTACAACATTAAACAGTTTAACACTAACTAAGAGCAAAGTTGTTTCAAAAGGTAAATATAGAACGCATGCAGTATTTAAAGCATATCGTAATTCTAGCAGCGAACAGATTGTTAAGAATTCAGGGACTGTGAGTTGCTGAATTACAAAGCATTAAAGCACTTTAGTTCTTTCAAGCTAATCCAGTTAACATCTTATAAAGGAGGTGCCCCCATGGTGTAGAGCAAATTAAATAATAAAGTTATGAGAAAAATCAAAAGCTACCAAACAATGTACTAACTAGTTTCAATTTTTAAGCAAAGGAGGTTCACAAATGAAAAAAAGAATATTTTCTGTTGTATTAATAATTACAACATTAATAATTTCTTCAATAGAAATTTTTGCTATAAGCACGAATTCAAACACTGATATATGTGAATTAGAATCATATTCAGGTTTTTCACCACAAAAAGTACCACTAAATAAAGCTTTTCTTGCATCAAGAAAAATTAATACTACAGGAGAAATTATTAATTCATCTAAAGACTACAATAGTTTTAAAATAAATATCACACCTGAGTCGATGGATAAAAATTTCAGCATAATATTAAAAAACGATTTTACTGATGCCAATATCGTAAATAATTCAATAATAGGAAATTCAAATTACAGCACGAACGAAATAGTAGATTTTTTCGATGGCGGATTTAGAAAACACTTCGTTTTATATAACGACAGTAATGAAATTTTTGATTGTGGTATTATAGCACCTTCTGGATACACTTTCAGATTCGCAGAAGATGGGTTTGGTAATGAAGATGGTTCTATAGAACTAGTCAATTTAGAAGGGAATCCTATACTAGCAATTTATCAACCTTGGGCAAAAGATTCCACTGGTAAAGATGTAAAAACATACTATACTATCGAAGACAACCGAGTGTACCAAAGAGTTTTACACAAGGGAAGTGATTATGTTTATCCAATTATTGCAGATCCAACTGCTCAATATAATAAGTGGTTTTCTGGTACAAAATGGGTTAGTAATACATCTGGATGGACACTATCGGTTGCTCCATCTAGCACTTTGATAAAAGAAATGAATGCGCAGAAAGGTTCAATGATAGCATCTGTTACAAATACTAGTTGGAACACACTATACAACCAGCACAAAGGCTCATCTCATTGGAAAAATACACAGGGAATGAAGGATCAATATAAATGCCATGCATTTAATGCCCAAAGCAAGAGTCGATGGAATCTTGACACATGGAGACCAAACGTAGGGTATACTCAAACAGTATTAAAATTATGTAATCCTTAGAGGGAGGTGCAAGTTATGAAAGATGACAGGCATGAACAAAAGAGTCGTATATATATATTAATTGGCATTATATATTCAATTTTAATTGTATTATGGTATATGTCAGGGTATTTCAGAGACAATCATCCACAAGTTATAATTCCATCATACATTAATTGGTTATTTTATACACTTGTAGTTTCTATTCCGATTACGACTCTGTTGCTAGGTATGCACGGTAGAGAAAGAAAGATAGTTCAAATCCTTATCATTGTAAACTGTTGTGCAATTATTATCTTTTTCACTGCTGCAGGGAAGCTAGTGTATTTTACTCATTTAAAATATACTCACGACTATATTAAATCAGAAAATATTAATGGTATTTCACTTACATCAGTTGAAGAACATCTTGCAGATTCAAATGATTATATTCTGTATTTTGGTCGTAATGATTGCAAAGAGTGTAATTTAGCAGAAAAAATAATTGATGGTACTCTCAATCAATCTGAACTCATAATTCAAGGATATTATACTAATCTAGACAGGGATAAAAGTTCTAGTAAGCATATGTATGAGGTATTAGATAGCCTGGATGTGCACAGCGTTCCAACTCTCATTTATAAAAGCAAGAGTGGTGAAATAACAAATATAAGCATCAAACAAAATGATATTCAAAAGTATGTAGAAATGATTAATAAACAAAACGAATAAGCATTCGATTATATACAGATGAAATATAATGTTATATTAATCATAATTAAAATTGATCACCTACTATAAGTTATAGTAATTATTCCGAAATGGAGGTATAGCCCAATGGGATTACTGAATAAAACATTTTTTAATTACAATTTCTTAAATTTAGAAAGGAGTCTGAAATGAATATATTAAGTAACATAGAGAGAAAAATCATAATACTGCTATTATCTTGCTGTCTTATTTTTCCATTGCTGTCTTTAATTTCAGTATTACCTACTGAAAATGCAGTATATGCTGGTACATATTCACAGAACGTGGAATTTACATATAAAAAAGGATACAGTGTTGAAGGTCGTAGTAACTCGAGATTTCATTATTTAAAAGCGGGCAAGCCTACACTAAAGCTTAGCGCATTATCTGGTGCCACCTCTGCATCCCCAGTAATATTTAGCTTATATACAGGCAATGCATACAAAGGAAGTGTATCTGCGAAGGCCAAGGGCTCATTTGTATTCCCTAATTCTGTAACAAAAGGATCGTATTGGCTAAAAATAAGTGGTGGAGCTGGCGTAAACGGATGGATTACAGGAAAAGGCACAATAACACCAGTATATCAGTAACTCAAATCTACAATTAATAGAATCTAGAGGTCATTATGGCATATTCAGTTGGAAACCAAATTATCCTACCAGCAGGAATAATAATAATCAGTGGTTGTTACACACTATATTATTTCTATTTAAAACATCATAATAGGAATATGTGCAAGGAAATGAAGCTGCGTTTTATATTTGCATTCTATGCTTTGATTATGTCTTCATTTACTTTATTCCCTATTTTGATTCCACCAATAGAGTCTCAACCGATAGAATATAATCTTAGTTTAGAATATTTAACTCAAATATTTAATGATAGATATACCTTTATAAATATCGTAGGTAACGCTATGTTATTTGCTCCACTTTCGATTTTAGGGAGTGCATCAAATATAAAAATTTTTAGTAGCTTGCAAAGCACTATAATTTCTTCGTTTATAATATCTGTTTGTATTGAAGTATTACAGGCTCTGGAAACACACTTTGGCCTAGTTGATCCTGCTGGCATTAATGTTTCGGATATAAACGATGTAATCATTAATACAATTGGAGGAATCATTGGATGGAGTCTAATGTATTATTTGAGAAAAACCACCAATAAATAACATCATTACTAAAGACGAGAGTTATTAATTAGTTTTCTCAGCATTGCCTTGAGCACCGGTTTGGTTGGTTATAGCAGAATATAGAGACATACAGTTCTTGACAAAAACAGTCACTAAATGTATGTCTCTTGATTATATACGATAATTCGTTGTTTATTTTATACATCAGATATACATACATATTGAATATGATTAGCTAATTTCGACTATTGACAATAATTTTAAATCGTTAATTAGTTCATCATACTTGTGATAAAGTATCCATCTAATAGGATCAATAAATAAAAAGCATACTGCAGATAATATGGAAAAAACAAGGAATATACTCGCCAGAAACAACATTTGCAATTCTATGGCTTGGTTCTGTGTAAAATGATCAAACAAAACAACTATACATGGAATTAAAAAAACTACAAATGGTTTCACTACAAAGCTTTTAAATTCGGTGAGATGGAGCAAATTCTTTTTCTCATAATCAATCTCATTAATTATGATTTGTATTTTCTCAATATCATTATTATATATGTTATTATCTTTCAATAATCGATTTAACGATTTTAATCTTTTTTTGTCAAACTCAGACAGAAAATGTTTATAACTCCTCACATTCTCTTTATCTTTTTTATCTAAAAACTTTTTTGCTACAAAAATATATAAATACTCAAACACCATTATTACTTGAATATTCCGGGGTGGCGGAGCCACCCAATATGATGAAATAGAGCCACTGGTTCCGTTATTGAGAGCCAGCACTCCGGACCAGAGAGCCACCCTTATGGTGGGCAGCTCTACTGATCCACCTACTTTAAAAACTAAATCCTTCTGTGGCGACGCCTCATGGAGACTTCACCATCAATGATGATCTCATAACCATTTGAGGTTATGCGGTCAAGCAATGTATCTGCGACACCGCCGCTGCCGAGTCTCTCATGCCAGCCTTTGACTGCTACCTGCGAGCAAAGAATGGTAGATGTCTTATCTTCATCTCTTGCTCTGAGCAGAATCAATAGATCACGCTGTTCTTCTTGAGTAGTAGGCAGCAATAGAAAATCATCGAAGATCATCAGCGGTATCCGTCTGAAGCGATTGATGGTTTCGTCATAGATGCCCTGCACTCTTGCAGCCTCCATGGTACCGAAAAACTCATTGAGCCTGAAATATTTGACACGATATTCATACCTGCATGCATTGGTGGCCAGTGCGCAGGAGATATATGTCTTGCCACTACCGGTTGCACCGATGAGCATTATGTTCAGGCCATTGCTGATGTAATCATTGGTCCGAAGTGTATTGAAGAGATCCTGGTTAAGATGTCTCTCTGGAAGAAATTCTATGCCTCCGATGTGAGCCGTAGTATCTGGGATCGATGAATTCTTCAAAAGGCGCTTGATCTTATTGTTGGTACGGGCATCAAATTCCGCGTCTACAAGCAAACCGAACTCCTCATCGAATGTCATCGTCGCATAGAGTTCAGGAGACTCTGCATGCTTCCTATACTGGCTTGCCATCTCCGGCAACCTCATCTTGCGAAGTTTCTCATATGTATCTCTATTCATTGCAGTCACCTCCATAGTACTCAGGTCCACGAAGGTGAGTGTATTTGTTTACAGGGTCCTCAGTCTCTTTTTTAAGAGAGTCTTCCTTTGGGAGGTCTTGACCGGCTTCAAGAATCAATCTAATATTCTTGTACCGGGGACTCGGAATATGCGTTAAAGCGACGGCGCAGGCATTCTCAAGGCGGTTGGATGAATATTTGTCAGCCAGCTTCAGGAGGGACAGGCAACCTTTGTAGGCCTGTTCTTCCACCCGGTAGGCGGCAAATATCTTGTCTACGACTTCCTTTGTATATGGGCCTATGTTTTCCGCCCAGCGCTTGAAACGGCTGCTATCCCATTCACTGTATAGCTGATGGTTCTCTGGCATATGGTCAACATTGGTAGAATACTGTCCCATGCGACCGTAAAGTCTTCTGTGACTGCAGATACGAGTGCCTTGGTAATAGACCTCTACTACGCTGCTGGTGCTACGGATATCCACCTTTTTTCTGACGTATGCATATGGAACTGAGTAGTTCTGCTTGTCTAATGATATGTGGTAGTTCATCTGAACTGTAGCGACCTTCCAGGTGGCAAACTCATATGCGTATTTGGGAAGCGGCTTCATGAAAGGAAGCTCTTCTTCCTCATACACAGATGTGCGTGAGCCATCTTTCTTCTGGAATTGCTTAGCGTTAAACCCATCGAGTTCTTTACGGATAGACTTGTTCAGTTCTTGAAGGCTGAAGAACCGTTTATTGCGGAATTTAGAATTCAACCTCCTGGTCAAAGCTCCCACGGAGACTTCTACCGCTGCTTTATCCTTAGGAGCCAATACACGTGCCGGAAGCAATGCTGTGTTGTAATGTTCAGCAAGTTCCTCATAACTCTTGTTTAAAACAGGGTCATCATGCCTCTTGTTCTTGATGACTCTGGTCTTGAGATTATCGCAGACGAGAAGTCTCGTACTGCCACCGAGGTATGCATACATGTGAACATGCGCATTGATCCAGGCCTCCTGCTTCATATTAGTGAATGCTTCAGCATAGCACAACATACTGAACGGAAGCGTGGCAACAAACAGGTAACATGGCTGATCTTTTTCGTCGTCCGAGTCGTAGTAATAGAATTTGTCTCCGGCCCAGTCGACCATGAGCTTATCGCCCGGTTTGTGGTTGATGTGCATCGTCAGTCTGTGCTGATTGACATAGTCTGAATACAGCTTGCAGAACTGAGAGTACATATATGGAGGCTTCTTTGCCTCTCTGCACTGATCACAGTATTCTTCCCACAAAGATTGAAGAGTGATATCATCCTTGAGCAACTCTTTGTGGATCCATTCAAAGTCCGGTTTGACCTGGACAGGAATGAGTTCCTTTTCAGGGAACAAGACTTTGATCAGCTGTGGCTCCTCCATCCGGAGCAATTCAGGCATTGCTTTGCCACTTCTTATGGCTGCCGTCTGTACGGATGAGATAGTATTCCTCGATACACGAAGCATCTTGGCAATCATCCGCTGTGATTTCCCGTCAGCTGTTAACTGCAGGATTTGTAATTCTTTGGACATATGTATAGTCCTCCTTCTGAATATATTCGGCTTTCGCCGTAAACCCATTCTAAAGGGTGGCTCTATACATCGGAATATATATTCAATATGATTGGCTCTACCATGCGGAAAGGGTGGCTCTCTCTAACGGATAGAGTGGCTCCGATCCGACGGAATACTCATTACTGTGATAATACTAGTTAATCTATTCAAATCGTCTTTATATTTTACCCCCAAAAGGAAAATTAAGATTAACAAAACAATGCATACACAAATCGATTTCCAGCCGTTGTAGATATAAATGACATAATAACGAACACTGTCGGAGCATTATTAGGATACATACTAATAAAAAAGTACGATTCTGGTAAAGACAAAAACAACCATTAGTGCGAATAAAGTATAGCTGGGTTTCAAAAATTAACAGTGAAGTTGAGTCATAGATTGTCATTGAGTGACAATAAAATGACAACGCAATTCCTTAAAACTGTATGAGTAGCATTAAAGCCGAACGAAAATGGATCCTGGAAACCATACAGAGCGGAACAGCTCAACTACTTTGAATAGTTTATGCCTTTCTAAAAGTACAACAACAGTTTCACGAGGCAAATATAGAACACATATGGTTTTAATGCTTTTCATAATACAGATGAAGAGAGAATTGTAAAGCTTTCAGGATCAGTGAGCTATTAAGGTGACAAGTGTTACTTATTGCATAGCAAAGAAAAGTGAGGTGGATAGAATGTTCAGAAAGTATTCAGTAATCATGGCACTTCTTCTTATGGCAGTTCCAACTTTTGCCTTTGCAGAAGCCTTTAATGTTGAAGATTGTGCTGAGTTGCCGAAAAATGAAATAAAAACTGTTGAACAGTTAAAAGAAGCGATTAATAATACATATGAAAACGATGGAAAAATGACGAAAGCTGAAGCTAAGACTGTAATTGAAGAGGCTTCACCGAATGTATTAATTGATTTTTTTGAAGAAAAGATGAATGATGCTGATATAGCAATTGAGAATGCTGATATCGATGTTGATCAGATTATTAATGACGGGGCAAATGGCTGTGGTAAGGTTATAATGGATATAGGTGATCACGCAGAGGTAATATTGGAATTTGAAGATAAAGATGACCCAACGGTAATAGAATCGATAAAGAATACTCTGATTACACCTGCATATGCGGCAACAAATGGAGAGACTATGTGGAAATCGTATGGAAATAGGTATTTTACTGCAAAGAAGACCGTTTTATCAGGTATTGGAGGTGCTGTAATAAAACTTGAAAATCATTATAAAGTAAGCGCAAATGGATTAGATGAGCGATACGGAGATGCATATGTAGAGTTTAGTTTTTCCGCTGGAATTACAGGGAATATTTCAGCAAATAACCCAGTAATAAGTGATTCAAGTGCAAGAACGCCTGGCAAATCAAACATCAATATGTATGCTAGATATCCATATCATTTCGATGGTCAGGGAATTGCAGCATCTGGAGGAACATATAAAATGACAACTGCAGTTGATTATTTAAAAAAGGATTCAACAAACAAACGTATTCAAGTTAAACACAGATGGTCAGTTCAATAGTGAGCATAAAATAGTTAGGATGGTGATTAATGATGAATAAAGCAATTTTTAGTTTATTGTTGGTTCTTGTTGTAACTGTAGGGGTGATATGGATGGCAATAGTACTAGTCAAGAGATTCCTTATTAGTAAAAAGAACAAGTAAACTAGCTGGCTATAAACTTATAATAAAGCTGTTGTGAAGCTCACTAATTCATTAATGTGTATAGGTATTTAAAAGATTATTTCAGAAAGAACTGATTCAGAGTTTATAATCATTGGTGTTGGGCATGTTCGAAAAGAAGAAAATTGATTACGAATAATCAAAAGTGGTGAGTCGTTATGGGAGCTATTCAATTACAAACTCACTACTAACATTGATATTGCGAAACCCGCTAATTTCAACGGTTACCAGCTATCAAAGCGTTAATCTCAATTACCAAAGAGATAATTACTCGAAGAGGATTATACACTTCACCAAACTATCAGAAACCCCGAGAAACCTATGTTTTTTCGGGGTTTTTGCTTGTCTGAAAATAAATGTTGATATCCCCTACCACTTTTATTTTATAAGCACTTAATTACATTTTGGTATTAGGCGTGGGAGTTGCACATCATATGAAAATACGTTACTGGTTCGACAATGGTGAATTGTATATAATGAATTCGGAGGTGCTTATGCTAGCAGTTTATTTACAGTTAATAGATACACCTGATGCGAAATCGGATTTTGAGATCTTTTACCATAAATACAGGAAGTTGATGTATTACATTGCTTTAGATATTGTGAATGACAGTCATCTTGCTGAGGATGTTGTAAGTGAAACATTCATGAATCTAGCAAAACGGTTTGACTTTATCAGAACTATCGGTGACATTTCTTGTCCACAAATAAAGCGATATGTTGTTATAAGTGTTAAGCACACTGCATTTAATATGATAAAAAAAGATAAAAGGGAGCTTGAATCATCTTTTGAAGAGATTGATTATGAATGGGGAACGGATGAACCGGAAACAATTGACATAATAATTGAAAAAGAAAAGCTTGATCAGATTAATCGTGTTATTGCCACGATGCCAGAAATCTATAAAGAGGTTATGCAGATGTATTTTATTTGCGAATATGATGTTAACGAAGTTGCAGAATCTCTTGGAATTACAAAACAGACTGTTTACAAAAGGATTCAGCGTGCTAGGAAAATGATTGAGAAGGCAATGGAGGCGTAGATGAATTTAGAACAAATTATGATATCGGCATTGGATGCTGAAATAGAGCAGTATGAAGCCAAGGTGGATGCTTTGCCTGAACCCGCGTTTTCATTAAAGCACAGAAGAAGCATCGCAAAAGCACTCCGCATTGTAAACGAAAGCAGTGCAGGTGCATACCATTATAGACATCATATTAACCTGAGACGTATTGGGGGGATTGTTTTAGTGGCGATACTTGTAATGGTTACTTCGGTAATTGCCTTTGCTGCAGTATATCCAGAGTACTATATGGTAATAAAGGAAAAAGTAAAAGAATGGACAATTACTTTTGTGACAGATAGTGAAGATTGTTCATCGACGGATTTCGTTGTAAGAAAGGGTGATATCCCAGAAGACTTTATTCTTACAAAAGAAGTATCTAAGGAAGCAATATACACTGCTACATACACATCAGAAGAAGGACAGGAAATAATCTATGTACAGGAAGCTGTATCTGAATATTCGGTCACTGGCCTTGACTCAGAAAATGACTATAAGAAGATTGAGACATTAAACGGGGTTAAAACTGTAATAATGAAAAAGAAAGACTGCTACACCTTGTTCTGGGTCGGAGAAAACTGTTCATATACACTGGTAGGTAATTGCAATTTGAAATTGCTTAAAGCATTTGCTGCATCAATAAGATAAAAAATATTTTGGAAAAATAGCAAATATTTGTCCACAAAATATAATCTCCTTTGTTTAGGTATATAGAAGGCAACTTCAATACATACAAGGGAGATTTTTTATATGGAAAAAAGAATTATTTCTATAGTTTTGTCTATGCACATCCTTTTGATACCTTGCTTCTCTTATGCGGATGCAGAACTTGATGTTTCAGCTGGAGAGAAGATTATGGAAGCGTATTCATATACTTCTACTGTAAGCACAACATTGTCAATTAACGATACCGGTGTGGCAAAACCTAGAGCGGTCATTACTGGTCTACCAGGAACAACAACAAAATTGCATGTAACAATGCATTTACAGAAGTATTCTAATGGAACTTGGAAGACAGTGCAGAGCTGGAGCAGTTCGACAGCTTCAAATAGTTTAACCTTGTCGAAAAGTAAAAATGTTTCCCAGGGGAAGTACAGAACACATACTGTGTTTAAGGCATATCATAATTCAAGTAGCGAACAGATTGTAAAAAACTCGGCAACAGTAACATACTAGATAGATAAGAAATTCTCGAAATATGATCTGTTTTTATAGCTATAGGTTTGATTTTTCTATGTATGATGTATGAACATTTATCTAAATGATTTATGTATATATGACGTTAATGTTCTACTACGGACTTCAGAGGTGGATCAAATGAAAATAGGATTAAGAAAATTTATAGGTGCTGTTCTCATTGTATTTTTAACACTTTTGAATTTGACATCAGTCTGTAATGCAGAAAGCCACAAAACTACATTAGATGGTTCAAATTTAGAATACGACTTCAATAAGAATAATTCATACGAGCATCTAATAGAAACAGACTATGATTATGAGGCTGCTATCGAGCAAGATCATCATAATCAAGAACTAATTAATCTAAAACCAGTCTATAAAATCAGTAATGAAGGAAGTCTGGAAAGATTAACTAATGGAATTAGTGAAATAGAAGCAGAAGAGACAGATATGTTAGTAAATGTCACTGGAACTTATCCAAGAGGAAAAAATTCAAAAGGCACTATATTATATACAACAGATACGGTGCATAAAGTTGCTAAAGTTGTTGGACATGCGGCGATAGTTTGCGATAACAATACTAAAAACTCTAAGGTAATAGAAGCAACTTCTAAAGGAGTTGTAAAAGGTAACAACAGTTGGGATAATAAAAAACATTGTCGTGCAGCGGCGGTTTCAAGTCTGAGCGTAGCCAAAAGAGCAAATGTTGCAGATAAATGTGCAACATGGTTGGGAAAGCCATACAACTGGAATTTTTCTGATGTGAAAACAAGAAATAGTTTTTACTGTTCTCAGCTTGTATGGGCTGGTTATATGGATTTATATGGTGTAAATCTAGACGACAATCACAACGATCCGACTCAAAAGAATTTTTTGATAGTATATCCATCTGAATTGATTGCTAGTAAGAAAACATCAATAATTTATAAAAAAGGATAGAAATCAAAATGATATTAGCGTCGGGCGGAATTTCACCATCGTTGGTCGTATAGAATTGACCATTCTGGTTCGCACAGAACAGCCAATACACTGAGTTCATCTGCACTCTGTTATCAGCTAACCACCAATGGCTCGGAACTGTTGTAAAGGACATAGCCATTAATCGGTGCGATAACAGCCTTTACAACGCTTCAGACATTGGTACAATGCGTCTCAACAGAGAGAGGCTGACTTTCAAACTAAAAAGTAACCATTATTATGGTTACTTTTATCCGACAAAAAGGCTAATTCTGCCGACTCGAAGTAGCTGATTTCGTCCGACGCTAACAATGAGCTTAAAACAATCGGGATTAGACACTATAATGCATGGAATAGCATATGGATGAAATGGTGGCAATGGAAGGAAAAAATATTATTCCAATCAATCCATCAATTTAGCTCCTGTGAGCTATAAAGGTAGTTTATAGAGTGTTAAGCTCGCGAGAAAAAAGTTGATGTGTGGCAATTGCTTGGTTATTATCATTAGTTAATCGGAGTAATAGCAAGGAGGTATTGCTATGAGAAAGTGCGGAAAACTAATGCTTGTAGGAGTGCTGCTTGTAATACTGATTTCGGTTGCAACATACAGTGCTTTTATCAAGAACAAAAGGAATGTGTTTAATGGTAATTACTATTGCCTTGTTGTAGAAACTACACAGGGAGAAAATAAGACATATTTCAATTATTATGACAGTGACTTTAAATTATTGCATCAGGAGAAAATCCCATACTCAGAATTTGTAAGCACAAATATTGATCGAATGAGTGTAGAAGACAATAAGCTTTACTGCGCTCCAGTAGATGGCGACTGGGAAGGCAAGAATGATCTGCTCACAATTAATCTGAAGAATGGCGAACTTGAAAACCGCATTCATTTACCTGATGAGCTAGACTTGGATAAGTATGTCACAGTTCAAGATGGAGAAGTGTATGTTAATAGTAATCTTAATGGGGATTCCTACATTTGCAGAGTTGATACAGATGGAAATGTAGCAGCATATAGGAAAGTAAAGAATGAAACATTGGATGAGATGATAGTTGAAGGCAATAGATTATACTCGTTCAACTATAGCGAAGAGGGAGAGAATCCTAAATTATATATCTTCGATAGAAGAAATCTGAAAACAATAGATGTTATTGAACTGAATTGCTCGGATGGGCTCCATCCATTTGCACGGGAGGGGAACATATTCTTTCTGGCAAGTAGCGTTGATAATGAACAGGAATTACTAATGGGAAAGTATGTTGTAGAAGAGAATAGGGTAGATTATCATAACGTCGACAAATCTATTGAAAAAGCATATTCTTCTTTAACACAGCCAATATTAGTAAATGGAGAGTTGTGGTTTGTTGCATTAACTACTGATGGGCAAAGCTCGTTATATAGATATGCACTGAATACAGGAAAAGTAAAGATCATAGAGATGGATGCAGCGAACATTGTACAGATTGCAGTTGATGGAACTACCATGTATGCATTGATTAATGATAAAAGCGATAATGTTGAAAATGCTTATATACAGGAGTTCGATGTATCAAGCTCGGAACCTGTTTTCAAATCTCAGTATAGTATCGCAACCCAGAAGGACAACAATAAATTGTATTATGTAGCAGGATTCTTCTTCAAAAAATGATTAATAATTTGTTGGTTATAGAAGAAATTAAAAAGTGTTAATAAGAAAGGAAGGAGATTTGTAAGCACAACGTTATCTAGTAGTAATACAGGTATTACAGAGCCACGAGTCGTATTACGTGACTACCGGGAACAACAACGAAGTTATTAGCAATACTGTATCTGCAAAAGTATTCAAGTGAATTGTGGCAAACAATACAGAGCTGAAATGGTTTTGCAGATGAAAGCAGGTTGATTATTTCTAAGAACAAAGTTATTTCTAGGTAGTTATAAGACGTATACAGTATCTAAGGTTTGTTACAAAGTGCACGGAAAAAAGTTTACCAAGAATTCTAAAACTGTGCCTACTAAATTGGCGTACTTATGTAACTGTACTACGCATCTGTAAATCAATGTGTATGGATATAATGAAAGGATATTAAGATGCTTATTATAAAAAAGAAATTTATATCAATAGTGCTAAGTGTTTGCTTGTGCATTCCGTGCTTTCAGATTGTAGGTTTGTTCTATTCTCCATTAGTGGCTTATGCAGCAACAACATCAGATATAAGTTTTTCTTATAAAAAAGGATATTCAGTTGATGGTAGGATTGACTACAGATTCCATCGTTTGAGTAAGGGAAGACCAACGGTAAAATTAACTGCTCTTAATGGTGCAAGTTCAAGCAATCAAGTCAAATTGAAGCTATACAAAGGAGATACTTATTACGGAGTTGTTAGCTTTAGTTCCGCAGGTACCAAGCAATACTCAACATCAGTTGAAAAAGGACAATACTATCTAAAAGTAAGCGGAGGTTGTGGTGACAGAAATGGTTGGATTCAAGGCAAAGGAACTATTACTCCTGTATATTCATGAGGTGAGATATGGCACATGTAGTAGATTCTAAACAAGTACTGCTGGTAACTTTGATATTACTTAGCGCAGTAAATGTTATATGTTATTTAAAAAATAGACGAGTCGATAAAATGGTTATAATAAAAACACTGTTTGTTACGTATTTTATGATAATGATCTCGTTTACATTATTGCCAATTCTTGTGCCTCCGATGCACACGGAAGATTTTCAGTGGAATTTAGATTTGCGATATTTATTCCAAGCTCTGTCAGATCGTTCATCGCTAATTAATCTTATGGGAAATGTTGTTTTGTTTGCACCTATCAGTATATTGGGATATAAGGCTGGGTACAGAGGGTTTAAAGATTTTAAAATGGTAGCAATAACTTCATTTAGTTTATCCGTAATGATCGAGCTATTGCAAGGCCTTGAAACCTATTATGGATTTGCAGACTTTCCAGCTGTGACAGACATAAACGATATAATAACAAACACTGTCGGAGGAATACTAGGATACATATTAATAAAAAAGTATAGTGAATAATAATTATAAATTGAACTTATGGAAGAAATAGATATGGTATGTTTTAAACGGAGGAGATATAAAATAAGTCAACTTATAAATAGATATGTGAGCAGGTTACTGCTTGTTTCTGCATTGCTTGTTTCGCTAGGAATAACCTTAGGGACATATATTCCTATTACTAAGATATATGCGGTATCGAATGAATCTGCTTTTGAATGGATTTATTATAATAATGGGATTGATGGACAAGGACAAAGATCTCATTCATTAGCAAATGGAACCGGACAATTAAAGGTGTCAAAATGTAACAACTATACTAATACGAAAAAAGCTACTGTAATTTTGAGAAAAGCGAGCAACAGTTATCCATACTATAAGAATTGCGGTAGTTTGAGTTTTTATAAAACAGGGACATATTCCTTCGGCGCAGTAAGCAAAGGATCATATTGGCTGTATGTTACTGGAGGACTTAAAGATTGCTACAAGACAGCATCAGGAAAGGTTCAAAACAAATGATAGATAAACAATTTGTATTAACATCATGGTTATTTTTGCTGGTAGCATTATTTCTAATTGCGACTATAGCTTTGACAGGAATCATTATGAAAAGAAGACAAGGATTAACAGTCCAAAAGTC
>Ga0129317_1000035_pt1 | contig 164813 bp, 144 predicted proteins | sample Cm1ome_FD_94430 | JGI IMG/M metagenome (GOLD analysis project Ga0129317, IMG submission 94430) | Eastern black-and-white colobus group fecal microbial communities from Wisconsin, USA - Cm1105 metagenome | ecosystem: Host-associated > Mammals > Digestive system > Large intestine > Fecal...
GCGGCTAAGACGTCGCCCTCTCACGGCGAAATCGGGAGTTCGATTCTCCCAGGGGTCACCATTTTTGTGTTCTGCGCCCCATCTCTTGCGGCTGTTTTGCACTTTTAGCTCAGTTGGTAGAGCAGCTGACTCTTAATCAGCGGGCCCAGGGTTCGAGTCCCTGAAAGTGCACCATTATCAGCAAACTCGAACTTGCTCTTGTATGAGAGTGAGTTCGGGTTTATTTTTTTGTCTGGGCATAATTTTAAAGTAGAGCAAACAGGCCGCACAGGAGAGACATCTCCCGCGCGGCCTGTTTGCTCTCTATGGAATTTGAACGCATTCCGCAAACTGTTCGAAAGATATCTCCCCTACCTGGTATTTGACCATTGTCTTCTGCGCGGGTCACGCCATTTGTTGTAGGCCTCGCGCATTTTGGCGTTTCCCTGTGCGTAGGCGCAGTGCATCTGGTATTTGTTCCGCAGCTGCTGGTAGAGCTGCCGCATCTTATCCGCTTTCAGGTGGAAGATACGGAGGACCGTCTGCATCCAGTCTTGGATGGATACGCGCTCTTACTGGGCGGCGGTAAGAATCATGCTGCGGCGTGTCAACGATTCTTTCAGAAGTTCTGCGGAAGCGCCGCCGTGAGTAATCGGTGACGCGGCAGAACCAGACGCAGCAGCGGAGCTGGGGAGATGCAGTTGTGAGCAGATGGAATGAGCAGGCGCCGGGGACAGCCCGGCGGAAAGAAGACCGGACAGGTTAAAGGAAAACAGGTACATGGCGGAACGGGAAAGTAACAGGCGAAAAGAAAATACGGCACGGCAGGGTGTGCCGGTGGAGGATTTGAAGCCGTTTGCAAGGTTCTTACTTCCGAAACTTCAGGTGTTTTACGAAACGGAAGAAGGACAACGGGCGTTTCAGGAATGGAAAAAAGAAACAATGATTAAAACATCATACTGCATAGAGTAAACAGAAAAACGGCCGGGAGAGAGATTTCCCGGTCGTTCTATATGAATTCTGACTGAAAATAAAAATATTTGAATTAACCTGTCCCCAAATGGGGTAGTCGCTGGTTATAATGGGTGTAAGGGAAAGGCGGTGGCACTCGTTTGAAATTCGATAAAACGGCTCAACAACGTTTCACAGACTTATATAAGCGCTATTATAAGTTGATGTATCATGTCGCATTTGAGGTGCTACATAATCGAGTCACAACGGAAGATGTAGTGCATACATCCTGCGTGCGTGTTCTGGAGCATTTTTCGCAAGTGTCCGCAATTGACAGCCCCCAAACAAGAAACTTTGTTGCGATCATTACCAAACGCATTGCCCTTACAGAATGTTCGCGAATGAAACGTGAAGTGCCGGCAGACGTGCCGACAGAGTTGGAAAATTTTGATGATCTGCATGAAACGCCCGTTGTCGCTGTGGAACGGCGTGATGCGCAAACAGCGTTGCTGATGGAAATACGGCGATTAGGCGCTGAGGATCAAGATATTTTGATGTTAAAATACGACAACAAATTTACAGTCGTGCAGATTGCACAGGCGCTGAACATGGATGCACAAGTCGTAAAAAAACGGCTGCAGCGCATTCGGGCGCGCCTAAAATCTGCGCTTGAAGAGAAAGGGTATGACACAATATGAACGATGTTGTTTTTGAAAATCTACTTTGTGATGCTGCGGCTCAATTGAGGGAAGAACGTTTAGAAAAAATTAAACTACCACATAAAAATCGGCACATACTACGTGCTTTTGCGGTATGCGTATGTGCAGCAATATTGTCTTTAGCTGTTGTTTATGCTGTTCCATCGATGCGTGCTCAACTATTTTCACTGCTTCAAATCGAAGAAGAATCTGATTGGATACTTCGCTTCGAAAGTCAAACACAAACAGAGCCAATTACAACGCTGCCGGAATTTACGCCGAATTGGCTACCAGAAGACACCGTCCGTACAAAATTCAATTCGAGTGAAGGGCCGCTCTATGACACATACTCATATCGTCAATCCCAATATGGGGTGACTGTAAATTCTTTGGATATCGCAATATTCCCTGCACAGGATATCCAATTGTATCTCCCAAAAGAGGATTTCCCCTTGGAAATGGACGAAACAACGACAAGCATTCGCACATATTATTACCTTGACTTTGACAAAGGGAATGTTGATTCCAAGAGGATGAACAAAGTAATCTTTGAAGAAAATGGAATAGCCGTGATGATGGATAGTTCTTTCGAAGTGAAAGTTCTTCTGCAAATTGCTGATTCATTATGGAAATAAAAAAATTTTTGGAATTTTTGTCCCCTTTTGCCATATTGCTGGTTATTATAGTTGAGCGAAGGTTATCTTTGTTAAAAAATGAAGGAAGTGTTGTCATGAAACGGTTAGCTGCTCGCCTATTATCTCTGATGGGCGTATTTGTGCTGTGTTTGGGCGTAATGGGGAGTGCCATTGCGGCCAGTCCCGTCATCCTACAGGATACTACAGTGGGAACGCAGACGAGAACACTTTGCAATCATGCGTACCGTTACCTAGAAAGAACTGAGACACAATATGTCTATTCTGGAGCATTGAACAGAACATATAAATATATCATTGAATATTATCGCTGCGCAGATTGTGGATATACATATCCTGTAACCATTGATTGCGGATGGGTTTCTGGAGAAGTAGTAGGATGGTAAATCGCATGCAATCTCTGTTTTGAACAACTTAAAATGAAACAGCTTGGGGAAGTCAGACATCAGCGCGCGAAATGTCTGTACAATAGAAAAGTGTCAAACCATGAAGAAGGAGTTGAAGAATTATGAAGAAAAAGCTGTTCACATTTGCACTTTGTATTATTATGGTAGCCGCAATAGCCGTGCCCGCATTTGCGGCGGAACCTCCGCAATGGAGTGAAGGTGACACCACCGTGATTGATCTTACCTACGAAGAGTTTATCAAAAAAACTGCAGAATTGAATGGAATTAGTGAGGAAGAAGCCGTACAGCTTTTTGAAGGAATTCGTAAAAATTCCCAAAGTGATGGTATAGCACCTTATGCTGATCTGGTCGATCATTATCAGGTGGTTTCAAAAACCTTTACTTATTCAAAAAATAGTACTTATAGTGCAACGTCCGAAGCAACATTGTGGCTTAGAGGAAAAGGCTCCTATTTTCAAATTCAAGGCGTAGTAGGAAGTGCCACAAGGATACAGACCGGAACATCCACCGCTTCTTGGGTGCAGTTGTACAATAACTACAACGCTTCATTCCCTTCTCTTTCTGTAGATTTTGTTGGAAGTGGACATTTTACTGAATCCAGAACGCATTCCGGAGGCGGCTCAGTAAATATTAACGGGTTTAATTTGACCGGCTCAACTGCATATACAGACACTTACTCCAGTGATACAATGAGCCTGATTTGGACATATAAGCTGTACGCTTAAGGAATAAAGGATGATTAATAAAAACATTATCTTTTGCTTGGAATATTTTTTATTGATATTTTTAGTAGGATGTACGGCGTTCAAAAATGTACCGGGTGAAGAATACCAATATGAGCAGCTTTCAGAAACGCCTGGAATTGACGCATACCAAGCAATTGAAACAATTTATTCTCCTGAAGATGCTGCACTTATGGAAGAAGACTTCTACGAAGAAGCTAAACTATGGAGGTATGCAGCCCAAAAGGAAGTGTTCGTCTGTAGAGGAAAAGAAAAAATAGAAGCGAATATAGTGTTGAAGCTTTGTGAGTACAAAGGATATTCGGCAATTTATGCGGTTATTGATTACGGTTTTGAAAATTCGGATGTTTGGGAGCAAACAAGTGAGGCATGGCTCAATATAAAAAACAGCCAAACGCCAGAAGCTTTGCCAGAGGCAACGCTCGGCGTGACCGTTACAGGAAAGGGGCTTCCCGATCCGATTTTGACCGTATGCTCCTTTTACCCTAACATATTTGATTTACAGTATCAAAAAGGAATATCCTTCGCTGAAGAAAAGTTTTCTTTCAAGTAACAAATCAGTTGCCATTCAAGTGCCGTTGCCGCACGAAATTGTAAAACTTCGTTCAGTGACGGCACTATTTTAGCTCAATATTTTATCGCAGGCACCTCCTGATTATAACTTTAAAATAGGTATATAAGGACACAGTGATTCCGGCTATCATTACACCGGAGGTTTTTGACCGAGTACAAAAACGCTGTGAACAGAACCAAAAAGCTCCGGCGCATACGAGAACGAATGTCAATTATATGCTGACAACAAAACTGTTTTGCAGAAACTGTGGCTCTATAATGGCAGGTGAAAGCGGAAAAGTCATACAGGCACATGGCACGATTATTATAAATGTGGGAACCGTAAACGCAATGGCCGCGCGGGATGCGATTTAAAATCAGTGCGAAAGGAATCTTTGGAACGTTTTGTAGTAAAGGCTGCGATAGAAAAGGCTCTCAATAAGGACACGATTGAACGTTTGACGCAAAAGCTTTTAGCTTATCAAAGCAGAGAAAATACACGTTTGCCGGTACTGCCGGCCGCGCTGAAAGATGTTAATAAACCAATCGAACAGGGAATCATTATACCAGCTACCAAACAGCGGTTGGAGGATTTAGAGGAGCAGCGTAAGGCGCTGAAGACAAACATCCTGCAGGAGCAGATTGCAAAGCCGCTTCTTACAAGGGAGCAGATTCTGTTCCGGTTTGAGCGGTTCCGGCAGGGCGACCCGAGTGTCTCGGCATATCAGCGAAACATCATAGATTGTTTTGTAAACTCGGTATATATTTTTGATGACCGATTCGTTGTCAATTTCAATTACAGAGATGGGGATAAACTGGTATCTCTGCAAGAGGTAAAAAGTTCGTCCTTAGCTGAATATGGTGCACCACACAGCCACCGTTCATGTAAAAATGAACGGTACTTTTTTATATCCAAAAATATTTAACCGCCCGCAGTTCAGATCAGATGGCCCGCTGCTTTTTTCGAAACAGCATTGGGCCTTTTGTTTTGCTGGGAAGGGTCATGTACAATAAAAAAACTATACAGAAGGGAGGAAGCAGATTGGATAAACGGATGTATCTTTCCATTGACTTAAAGTCGTTTTACGCATCTGTGGAATGCCTGGAACATGGACTTGACCCCATGACGACAAACCTTGTGGTAGCGGACGCTGGCTGCACGGAAAAGACAATCTGCCTTGCCATCTCTCCCTCCTTGAAGTCTTGCGGCATACCGGGCCGGGCACGGCTGTTCAAGGTGAAACAGGCAGGCCAACGCGCAGCGGCAGCGATTTAGGGACAGTTCCGTGTCAGCTATGGAACTGCAGGAGAATCCAAAGTTCTCGATGTTCCTTTCGGGCGCATGGACAGCCCTATATCTCGCGGTGCTGGGCACAATGTTTGGCTGCTTGATCGGATTCGGCGTGGGAATCGTGTATACAGTGCCGAACCCGTTAGAGAGCAAGCGATTAAAGTGTGTGGGTATTGGCGGCGCGAAGATTATCGTGGGTGCGGTTCTTGTCTTAGGATTAGGTGAAAGTCACGACTCTGGCGCAACATACAAATGTTGTTGCTTTTGAAGAAATATGGACAGGACGGGAGGCAGGAAGAGAAAAAGTGTGTCTATACAACGTTTCTTTTTTTGTGATAAAATAAAGGTAAAAATCTAATGTACGTCAATAAGGCTTTGTCAGTAACAGATCAAGATGACAGTAAGATGGAATAACCGATAGAAATGTTCGGTCGCAAGAGGAGAGAACCATGCAGTTATCACTCGACAATGTCTATATTTCCGCCAGACTGCAGAAAAAGCTGGACAGAATACCGATGTATCCGCTGACCACAGTAGTTGCACCTGCAGGATATGGGAAAACAACGGCTGTGCGATGGTTTCGCGAAGGTCTTTCAAAAGCATGCATGGTGCTGAGACTGAATGTGTTGGGCGGAGGGCTGAATGAATTTTGGCGTGATTTTGCCGAATTGATCGGCAGGGAAGCGGGAGCTTCATTTTCTGAAACTCTGTTGAAAATGGGGCCGCCACTGGACACTACGACACAGCGAGAATTCCTGCGCAAGATACACGAGCTTGCGCCCGCAAGGGAAACCTACCTCTTTGTCGATGATTACCACCTTGTGGAGGGCGAAATGATGACCGGCTTTGTGCTGTTCATTAGCCGTAATCTGCCGAAGCATATTCATGTGGTGCTCATATCCCGTATCGCGGTTTTGAGCATCAGAGACAGATTGCTGCTCTCAGGGCGCGTCAATGAGATCGAGGAGGGTGATTTGCGGTTTGATGCGCAGGATATCGGTAATTACTTTGCGCAATGCGGGTATCCAATCTCTTCAGAGGACATCTCCCATCTCATATATATTAGTGAGGGCTGGGCGGCGGCACTGTACCTAAATCTTGTTTCCTATGCGGATACGGGGAAATTCTCGGACTTTGGGGATATCCACACCATGATGGGGACGATTTTGTTCGAGCCATTGCCTCCCGATGAAAAAGAGCTGTTGACGGTAATGTCAATGATGTTGGTGTTTAGTGCTTCACAGGCTGAATGGATCAGCGGCCGCGCGGACGCAGAAATACTGCTGAGGCGGCTCGCGCGGAGTAATGGTTTCATTACCTATATCTCGCAGGACGGTACCTACAAACTGCATCATTTGATGCAGGAGAGCGTACAACAAGCCTTTGCTCGCCTGCCGGAGGAGCAACAGGCGAAATATCTGTCCCGCGCGGCTATGTGGCAACTGGAGCACGGATATGCTGCTTCAGCAGCGCGGCTGTTCTACAAAGCACGGGATTTTCACGGGCTGATGCGTGCAGTGGAGTGTGGCCAAGGCGCTGATCTTTCGGCAGAACACAAAAATGAGATGCTGGCTTGGTTCAGAGAATGCCCCCGCGCCGTGTGCAATGCATATCCGGTGGCCATGCTGGTATATGCGCGGCGCCTGTTTACTTTCAATATGCGCGCCGAGTGCACTGCCACGCTCGATGGCCTTTTACAGAGCTTAAATACCAATACTACACTGTCAGAGGCTGAAAAAAACAATCTGCTGGGCGAAGTGGAGATCGTCAAAAGCTTTCTTGATTTCAATAATATCAAAGCGATGAGCGCCCATCACCGTCGGGCCTGTGCACTGATGGATCGCCCGACTACCGCGGTTTCGCCCACAGCGGTATGGGGCTATGGTTCGCCCAGCGTGCTTATATCCTATTACCGTCTGCCGGATACACTGGATAGGGAAGTAGCGGTGATGAAGGAGTCCATGCCGTTTTGGTATCGCCTCAATCCCAATCAAGGCAGCGGTGCGGAACATGTGATGGAGGGAGAAGCCTTTTTGATGCGCGGCAGCTTTGTGGACGCGGAGATTTGCCAGTACCGTGCACTACATGACGCAGAGCGTGACGGTCAACTGTGCATGGTGCTGGCTGCCCATTTTTTGCGGCTGCGCGCAGAGGTGCTTCAGGGAGAATTCAGCGGGGTAGAGCCTACGCTTCGTACTTTGCGTGACAAGGTGCTGGCACAGCAAGAATATGTGTTGCTGCATTCGATAGACATGTGCGAGGCATGGTTGTATGCACTTTTGGGACAGCCGCATTCAGCGGCGGACTGGCTGGACGAGGGGCGGCTGGAGGATACGCGTCTTCTGTTCCCCAGTGTGCCTTTTCTGAACACTGTTTACGGACAACTTCTTCTTGCACAGGGACAATTTACCCGGCTTATCGCCCGAGAGGAGAACGAGCGGCGGCTTTATCGTGTGTACCCAATGCTTCTGTGCGAGATATACTTGGATATTCAGCTTGCCGGTGCGCTGGAGCGGGTGGGTAAACACCGCGCGGCAATCATTCACTTGTCTCAAGCGTTAAATGTTGCGATGCCGGACAGGCTTTACCTCCCGTTTGTGGAAAATCAAGAGTATATTGCCGCACTTTTGTGCGAGCTGAAAAGCGGGCCGTGGGAAAAAGAAATCGGCACTATTCTGGAGCAATGTGCGCAATGGCGCGCGGCCAATTTGCAAATCCAACACACAGCGTTTGGTCAAGCGCCTTCCTTCGGGCTTACAGAAAAGGAGCGCTCTATTGCGCGTCTTGCCGCCGAAGGGCACACAAATAAGGAAATTGCTGCGCAAATGTTCCTCTCTGAAAGTCGTGTGAAGGCGTGCCTTGGCAGTGCATTTCAAAAAATGGGAATCACGGAAAAGCGAAACAAGCGCAGTGCTTTGAAACACTTGCTGGGGTGAAAAGCAGAAGAAAAGAGCGCGATGTCCGGCAACCTGCAGACGGCACTGCCATTCGGGAAAAGATATGGTGAGCGTTATTTAGAAGGCATACATCCTCGCGTTTTTTGTGTGGGGCTAGAATGGTTTCCGCCATCGGATGAAGGAAGACAGCTGTGCAAGTCGGTGCTATTTTAAAACAATACCTGTGCGATACCAGCGCAATACCATTGGGCTCTACACGTTGTTGGTCATCAAGTTTATAATAAAAATAACGGTGAAAACAGTATTTTTTACCGAAAAATTTGGAGACCATGGAGGAAAGACATGAAAAAGAAAATCGTCTGGCTACTTTGTAGCGCGCTGTTGCTGACGATACTTTCTGCATGCGGTGGCAATGACGATGCACCAAAAGGCAGAGGAAACAATGTACCAACATCTGTAAGCAGTGCTGTAACGGCTCCGGTGCGATCTACAACACTTGCGGTGACTGTTGCAAACGTTTCGGGCTACAATTTCCAAGAGCTGTATGTTTCGCCCACCGGTACAAACAACTGGGGTGAGGACCATTTGGGAAGCACCAGCATTTTGAAAAATAACGGCTCTTACGACATTACCCTTGCCCGGTATGATTTCGAAAACTACGATGTGCTGATCATCGACGAAGACGGCGACGAATACGAGTTTAAGTATGTGCCCCTTGTCGACGGCTGCGAGATGCAGATCGGCTTCGATGAAAACGGTGTCCCGGGTGTGGTTGTCGTAGGCGCAGACGGCACGGAGAACTATGTGTCCGGCACCTTGAATGGCAGCAGTGGAGCGACTGGAGGCGGCGAAACAGTTGTCGTTCAGGAACAGCAACAGACTGTGACCGGAACTGGATATGACACGAACGGTCAATTCGTATTCGAGGTATACAATAATTCTGCTTATGACATTTATGCGCTGTATATTGGCGTCATCAATGCCAGCAGCGATCATGACATCGATGTACTGCCTCAAATTCTTCCAGCTAACAGCAGCACCACTATTGTGGGCCAGGCTACAATGGGAGACTGGTCGCAGACAGAGTGGACGCTGTATGTTGAGGATGTAGACGGCGATACCAGCGCTTCCTTTGATTCCTTCAACCCCTGGACAGTGAGCTATGTGGACATCTACTGGCAGGGTGATTCCTATGTGTGCGATTTTACCTATTGATTTCCGTCTGAACATTCCCACTTGTGCAAGAGCTGCTCCGGCTTTTGATGAATTGCTTGGGCCATAGGGCGTAATTTGTAGCATGCCTTATTTACAGGGAATCAATACGTGGGTATCGATAGATCCCTAAAAAGTACAAATCAACATCCCTCGAAATACCGAGGGGTGTTTTTCTTGTATCCCAAAACCACACGTCTATTCTGTCGGAAAGCGCCAATATCGCTTTTTTCACGCCGTATAGTCAGGATTTTACGCAGAATGCTCCCGGAATTGATTGCTCGGCTTGTTTTTTATGCTTGGATACACTACAATGGATAAAAAGGATGGGCCATTTTTCACAAACCGGCCCCGGCAAGGAGGCATGTATATGCCGTTTTCTGAAGAAAATGTGCTGGATTTTGTAAAATGGCTCGAAAAGTCGTATTTTGTAGAACGGGCTCTGGGAAGGATTGAAAAGCTTCTGGCACCGGAATTTATGATGGTGGGAACCGGACGGCGGGAGGTCTGCTATGACATGCCGCAGATGAGGTTCCTGCTGCAGCAGGAGCAAAGTGGATTTCATGATACGTTTCTGGTGCTAAGTGCCCATTACAGCGTCCGAACGCTCACACCGGAGGTGTTTTCCGTGTGCGGTGAGCTTGTCGTGCGCGAAAACAATGAATCCTGTGAAATGCTGGATCTTCCTGTCCGCGTTACGATCATTTTGCGCGCGGAGCAGGGATGTCTGCTGCTTTCGCAGCTGCATTTGTCGCTGCCCAGTCCCGACCAGGATGACGCGGAATTTTTTCCGCGGCTGTTGGTGGGGGAGAACATCTCCACACTGCGCAGGCTTGCAGACGAGCGCTCCGCAGAGCTGCGGGAGCGCAACCGTGACCTCGATGCCCTGATGAACAATATCCCCGGCGGCGTCATGTGCTGCGACGCCACGGACGAACTGAACCTTCTGCAGTTCAGCGACGGACTTCTGTCAATGTTGGGTTATACACGCGAGGAGCTGGGGACTGTTTTCCATAACCGATTCTCCGAGATGATTTACGAGCCGGATATTGCACCTACATGGGAGGCTGTGCATGCGCAGCTGGAAAAAGGCAATACGAAGCTCATTGAGTACCGGATGGCCCGCAAGGATGGTGGTTTGATTTGGGTGCAGGACAGAGGCCAGCTCATGCGCCGGGAGGATGGGCGAGAGGTATTCTACTGCATTCTGTTGGATATTACTGAAACAAAAAAGGCGCAGGAGGATCTGCGCCTTTCGCTGGAACGCCACCAAATCATTATGGATCAGACCAACGACATTATTTTTGAGTGGCAGGTCAAACAGGATACACTTACTTTCTCGCCCAACTGGGAAAAGAAATTCGGCTATGAGCCGGTGCGGGAAAATGTTCATGCGCGCCTGCTGGACAACCCGCATCTGCATCCTGATGATGCACCACTGCTGCGGCGCAAGATGTCGGATATTCTGGAAAGAGAACCCTATCAGGAGGCGGAACTTCGCATTCAGAAGCGGGACGGGGGTTATTTGTGGTGCCGTGTGCGTGCGACGCTGCAGAAAGACCGCGCGGGTGAACCGGCCAAAGCGGTGGGCGTGATTTTGGACATCGACGCGGAAAAGCGGGAGGCCCAGCGCATGCGGGAGCGTGCAGAGCGCGACACCTTGACGGGGCTGTATAACAAAGGGACCATGGAAGCCAAGGCAGACCATGCGTTGGGTGCACTGATGCCCGGGGAAAACGCCGTGCTTTTGATGATCGACATTGACAATTTCAAGCAGGTAAATGATTTTTACGGGCATCTGAGCGGTGACGTGATGTTGACGGAGGCCGCACGTATGCTGCAGGATATGTTCCGCGCAAGCGATATTCTGGGACGCATCGGCGGGGACGAATTCACCGTACTGCTGCGTGGTTCCGGGGCGCAGGCCATAGCGGGCCGCAAGGCGCAGGAGGTGTTGGACGCTTTTGCGCGGCTCCTGCCGGCACAGGGCGGCGGGCCAGTTTTTTCCTGCAGTGTTGGCATCGCTCAAGCGCCGCAGGATGGTACCGATTATCTCACGCTTTATAAGAAGGCAGACGCGGCGTTGTACCGAGCCAAAATGCAGGGGAAAAATACCTATGCGTTTTATACCCAGTTGCCGTTGGAAGGGCTGGGAGCGCCTACACAGAGCACCGTGGGACAGACGATTGATTCCGAGCTGGGCACAGGCGTGATGCGCAGCTCGCTGGCGGAGTATGTATTTCACATTCTCTACCAGTCCGACGATGTGGAGAAAGCGATTCCCAGCGTGCTGGAGATCGTAGGGCGGCATGTAGGTGTGAGCCGCGTTTATATTTTTGAAGATTCCGAGGACGGAACATACTGCGATAACACCTTTGAATGGTGCAACGACGGCATTGTGCCGCAGATAGACCAGCTTCAGCATATGCTGGAGGGCGAACTGGCGGATTATTATAAGAATTTTAACGAGGACGGTATTTTTTACTGCCGCGACATCCATGCACTGCCCCCGAATCAGGTGCAGGTTCTGGAGGCGCAAGGCATCAAGTCCATGCTGCAGTGTGTGATCCGCGACGACGGCAAGCCCAGGGGCTACATCGGCTTTGATGAATGCCGGGAAAGCCGATTCTGGACGCAGGAGCAGACGGACCTGCTGTGCATTGTAGCGGAAATCGTGAGCGTATACCTGCTGAAGGCGCGGGCACGCACAAGGCTCACCCATGCGCTGCAGGGCGCGCAGGCGATTTTGGACTCGCAGGACGCATGGCTGTATGTCATCCGAAAAGGAACGTATGAGCTGCTTTACGCCAATAAAAAAACAATGCAGGATGTACCCGGCGCAATGCCCGGCGAGCCTTGTTACCGTGTGTTTTACCGGGCGGACAAGCCGTGCGTGCATTGCCCGCTGGTAAAGCTGGCCCCCGAAGGCCCGGACCGCGTCACCGCGAGGCTGTACAGCGAGGTTCTGGACATGGAAGTAACGGCTGTGGGCATGGAAATCCCCTGGGCGGGCGGAGAGGATGCCTATCTGATGGCCTGTGAAAAAGTAAAAACTCAGAAGAAAAAGTGAACTGAAAAACAGAAAAGGCGCCCGGCTGCGGAAAAATAAGCGGCCGGGAATTTTTGCCGGTATTTTTTCACCTGAAAAGTAAAAAAACACTTGCATTTTTTGCTGGGATGGTGTATATTAAATAAGCAGTTTTCGTTCCTCTTTAGCTCAGCCGGTAGAGCATGCGGCTGTTAACCGCAGGGTCGTTGGTTCGAGTCCAACAAGGGGAGCCAAAAGCGCCTAACTGAGAATTCAGTTGGGCGCTTTTTTTTCGAAAAGCGGAGCGAATGTTCATCGGCATTCCAAACGGCAGCCTTTTCTGCGGTATTGGCAGTAAGGCAAAAGGCGAAAGATTTCGCTGACAGAAAAAGCGGGCAAAAAACTGCCAAAAAATACATAGCCGGGAAAAATTGGAAAGAGTATGATCGATACAGAAGAAAAAACAGGAAAGAGGCATTGACATTTCAGCAAAAGCATGTAGAATTTAGATACACAAAAGAATCAGACTGGTCATGGTTGCACGAAAGTGCATGAAAAGGGAATCCGGTGAAAATCCGGGACAGCTCACTCTACTGTAAGGGCTACGAAACGCGGCAAAGTCACTGGGAAACCGGGAAGACACGCGGAATAGGCATGAAGCTCTAAGTCAGGAGACCTGCCATGAACAGAAACAATCTGTCGGTGGGGATAAGATTGGTGTGTTTCGTATTGTCGGATACGATTCATATAAAAGGCGGCCCACATTCGTGGGCCGCCTTTGTTTGTTTGGAAAAACAAACGGAAATATACGAAAAAGGAGGGATGGAATGAAAAGGATCGTAATGCTCAACTGCTTGAGGGCAAACTCCGTCTGCACAGGAGCGGCATGTCTTCAGGCTTTCAACGCCAAAACAAAAACCTTTGCGCGCTATGGGGACGAGCCGCTGGAGCTGGTTGCGTTTTTTCGCTGCAACGGGTGCGATGCACCACAGGACGACGCAGGAATGGAGGAAAAGATCGAGCGGCTTTTACAGCTTCGGCCTGACGCTGCCCATATGGGCGTATGTATCCGGCGCAAAGCAGACGGCACACGCTGTCCCACGATTCAGAAAGTAGCGGACCGGCTTGCTGCAGAGGGTGTCGTTCTGGTGGACGGTACACATTGACAAGCGCGGCGGGGGACTCCACCGTCTGTGCAGAACAGAAGAAAGGAATGAAATAAGCATGAAAAAAATACTGGCAATCGTACTATCCCTGACTTTGGCACTCAGCCTGGCTGCCTGTACGGGGAGCGGGGCGTCCTCGTCTGCCCCGGCTCCCTCCGCAGCGCCGTCGGCCAGTGCCGTCCGGCCTGTAAGCACGGCGTCTGCGAACAGCGAATATTATTATCCCGTGACATTGGAGGTGTACAACAATGCGCGCGAACTTGTGCCGTATACATTTGAGCAATGTCCTGAGCGGACGCTGGTCTATGGAAAAAACAATGTGGAGATCATGCTGGCGCTGGGGCTGGAAGACAAGATTCTGATGACGGCAGACTGCAGCAGCGTTCTGCCGGAGTATGAGGAAGCTTTCGCGGAGCTGGACCGTGTGAAAAACCATCAGGATGTTGGATATTTTGTGAAGGAATACGCCCTCAGCCTGGAGCCGGATATGGTCATCGGATGGTATTCCCTGTTCAACATTGAAGATCGCATGGGTGACGTTGGCTTTTGGCACGAACGCGGCATCGGCACTTATACCAGCATCAACAGCGTGTTGAAGGATGACCAGTCTCTTCAAAATGAATATGCGGATATCCGCAACATTGCAGCGATCTACAACAAGCAGGAAAAGGCAGAGGAGATCATTGCCGAGATAGAGGCGGATGTCGCCAAAGGAAAGCAGGCGGCTGCCGGCAGCGAGCCGCAGAGGATTTTGATCGCGGAAAAGTATGAGGGCGAATATGACATCTACCATGCAAAAAGCTGTGCGGGCGACATTGCCGCGCAGCTGGGGGCAGAGCCCTTGGGCGAAAAAGGCTGGACAGATGAACAGATCGTTGAAGCCAACCCGGAGGCGATCTTCTCCGTGCATGTGAGCTCTGTGACAGACGAGGAGGCCGTGAACCTGTTTCTGGACAATCCCGCACTGGCCAGCGTGGATGCCGTCAAGAACGGGCGTGTATATCCTGTGGAATACGGCCTGGCCTATACGCCCGGTGTCCGCACGGGCCTGACGGTGAAGATGTTCCTGAAAGACCTGTACGGAATCGGGGAATGAAAGCACCAGGCCGAGCTGCGGAAACAGACGCACCCGGTACCAGCGTCCGGGTGCGTCTGCTTTAAGAAAGCCGGGGAGGAATCGAATCACAAAGGAATTGAAGGCATGAAACAGAAAATGAATTTGAAGAGCGGCATGTTCAACGGGCTGCCGGCTTATGCCTGCGCGCTTCTGCTGCTGGCCGCAGGCTTGGTCCTTTCCGTGCTGTACGCGGTCACAGTCGGCTCCGCGGAGCTATCGGTGGGGGAGGTTTACCGGGTGATCCTGTACGAGCTGTTCCGCTGGGGAGACCCGGAGCAGCTCGGCAGCGGAGCGGTACACGATATTGTATGGCTGATCCGCCTGCCGCGCGTTGTATTGGCTGTTTTGGTCGGAATGGGTCTGTCCGTGGTGGGGGCAGTGATGCAGGCCATCGTCAAAAATCCGCTGGCGGATCCGTATGTGCTGGGTATTTCCTCCGGCGCATCGCTGGGCGCTACACTTACGCTCCTGCTGGGCGCAGGACTTTTCGGTGCGGCCGGAGTGGGACTCGGGGCGTTCATCGGTGCGCTGGCGGCCGCATTTTCCGTAATCACCATTGCCGGCATCGGGGGGCGCATCACTTCGGTAAAGCTGATTTTGGCCGGCGTTGCACTGAGCTCGCTCTGCTCTGCTTTTTCGAACCTGATCGTGTACGTCGCGGATGACCCGAGCCGGTTTATGACGGTGCAGTTCTGGCTGATGGGAAGCCTGGCCGGCGCACAGTGGAGCGGTAATTTTCGTATTCTGTGCGTCGTGCTGCCCTGCACGCTTTTCTTTATTTCCCAGGCGCGGATACTGAACCTGATGCTCATGGGGGATGACACGGCGGTCACGCTGGGGACGGACCTGCAGCCGTACCGGCGGGTATATCTGGTCATCGCTTCGCTGATGGTGGGATTTGTCGTGCACGTGTCGGGCGTGATCGGGTTTGTGGGGCTGATCATCCCGCATACGGTCCGCGGGATATTCGGCGTGGACCATAAAAAGCTGCTGCCGCTTTCCGCGCTGACAGGCAGCGTGTTCCTTGTGTGGGCGGATGTGGCGGCGCGCACGATTCTGCCGCGCACGGAGGTTCCCATCGGAATTTTGATCTCTGTTGTGGGCGCACCCTTTTTTATTTTTCTTATGGTTCGGAAAAATTACAGCTTTGGAGGAAGAGCATGAGCTTTATCACGGCCGAAGGCGTTTCATTTTCATGGGGACAGGCAAGAATCCTGCAAGAGGTTTCCCTGTGTGCGGGAAAGGGAAAATTTGTCGGCGTCATCGGCCCCAACGGAAGCGGCAAAAGCACGCTTCTGAAATGCATCTACCGGGTGCTGCACCAGGACGCAGGCTGCATTTTTCTGGATGGAAAGGAAAATACAAAAATGGGCTATAAGGAAACGGCGCGTTTCCTGGGCGTTGTGGCGCAGCACAACATCTATGATTTCGATTTTTCCGTCCGGGATATCGTGTTGATGGGCCGATCCCCGCACAAAAAAACAATGGAGCAGGACAACGCGGAGGACCGCCGCATCGCCCGGGAGGCACTGGCGCGGGTGGGATTGAGCGGCTTCGAGGAGAGGACATTTGCGGAATTGTCCGGCGGCGAGCAGCAGCGGGTGATCCTTGCGCGGGCATTGGCGCAGCAGACCCGGGCGTTGATCCTGGACGAGCCGACCAACCATCTTGACGTCAAATACCAGCTGCAGCTTTTGAATACGGTAAAGTCACTTGACCTGACGGTGGTGGCGGCTTTTCACGATCTCAATCTGGCGGGGCTGTACTGTGATGAGATATACGTTTTGAAGGATGGACGGGTGCGGGCCGCAGGCGCTCCATGGGAGGTGCTTACAGCGCCGCTGATCGAGGAGGTCTACGGCGTACATGCGGATATCCTTCCTGGAAAAGACGGCAACCCCCGTATAATTTATTACGCAGGCTGACAGTGTGCCGCGTCCGGCCGTTGGAGAAACCGGAAAACGGGCTTCCCGTGCTCTGGGCATTTTGCCGCGGCGCGGCAAAAAAAGGCGCGCACCGCAAAGAAAGCAAAAATAAAACGTCAAATATTGAAGCGGATATCAATTTTTGCAGATGGAAAATTTGAGGACGGCGGTGTAAAATACAACAAATGGACGGCCTGGCTGGTGCAAAGCGGCCGCGTTGCTTCAAGATGCAGCGGCGCGGGACGCTCGAAGCGGGCGGACACCGTTGACAGGGGGAGTTGTGTTTGGCGCGTTCTCACGATATGACGAGCGGTTCCATCTGGCGCAGCCTGCTGGGATTCTCCATACCGATCATGATCTCGAATCTGGTGCAGTCTACCTACAACGCGGTGGACATGCTGTTTGTCGGCCGGTTTACCGGCACGGAAAGCCTGGCTGCGGTTTCTGTGTGCGGGCCGATCATGAACGTGATGATCATTACTCTGTCGGGCATGTCGGCGGGGGTGCTGGTGGTCATCAGCGGCCTGCTGGGTGCGGGCGATATAAAGCAGGCGCAGGATGCGGCCCACACCAGCGTGGCGCTGTATGCGTTGATGGCTGCTGTTATGACCGTACTGGGGCTTTTGTTTGTGCCGCAGATATTGCGGCTTGTGCAGACTCCGGCCGCCGCGATGCCGGAGGCAAAGCGGTACCTGTATACGGTGTTTGCGGGAACCGTGTTCACCTTTGGATATAACCTGATCGGCGCGCTGCAGCGCGGGCTGGGCAATGCGGCGGCATCCATGTCTTTCGTGATCATTTCCTCGGCGGCGAATATTGCGCTGGACGCGGTGTTCATTGTATGGCTGGGCATGGGCGCCTTCGGCGCGGCGCTGGGCACCGTGCTTTCTCAGGTGGCGGCATTCGTCATCGGCACCGTACAGTTCGCAAGGGGCGGAGCGGCGCTGCGCCTTTCGGCAAGGGCAGTGCGCTTCCATAAAAAGCATTTGAAAAATATCCTGCTGTTCGGCGTGCCCACGGCGCTCAACGAGGTCATGGTCAACCTGGCCATGCTCACCGTCAGCGGCGTGGCCAACAGCTTCGGGCTGGCCTCCAGCGCCGCCTATGGAGTGGGCTCGCGGATCGACAGCCTTGCCATTTTTACGGACGGAGCCATGAATCAGACTATGTCGGCTTACGCCTCCCAGAACATAGGAGCCGGCCGGCAGAAGCGGGCGCTGGAAGGGTTGTGGAAAGCAATCATCCTTTCGGCAGGAGCCGCTCTGGGGACATCGCTCCTGGTGCTTGGGTTTGCCTCCGAGTTTTCCGCCTGTTTTGATTCCGACCCTGCGGTCATTGAGCAGTCCGCAGCATTTTTGCGCGTTACGGTGTGGTCTTACCCGCTGTTTGCCACGGTCGGCCCGCTCATCGGGTTCATCCGCGGCACGGGAAATGTGGAGGCGAGCCTTTTGGTGGGGGTCGTCGCGCAGTTGTGCTGCCGCGTTCCGGCGTCGTTCCTGTTCTCCCGGTGGATGGGGTTCCCGGGCGTCGGGGTGGCTGTTCTGGTGGGGCCGCTGGTCAGCGTTTCCATTTATCTTTGGTATATCCTCACGCGCCGATGGCACAGAGGGCTGGCGCGTGTTGCAAGGCTGTGAGGCGCGTGGAACGCCGCAGCGGAAAAAATGAAAGCCCGGGCCCAGACAGACCGACGAAAAAGGTAAAGAAGCAAAAGAAGCGTCCGGGGAAAAAGCTGGCGGTGGCAAAGCCATGCATCTTTGCGCAGCAAAGTGCAAGCCACGCGGCGAATGCCGCCAAAAGGGGTGGAGCCCCTTTTTCATTTAAAATAACCCCGCGACGCCCCGCAGGGCTAGTGCCGAGGCGTGTAGAGCGAAGCGACCGCCGAAGGCCGCCGTGCGCGGCGAACGGGGCCGCAGGCCCTGTTCGTAGGTAGCTTGGCGCAAAAGCGCAGCTTTTTCGACAAGCTGAGCCCGGCGCTTTCCCAGAAACGGGAAAGCGCCGGGCTTTTGCCGTTATTTCTGCATGGCGCGGTATTGAGTGGGCGTAACGCCTTCATATTTTTTGAATTTGCGGGAAAAATTCGCCTCGTCGGTGTAGCCAACGCGCTCCACAATGGCCTTAACGGGCAAAGCGGTGGCAGCCAGCAGGCGCTTGCTCTCCTCAAAGCGCTTACGGTCGATGTACTGCATCAGGGAAATACCTGTCTTTTCCTTAAAATAACGGGTGAGATAAGAGGGAGAAAAACGCAGGCTCTCGGCAATGGAGGAAAGCGAAAGCGCGGGCGAGGCATAATTTTCCTCCACATAGTCATAAATCGTGCCCAGCAGGCCGCCGCTCAGCTGCGCCGAGCGCTGCTCGTACAGGGTATCGGCCAGCAGGATACAGAATTTGTACAGGTCCTGCTGGAGCACTTCCGTGCTCTCGTAACAGTTTTCATACAGCAGGTCCAACATGTTTACCAGCATGGTCTGCTTGTTTTCGGCGCATTCCGGAATCAGCTTGTTCAGGCGTGAAAGCATGTCAAAATAGGCGAGTTTGTAGGAGGGAAGGGTGGCGGCCTGGGTAATATCGGCGAAAAAGCGTCCTACTCCGCGGGAGATGTCCGGGTAGCTGCACGCCTTGACTGCTTGAAGAATATCGTCCGCGCCCGTATAAGAGAGACGCGTGCGCTGATTGCGGATGTCGGCCACAAATTCCGGCGTAATGGTGGAATTGGCGTGGAAGAGGCGGTACCGGCAGTTGGCGCCCGCCTCCCGGAAGGCATGGGGCAGATCTCCGGCCGCATAGACCGCGCTGCTGATGCCGCAGGAGAGCGACAGCCCGCAGCTGCGGCACAGCGCTTCGCGGATGGCGTCCAGAATGCAGGCGCAGTCTGCGTCCGGCCCGAAAGCAGCGACCGCCGCGATCCCCTGCCCGTTTTGCAGGTCCACCGCCGCGCCGAAGCCGTCCTGCGCCCCGCACATCGCGGCAAATTCCTGCCGCAAAGCGGATTTGATGCTCCATTGCTGCTTGGGGAGATACGTCTCCACAAAATGAATGGTATCGTCAAAGCGGAACACCAGGACGCGCAGGCCGAAGCGGCTCCAGCGGGAAAGCAGCGTACTGTATTTCTGTACGACGGTTTCGGAAAAGTCCCGCCCGCCAAGCACGCCCAGCAGATACAGCAGGTACTGGGATTCCTCCAGTTGGCTGTGGCTCTCCATAGCGGCTGTCAGAGAAGTCTGCTGCTCCACGAGGTCTTCAAAAATATGAGAGAGCCGGGCGATCTCATCCGGTTCCTCCGCGGGCGTCACGCCGCCCAGCTGGGAGGCGCGCTGTACCAATACGGAAAACGGGCGGGCGGTATTTTGTGCCAGCACATAAGAAAGGCGGAGGCCCGACACCGTGACGAAAGCTGCCAGCAGCACAAGGCTGAGAACAGCTGTGAGCGTAGGCTGATAATATTGCCAGAAATCCAGGGCCTGCACCACCTGGATACCGTAATTCTCCAGCTCGTGGCGAAATACGGCCTTGCCGGAAAGGCTTTCAGGCCCGACTGCGGCAGCACGGGCGGCGGTGATATCGTTGCCGTAAGTGGGGCCAAAGTACAAAAGCAGGTTTTCTTCGCTGTCGAATACATAAATGTCGCTGTTTCCGGCCGCTGTGGCGCGCAGCCCGCGTGTAAAGGAGGTATAGTCCAGCCGCAGCAGCAGTCTGCCGGGAGAGAACACATACGAGGAGGGGATGGGCATCACATACAAAAGGCTTCTGGTATTGCCTGAGAGTTGGGGCACGAAATGGGCATGATCCGCGGCATACACCACTTCCATAAGCTGGTTTTCCGTGAGGCTGCCGCTCAGTTCGTCGCGGCAGTAATCGGCGTAGCTGAACCGCCCGGCGCTGGAATAGATGACGCCGTTGATTTGCGGGTACAGCGAATCTACGTAAACGATGCTGAGGGAGGAGAGAGAGTTGACGGAGGGCGCCAGCATTTCCAGCTCCCAGACGATATTGTGGGGCAGGTCTCTGTTATTATAAAGGTTATAAGCCATGAGCTGGGAATCATTCTGGACGACGATGCCCAACTGTTCGGCACTGGCGATGAAATCCCCGATCTGCTGGCTGGCCTGGCTCAGGGCCATCGTCTGCAGGCTGGCCTGCCGCTGCTGTGTGCGGACAATGGAAAAAACATTGAAAACAGAGAACATCAGAATGATGACCATTACAGCGGTTACATTGAATTTCATCAGCGGACGAAAGAGCCCGGGCAGCTTTTCTTTCATACTCATCACCTCCAATTGTAGAATTTTGCTGTTTTTTCTTCTGTTGTAAAAATATTATAGGAATATTTAACAATAAAAACAAGAATTAAGGGTGTATCTGGGCAAATATTGCGGCGGATGTCAATTTTTGCACATGGCAAAATCGTGTTTTGGGTTGTACTATGAACACAAATCCAAAGGACGGACGGTGAAAAAAATGGTTAAAATGCTGCAGGGCGGCCGGACGGCCGCACCGGCACGGACACGCGCCGAAAAGCGGGCGCGCGGCAGGCAGCGGCGCAGGCGGGTGCTCACAAAGCTCAACCAAAGCAAGAGCCTTTACTTGTTTTTGATCCCTGCGATCGTCTATTTCATTATTTTTTGTTATCTGCCGATGTACGGCGTGCAGATCGCCTTCAAGTACTACTCGCCCCGGCTGGGCATCTGGGGCAGCACGTGGACGGGAATGGAGAACCTGAACCGTTTCTTTGATTCATATTATTTCTGGAGGCTGCTGCGAAATACGGTAGGGTTGAGCCTGTATAACCTTATAGTGGCGTTCCCGTTCCCGATTTTGCTGGCGCTGGTATTCAACGAGGTGAAAAGCCCAAAGCTGAAAAAAGCCGTGCAGACCATTTCTTACGCGCCGCATTTTATTTCTGTGGTGGTCCTTGTAGGCATCCTGAACCTGTTCTTCAACCAGGGCAACGGCCTGATCAACGTGTTCCTCGACAAAATGGGTTTTGAGAAGTTCGGGTTTCTCACAAGCTCGGCGGCGTTCCCGTCCATGTATGTATGGTCGGGCGTGTGGCAGAACGCGGGCTGGAACTCCATCATTTATATTGCGGCGCTGGCCGCCATCGACCCGCAGCTGCATGAGGCGGCACAGATCGACGGCGCGTCCCGCCTCCAGCGTATTCTGCACATCAACCTGCCGGGTATCCTGCCTACGGCCATCATCATGTTCATCCTGGATGTGGGCCAGGTAATGAATATGGGCTTTGAAAAAGTATTCCTGATGCAGAACGCCCAGAATACTGAAACGTCGCAGGTGATATCCACCTTTGTATATGAAGCGGGCCTCATCAACAGCGATTACGGGTTTTCCACGGCCATCGGGCTGTTCAACAACATTATCAACATTGTTTTGCTGCTGACAGTCAATAAGATCGCAAAAAAAATCAGCGATACGAGCCTGTTCTAATGGTGGGAAGAAGGAGGTATGGATTATGTCGGCAGTAAAAAGGCGCAAACAAAAACTGGGCGCAGGAGACAGGGCGTTCAATATTGTGCTTGGGGGCCTCACCGCAGTCAGCGTTGTAGTGATTTTGTATCCTCTGATTTTCGTGCTTGTCGCATCCATCAGCGACCCGATGGAGATATTTCAGGGGAACGTGTGGCTGTGGCCGAAAGGCTTCAACCTGGAAGCATACAAGCAGGTATTCCGCAACGGGGACATTTTTACCGGTTATAAAAACACTCTGATCTATACGGTTGTGGGGACGCTTGTCACCATCATAATCACATTCAGCGCGGCATATCCGCTGTCCCGCAAAAAACTGTACGGACGAAGCAAGCTGATGGGGTTTTTCCTGTTCACAATGTTTTTTTCCGGAGGGATGATACCCACTTACCTGATGGTGAAAAATCTGGGCTTATACAATACCACGTGGGCCGTCATCCTGGTGGGAACGGTGTCGGTGTATAACATTATCGTTGCCCGCACTTTCATGCAGAACACGATACCGGAAGAGCTGTATGAGGCCGCATCCATGGACGGCTGCGGAGACATCCGCGTATTCTTTAAAATGGTGCTTCCGCTTTCGGCGCCCATCCTTGCCGTTCTGGTGCTGTTCTACGGCGTGAACTTCTGGAACAGCTATTTCAACGGCCTGATTTATTTGAGCGAGCGCTCGGCCTATCCGCTGCAGATGTTCCTGCGGGAAATACTGCTGAACAACATGGCGGACAGCATGATCGACACCGCGGGTATGGACATCAGTAAGTTTATGGTGGGAGAGAGCATCAAATACGCGGTGATCATCGTTTCCAGCGTGCCGATGCTGGTTTTGTATCCGTTCCTGCAGAAGTTTTTCGTCAAGGGTGTCATGATCGGCGCGGTAAAAGGGTAGACGGGAGGCCGTAAGGCCTCCGGGATATATAAAAAAGAGAAAGAAGGATGAAAGATGAAAAAGTGGTTGAGCATGTTTTTGGCAACCGTGATGCTGTGCGGCGTGCTGGCGGGCTGCGGCGGCACACAGAGCGGCAGTACGCCTGCGTCCGGCGCGCAGAGCGCGAGCGCGGCGGGGGACTCCAACGTGAACGCCGAGGGCTTCCCCATCGTGAACGAGCCGATCACGCTGCGGGGCATGGTCGCCCTGAACGCGAATGTGAAGGACTGGAACGAGCACCCGGCCCTCAAGCGCATGGAGGAGCTGACAGGCATCCACATCGAATGGGAATGCGTGCCGGACGCGGGCTTCACGGAGAAGCGCAACCTGGCCTTTGCCTCCGATGACCTGCCGGACATTATCCTGCGCGCGAAGATCAGCCCGCAGGAAGAGATGAAATATGCGGCCAACGGACAGCTCGTCGCGCTGGACGAGTATCTGGATTATGCGCCCAACCTTTCGGCGCTGATTGAACAGGACGACGCCATCCGCAAGGGCATTACCATGCCGGACGGCCATATCTATTCCTGCCCGCAGCTCAACAAGACCGAGGGCAACCTGATCCACCACTACTGGATCAACAAAACCTGGCTGGACAACCTGGGCCTGGAAGCGCCTACGACGGTTGACGAGCTGTATGACGTGCTGGTGGCGTTCCGCGACAACGACCCCAACGGCAACGGCCAAAAGGACGAGATCCCCTACTGCGTGGTGGGTAAGGACTATCCCCACCGCATGTTCTACGACCTGCTCGGCTCCTGGGGCTTCGGCATCAACGGCGTTATGGATTCCGATTATGCCTTCAGCTGGCTGGATATCGACGACGCGGGCAACGTGCGCTTCATCGGCCGTGAGGACAAATTCAAAAATATGGTGGAATTTTACAACAAGCTGTGGACGGAGGGGCTGGTAGACAAGGAAAGCTATTCTCAGGACCAGACCCAGGCCGCCGCAAAGGTGAACGCCGGCCAGGTGGGCTTTGTGGCCCGCGCGCAGAACACCCAGTGGATGGGCGCCGCCGCTGAGAACTATGTGCAGTGCCCCGTGCTGGAAGGCCCCTACGGCGACCGCGCGCTCATCAACGTGGAGAGCAACGTGCAGATGACGGGCGTTGCCGTCATCACCACCGCCAACAAATATCCCGAAGCAACCATGCGCTGGCTGGACTATTTTTACAGCGAAGAAGGCACCGTGCTGTGCCGCCTGGGCATCGAGGGCGAGAGCTATGAGGTCGTGGACGGCAAGTACCAGCTGCTGGATAACATCAAGAACAACCCCGACGGGCTGACGCTGGACCAGGCTCTGGGCCAGTGGGCCATCTTCCCGGGCGGCTACCTGCCTCAGTATATCACCAACGAAGTGGACCAGAGCGCGGCCCAGCTGCCCGAAACCAAAGCGGCCAACGATGTGGTACGCGATTATGTGGTGCCCTTTGAGACAGTGCCTCGCGTAAAGTTTACCGAGGAGGAGAGCATCAAGCTGGGCACCTATGCGCAGGATATCGTCAACTACGCCACGGAGAATGTGGTGAAGTTCATCACGGGCGAAAAGAGCCTGAGCGAGTGGGACGCCTACGTGGCGGAACTGAACAATATGCCGGTTGAGGATTACATCAAAATCAACCAGGACGCTTACGACCGCTGGAAGGGTTGAGCGGAAAATGCATTATGCGGCGCCCCGCGCCTGTAAACCAGGCGCGGGGGGACGCCGCTCCAAAGGAGAAGAACAATGAAAAAAATCAGATTTGGCGTGATCGGCTGCGGAAGCATCGCCAACGAATACCATCTGCCCGCGCTGCGGCGCGTGGAGGGCGCGCAGCTCGTGTGGGCCTGCGATCTGATCGAGGAGCGCGCGCAGAAAGCAAAGGACGACTTCGGCTTTGAAAAATATACGCTGGATTATCACGACATCCTGAACGACAGCAGCATCGACGCGGTGTGCATCTTCACAAAGATCGAGATGCACGCGACGCTCTGCATCGAGGCGGCCGCCGCGGGCAAGCATATCTTTTCGCAAAAGCCCTTTGCCTATAACATTGAGGAAGGCCGCAATATCATCCGCGCTGTGGACGAGGCGGGCGTCAAACTCACGCCGTCCTTCATGCACAGCTATATGGACGGCTCCATCGCGGCGCGCAGGATCGTGGAAGAGGGGAAGATCGGCGAGATCCGCCACATCCGCATGCGCAACGCCACCAAAAATCCGTTCGATTCCGCGCCCGGCTACGGCGGCTGTATGATGGACATCGGCTGCCACGGGATGGACCTGATCCACACAGTGGCGGGGTCCTCCATTGAAGATGTGTTCGCGCTGCACCTGTCCCCGCGGGACGAAAAGCGCAGAGAGGAATTCGGCGAGCGTGCCAACCTGAACGGTGTGGAAAATACCGCCATCCTCAACTACAGGCTGGCCAGCGGCGCAACGGTGTTCCACGAGGTTTTCTGGACGCAGGTGGCGCAGACCAACCGCTTTGAAATGGAAATCTACGGTGCGAAGGGTGTTATCTATCTGTACAATCCCCACCGCAGCGATATCGTATATTATGGCTGGAATCTGGACGGCCATCCCCGCAAGGATATCCACTGGCAGGCCGCCCCCGTCGACCCGCAGTTCTTTGGGTACATTCATCACAAGACATTTGTGGACGATCTGCTGAACGGCACGAACAACAGCAAAACAGCGCGCGACGCATTTGTGCCGCTCCAGGTGGTAGAGGCCGCCCGGCGCTCCTTTGAATCGGGCCGCATCGAGCGCGTGCTGGGCATCTGAAGGAGGAATAGAACATGAAAAAACTCGGTTTTATCGTAGAGATGAAGGACTGCAAGGACGCAGCCGACCTGCGCCGCTGGGTGGACCTGGCCCAGCAGCAGGGCATCGACGGCGTGGAACTGCTGTTCAACTCAAAGTGCGGCGTGGACTTCTCGCTGGACAAAATCAAGCCTGCGTTTGAAAATACACCCGTGGAGCCCGCTGCCTGCGGCCTCTGGTGGCTAAACACCATCAGCCCGGACCCGGACGAGCGCGCGGCAGTGCGCAGGACCATGCTGGAATTTCTGGACATGGCGGAGGCCATCGGCTGCAGGATGGCGTTTTTCAACACCGGCGAGTACGACCCGGAGGACCCGGACAAGAATATCGCCGAGTTCAAAAAAGAATATCTTTACTATAAGGACATCGCGGACAAAAAGGGCATCAAGCTGGCCTGCTACCTGGGCCACGGCGGAAACTTCGTCCATTCCCGCGAGATTTTGGACAAGCTGCTGAAGGAAGTGCCTGAGTTCAACATCAAGCTGGACCCGGTGGGTATTATGCGCAACATGAAGGACGACCCCTATGAGATCATGAAGCGTTACGCCAACCGCATCGCGCACTTCCATGCCAAGGACATTTTCCGCTATGGCGACGACGGCTGGGAGATCGAACCCATCGTAGGCATGGGCCAGCTGAAGTGGAACGTGATGCTGGGTATGCTGTGGAATGTGGGCTATGACGGCTATATCATCATCGAGCCCCACGGCGACGTGTGGGCCGAGCCGGAGAACCGCTGGAAGCACATCGTGCTGGCGAAGCGCCATCTGGAACAATACATGATCCGCTGAGAAAGGAGACGCTCATGCTGTTATGGGGAGATTTACATAACCACTGCGGCATCACCTATGGTTTCGGAAGCCTGCAGAATGCGCTGAAGATCGCCCGCAGCCATCTGGATTTCTGCTGCATTACAGGACACGCCATGTGGCCGGACATCTATGCGCGTACGCCGGAGACGGAATTTATCGTGGATTTTCACCGGGAGGGCTTTAAAAAGCTTCTGGAGCACTGGGACGAGATCCGGGCCGAGATGGCGCGGCAGAATGACGGCGAACTGGTGACCTTCCAAAGCTATGAGATGCATTCCTCGCTTTACGGAGACCACCACATCATCTCGCCGGATGACACATTCCCGCTCATTTATCGGGACAGCCCTGCGCGGCTGGTGGCGGATTGCGGCGTGCGCGCCATCGCGGTGCCGCACCACATCGGCTATACGCCGGGATACCGGGGCATCAATTGGGAACTGTACGACCAGAACATCTCGCCCTGCGTGGAGGTATGCTCCAAGCACGGCTGCGCCATGAGCGAAACGGCTCCCTATCCGTATTATCACGACATGGGCCCGCGGGATTCCCGCAACACGGTATACGCCGGATTGCGGCGGGGCAGCCGGTTCTGCTTTTTGGGCTCCACCGACCACCACGCCGGGTTCCCCGGCTCCTACGGCGACGGCCTGACGGCTGTTTTGGCAAAGGAGAAAAGCCGGGAGGCCATTTGGGAGGCGCTGCTTTCGGGCCGTGCCTACGCGGTGACGGGCGACCGGATCGAATGCGATTTTACCGTCAACGGCCAGGGCCTGGGCGAGACGGTGCGCGGCGCAAAGAGAAAGCTGCGCTGCGCCGTAAAGGGCGAATACTGGGCCGACAAGCTGGTGATCTATAAAAACTGCAGACCGCTGGCGGTTTTGTGCGGCGAACAGCTTCGCCCGAAGCCTGCCCGTGCGTACAAGCTGCGGGTGGAGATGGGCTGGGGAAACAGCGAGGAGCTGACGCGCTGGGCCGGGCGCATTACAACCGACGGGCGGCTGGCCGGCGCGAACCTGTACCTGCGGGGCCGCAGCCTGCTTTCGCCCACAAACCACGACGGAAGCCCTGTCGAGGTAAACGAGATCGACAACCGTGTGCTGGAACAGGACACGCAGGCCTTTGCCTGGCAGTGCGAGACCGTGCGCAACAAGAGCACGCTGCACCCCCAGACGGACGCCGTCGTTGCCGAGATAGAGGGCGGGCCGGACACTGTGGTAAACGTGACGGTAAACGGCCGTACGCACACGGCGTCCATCGCGCAGCTTTTGGACGGCGGCGTAACCTGGCACGTGAAGCCCTGGCATTCCGAGGCGGTAAAAATTCATGCCGCCGTGCCGGACAGCGCCTATGAAATGGTGCTGGAGGCAGAGGACGAGGGCAGCGGGGGCATGGACGTGTATCATGCGGAATTTGCCCAGAAGAACGGCCAGTGGGCGTTTGTCTCGCCCATATACGCCGGGCTGTAAAGCAGAGGCCCGGCGCAGACGCAAAACGGAAAAAACCGCCGCTTGGGACGGCGCACGCTGTACCCGGCACGGAAAAAACAAGAAAGAGGGTAAACACAATGTCTATCGCGATTGTAAAAAAGGAAGAAATGGCGCCTCAGTATGACGCAAACGGATTTTCCCGCATGGAAATGCTGCCCGGAACGTTCCCCGGCGCCCACAACTACAAATGCTTTTTGAAGGCCGGGCATGATGTGCAGCCGGAAAAATATGCAGATAAGACCGCAGTGTACTGCTTTACAGCCGGCAAGGGCTATGTCACTACGGATAAGTTCGCCCGCAACATCACCGAACTGGCTTTCTTTGTGCCGGATTTTGACAACGGCGATTTTACCATTCACGCCGTCGAGGATCTGGAGTTCCTGTGCCTGGTGCTGGATATGACAGAGGGAGACCACAAAAATTATGCGGCGTGCCACACAACGCTGCCGATCTTCCGTTCCTTCTCTGAGACGCATGAATATACGCAGGACTGCAAGGGCCCCCACACCCGCAGCTGGCAGGTGCTGTACTCCGGCGAGGTAGGCCGCAATCTGCTGGGCGTGGTGAAAGCCGTGGGAGAAGGCACTGTGGAAAAAGGCCATCCCGCGGTGGACCAGTGGAACTACGGCCTGGACAATGCCGATTTCACGCTGACGGTGGAAAACGAGAGCGTGGCCCATCATGCGGGCGACTGGAGCTTCGTGCCCGCCGGGCTGGACCACTCCCTGACGGCGGAGCCGGGCAAGGAAGTGGCGTACATCTGGTTCGAGCGCTTCGTGAAAGAGCGGGAGGCCTGAATTTCTGCAGCGGCAGAAAAAAACAGAAACGGCGGGATGCGCTCCGGTGCGCCCCGCTCATCCATCAGGCTGTTTCAAGGCAATAGCTTGCCTTGGGGCGGCCTGATGCCAAAAGGGGACGAAGTGATGGAAGTACGGAAACTGAAAACGGTAATCGCAGGCTGCGGAAAGATATTCCCCATGCATGCCGTACCGGTCTCCAGGGACCCGCACGCCGTGTTCACGGCGGTGTGTGATGTGAAGCCCGAGCGTGCCGGGGCTGCGGCGGAGCGCTTCGGCTGCCGGGCGTATACGGATTTTGAAGTGATGCTGGAGCAGGAAAAGCCGGATGTGGTGCATATCTGCACGCCGCACTATCTGCATGCGCCGCTGGCGTGCCTTGCCATGGAGCGCGGCTGCCATGTGCTGACAGAAAAGCCTATGGCCATTGCGCTGGCGGACGCGCGCCGTATGCTGGACACCGCGGCCGCCACAGGCAGAACGCTGGGCGTCATTTTCCAGAACCGCTATAACGCGGGTTCCCAGCTCATCCGCCGTTGTCTGGACAACGGAGATTTGGGCGAGGTGCGCGCGGCGCGCGTGCTGCTGACATGGGACCGCTCACCGGAATATTATTCCCAAAGCGACTGGAAAGGCACTTGGGATAAAGAGGGCGGCGGCGTCATCATCGACCAGGCCATCCATACGCTGGACCTGATGCGCTGGTTCATCGGCCGTCCGGTGACAGGCGTACAGGCCAGCCTGGCCAACCGCACGCACCCGGATATTCCGGTGGAGGACACAGCCGAGGGACGGGTGGAATTTGAAGGCGGTGCGTACGGCGCCTTTTATGTGATGAACCACTACTGCACAGACGAGCCGGTTCGTCTGGAGCTGGCGTGCACCCGGGGCAAAGCCGTTATGGAAGGGCCCAAGGCACGGGTGGAACTGAACAACGGCCTCACCTGCCTTGCGGACAACGACCCGGCACAGATGTTTGAATACGGGGACGTCAAGCAATATTGGGGCACCAGCCATGTCAAGCAGATCGGTAACTTTTATCAGAGCCTGCTGGGGCTTGCGCCCATGTATGTCACCGCGGAAAACGCCTTTTTGACACAGGAAATGATCTGCGCCCTGTATGAGCACGGCCGCAGGCATTTTGTAAGGGAAGTACGATGAAGGTCATCTATTTTGATATCGACACGCTGCGGCCGGACCATTTGTCCTGCTGCGGGTATGGGCGGCCGACGCCGCACATCGACGCGCTGGCGGCGGACGGGGTGCGTTTTTCCCGGGCGTATGCTTCCAACACGCCCTGCATGCCGGCCCGCGCAGCGCTGTTTACCGGCTGCTTCGGCGTGGTCAACGGCGTGGAGACCCACGGTACGGCTGCACTTTCCGTGGCCACGCCGCCGGAAACGGCCCTGCCTCGTGTACTGTCCTGGGAGGGCGTGCACACGGCGGCGGTTTCTTCGTTCGGGCGGCATCCTGCGCCATGGTTTTACAATGGATTTTCCCATGTGATCGACCCCTCCTACCGCTGCCGTGCGGAAAATTTCCAGCGCTTTCCGGGCGCCGCGGTGAATGAGGCGGCAATGGATTTTCTGGACGGCTTTTGTGGGGAAGACCTTTTCCTGCATCTGCATTACTGGGATCCTCACGGGCCGCTGTCCCCGCCGCCGGAATGGATCGACCGCGGCTATGAGCCGGACACCTCCGCCGTAACCGATGAACAGCTCACCCGGCTGGCCGCATCTCCGCTGTACCAGGGCGGCCGGCATACGGGCGTGCGCAGCCGACGGGAGCTGGCGGAGCTGCTTCGCCTGTACGACGCCGAGATCCGCTATACCGACCATCTGGTAGGGCAGATGTGCGCATACCTGAAAAAAAGAGGCTGGTATGACGACTGTGCCGTGATACTGAGTGCGGACCACGGCGAGCAGTATGGAGAGGGGCAGATGATCCTGGAGCACGGCACGGTGCATGACAGCTGTATCCATATCCCGATGCTGCTCAAGCTGCCGGGCGGCGCCCACAGGGGCGAGGTGTGCGCCCATCCTGTGTATGGGCTGGACATCGCGCCTGCCGCGGCGCGCTTTTTCGGCGTGGCCGCACCGGAGATGTGGCACGGTACAGCGCTACAGGACACGCTGGACGGAACAGCGGCGCCCCGGGAATATCTTGTGTGTGAGCACGGGCTGTATACCTGCCAGAGGGCGGTTTTACAGGACGGCTGGAAGATGGTGCATACCTTCAGCCCCGGCCTGTGGGATTTTGCAGAATATGCCCTGTATCATACGGAAGAGGACCCGCGGGAAACGGCGGATGTAAAGGCCCGGTATCCGGAGGTGCTGGCGCGGATGCAGGCGCTGGAGGCGGAATGGCTGGAGCGCACGCTGCACGGCGCGCCGGACCCGCTTGCACGGCTGGGCGCTGAAAATGCACAGCACGGCCTGCGTGTTGCCCGGGAGGTGACCCGGCGCCTGCATGCGGACAAGGAGCAATAACTGGCTGCCAAAGGGACAAAAGGGTGCGGAAAGCTGAACGCTTTCTGTACCCTTTTTCTATTGACAAACCTAAAAAAAAGCAGTAAGATATGGTTCGTCCCCTAACAAACGGGGCATAGCTGGCGCTTAAAATTCAAGAGCCGCGGGCGGCAGCCCGCATGGCCGCGTCGGGCCGCACTGCCTGTCGCAGGGCGGCCGAAGAGACTGCGGCTGATTTTTTTGAGCCGAATTGTTAGCGTCATAACAAATAATACAGAAAGGCTCCTCGGAGCCGGAGAGAAAGGGGTATCTTTTTATGCTGAGTGTTTTGGCCAAAAGCATCCGCGAGTACAAGAAGCCTTCGCTGCTCGCGCCGCTGTTGGTCTCGGGCGAGGTGGTGATGGAGTGCATCATCCCGTTTGTCACGGCGAATCTGGTAAACCAGATCAAAGCCGGGTGCTCCATCGGCGTCATTGTGCAGTACGGCGCGGTGCTGGTGGTGATGGCTGGGCTGTCGCTCACCTTCGGCGCACTGGCGGGCAGCGCCTGCGCCACCGCAAGCTGCGGCTTCGCGCGCAATCTGCGCAAGGACATGTTCTATAAAATACAGGATTATTCTTTCGAGAACATCGACAAGTTTTCGGTGTCCAGCCTTGTGACACGCATGACCACCGATGTGACCAACGTGCAGATGGCATATATGATGATCGTGCGCACGGCCATCCGCTGCCCTCTGATGCTGGTGTTTTCGTTTGCGATGGCGTTTATCATGGGCGGCAAGATGGCGGTGATCTTCCTGCTGGTCATCCCGGTGTTGGGCGTGGGGCTGGCGCTGGTGGTGCGCAGCACGATGCCGCTGTTCAAGCGCGTGTTCAAAAAATACGATGCGTTGAACAGCTCTGTGCAGGAAAACATCAAAGGTATGCGCGTCGTGAAGTCCTATGTGCGCGAGGAATATGAAAAACAGAAATTCGGCGCGGCGGCAGCAGACGTCCAGCGGGACTTCACGAGAGCGGAGCGCATCCTTGCTTTCAACAACCCGCTCATGCAGTTCTGTGTGTATGCGGTGATGGTGTTCGTGCTGTCCTTCGGCTCGTATACGGTCATCACCAGCCGCGGCCTTGCGCTGGATGTGGGCCAGATGTCCTCCATGCTCACGTACAGCTTCCAGATATTGATGAGCCTGATGATGCTCTCCATGGTGTTCGTGATGATCACCATGGCCAGTGAATCGGCTCAGCGCATCGTGGAGGTGCTGTGCGAAGAGAGCGCGCTGCAAAGCCCGGAAAACCCTGTGCGCGAGGTGAAGGACGGCTCCATCGATTTTGATAATGTGAGCTTCAAGTACGCAAAGACGGCGGAGCGCATGGCGCTTTCCGGCATTGACCTGCACATTCGTTCCGGCGAGACCATCGGCATTATCGGCGGCACGGGCTCGTCCAAATCCACGCTGATCCAGCTCATCTCCCGTCTGTATGACGCCACTGAGGGCGCTGTGCGCGTGGGCGGTGTGGATGTGCGCAGCTACGACCTGGAGGCTCTGCGCGACCAGGTAGCCGTGGTGCTGCAGAAAAACGTGCTGTTCAGCGGTTCCATCCGGGAAAATCTGCGTTGGGGAAACAAGGACGCCACCGATGCAGAGATGGAGGAGGCCTGCCGCCTGGCGCAGGCGGATGAGTTTATCCGCCAGTTCCCGGACGGCTACGACACCCATATCGAGCAGGGCGGCGCCAATGTTTCCGGAGGGCAGAAGCAGCGCCTGTGCATTGCCCGCGCGCTGCTGAAAAAGCCCAAGATCCTGGTCCTGGACGATTCAACCAGTGCCGTGGATACGCGCACCGACGCACTGATCCGCCAGGCGCTGCGCCGGTATATACCCGAAACGACAAAGATCATCATTGCCCAGCGCATCGCCTCCGTACAGGACGCGGACCGCATCGTCGTCATGGACGGCGGCGCGGTGAATGCCGTGGGCACCCATGCGGAGCTTATGAAAACAAACAAGATCTACCGCGAGGTGTATACCTCTCAGAACAAGGCAGGTGACGACGATGCCGAATAAAGGAACCGCAAAGCGCCGCGCGCCCAAGGGCGTGCTGGGCCGTCTCATCCGCACGCTGTTCGGTTTTTATCCGGTGCTGCTGCCCGTTACCGTGGCGTGCATCCTGTTCAACGCCGTCGTTAGTTCGGTGCCGTCCATCTTCATGCAGAACGTCATTGCCGCCGTGGAGCAGAGCTGGCAGAGCGGCGATTGGTCCGCCGTATCCGGCCGCATTTTGGGACTGGTGGCGTTGCTGGCGGTGTTTTATGTCCTCAGCCTGGCAGCGGGTGTTGTATATACTCAGCTCATGGCCGTCATCACGCAGGGCTCGCTGGAAAAAATGCGCGAGAAGATGTTCAACGGCATGCAGGACCTTCCCATCCGCTATTTCGATACCCACAATCATGGCGATATCATGAGCTATTATACCAACGATATCGACACGCTGCGCCAGATGATCAGCCAGAGCTTTCCGCAGCTGCTGATCTCCGCCGTAACGGTGATAACGGTGTTCAGCATCATGCTGTATTACAGCATCTGGCTGGCCGCCGTGGTGGTGCTGGGCGTGGTGTGTATGGTGCTTGTGGTGCGCAGGATCGGCGGCGGCTCCGCCAAATATTTTGTACGCCAGCAGCAGGCGTTGGGCCGTACCGAGGGCTACATTGAGGAAATGATGAACGGTCAGAAGGTCGTTAAGGTGTTCTGCCACGAGCAGGAGGCCAAGCGCGCCTTCGACGCCATCAATGATGCCCTTTTTTCCGACGCCGAAAAAGCCAACCGCTACGCCAACATGCTCATGCCCATTCTGAACAACATCGGGAATGTGCTGTATGTGGTGGTGGCGCTGGCCGGCGGAATTCTGCTGCTGAGCGGAGCGCCCAACCTGAGCATTTCAGGCCTGGCGTTCAGCATCAGCATCGTGGTGCCGTTTCTGAACATGACGAAGCAGTTTTCCGGCAATGTCAGCCAGGTGTCCAATCAGATCAATTCCATCGTCATGGGCCTGGCCGGCACGCAGCGCATTTTTGCGCTCATCGACGAGCATCCGGAAGCCGACGAGGGCTATGTGACGCTGGTGAACGCGAAAGAGGGGGCGGACGGCACGCTGGAGGAGTGCGCGGCGCGCACAAATGTATGGGCCTGGAAGCATCCGCACGGCGACGGAACTACCACCTATACCCGCCTGACCGGCGATGTGCGTCTGTTTGACGTAGATTTCGCCTACGAAGAAGGCAAAACGGTGCTGCATGATGTGACGCTGTATGCAAAGCCCGGCCAGAAGGTGGCTTTTGTGGGCTCCACCGGCGCGGGCAAGACGACCATCACCAATCTCATCAACCGTTTTTACGATATCGCGGACGGCAAGATCCGCTATGACGGCATCAATATCAATAAAATAAAAAAGGCAGACCTGCGCCGAAGCCTGGGCGTTGTGCTGCAGGATACCAACCTGTTCACCGGAACGGTGATGGACAACATTCGCTACGGGCGCCTGGACGCCTGTGACGAGGAGTGCATCGCCGCGGCCAAGCTGGCGGGGGCGCACGATTTCATCACGCGCCTGCCGCAGGGCTATGATACGCCGCTGAGCGGCAACGGCGCAAGCCTGTCCCAGGGCCAAAGACAGCTGCTGGCCATTGCCCGTGCGGCGGTGGCGGACCCGCCCGTGATGATCCTGGACGAGGCGACCAGCTCCATCGACACCCGCACCGAGGCCATTGTACAACGGGGCATGGACGCGCTGATGACGGGCCGCACGGTGTTTGTCATCGCACACCGGCTGAGCACTGTGAAAAACGCCGACGCCATCATGGTGCTGGACCACGGACGCATCATTGAGCGCGGTACGCACGACGAGCTGCTGGCCCTGAAGGGGACTTATTACCAGCTTTATACCGGCGCGCTGGAACTGGATTGAAGCGCGCGGAAAACACCGGCAGGCGCGCCCCGCTTCGTGCGGAGCGCGCCTGCTTTTTTTGCAGGGCGGGCGATGCTTGCAAAGCGCGGTGCCCGGCGGCTATAATAAGATGTATTTACCACGGAAAGGGGCGGTTTTATGGAAACTGTCGTGGGCGTTTTCGCTCATGTGGACGCGGGCAAGACGACGCTTTCGGAGCAGCTTTTGTACCGGGGCGGCACGCTGCGGCGCGCCGGGCGCGTGGACAGCGGCGACACCTGTCTGGACCATGACGTCATCGAGCGCAGCCGCGGCATCACGGTATTTGCCGACGAAGCGGCGTTTACGGCCTGCGGGCTTCCGTTCCGCTTGATCGACACCCCGGGCCACGCGGATTTCAGCGGCGAGATGGAGCGCAGCATCTGGGCCGTGGACTGCGCGGTATTGGTGGTAAGCTGTGTGGAGGGCGTACAGGCCCATACGGAGACCGTCTGGCGGCTGCTGCGGCAAAACGACGTGCCCGTGGTGTTTTTTCTGAACAAGGCGGACCTGCCCACCGCTGATGCTGCCGGAACGCTGGCGGCGGTACGCGCACGCCTGGGGGCGGATGTGCTGGCGTGCGGGCCGGATTTCTGCGCGGCGGACATTGGAGAGGCCTTGGCGGAGGAGCTGGCCGCGCGGGACGAAACGCTGATGGAGGATTATCTTGTCCGCGGCTATGACGCGCAGGCCGCCCGGGAGCGCGGCGCCGCACTGGTGCGGGCGGGGCTTGTTTGTCCGGCAGTGGTGGGCGCGGCTCTGAACGGCACAGGCGTTGACACGTTGCTGAACGTATTGGCGGCGTTCTGCGCCGCACCGCAGGAAGAGGCCGGAGACGCGCTTTTCCGCGCCCGTGTGTACAAGGTGCGTCATGAGAAAAACGGCGGCCGCATCGTGTTTTTGAAGGTGTTGGCAGGGCGTCTGCGCCCCAAAGAGAATGTGGCCTGCCCGGAAAAGGGCGGGACTGCGTATTACAAGGTGAACGGGCTGCGGGCATACAGCGGCGGAAAAAGCGCGCCGCTGGCCGAAGCGGGGCCTGGCACGCTGTGCGCCGCCGCCGGTCTGGGCCGGGTGATGCCCGGGGATGTTGTGGGGGCGGATGCCCGGCCGGGTATGCCGCCCGCACTGCGGCCGCTGCTTTCCGCCCAGGTATTGGCAGGGCCGGAGCTTCCGCCCCGCCGCCTGCTGGAGCTGCTGCGTGAGGTGGAGGACGAGGAGCCGCTGCTGGGCGTGGAATTCAGCGAAGAGCTGCAGCGTGTGAACGTTCAGGTGATGGGAGAGGTCCAGCTGGAGGTACTGCAGGCCGTGCTGCGGGAGCGATACGGCGCAGAGGTATCGTTCGGCCCCTGCGGCGTGCTGTACAGGGAAACCATCGCAAACGCCGTAGTGGGCTGCGGCCATTTCGAGCCGCTGCGCCATTATGCCGAGGTACACCTGCGCCTTTCGCCGGGCGCGCCGGGAAGCGGCATAACGTTTGACAGTGAATGCCATACCGATGTGCTGGCACAGAATTGGCAGAATCTCATCCGCACCCACGTTCTGGAAAAGAGCCACCGGGGCGTGCTTACCGGCGCGCCGCTGACGGACGTGCGCGTGACGCTGCTGGCCGGGCGCGCCCATCTGAAGCACACCGAGGGCGGGGATTTCCGCCAGGCCGTATACCGTGCGGTGCGCCAGGGGCTGATGCAGGCGGAAAGCGTGCTGCTGGAGCCATGGTATTCTTTCACGGCAGAGGCGGATGCGGCGCTGGCAGGGCGTATCCTGTCCGACATACCGCGTATGGGCGGCCGGTATGAAGCGCCTGTGACAGGCCGCGACGGCCGGGTGGCTGTGACGGGTACATGCCCTGTGGCACAGATGCAGGCCTATGCCCGGGAGCTGACCGCGCTGGGCAAGGGGCGGGCGCAGCTTTCGTTGGCGTTCGAGGCATATCATCCCTGTACGCCCGCACAGCAGCAGCACCTGGCCGAACAAACCGGCTACGACCCGGAGAGGGATGTGGAAAACACGCCGGATTCCGTATTTTGCAGCCACGGAGCGGGGTATCCCGTCAAATGGAACGAGGCACCGGCCCAAATGCACATCCAGTTAAAATAAAAGCAGCCGGGACCTGAACCGCCGTTCGCCCACGGGAGGCAGGCGGAGGAAAAAGAGATTCACCATTGTCACAGGGAGGGAATTATGACAGATCACAGGGCGTGGGCCAAAATGCTTGCGGAAAAGGCGCTGGCGCGTTTTGGTGCGCGGGTATGGTTTATGGGGCTGCAGGGCAGTGTCCGGCGGGGTGCGGCCACAGAGAGCAGCGACATTGATTTTGTGCTCATTTTGGACAGGCTGGACACGGCCGACCTGTCGGCTTACCGGGAATTGGTGCGCAGCATGCCGGACAGCGAAAAGGCCTGCGGCTTTGTTTCAGGCAGGAAAGAGCTGCTGGCTTGGCCCCGGGCGGATCTGTTCCAGTTTTACCATGACACAGAGGCGCTGTACGGTTCACTTTCGGAGGTGGGCGCGCTGTTGTGCCCGCAGGACGCGCGTGGCGCCCTGCACATGGGCGCGGCGAATGTATATCACGCGGCGTGTCACAGCTTTTTGTTCGAGGATGCCTCCGCCAATCTGCCTGCGCTGTACAAGGCCGCGTTTTTTGTCCTGCAGGCGCAGGCCTTTGCCGCGTCGGGCGTGTACTGTGAGGACGCCGCCGCGCTGGAGCGGCATCTGCCCGACGCGGACAGCCGGGCCGTGCTGGCGGGGCGCGGGCAAAAGGCATTCACGCCGCAGGAGGCGCCGGAGCATTATGCGCTGCTGGTGCGCTGGGCCGGGGCGGTTTTGCGCGGATTCGGAGAGGATTGAATCCCCCGCGGCGTCCCGAAGGCCGACCAGAAAAGCCGTCCGTCGAATTCCCGGCGGGCGGCTTTTTCAGAGCGGATGCGGCGGCGAATGGCTCAATCCATATAATCGCCGCAATCGTGGTGGTTGTATTGCTTTTTGATCTTGATGAGGATGGAATCGTCCGGTTGAACGGTCTCCTCTACGATTTTGTATCTGGTACGGCTGCGCTCCAGCTGCATCTTGTAGTGCTCGTACTCTTCCTTTACCGCACGTGCCGCCGCCGCGTGGCCCAGGTCGTCCTTGAGCTGAAAGTGTACCGTCTGCTCCAGACACGCTGCTTTGATCCGTTTCATTGGGAAACGCCTCCTTTTTTGATGGCTTTATTTTACCACTTCCGCCGCCGGCGCCGCCAACGGAAATTTCGCTCTGTTCAAAAATTCAGCGTTTTGCGCAGACGAAGGCCATCTGTGGCTTGTGCATCCCGCGCATGCCCGGTTTGCCGGCTCAGGAGGTAAGGAACGTCAGCTCTCCCACCGAGAGCGCCGGCTGCAGCGCTTTATTGATGGCCAGCGCCAGCAGCGTCGCGCCCCGGCGGATGATGGCGTCGATGTCCTTGGGCGTCACCACCAGCGGGCGTTTTGCGCCCAGCATCGTGTCGGCCTCCATAACGGTGGGCACGCCTACGGCTACCACGGGCACGCCCAGCGTCTGCTGCGTGAGCGGCGGCGCAGTGTGGGGCGAAAGCCCTGCCGTGGAAAGCTGGACGCTGCATCCCAGCCGGCGCACGTCTGAGGTACACAGGCTGTCCACACACACAACGGCCGCCGGCTCCAGCCTGCGCACCACGCTTTGCAGAAGCTCGGCTGTGGCAAGGCCTGTATTGCCCTCTACCCCCGGTGAAAACGCGGCTACGGGCCGCAGCGCTACATCGTCCCCGGCGTCCGGGTGTTCGCACAGATGGCGTGTGACGAACACGCGGTCCGCGGTTTCGGGGCCAAGGGCATCCGCGGTGACGGCCCGGTTGCCCACTCCGGCTACCAGGACAAGCCCCTCCTTGGGCAGAAGCGCGCGCAGCTGGCTGGCAATGGCCCATACATAAGCCTCGTTGCGGTCGTCGATGGCGGCGAACTGGGGCATATCCAGCGTGATGTACCGTCCTTTGGGGCGGCGCAGGCCGCTGCGCTCAATCTCCACCCGCGTCAGGCCGATGCCCGACGCGGTGGCCGTGAAGGTCTTGACGCCGCGGGGGACGCTCCCGCGGGATTCGGGATACAGTTCGGCGGCGATATCCGTGTATACTGCCATGATATTCCTTCCTTTCGGGAGATAATGCGCCTGTTTGGGCGCTTTTTTCAAAAAAAGGCTTGCCTTGCGGGGCAAAAAGTGGTATTATAAATTGCACTGTTATGGGTATTAAGGAGGTGGTACGATGCCTAATATTAAGTCGCAGAAAGACCGTGTGGTGCAGGCGAAAAAAGAGGCTCTGCACAACAAAGCGATCAAGTCCAACCTGAAAACAGTCGTCAAGAAGGCAGACGCCGCCATTTCCGCCGGCGCCGCCGACAAAGACGCTGCTGTGAAGGCTGCTGTCGTCGCGATCGACAAGGCCGCGGCGAAAGGTGTGCTTCACAAGAATACGGCTTCCCGCAAGGTTTCCCGTCTGGCCAAGGCCGCAGACAAAGCCGGCAAGTAAGCTACGCTTTCAAATAAACCCGCTGTTCGTCTGAACAGCGGGTTTTTTGTCGTGCCTTGGCCGGGTTCTGCGCCCGGCGCAGCGGGGTCAGCTCTGGTCCCGGCTTTTGCCCAGCAGCGCGGCCAGAAAGCCCGCCGTCAACGAGGCTGTCACACCGCCCGCGGCGGCCGTAAAGCCGCCCGTCAGCGCGCCCACAAGGCCGCTCTGCGCCACAGAATCCATTACGCCCTGGGCCAGCAGGTGCCCGAAGCCGATGAGCGGCACCGTGGCGCCCGCGCCTGCAAAATCAACCAGCGGATCGTACCAGCCCAGCGCGCTGAGCACCACGCCCGCCACAACGTACAGCACCAGAATGCGCGCGGGGGTAAGCTTGGTCAGGTCGATGAGGAGCTGGCCTACCACGCAGATCAGCCCTCCCACAAGAAACGCCCATACAAAATTCATCGCACGCCGCCTCCTTTTTCCGTTTCCTCCGGCAATTCGGAAGAAAGCTCGATCAGATGGGCGACGCCCGGGATGCTCTCGCCCTGTAAAAACGTAGTTTGGCTCATCAGCGCGCCGGTGGAGAGGAACAGCACGCGCTTCATGCGGCCCTCGCGCAGCGCGGGCAGCACGTGGCAGCACAGAACCGTGGCGCTGCAGCCCGCGCCGGACCCGCCCGCCTGAACGTTCTGCGCGTCCCGGTCGTATACCAGCAGGCCGCAGTCCTGATGGTTTTCCAGCGGCAGACCTTCCTCCTTGAGCAACTGCAGCAGCAGCGTGCGGCCCACAAAGCCCAGGTCCCCGGTGAAAATGGCGTCAAAGTGCTCCGGTTTTTCGCCCGTATCGGCGAAGTAGCGCAGGATCGTTTCACAGGCGGCCGGGGCCATGGCCGCGCCCATATTGTTGATGTCGGTGACGTTATAATCCCGCACGCGGCCGAATGTGACGGCGCGCACATAGGGCGGGCCGCCGGCCGGAGCCAGGATGGCGGCGCCGGCGCCTGTTACCGTCCACTGGGCCGTGGGCGTGCGTTTGCCGCCATAGTCCAGCGGCGTGCGGAACTGGCGCTCCGCCGCGCAGAAATGGCTGCTGCTCATGGCCGCGGCATACTGCATGTGGCCGCCTGCCACCATGCACGCGGCCAGGCCAAAGCCTTCGGCCATGGTGCTGCACGCGCCGTACAGGCCCAGGTACGGGGTGTCGAACCCGCGCATCGTATAGGCCGACGCGGTGCACTGGCACTGCAGGTCGCCCGCGAACACGGCGTCCAGCGCGTCCGCCTGCAGACGGCCTTTTTTCAGCGCGGCCTCCAGACAGTAGCGGGCAAAATCGCTCTCGGCCTTTTCCCAGGTCTTTTCGCCGCACAGGGTGTCGGCGATGAGCATATCAAAGGCGTCTGCCAGAGGGCCTTCCGCCTCTTTTTTGCCGCCCACGGCCGCATATGCGACGGCGCTGGGCGGAGCTTCAAACAGAATGGTGTCTCCCTTACGCATGCGTTACCCTCCCATCAGCGGGCGGATGAAATGGTAGATCACGCCCCACACAACGCTGGCCAGCATGCCGTAAACGATGACAGGCCCTGCGATGATGAACATTTTTGCACCCACGCCGGAGACAAGCCCCTCGTTGCGGAATTCGATGGCGGGGGCGACGACCGCGTTGGCAAAGCCTGTGATGGGTACCAGTGTACCGGCGCCGGCCTTGGCGGCCAGCTTCTGGTACCAGCCCATTGCTGTGGTAAAGGCCGACAGGCCGATGAGCGTGGCGCTCGTCAGTGTGCCAGCGTCGGTAAGTGTGAAGCCCAGGGCCGCATACAGCGTGCGCAGGCCCTCGCCCAAAAGGCAGATGGCGCCGCCCACGAAAAACGCCCACAGGCAGTCCTTCAAAAGCGGCGAGGGCGGCGACGCGGCCTTGCGCATCTCGTCGTATTTTTTTGCGTCCAGTTTCATTTTTCTGTCGCTCCTTCTGCGAAACATATTTGCGGCGGCCGTTTTCATACTGTCCCCAAAGCCTTGTTGGATGCGTTCCGGCCCGGGAAGGCATAGGATTTTACGGCAGTGGTAAAAGTGTTTGCAGACGCGGGGCGGAATATGTGCGCGCAAACGCGAAAAAACAGGGCGGGACGCGCTTCGGCATATCCCGCCCTGTTTCGCGGAAAAAAGCGGCGCGCCGCTCCCCGAAAAGGGAAGCGGCGCGCCTGTTGGTTTGATTTGAGCAGGTGAGCCTACCAGTTGTTCACTGCGTGTTCGGCAAAAGCCTGCAGATCGTCGATCTGCAGCACGGTGCCGTCGTCCAGCACGGCTCTGCCTGAAAAACCGCCGAACATCTGGTGGCAGCAGTTGTCCACGAACAGCACTTTCATGCGGGTGGTGCGGTCATAGCACGGCGTCAGGATCAGGTCCAGGCGGCCCTCGTCGTCATACAGCCGCCAGGGCTTCATGTATTCGGTGTCCAGGTCAAAATGCACGCGGCCCAGCTTATGGTATTTCCCGTTGTAGAACAGCATGTTTTCGGTGGCCTGGCTGGTGTTGCCGAAGCCGGTTCCCAGGTTGAAACCGAAAATTTTGCCGTCCACTGTGCCGGTGCCGTTGGACCAGTACCATTCATTGTGGAACGGCCACACGCCGCGCCCCCAGTCCAGCAGGCCGAAAGCGCCGTCTCCGAAAATGTATTCCTTTCCTCCGCATACCGCCCGGCCGCGGGCCGTCATGCAGTTGATCTTGTGGTTATAATAGAACGCTGTTTTGTATTCATCAAAGGGGATATGGATGACCAGAGAATAGGGGTTTTTGCGCTCCAGCGTGATGTTCGCTTCAAAATCCGGCGCGGAAAACGAAAGGTAACGCGTGTCGCCCTCCACTTTAAAGCGCAGGTGCACGCCGCCTTTGTCGTAGCATATATCGCTGTCCTGCTCGGCGTTTTCAGGCAGATGCAGGCTGCCGAAGGGCAGGGCGAGCAGCTTGCTGATATTGGCGATGACTTCACCCGTTTTGAAGTTGAACAGCATCACCGCTACCTGGCCCGCATAAGAGGCATGGCCATATGTAAACTGGAGACACTTTTCGCCGTCGGACACCTGATAGAAGTCCCATTCCTTGATGCGGTAGAACGGGGCTTTGATATCTGCGCGGCGGTAAGTACAAATGGACCGTTCCGAATAGCCGGGCGTGATGACGCCGTGTTCGTCCAGCACGGGGCCGGGCGTGGTGATGTGGCGTTCCTGCATGCGTATTCCTCCCCCGGACGGACGCGTTTTGCCGCGCCGCCGCAAAAGCATATTTTTAAAGAGCTTATTTACAAACAGTATAGCACACATCCGCCCATGCGGCGTAACAAATTTGTCGGCGGTTATTTGTGCTGTTTTGCGCGGGTACCATGTGCCGGTACATATACCAAAAAAGGGGCCCGCTTTGCACGGGCCCCATGAAAGGAGGTCGGGCCGGAAAAAGAACGGCCCGGGATTCAGTTTTGGGCGGCGCTTATTCGCCGTAGTAAGCTTCCCTGTACAGCTCCTTGATTTCGGACACCAGGGGATATACCGGGTTTGCGGTGGTGCACTGGTCCTCGAACGCCTTGTAGGAAAGCTCGTCGACCTTGCTCATGAACTCGGCCTCGCTGACGCCGCAGTCCTTGATGCAGAGCGGGCGCTCGGTGAAGGTCATCAGTTCCCGGATGGCCTTCACAAGGCAGTCCACTGCCTCGGAGATGGGCGTGTCCGCGCTGCACAGGCCCACGCGGCGGGCGATCTTCGCATAGCGCTCGTCGGCCACATATTCCTTGTATTTCGGGAATGAGGCGAACTTGGTCGGTTTGGTAGCGTTGTATTTGATGACATACGGCAGCAGGATGGCGTTGGCGCGGCCATGGGGAATGTGGCACTCGGCCCCCAGCTTGTGCGCCATGGAGTGGTTCAGGCCCAGGAACGCGTTGGTGAAGGCCATGCCGGCGATGCAGGACGCGTTGTGCATCTTTTCGCGGGCCAGCGGGTCGCCGTTGTAGGATTTCTCCAGATAAGTGAACACCATTTCGATGGCGTGCAGCGCAAGGCCGTCGGTATAATCGCTGGCCATGACGGATACATACGCCTCAATGGCGTGGGTCAGCACGTCCAGGCCGGTGTCGGCCACGATGCTCTTGGGCATCGAGCGGGTGAACTGCGGGTCGATGATGGCCACGTCCGGCGTCAGGCGGTAGTCGGCCAGGGGATATTTGATGTTGCCGTTTTGCTTATCCGTAATGACGGAGAAGCTGGTGACCTCGGAGCCGGTGCCGGAGGTGGTGGGGATGGCGACCAGTTTGGCCTTCTGTCCCAGCTTCGGGAACTTGAACGCACGCTTGCGAATGTCCAGGAAGCGCTGGCGCAGGCCGTCGAAGCTGGTGTCCGGATGCTCGTAGAACAGCCACATGCCCTTGGCCGCGTCGATGGCCGAGCCGCCGCCGATGGCGATGATGACGTCCGGCTGGAAGGCGTTCATGGCCTTGACGCCGCGCATGATGCACTCAACGGACGGGTCGCTTTCCACGTCGGAGTAGATCTCGCTGTGGCAGTATTCCTCGCGCTTGCGCAGGTAGTACAGGACTTTGTCCACATTGCCCAGCTTCACCATCATCGGGTCGGTGACGATGAAGGCGCGGGAGATGCCCTCCATCTTTTCCAGGTACTGGATGGAATCCTCCTCAAAATAGATGCGGGGCGGCACCTTGAACCACTGCATGTTCACCCTCCTCTTGGCGATGCGCTTTTTGTTGATGAGGTTCACCGTCGTGACGTTCTGGGACACGCTGTTCTTGCCGTAGGAGCCGCAGCCCAGCGTCAGGGAAGGCGTGTTGGTATTATAGATGTCGCCGATGGCGCCCTGGGAGGACGGGCTGTTCACAATGATTCGGCCCACGCGCATGGCCACGCCGTATTCATCGGCGATCTTCATGTCGCCGGTGTGGATGACGGCGGAGTGGCCCAGGCCGCCCAGCTCCAGCATCTTGTTGGCGTAATCAAAGCCCTGCTGCTTGCTGTTTACAACAAAGTAGGCCAGCACCGGGGAAAGCTTTTCCTTCGCCAGCGGATGGTTTTCGTCCGGCGAGGAGATGGGCGCGATGAGGATCTTCGTTTTTTCGGGCACCTTCAGGCCGGCCTGCTCGGCGATCCAGTTTGCAGATTTACCCACCAGCGGGCCGTAAACACCCTTGCTGGGGTCCGGGAACATGAATTTCGTCAGCTTTTCCGTTTCTTCCTTGTTGAGGAAGTAGCAGTTGTTGGCCTTCATATAGTCTTCGAACGCTTTGGCGATTTCTTTGTCCACGATGACGGCCTGCTCGGAAGCGCAGATCATGCCGTTGTCGAAGGTCTTGGACATCATCAGGTCGGTGCAGGCGCGGTGCAGGTCCGCGGATTTTTCAATATAGCACGGCACGTTGCCCGGGCCGACGCCCAGCGCCGGCTTGCCGCAGCTGTAAGCGGCCTTTACCATGCCGGGGCCGCCCGTGGCCAGGATGGTGGCCACGCCGGGGTGGTTCATCAGCGCCCCCGTCGCTTCGATGGACGGCGTGTCGATCCACTGGATGCAGTTCTCCGGTGCGCCGGCCTTCACAGCGGCCTCATATACGATGCGCGCAGCCTCGGCCGAGCACTTCTGCGCGGACGGGTGGAAACCGAAGATGATGGGGTTGCGCGTTTTCACGGCGATCAGGCTTTTGAATAGCGTAGTGGAGGTGGGGTTGGTGGTGGGGGTGACGCCTGCGATAACGCCTACAGGCTCGGCCACTTCCACATAGCCCTCCATCTCGTTCTCGTCCAGCACGCCCACGGTCTTTTCCTTTTTGATGTCGTGCCAGATATACTCGGTGGCAAACATATTCTTGATGACCTTGTCCTCGTACACGCCGCGGCCGGTTTCCTCCACGGCCATGCGGGCCAGCTCCTGGTGCTTGTCAAGGCCGGCCAGCGCCATCTCGTGCACGATGTGGTCGATCTGTTCCTGATCCAGCGTCAGGAATTCCTTCAAAGCTGCCTGGGCTTTTTCCACCAGGCCGTCGATCATTTTGTTCACAGGGTTCTCCACGGTCTCCACAGCGGGGGCCGGAGCGGTTTTGGCGGTCGTCTTTTTCTCTGCCATCAGTTTGTCCTCCCAAAGTTCATTGATATGGTTTGAACGGTTCGTTTTGTGATTTTAGGATGCTTTCTCACTGACACTATCATACCATATCGTTAAAAGTTTATCAATGTACAACACGACGAATGTTATAAGTTTAACAAAGCTCTTTTGTGCATTCTAACAAAAGAAGAGGAAAGAAGATTGTGAAAAATTTCTGCAGAACCGGCACAAAATGCGGGATATACCGCCGGCTTGTTTCGTTTTTGGATGTATTTGTGTATAATGAAAAGAAAACGGCGCCTTACGGCGCAAAAACAAATTGCAGGCGCGCCAAGCGCAGGGAGTAAAAAGCTATGGAATGGACAGACATCAAGACGACGGTGCCGGCGGTTTGGGCCGAAACAGCGGAGGCCATTGCCACGGGCATCTCGGGCGGCGGCATCTACATCGAGGATTACCGGGACCTGGAGGCCCAGGTGGAGGCCATTGCTCACGTTGACCTCATTGAGCAGGAACTGCTGGATAAAAGCCGGGATGAGGTAGCGGTGCACCTGTACATTGCGCCGGACGAGAATTTTGCGGAGATCGGAGAGCTGATGCGGGACCGCCTGGAGCGCGCCGAGGTGCCTTACCGGATGGAATACACGGGTGTGCGCCAGGAGGACTGGGAGACGGGCTGGAAGGCATACTACCACGCTATGGATATCGGCACACGGCTGGCTGTGGTGCCGAGCTGGGAAGCGTACGAAACGGACCGCACGGTCATCACGCTGGACCCGGGAATGGCCTTCGGCACCGGCACGCACGAGACCACGGCCCTGTGCCTGGAAACGCTGGATGGCCTGGTGAAGGGCGGCGAGCGCGTGTTGGACATCGGCACGGGCAGCGGCATTCTTGCCATTGCGGCATTGAAATTGGGCGCGGCCAAAGCGGAAGGCGTGGACATCGACCCGATGTGCGTGCGCACGGCAGGCGAAAACGCGGCCCTCAATGGCGTGCAGAACGACCTTACGGTACTGGTGGGCGACCTTTCCGAAAAGGCCACGGGTGTATACGACGTCATCTGCGCCAACATCGTGGCCAATGCCATCATCCACCTGGTGCCGAACGTACCCGCGTTGCTGGCAAAGCATGGAACCTTTCTGGCCAGCGGCATCATCGACACCCGCAAGGATGAGGTGATCGCCGCGGTACAGGCCGCAGGCCTTGCACTGCGGGAGGTAAAGGAAAAGAACGGTTGGGTGGCGCTGGTGTGCGGCCACACAGGGCGGGAATAACTGCGCGCCAAGCACAAAGGCGGAAATACCGTGCATACGCCGGGTGCTAAATTATCTGCCACCGGGCTGAAATGGATTGCGTATGCCTGTATGCTGCTCGATCATTTTGCATACGCCTTTTTGTATTACCGCTCTCCTGCATGCATTGCGCTGCGCACCGCCGGCAAAATGGCGCTGCCTATTTTCTGCTTTCTTTTGGCGGAGGGCTATTGCCACACCAAAAGCGTGCGCCGCTATTTGATGCGGCTGCTGATGTTTGCACTGATTTCGCAGCCGTTTTACAGCAGCTTTTGCGGCTGAGTGTATACGCGCGAATGGAAATTTACGGTATTTTCGGGCGGAGGCAATGTGTTGTTTACGCTGTTTCTTGCGCTGCTTTCGCTTGTGGCATGGGAGCACATCAAGCCGTTGTTCGCACGGTGCGCCGCTTGCGCCGCCCTTTTCGTCTGCGCCGCTCTTCTTCCTTTGGATTGGGGCTGGTATGCGTTGGCCATTGTTTGGGGCTGCTTTTACATGCGCGGCCGCAGCGGCCGCCCGGCTTTGCTGCTGTGCGGTATCTTTACGGTAATTGTCGCGTCGCTTTGGCTTGGCGCGCTGCCCAATTTGGGCTCGCAGTATCTGCAATTTTTCGGTGTGTTTTTTTCGCTTTTGCCAATGCGGCTGTACGACGGCACGCCCGGCGCCGGTGCGCGCGTGAAGTGGAGGTTTTACCTCATCTATCCGGTGCAGTTTATCTTAATTCCGCTGCTTGGCAGGCGGCTTGCGCCTTAAACAGCGCACCGCAGTGCCACGCCCTTGCGCCATAAATACACAGAAGGAGTTTTATTATGCCCCACCGTTATTTTACAACTGATATCTCCGGAGGCACGGCCGTGCTGTCGGGGGCGGACGCGCATCACCTGGCCCATGTGATGCGTGCCCGGCCCGGCGAGACCGTTACGCTTTGCGACGGCAAGGGCACGGACTATGCCTGCGCGGTGCGCGGCTTTGCCCCCGATACGGTAGAGCTGGAAATCCTTTCCAGCTCTGCCAGCGTATCGGAGCCGGGCGTGCGGGTTACGCTATATGTGGGTTACCCAAAGCAGGATAAGCTGGAGACAATCGTCCAGAAGGCTGTGGAGCTTGGCGCCGTGCGGGTAGTGCCGTTTTTCAGCCGCTACTGTGTGGCTGCGCCAAAAAAGGAAGAGCAGAAAAACCTGCGCTATAACCGCATCGCCTTTGAGGCCGCCAAGCAGAGCGGACGGGGCGTGGTGCCGCAGGTGGAACTTCCGGTAACATACAAACAGATGCTCGCGGACGCAGCGCGCAACGACGCGGCGTTTTTTTGCTACGAGGCGGGCGGGGAGCCATTACTTAGCCGGCTGGGCGGCGCCGAGACCATCGGCCTCATCACCGGCAGCGAAGGCGGCTTTTCCCCCGAGGAAGCGGCCGCGGCCCGCGAAGCGGGATGCGTACAAATCGGCCTGGGGCCGCGCATCCTGCGTTGTGAGACCGCGCCGCTGGCGGCGCTCGCTGCGGTAATGACCCTGACCGGCAATTTACAATGACCTTCCCGCGCGCCGCCCGGCGTCTGCGGGCAGGCGAAAGGGAGTTTGTATTTTGCCTAAGAAAACTTTGGTCCTTACCCTCGCGCTGGTGCTTGTGGCGGCGCTGTTCGCAGGCTGCTGGGGCAGCTCCGGCAGTTCGTCCTCCAAGCCTTCGTCCAGCTCCTCCATGGCGCCCAGCTCCTCGTCTGTGACATCCGGCTCCGGCAGCATGTCCGGTTCCATGTCCGGCTCTATGAGCGGCGTCCCCGGCGACGGCGGCGCTGCCTCCGGCCCTGTTTCCGGCAGTATGTCCGGCAGCGGCGCGGGCGGCGCTTCTTCTTCCGGCTCCATGAGCGGTTCCTCCTCGGCTGCGGCACCCGCCGCAGCCCCGGCGGACGGCGACGGCTGGATGACGCGCCTTGTCAACGCCGGGAACCCTCTGCCCGAGGGTTTTACCGTGGAGACCGTGGACATCAGGGGATACGAAAACCGTCCTTTTGACAAGCGCGCGGCAGCGGACCTGGAGGCCATGCTGGCGGACGCCGAGGCGGCGGGCTGCAAGCTCTACTTAGTGTCGGGCTACCGCAGCGTGGAGCGGCAGACGGCGCTGTTCAAGCGCAAGACAAATTCCTTCATGGCGGAGGGCTTCAGCCGGGAGGAGGCCGAAAAACAGGCTGCCATGTGGGTGGCGCGCCCCGGCACCTCGGAGCATAACACGGGCCTTGCCGCAGATATCGTTTCGGCGGACTGGTATTCGAAGCACAGCGACCTGACGGCGGATTTTGAAGACACGCCGGAATTTGAATGGCTGTACGCCCACTGCGCGGACTACGGCTTCATCCTGCGCTACCCCAGGGGAAAAGAAAATGTCACGGGCGTGACGTATGAACCGTGGCATTATCGTTATGTAGGTAAGGATGCCGCGAAAGCCATCATGCAGGCGGGCGGCACCCTGGAAGAATACACCGGGGCGCATACCGCCTGATGCAGCGACGCGCCCGGGAAAACGGGGCGTGGATACGAGTGGCGTTCATAAAAAAATACGCGGGCACGGTATTGGGCGCGGCGCTTCTGCTGGCGCTGGCCGTGTTCGGCATTACATATCGAAACGAGATCTGGGCCGTGCTGACGCAGCAGGATGCGCGGGATGCGTTTATTGCGTTTGTCCACGACAGCGGTTTTTTGGGCCTTCTGGCATTTTTGGGCCTGCAGGTGCTGCAGGTGGTGGTGGCCGTGCTGCCCGGCGAACCGGTGGAGCTGATGGCGGGGCTTTTGTACGGTACCTGGGGAGGGCTGGCCTTGTGCCTTTTGGGCGTGGGCCTTTCCAGCGCCGCAGTTTATTACTGCGTGCGTGCCGCGGGTGCCAGAGCCATCGACGCTTCCGTTCTGGCAAAATACCATTTTCTGCGGGACGAGGCGCACGTGAAGTTCTTTTTGTTCCTGCTGTTTTTCATCCCGGGCACGCCCAAGGACGTGCTCATCTATCTGGGCCCGTTCCTGCCCGTCAGGCCCCATGCGTTTTTTCTCATCTCCACACTGGCGCGCATCCCGTCGGTGATCACCAGTACCTTTGCGGGCAGCCAGTTCGCCGAGGGAAGCTGGGACGTGAGCCTGGTGGTGTTCCTTGCCACCGGGGCTGTGGCGGGGCTGTGCGTGATTTTTCAGGACCGCATTCTGGCAGGCATTGCCGCGCTGAAGGGGAAATTCAGTCTGGAAAAGCACGGGGATTTGTGATATACTGCCTGTGGATTTCCCGGCAGAGAGCTGGGGACTGATTTTCCAGTAAACATAAAGGAGCGACAACGATGCGTGAATATAAGATCCTGACGGATTCCACCACGGACCTTTCGCCGCAGCTTGTGGCGCAGACGGGCGTTACTGTACTGCCCATGACCTATACCATCGGCGAAAAAAGCTATCGGAACGACCCTGAGGAAACAGACCTTTCTTCCGGGGACTTTTACGATATGCTCCGCGGCGGGGCTATGTCCACCACCAGCCAGATCAATGTGGAGACATTCCGGGAAGTGGCGGGTAAAATGGCGCGGGACGGCTTCGACGTGCTGTATGTGGGTTTTTCGTCCGGGCTGTCCGGCACATTCAACTCCGCGCGCATCGCCTTCGAGGACCTGAGCGCAGAATATCCGGAGCACAAATTCCTCGCGGTGGACAGCTTGTGCGCCTCCATGGGCGAGGGCCTGTTGGTCTACCATGCGGCGCAGCAGCAGAAGGCGGGCCGCAGCATTGAAGAAACGGCCCGGTGGCTGGAGGAAAACAAGCTGCATCTGGCCCACTGGTTCACGGTGGACGACCTGAATCATCTCAAGCGCGGCGGGCGTGTGTCCGGTGCGGCGGCGTTTTTCGGCACGATGCTCAACATCAAGCCGGTGCTGCACGTGGATGACGCGGGTCATCTGATCCCCATGGAAAAGGTGCGCGGCCGCAAGGCCAGCCTGGACGCGCTGGTAGCGCATATGGAAAAGGACGCAGTGGACCCGGCCTCCCAAACGGTGTTCATCAGCCACGGGGACTGCCGTGCGGACGCGGAATATGTAGCGGACCTGGTGCGGGAAAAATTCGGCACGCAGGATATCCGCATCCATTCCATCGGCCCGGTCATCGGCAGCCATTCAGGCCCCGGCACAGTGGCGCTTTTCTATCTTGGCCGCACGCGTGGATAAAATACTTGAAGTATAAACCGGATTTAAAATAACGAAACCAGCCCCCGGCCGCGCAGGATAGACCCGCGGTCGGGGGCTGGTTTGTATTCGCAAAATATGCACGGAAATACCTGAGGCGGCGGGCAGAGTTCCTCATTGCGCGCGTTCCCGTTTTTTGCTATGATGGGAACAGGAATCATCTGCTTGCCGCGGGCGGTTTTTCGCGGCGGAAAAGGGGGAATGCAGCAATGAGCGCACAGGAAAAAACGGCGGGCGGGCTTTCGCGCCGCAACCTCTGGGCGTATCCCGTGGGCACCGTGGGCCGGGATATGGCCGGATGCATGTTTACCAACTATCTGCTCACCTATGTGTTGTTCACCAAAACGCTTACGTCGGTGCAGTTTGCCTGCATCAGCGTCATCATGGTGGCGGCGCGCGTATTCGACGCTTTCAACGACCCGATCATGGGCAACGTGGTGGAGGCCACGCGCACGCGCTGGGGCAAATTCAAGCCATGGATCGCCATTGGCGGCGTGCTGAGCGTCATCGTGTTCATCACCTCGTTTTCCACCACGCTTCAGGGCTGGGCTTATGTGGCGGCCTTCGGCTTGTTGTACTTCGCGTACAGCGTCGTATTTACAATGAACGACATCGCCTACTGGGGCATGGTGCCGGCGCTGGCGCGCCGCGCCGACGACCGCAACCGTCTTACCTCCCGCACGGTGCTGTTTGCGGGCGTGGGGCAGTTTCTGGGCGGCATCGTTGTACCCACGTTTACGGCGGGCAGCCTTGTGATCGGCGGCAACGCCGTCACCGCGTACCGTGCCGTTGTCCTTATTGTATGCGCTGCGTTTACGGCTACACAGCTCATCACGCTGCTTGTGGTGCGCGAGCCGTCTGCGCGGGACGAAGCGCCCGCCGAAAAGGTCGGCATCCGGAAGGCCTTTTCCACCATTGCCCGCAACGATCAGCTTGTCTGGTGCGCCGTTGTTTTTCTGATTTTTTCCGTGGCGCAGACACTGATGGGCGGCGGCCTTTCGGTGACATACCTGTATTTTGAATTCGGCTACAACGGCCTGCTGCTGTCCATCTTCAGCATTCTGGGCAATGTGGCGGGCGCGGTGCTGATGCTCGTGTTCGCGGCTCTGTCCGGCCGTTTCACCCGCGCGCAGCTGATGAAGGCAGGCGCTTTCGGCGCTGCGGCGGGATACCTCTGCATCATGCTCTCCGGCCTGTTCATCCCGGGGGAGATGTGGGCGCTCAAGTTCACGATGCTCACCGTGAGCAACCTGTTTGCATTTCTGGGGCAGACGCTGGTTTACCTTATTATGATCATCTGCATTGCAAATACCGTGGAATACAACGAGTGGAAAACGGGCCGCCGGGAGGAGGGCATCGTCTTTTCCGTGCGGCCCTTCATCACCAAGCTGGGCACTGCGCTGGTGCAGCTTCTGGTGCTTGTCATCTATCTGGCGGTGGGAGTGCGCGCCGTGACGAACCAGATCTCCGATCTGGAGAACGCGGCCTCCCAGGGGCTGATCACCATAGCGGAAAAGACGGAACGAATCGGGGCGGTGCTGGCCTCGGTGCCCAGCGGCAAAAGCGCCGCGCTGCTGGTCTGCATGACGGTCATCCCGGCGGCGCTTCTGTTGGTTGCTTATTTCATCTACCGTGTCAAATATACGATCACGGAAGAATCTTATGAAGCGATGGTGCGGGATATTGAGGCGCGCCGCGCGGCGAAAGGAGAAACAGCGGAATGAAAGGCTGGAAAACGGCACTGGCGCTGGGCGCCGCGGCCGCGGCTGCGGGAGCTGTGGCCGGAGAGTACTTTTACCGCTTTGCGCTTACACAGCAAATCGACAAAACAGCGGCGTTCAACGCGCCGCATAACCGTCCCACCGGCGCGCCCCGGGGCACGCTGGCGGCGGACAGGGAATGGCTGAACGCGCAGCCCCATGAGGATTGGTGGCTGACCTCGGGCGACGGCCTGCAGCTGCACGCTCTGTGTGTGCGCGCGGGCGGGAATGCGCCCTGGGCGGTGCTGTGCCACGGCTATACCGGGCAGGCATCGGGCATGGCGGAATACGCGCGCCGGTTTTATGACGCGGGCTTCAGCCTGCTGCTGCCGGACGCACGCGGCCACGGCCAAAGCGAGGGCAGGTATATCGGGATGGGCTGGCCCGAGCGGCGGGACATTGCCGCATGGGTGCAGCGTGTTACCGCAGAGAACGGCGCGCCGGATATCGTGCTCATGGGCGTGTCCATGGGGGCCGCCACCGTAATGATGACGGCGGGAGAGCCTCTGCCGCCCAACGTGCGGGCTATCGTGGAGGACTGCGGCTATACCACCGCATGGGAGGAGTTCCGTTATCAGCTGAAAAAAACCTATGGCCTGCCGCCGTTTCCCGTGCTGTACACGGCAGACGCGCTGCTGCGCCGCCGGGCGGGCTTTTCTTTGCGGGAGGCCAGCGCTGCGGCACAGGTGGCGCACTCTCGCACGCCGATGCTGTTCATCCACGGCGGGAAGGATGCATTCGTTCCCTTTGCCATGCTGGATGAGGTGTATGCGGCGGCGCGGTGTCCCAAGGAAAAATATGTGGAGCCGGATGCAGGCCATGCGGAGTCCCTGCGCATGGCGCCCGCGCGCTATTGGGCAAAGGTGTTCGGATTCATCGGCCGCTGGATGCCGCTGCCCGGCGCGGAGCGGACAGTGGCTGCGGACCCGGCGGAAAAGCCGGTATAAGGCGTCGCATACATAAAAGAAAAAGCAGCGGAGAACAGGTAGCATCTGCCTGTTCTCCGCTGCTTTTGTTGTGACATACAGCTTGAACACAAAGAAGAAAAGCATATCCCGGTGCTTAAAACAGGGCGGAGACGCCGTCCACGACTCCGGACCGTGTGAAAGGATCCGGCTGAGCGAAAGGATGGCCGTTCCGGTCGGTGAGGGCGGCGCGGGCCGCGTCCTCCATACGCTTGTACCGGATCTCTACGGAGAGAGGGCCGGGCATGCAGTAGGGGACGAGCGTCCCGGCGCCGGGTACGGCGGCCCGCACGGTGCGGTAGATGTCGTCGCACACAGCCTGGGGATGCCGGCTCAAAGCAGACGTCCAGGAGAGCGCCTCCTTCGTCACAACGGCGGCGAGACCGGGAAACAGCGCACGGGCCTCGGCCACACAGGCGTCGTCGCCCGCGCAGAACAGCACCGGAACGCCCAGCTCGCCCGCGTATGCCGCGTCGATGGCAAGCTCGCCCGCTTCTTTTCCGTCCAGCTTATAATATTGGAACGCGGTGGAACAGAAGGTGTGGGCCAACACGGCTCGGGAGGTGTTTTCCCGCGCATGATAGCCGATGAACAGCACGGCGGTATAGCTTTTGTCCATGCCTGCAAAGCGGCCTCTGTGCCCGCTGCCCAGCAGGATGCGGCAGCGTGGGTCCAGCAGGTCGTACTGCAGGTTTACGCCTGTGCCGTGCGCGTCCCAGACGACGACCTCCTGCGCGCCTGCGTCGAACAAAGCACGGGCCGCTGCGTTCGCCTCCCGCGTGGCCTGCAGGCAGGCGAACCGGTAGTTTTCTCCGCTGCCCAGGCCCTTTCCCGGTTCGCCCACCACACAGGCGGGGCCTTCGCAGTCTACCGCGATATAAAATTTCATGGCGGCACTCCTTTTTCCTTTACTTGAAGCGTCAAACGTTCACAGCTTCAGCAGCCCCAGCCCCGAGCCGAGCGGTTTGCCTTGCAGCAAAAGCTCCTTTGCGCCCCGCTGCAGAGACGTGCGCTCAGGCAGCGCGGCGTCCGGGATACCCGGTGCGCCGAACAGCCAGAGACGGCCGGAATTGTCATCGGGATCCCAGTCTGCCAGCGTGTAATCCTCCATAAAATTGCGAATGCCGGAACCGGGCGGGAGCAGCTCCTTCACGCGGGGCGAAAGAAGCCATGTGCGGCAATAGGTCAACGGCAAAGCGCCGTCGCGGGCAAAAAAGTCCGCACGCCGCGCATAGGAGGCATGGAGCGCTTCGGGCGTACACATCGCATCACCGGGAATATGCACCGAGAGCGCGGGCGCGCCCGCCGCCGCGCCCAACGGCCCGGCAAGCTCAGCGGGCAGGGGAAGCGCCTCGAATTCCAGTGTGCCGAGGCGGAGCAGCCGCCCGCAGAGCTGCCGCCAGACCCAGAAGCCGCGGTCGAACTGCCAGCGGCCTGTCCAGCGGTGCGTCTCGTTCAGAAAACGGGAAAAGCAGCCCATCGTGGCAAGGTAGACATCGTCGGGAACGCCCCGCGCCGCATAATGTTTGCGCGCCTCCAATGCGGCGGACAGCAGCACGGCCAGCTCCAGCAGCCCATTGGGACTCAGCGGCGCGCATTTCGCCTGAAGTTCACGCATGGCGGCTTCGGCCCGCGATGCATCCAGCAGGGCGGGGATATGGCGCAGCAAGGGCGCCGCCTGTGCCGAAGCGGCCTGCGCAAGGCAGGCTTCGGCGGCGGGGCCGGGAATCGAAAGCTCGATGCACAGCGCGTGCAGGGCCGGGATGTCAAAGGCTTCCATGGCTGCCTCCTTGTTTGTTGTGCAAAGGCCGGCCCGGCCCCTTCGTTGTAAAGGGCTCTCCGCCGGGCCGGCCTGCGGCACCGGTTCCGGCCGCCCTTGAGCACGGCCGGAAAAGCGCGTTATTTTTCGGTAAACTCGGCCAGCTCCACTGCGGAGCCGCCGTGTGTGCGGGAGTGCTCGGCCGCCAGCGCCATCACGTGGCTTTCCACCGAGGCGTCCACCGAGGTGAGGCCTTCCGCACCGCCTGCGGCGATAAGCTCGCACACATAATCCATCATCAGCGCATCGCCGCCGCCGTGACCGGCAAAGCGGTCGGGGATGGTGCCCAGGTCCAGAACCTGCTCGGGCTGTCCGAATTTGCGCAGGTACAGTACGTTGGCGTCCATATCGCCTTCGATCTCACCCATCGTACCCATCACCTTGATGCTGCGGTAGCATTTTGCCGTGAAGGCGCTCATGGTGAAGGTGGCTGTCGCGCCGCCGGCAAAGCGCATGGAGACGACCTGGTGGTCCACTACGTCGTTGTCACACCGGTATACGCACCGGCCGTAGGGCCCTGTGCGCAGCGCGTCATACAGCTTTTCCTCGGTGGGTTTATTCACCAGCACCGAGCAGGGCCACTCGTCATTGCCCGAACGGATGCCGCTTTTGTCATTGAAAATGTAGATCTTTTCCGCGTCGTAGGGGCATCCTTCCTTACAGGCGCAGCCGGAAAGACAGCGGTCTGCACTGCCATCCGGCGCGTTTTCCGCGCGGAACCAGTCCAGAGAGCCGTAGGAGGAAACGCTTTCGCAGGGAACGCCCATCAGCCAGCGGATGATGTCCATGTCGTGGCAGCTTTTTGCCAAGATCATGGGGCTGGATTCCTCCGCCCGCCGCCAGTTGCCGCGTACATAGCTGTGGGCATAATGCCAGTAAGCCACGTTCTCCACCGCGTCCAGGGATTCGATACGGCCGATGGCGCCTCCGCGCAGCAGCTCGTACAGCGTGCCGTAGAATTTGGTATAGCGCAGCACATGGCACACCACCACCACGCGGTTCGCCTCATGCGCTTTTTTTTGCAGTGCAAGGCATTCGTCCAGCAGCGGAGAAATGGGTTTTTCCAGCACAAGGTGATAGCCCTTGTCCAGCGCGGCCAGCGCCTGCGCCACATGCTGGCGGTCCTGCGTGGCAATGATCATCACATCCGCAAGGCGCGGCTGGGCCAGCAGCTCTTCGCCTGTGGCAAAACAGCTTCCGGCGGGCACGCCGTAATTCGCCTGCAGTGCGGCGCGGCGGTCGGGGTCCGGGTCGGCCCCGGCGGTGATCTTCATTTTTTCAGGGTGCTGCTTCTGGAAGGCGGCATACGCCTCCAGCCCGCGGATGCCCAGGCCGCAGATGGCAAAGGTAACGGGTTTGTCCATGGTAGTTCGTCCTTTCTTTTTTTTGCGGATAACAGCGCGGCCGGATGCGGCGCGCTTAGAACCCGTATTCACAGAACGGAACGCCATCTATCCGGCGGATTTTGCGCCCTGCTGCGTTAAATTTCCTTGAAATAGCGCTGCTATTCCTGCGAAAATTTGCCTTGCATGGCACAAAATCCGCTCGAATATCCGACATTCCTTATCTAAGAATACAGATTCTTAGATATCGAGCTTGCAGGCGGAGACGATCTCCCCCACCGCGTAGCTGCCGAACAGCGTGCCGTCCGGGCGCAGCGTATAAGGCAAGGCGGGAGCGGAAAGCTCGGGGATGTCCGCGCAGACGCCCGCGGCAAACGCGCGCATGCGCGCTGCGGCGGTGGAAAGCCTTGCGGCCACGCCGCCCAGGCGGAGGTCGATGATCTCGAAGCCCTGGGGCCTGTTTGTGGCTTCCCACAGCGCGCGCCATGCGGTGCGAAGCGCCTCCGTCGCCGCAATGGTCCCGGGCAGGGCTTCGGCAAGGCGTGCCGCCAGAGCAAGATCCTTTCGGCGGACGGCCTGCGCGGCCTGCTCGTGCCAGGCGCATTTGCCGGCCAGCACGCGGGCCAAAAGGGAGTAAAAACGGAAAAGCGGTTCAAAGGCCGGGTTTTCATCGGCATACCGGGTATAGCGCGCCTCAAGCTCCGTATAATGCGCGCTCATGGCGAGCCCGGCGGTGTCGGCGGCAAAGAGCTGCACCAGGGGGTCCTGATACAGCAGGAATTTGGCCGCGTTGACAGGCCGCAGCGCGCCCGAGCGCATGCCGGGCACGGCGTTGAACAGCGAAAGGTCCAAAAACGCCTGTGCATCTGCACCGCAGCAGCAGGCAAAGCGGCGGGCGAGAGAGCCGGCATCGTATGTGCCGGTATACATGAATTCGGCGTACAGCTGCATGCCCAGCAGAGCGGACGTGAGATTGGCCTCGGCGCCGTTGTCGCCCCAGGCCGTGGCCAGCACCAGCGGCACACCCGCTTTTTTGCAGGCGGTCAGCGCTGGGACGGCCGCAGCCAGCGTTTTGGCGTAATCCGGCGCAGGCCCGCACCATGTCCAGATCCCGCCCGCGAATACGGTGGGCGCGGGCAGTGCTGCGTGCTTTTGCAGCATATCGGTATACTCCTGCTCGGTCTCGTGGTAATAGTCCCAATACACAAGCGTCACATCCGGCGGCACGGCGGCCACTGCTTCGGCCGAGGGCATACCGCTGTCATAATAGCCGTCGGTGGGGGAATCGGGACGGAAATACATATCGCTCCACATCATGGCCGAAAGGCCGTGGCGGCGTGTGATCTCCAGCACACGGGAAAGATGCCGGCGGATGATGGTGTGGGGGTCCTCGTAGCCGTGGCGGCGCAGGTGCGCGCCCAAACCGATGCCGTGGGCCTCGTCCATGCCGATGTGGATGCGTTTGGAACGGTAGGGCGCGGCGGCAGCCGCGATAAGCTCCTCCAGGAATGCGTAGGTTTGCGCATCGTCGGCCAGCAGAACCTCCTCGTTGTCCTTCAGATGCGCCAGCGCGGGCCAGTGCAGCGCGCGGTTCAAATGGCCCAGCGTCTGGATGCAAGGACAAAGCTCGATGCCCAGCATATCGGCATAATCATCCAGCGCCCGCAGCTCGTCTGCGGAATAACGCCCGCGCTGATAGCCGAAGTAGGGCTGGCCGGGCACCTCATAGGTGTCCTCGGTGTACATCATGCCCAGGTTGAGCCCCATCATGGCCATTTTGCGCAGGAAAAACCGCAGCGTGTCCGGCTGCAGCACCGCGTTGCGGGAAACGTCGAACATCATGCCCGCCGTTTCAAAGCAGGGCGTTTCCTCAATGCAGAAAGCGTCCTCCGCCCAGTGCTGGCGCAGCAGTGAAAGTGCGCGGTATACCTGTACGGGTTCGGCCCAGGTGACCACCACGCCGTCCGCACGCTTTTCCGCGCGCAGGCAGCCGCCCTGATGCAGGGCTACGCTCAGGCCTCCCTGTCCGGCGCGGGCAAAGCCCAGCTCGGGGCCGATCTCCGCAAAAGCAGCGTCAAAATGCTCCGGCAGCTGGCCGGAGAAGGAGAGAATTTCGTTCATGGCCGTCTCCTTTCCCTGCACGCGGCAGGCTTACAGCAGGCTGGCGCTGTCCGCGTCCAGATACAGTGTCGCAGCGGGGTGGCGCCGCAGGATGCTGGCGGGGCAGGCGGTGCGGATGTCGCCCAGCAGCGTGTCGCGCACGGCGCGCGCCTTGGTGGCGGCGGGCACCACACAGAACACCTGGGCAGCGTGCATCAGTGCGGGCACTGTCAGCGTCAGCGCATGGGTGGGCACGTCGTCCAGAGTGGCGAAGCAGCCGTCATGCACCTGCTGGTTGCGGCATATCTCGTCCAGCGCCACGGGCTTTACCAGGGCGGGGTCGTCGAAATCGGCCACGGGGGGGTCGTTGAAGGCGATGTGCCCGTTTTCCCCGATGCCCATGCAGGTGATGTCCACGGGGAAACGGCGCAGCAGCTGGGAATAGCGGGCACACTCGGCTGCCGGATCCCGGGACGCCGCGGTCCCATCCAGGCAGTTAACGGATCGAAAGGGCACCTTGGTGAAGATGGCCGCCCGCAGAAAATTGGCAAAGCCCTGGGGCGCGTCCGGTGCAAGGCCGATGTACTCGTCCATATGAAAGGCGTTCACACGGTTCCATTCAATGCCCGGCTGCGCCGCGAGCGCGGCCAGCATCTCGTTCTGCGAGGGTGCGGCAGCGAAGATCATATTACACTCTTCCTTCTGCGCCAATACGCCGCGGATGGCGGCGGCAGCTTCGTCCGCAGCGCAGAAGCCCATTTCCGCGCGGGTGTCGTAGATCTTTACGCGGAACTGGTTGATGGAAATGGTTTTTGTCATTGGAATGCCTCCTCTCGGTTTTCAAAACACACGGCGCCGTCCTTGAACACCATGGCGATGCGGACGGTATGGTCGAACACGGCAAGGTCTGCCGCGCGGCCCGCCTCCACGCGGCCGTAAAAATCGGAAAGGCCCAGTACACGGGCGGGGGTTTCGGTGATCATACGCACTGCATCGGGCAGGCTGGCGCCGGCCAGCGTCACCATTGTGCGGACCAGCCTGTCGGCTGTGCAGATGCTGCCCGCGAAGGCCGTGCGGTCCGGCATTTTGGCGACGCCGTCCTCCAGGATGACGCGCTGGCCGTTTTCCAGGCTGCCCAGGATGCTCTCGCCCTGTGTCTGTCCGGCGCCGCGCATGGCGTCCGTGACCAGCACCAGCCGCTGCGGGCCGATGTGTCTGTAGGCAAGCTGCAGCAATGGAGCGGGCAGGTGGCAGCCGTCGGCGATGATCTCGCTGGACAGCTCATCGTACAGATACGCACTTTCCACGATGCCTGCGTGGCGGAAGCCGGCCTTGCGCACGATGGTGGACATGGCCGAATACAGGTGCGTCACATGGCGGTAGCCGCAGGGAATGGCGGCACGCACCGCTTCGCTGTCGGCCTCACTGTGGCCGATGCTGGGCAGTACGCCGCGCGCCAGCAGCGCAAGCCCCATCTCCCGTGCGCCGGGCAGCTCGGGCGCGATGGTCCAGCGAAGGATGTGCGGGCAGGCGTCAAGCAGCTCGTTGTATTCGGCGGGGTCCGGCTCGCGGATGAAGCGCGGGTCCTGTGCGCCGCACTGGCTTTTGGCGATGTAAGGCCCCTCAATGTGTAGGCCCAGAAGCTTCGCGCCGTCCGCAAAGCCGTCCCGGCAGCGTTCAAATACAGAAAAGGAGCGCAGCAGCTCTTCCTTTGAGGCGGCCAGCGTAGTGGGCACCATGGCCGTGGTGCCGTGGCGGAGGTGCAGCGCGCTCGCGCCGTGATATGCCTCCGGCGTGCCGTCCATAAAATCGTGTCCGCCGCCTCCGTGGACGTGGATGTCGATAAAGCCCGCGCTGACGTACAGGCCGGCCAGGTCATATACGAAGTCCGCCGCCGCGCCGCTGTCCGGCGGCAGGACGGCATCCACAGCCTTGCCGCGCAGCAGAATATCGCAGCGGGTGATGCAGCCATCCTGCACCAGGCGCCCGCCGCGCAAAAGTGTTGTGCTCACAGCAGCCCCTCCTTTTGCAGAATGTCCTTCAGCGCCGCGACGCTCTCGGCCGTGGCCGCCGCACCGCCCGCTGAAAAGCCCGCGCCGCCGGGCAGGCGCATTTGTTCCTCCGTCAGGTGGGAATCCAGACGGTAATGGGTCTCCATGGACAGCCAGCCCGCATAGCCGTCCGCCGCAAGGCGGCGCAGCAGAGCGGGATAGCCCACCTGCCCCGTGCCCACCTTTACGCAGTAGCTTTCCGGCACAGCGCGCACCGCGTCCTTGATGTGAACATGGGCAAAGAAGGGACGGATGGCCTCGTAGCCGTCCGGATAGGGCGTTTCGCCCAAGGGGTCGTACAGGCAATTGCCCGGGTCGAAGATTGCGCGCACACGGGGCGAGCCGATGGCTTCGACAAGCCGGGCCAGCGCCGCATGGTTTGAGGTGTTGACGCTGGGGTCCGCCTCCAGCAGCAGCGTTTTGCCGCGCTGCTCCAGCAGGCGTACGGGCCGCTCAAAATAAGGCGCCAGCGTTTCGGCGGGCAGGGGCCCTTCCTCCGGTGCGAAGAATGCAAAGCCGCGGATGAACGCGCAGCCCAAAATGTCCGCCGCGGCGCACAGGCGTTCCAGCTTGGCCAGCTCGGCTTCCACAGCGTCCGGTTCCGGCGCGCATTTGTAAAACGAACCGGCCAGGCCGCAAACGGTCAAACCCTCGGCGTCCAGCCTGCGGCGCCATGTGCGCAGCGTTTCAGCCGGAAGCATGTCGATGGCAGTGTCCTCCACGCTGCGCAGCTCCAGCCCTGCCAAGCCGTTCTGCCTTGCGAACCGTACGGCCTCGTCAAAGCTCTGCGTCACCTCGTCGGTGATGAATGAGATTTTCATAAGGACCTCCATGTGCCGCGTCCCATAGCTTGAAAAGGAACGCGGCACGTCGTTTTTACAGGGATGAGGGGAAAACGCGCGGGCTTAGAAAACGATGGGCCTGCCCGTGCGGGTGGATTCGTAAATAGAACAGATGACGCGCACGGCCAGCGCGGCCTCCTGCGGGGGAATGGCAGGAGAACGGCCGTCGCGTACGGCCTGTGCGATATCGCGCAGCAGGCAGATGTGGCCGTAATTGCCGATTTTCGTCGGGTCGCCCGCACCGCCCACGCGTTCGCCCATATCGGGGCGCTGAGGCGCGTCGGCCTCGTCGAGGAACTTCCACTCCAGTATGCCCTCGTCGTTGAATACGACGGTGCCCTTTTCGCCGTGAATATAGAAGGTGGACGAAAAGCCCGGATATGCCGTGGTGCAGCCCTGGATGACGCAGATACCGCCGTGCTTCATATTCAGCACGGCCGCGGCGGTATCCTCCACAGGGATGTCGCGGGCCAGCGTCTCGGCGCGGCCGTACAGCGTGGAGACCTCGTCGCCCAGCATCCACAAAATAAGGTCGATGCCGTGCACGCCCTGGTTCATCAGCGCGCCGCCGCCGTCCTGCTCCCAGGTGCCGCGCCAGCCCGCGCTGTTGTAATAGGCCTGGTCACGATAATATTTCAGGTCCGCTCCGGCCAGGCAGATCCTGCCGAACCTGCCCTCGGCCACGGCCTGCTTCACAGCGATGGCCACAGGCATCATGCGCCGCTGGAAGATGCACTGCATCTTCGCGTGGGTGCGCTCCACCACGCCGATCACATCCGCGATCTTCTCCGGCGTGATCTCCATGGGCTTTTCGCACACAATGGCCTTACCGGCTTCGGCGGCGGCTTTGCACACCTCGCCGTGGGTGCCGCTGGGTACGCAGACGCATACGATGTCCACGGCAGGGTCCGCCAGAACGTCGTGATAATCATAGTAGACGTGGGGCACGCCGTGTTCGGCGGCATAAGCGTCGGCCTTTTCCGGGATGATATCGCACGCGCCGTACAGCACGCAGCCCTCGCCGCGCAGGGCCTCCAGCGCTTTGGCATGGGTGAAGGCGATCACGCCGCAGCCGATGATGGCAAAATTCATACTCTCAAATCTCTCCTTTTCGCCGTGCAGGTCACACGGAGTTCTGATTTGATGGTACTCCCTTTTGCTCAAAAGAGATTTGCATATCATCCCATAAAGTTGGCAAATCGTCAAAACATAGGCGCTGTGTACAAAAAAGCAGCGTCCGTGCCGGGGCAGGGCGCTGCTTTCGGAGAATATCAGTACAGTCTGCCTGCCGCCGCGCCGTAGCTCCTGCAGAAGGCACGGCCGTCGTAAGCGGGCATTGCGTCCGTCAGGGCATCCAGCGCAACGGGCGCGCCTCCCTGCGCGCGGGAGGCCGTGGCCGCCAGCATTACTTTGACGGATTCCAGCAGTGCGTCCGGCCCCGCCAGAAGATTGGGCTTGCCCTCCATATAATTGCAGATCTCGCACATCAGCGCCTCGTACAGGCGGTTGGAGTCCATGCGGAAATGGTGGGTGGTTTTGGTCGTCATAATGGTGAGAACAAAGGGCTGCCAGGTACCTGTGAAGGTGTTGAAAACAGCGCTTTTTCCGTTTTCGTACTGTACGAAATAGCTCTCGGAGTACTTGCCGCCGGCTTCGCCGCGGCCCATGTAGCGCACGCTCTGTGCGCCCTGTCCCAAAATGCCGCCGATGGCCTCGGCAATGTGTACGCCGTAGTTGAATTCGTCCACGCCGGCAGTGCCGAACACGTTCACCACCTCGCCGCGCTCCTCTTCAGGCAGCGCCAGGAACTGCTGCACTTCGTAAGCGTAGCGCGCGCTGGACGCGCCGAGGATCACCGCGCCGTCTTTTACAAGCTGTTCCACGCGGCGGCAGTCGGCCAGATTTCCCACCAGAGGCTTGTCGATGAACACAGGCTTGCCCTGCTCGATGAAAGGCATTGCGCAGCGCAGATGGTCGTCCCAGTCGCAGCCGTGGATGAAGCCGATGTCGCACATCGCGGCAAGCTCCTCCAGCGTATTGCAGCGCTTTTCCAAGCCGAAGCGGCGGATGAAGCCCTCCACCTCGCTGTCCGGACGGAAAGAGTCGTTGTACACGCCCACATAGCGTGCACGGTCGTCCTTTTCCATGACCTCGCCGAATCCCAGAGGGTGGGAGGTGTCGATGTTGACGGCGCCGATGCGTATCATAAATTCAGCACTTCCTTTTACGGGCCGCCGCACAGGCGGCTGTTGTTTTGTTTGCATTATAGGGCTGTTGACAGGCCCGCGTCTTTCCGGGCCGTTTTGTTTGTCAACGGCCTCATTATAAAACGAAACCGCCGGGATTGCTTTGCATATTATCCAGAATTTTTTGCTTTTTTTTCGCCGGCGGCAGCAGCCTTACCACAGGCTGCTGCCGCCCTGCCGCTGAAAGTTGAAATAACGGCTCTGCCCGTTGCGCATGCGGTATTCCATGGGCGTGCAGTTTTCCTTCGCTTTGAAAAAGCGGCTGAAATAGTGGATGCTCTGGAAGCCCACAAGGTCTGCGATCTCGCTGACGCTGGTGTCGGTGTTCACCAGAAGCTCCTTGGCCTTGCGCAGGCGGATACGGTTGATGTAGCGGATGGGCGTGGTGCCGTACACCTCCTTGAAGATGCTGATGAGCGTTGTTTTGTTGACGCCCGCCAGGGTGGAAAGATCCTCCAGGCTGATGATGCGGGAATAGTTGAAATCGATATACTGCATCAGTGCGGCAACGTCCACACCCTTGAACGTGGCGACGCGGGGCGCCTCCTCCTCGGGCGCTGCGGCGGGCTGGCCCAGCCGTTCCCGCACGATACGTACCAGCATCTCCAGCAAATAGCCGCTGATGATGGAGTAATAATAGGGGCGCTGCTGGGCGCTCTCTGCGATGATCTTATCAAAAAAGCGCACGAACCATCCGAAATCCTGCAAATGGAACATATCGCCCACGCGCACCAGATCCTCGAACAGCGCGGGATCCGCCACGGTGAATTTTACATCCAGCATTTTCAGCGGCGCAGCGTTTTTTTCACCGCAGTGGATGGCGTGCAGCTGCTGGGGGCACAGCAGAAACACCTGCTCCTTTTCGATCTCATAAGGCTGGTCGTCCACATACACGGTGCCGCTGCCACTCAGAATGCCTACCATTTGGAAATAGTTGTGGCAGTGCAGCTCGTTTTCCCAGTTTTGGTGGTACTTGCCGCACCAGAGGATGCTGCATTCGTTCATCCGTGTTCCCCTTCCTTTCACTGCTTTTCTACAATATCAGTATACAGCAACGCCATGCGCAAAGGGAACACCTGCGAAAAAATAGTACAATATTCCTAAAAAAAGTGTAAAGACACCGGCGGGAGGCGACGGTATAATGTGGGCAAGAGGGCCGGCCGGACAACGGGCGGCGGAAAAGGAGCTTACCGAACGATGAAAATTGCCGTGCTGATGGACGCGCCGCTGCGCGCGACGCTGCTTTCCGAAAAAACAATGGCCCGCCTGGCCGAATGGGGCGAGGTGGCCGTGAACGAAACGGACAAGTCCGAAAAAGAGACCGTCAAGCAGATCATTGCCGGGGCGGATATCGCCATTACATCCTGGGGCGTGCCGCAGCTGGATAAGGAAATTTTGGACTGCGCACCCAACCTGCGCTTTGTGGCCCACGCCGCAGGCAGCGTGAAGGGTATCGTCAGCGACGAGCTGTATGCCCGCGGCATCCGCGTTGTCAGCAGCGCGCGCATCCTCAGCTACGGTGTGTCGGAAACGGCGCTGGGCCTTACCATCTGCGCCTGCAAAAACGTGTTTGCTTTCAACGAGGAGATCCGCAACGGCGGCTGGGTGGAGGATTACAGCGTCATCACCGAGCTGTTCGACATCACCGTGGGCGTGGTAGGCTGTGGCTTTGCAGGCTCCCACTACATCGAGCTGCTGCAGGCGTTCGGCGTAAATGTGCTGGCCTATGACCCGCTGCTGGACGAAGCCGCCATCGCCGCCATGGGCGCGAAAAAGGCAGATTTGGATACGCTGCTGGCCGAAAGCGATGTGGTTTCGCTGCACGCGCCCGCGCTGGATTCCACCCGCCATATGATCAACGGCCGCGCGCTTTCTTTGATGAAGGACCGAGCCATCCTCATCAACACCGCCCGGGGCGCCCTGGTAGACGAGGAAGCGCTTGCGCAAGCGCTGCGCGGCGGCAAGCTGAAATATGCCTGCCTGGATGTGACGGACCCCGAGCCGCCTGCCGCGGACAGCCCGCTGCGAGGCATCCCCAACTGCATCATGACGCCGCATCTGGCGGGCCTTGCCAACAACGGCAAGCTGAAAATCGGCGCGCACGTGGCCGACGAGATCGGACGGTTCCTTACAGGCGGGACGCTGGTGTCTGAGATCACGCAGGCCATGCTGGCCACCATCGCGTAAGCGCCATGGAACGTATCGTTAACACAGAGCTCGGCGTCATACGGGAACCGCTGCGCGCACCTTTCGGCTTCAAGGGAGGCACGCTGAGCGAGCTGTGGCAGACGGCCGTGCGCCTGACGCTGGACAGCGGAGCGAGCGGCATGGGTGTGGGCGTACAGAGCGTGCTCTGGTCCGACCCCGTCACATTCTGCGCTTGTGACGAAGCGGGCGGCAACGAAAGAATGCTGGCGGTCACGCGCCGCGCGCTGGAGCTTTTGCAGGGACAGGTTTTCACAGACCCGCCCGGTATGACCGCGGGCCTGGTGCCGGAGCTTCTGGCGTTCGCCCGCAGACTTCTGGGACGGGCAGACGTGCCGCAAACCTTTGTACTCAACGCGCTGGTACCCGTGGATTTTGCGCTGTGGCAGCTTTGGAACGCAAAACGGGGGAACGGCACCTTCGACGCGCTGTGCGCGTCCTTCTGCCCGGAGCTGACGAACCGGGAAAAAGAGTTGGGGAGCATCCCGCTCATCACTTACCATACGCCGGAGGACGAGCTGCACGCCCTGCTGGAGGACGGCGCCTTTTTATTAAAGGTAAAGATCGGTTCCGATCCGGAGAAGAACGGAGACCCGGAGGCCATGCTTGCGTGGGACATCGGGCGCCTGCGCACCGTCCACACGGCAGCCGCCGGCTTTACCACGCCGTATACGGAGTGTGGCCGCCCCGTCTATTATCTGGACGCCAACGGCCGTTATCCGGACAGGGAATTTCTGCTGCGCTTTCTGGATGCTGCGGACAAGATGGACGCGCTGGAGCGCATCGTGCTGCTGGAGGAGCCGTTTGCGGGGGACCGGCCGGAACCCGTGCATGGCCTGCCGGTACGCGTAGCGGGCGACGAAAGCGCCCACAGCGCACAGGACGTTGCCCGCCTGACCCGGGAATACGGCTATTCGGCCATCGCCTGCAAACCCATTGCAAAAACGCTGTCCGTCACGCTGGAGATGGTGCGCGCGGCGCAGAAAAGCGGCGCGGCGTGCTTCTGCGCGGACCTGACGGTGCCGCCTGCGCTTTTGGACTGGAATATGTCTCTGGCGGCGCGGCTGCCGCGTGTACCGGGCCTGCGCGTGGGTGTTGTGGAGAGCAACGGCCCGCAGAATTATACCGATTGGCGCCGTCTGGACGCTATGTGCGCCGCGCCCGGAGCCGCCTGGCGCACACCGCAGAACGGCGTGTACCGGCTTGACGGAGGTTTTTATGGGGAAAGCGGCATTTTTGCGCCGCTGCCCGCTTATGCGGACACGCTGCGCCCGGTTTGAACAGGAGGGCCGCGCCCGGAAAGGAATGTTGAACCTTTGGATTTGAAAGTGCATTTTGCCGTGGCGGGCTGCGGCGTGATCTCCCGGTTCCATCTGGACGCGATCCGCTCCATCGAGGACGCGGCGCTGTGCGGCGTGTATGATCCTGTGGAAGCAAGCGCCCGTGCCGCGGCACAGGCTTACGGCACCCGGGCGTATCCGGATTACGACGCGCTTCTGGCAGACCCGCAGGTGGACGCGGTGTGTATCTGCACGCCCAGCCACCTGCATGCGCCGCTGGCACTGCAGGCTGTGGCCGCGGGCAAGCATGTGCTCATTGAAAAGCCCGTGGCGCTGACGTTGGAGGACTGCGACGCCGTGGCCGCCGCAGCACGCGCCGCCGGTGTTCAGGTGGGGGTAGTCTCCCAGCTGCGTTACGGCCCGGCCGTGGCGCGCGTAAAGCGCGCCTTGGAGAGCGGGGCGCTGGGGCGCATCACGCGCTGCGATTTGTATATGAAATATTTCCGCCCCCAGAGCTATTATGATTCGGGTACCTGGCGGGGCACACAGGCGATGGACGGCGGCGGGGCGCTGATGAACCAGGGGATCCACGGTGTGGACCTTGTGCGGTATCTGATGGGGCCGGCAGACAGCATCTATGCGCTGAGCGGCACGCTGGTGCGGGATATTGAGGTGGAGGATACACTCACAGCTGTAGTGGCCTGGCACTGCGGCGCGCAGGGCGTCATTCAGGCGTCGGTGGGGGATTACCCCGGCTTTCCGCGCCGCATCGAGCTGAACGGCGAGTCAGGAACGATCATTTTGGAAGAAGACCGCATCGTTAAATGGGAGGTGGCGGGAGACTCCGCTTACCATATTTATGAGCAGGAACCCGCGCCGGAGGTGCGCTCCCACAGTGAGGCGGGCGCGATTGACCCTTCGGGGCATGTGGCACAGCTGCGCAACTTTATCGACGCGGTGCGCGGCGAGGGGACGCTGCTGGTGGACGAGGCCGAAGGCCGCAAGGCACTGGCGCTGGTGCTGGCCGCTTACCGCTCCGCGGCCGAGGGGAAGCCCGTAGTTCTGTGACGCTTTTACCAGTAAAACTGCTCGGCGACGGTTCTGTTTTGGATGTTTTTTCAAATTCGGTGGGTCAGGATTGAACGATTTATCAAGTTTGCCTGCCAAATGCGGCGTTTTGAAATTTAATTTTGTGTAAATTGTTTTTACGAGGCGAAGGACGCAGCAAAGCCGTTTTTAGGCGGAACTGCCCGCGGCGCCTCAAAAAAAGTGCAAAAAAGGCCGCCCGGAAGGCGGCGGCCGAAAATGGAAGATTTGCCAAGAAGAATTTTTGCAGATTTGGTATAGTATAGGAGGGCAAAAAAGCACCCGGGGCACATCGACGCGCGCTTTTGCGCAAAAGCGCCGGTGCCTGGAGCCAACGGCTCCAGGATATTCTTTTAAAAGAGACCCGTGTGCACGCCCGGAATTGATGCCATGTACGGGCCGGGCTGACCGGTCGTCCGGCCCGTTCGGAAATAATGTTTCATCAGGAGGTCACTTATGAAAAAGGCACTCGCTTTGATCCTTTCTCTTGCGCTGGCTGTTTCGGCGCTCACCGCCTGCGGCGGCGGAGCATCTTCTTCCGCAGCCGGCAGCACATCTGGTTCCGCCCCGGCATCCGCCGCGCCCTCCGGCGAAAAGACGGTGGTCACCGTCTGGCACATGTATGCCGAGGATGAGGAAGTAACCAAGCCCCATCAGCGTCTGCTGCAGTGGGCCGAGAATTACAACGCCACCAACACCGATAACATCGAAGTCGTTGTGTCCGGCGCCAAAACGGCGGACGTCATCATGACGACGATCGCTTCCGGCTCTACGCCGGACATCTTCCAGAACTACTGGAACAACGCGCCCACCTGGGCGAACAACGGCGCTTTGTACGACCTTACCGAGTTTGTCAACGGCGGCGACGCCGAGTGGAACAAGGACGATTTCATCGACGCCGCATGGGATGTGTGCACCTACGAGGATAAGGTATATTCCATCCCCTTCACGTACAGCTCTACGTTCCTGTTCTACAACAAGGACATGCTGGCCGAGGCCGGCTGGGAAGAATTCCCCAAAACGATGGACGAGCTGATCCAGTGCATTGACGACTGCACGAAGGTTGGCGCTGACGGTTCCATTGAGCAGATGGGCCTGATCCCCGATTATCCCTGGCTGGACAACGTTCTGTGGCCTGTGGCGTTCGGTGCGCAGTTCATCGACGAAGAGACCAACACCATCACCTTCGATTCTCCCGAGATGCTCAAGGCTTATCAGTTCCAGGCCGACATTTACAGCAAGTACGGCTATGACAACGTGAAGCGCTTCATCGATTCTCTGGGCGCCCGCGCCACAACCGAGGACCCGCTGTTCACTGGAAAGCTGGCCATCCGCTGGCAGGCGGACTCCGCGCTGGCTTCCATGGTGGATGCTGCGAAGGAGACCGGCACCAACATGGGCATCGCCCCGATGCCGGCTCCCGCCGAGGGCGGCGAAGGCCAGGGCATGCTGAGCTGCGGCGTGTGGGAAGTGAACGCCAAAACGGCGAACGCCGAAGCCACGCTGAAGGTGCTCAAGAGCCTGACCAGCGCCGAGAACATGGCCTTCATGGCTGAGGGCGACTATGGCAATGGCGCGTTCATGCCGCGCAAGAGCGCTTTGGACGCGGTCATCGCGATGGACGGCGTTTCCGAAGAGGCCAAACAGGTGGCGGAGATGCTGCGCGACGGCGAGTTCCGTGCGTTCCCCATGAGCTCCTATGTCAACGAGTATCTGACTGAGATCAGCACTTACATGACCGAGGCGCTCGCCGGCAATATGACCGTAGAAGACGCGGCCAAGGCCGTTGTGGAAGCGGTGCAGCCCCTGGCGGACGAGGCCGCCGGCTGAACAGACAAAAGAAACAGTAAAGAATAGAGGAAAGCGCCGGCTGTGCGGTTACCCGGCCCGGTCGGCGCTTTCCTTTTTTGTATCGCGCCTGTATTCCCAAAGCCCGTGCCGCGGGCCATCTCTACGAAAGCGAGGTTTTGGCATGAGAAATGCATCGGCCGCCAAAAAGGAAGGAAACGGGATCAAAAAACGAAAATCGAAACAAGAGCGGAGGTTCTTCCTCCTTGGCCTGCTGTTTGTCTCGCCGTGGCTCATCGGGTTTTTGTGCTTCCAGCTTTATCCGATCCTCTCCGCGCTGTATTATAGTTTTACGGATTTTAACATCTTCCAGCCGGCAGAGTTCACAGGGCTGGACAACTATGTCACGCTGTTCAACGACAAATATTTTCCGGTGTCGATCAAGAACACCGCCGTCATGTCCTTCATCGGCATGCCCATCGGCCTTGTGGTCGCTCTGGCGCTGGCCGTGCTGCTGTCGAAGGAGGTCAAGGGCATGCCCGCGTTCCGCACCATCTATTATCTGCCCACAGTGGTGCCCATTGTGGCCAGCGCCATGCTGTTTTTGTGGGTGCTCAACCCGGAATACGGCCTGCTGAACAACTTTTTGTCCTGGTTCGGCATCCGAGGCCCAAGCTGGCTGAGCGACCCGAAGTTCACCAAGATCTCGCTGATGATTATGGACGTGTGGCGTTGCGGGCAGAACACCGTCATTTTCCTTTCGGCGCTGAAGGCGGTGCCAAAGTCCTTCTACGAGGCGGCAGAGCTGGACGGCGCGGGTCCTGTCAAGCGTTTCTTTAAGATCACTCTGCCGTACATTTCGCCCACCATTCAGTTCCTGGTGGTGATGGGGCTTATTTCGTCCTTTCAGTATTTCACGCAGGCGTATGTGTTTGCCAGTGTTTCCCAGGTGGGGCAGAGCATCACCGGCGGGCCGCAGAACTCGCTTTTGTTCTATTCGATGTATCTGTATATGAACGGCTTCAGCTACATGAAGATGGGCTACGCCTCGGCTATGGCCATCGTGCTGTTCCTGATTGTGCTGGTGGTTTCGTTCGTGGCCATGTACCTGATGGAAAAACGCGTTACCTACGACGTAGAGTAAGGGGGGAACAGCTGTGAAAAAATGGATCATCTCTGCAAAAACCTCGCGCACCGTGGGCAAGGTCTGCTCTTATATTCTGCTGATCTTTTTTGCCTGCATCTTTTTCATGCCGTTCCTGTGGATGCTTTCCACCGCGGTAAAGCCTACGAACCAGATATTTCTGAATCCGCCCAAGTGGATTCCGGACCCCATTAAGTGGGAAAATTTTGCGACGATCTTTAAGCGTATGCCGCTGTTCGCGTATACGAAGAACACGCTGGTGGTCGCGATTCTGCCGGTTCTCGGCCAAATCTTCGCCGCGCCGATGATCGCCTATTCCCTGACGAAGATCCCCTGGAAGGGTGCGAAATATATTTTCCCGCTCATTCTCGCCACAATGATGATTCCCTGGCAGGTCACGCAGATCCCGCTGTTCATCACATGGTCGAAGCTGGGGCTGGTGAATACCTTCGTACCCCTGGTGCTGCCCGCGTTTTTCGGTACGCCGTATTACATCTATCTTATGCGGCAGTTCGTAAAGGGCCTGCCCGACAGCGTCATTGAGGCCGCGCGCATCGACGGTGCGAACGAGTTCGTCATTCTGTACCGCATCGTCTACCCGATGTGCAAGCCCGTGCTGACGACGATCATGGTACTTGTATTCATCGGCGGCTGGAACGATTTGAACGGCCCGCTGCTTTATTTGCAGGACAGCGCAAAGTATACGCTGTCCATCGGCCTGCAGATGTTCCTGACCACTGCGCGTCAGGAATGGGACCTGCTGATGGCCGCAGGCGTGATGTTCACCCTGCCGCTCATCATCATCTTCTTCCTTGCACAAAAACAGTTTATAAGCGGCATTTCCACGACTTCCGGCTTAAAATAAAAGCCGGGGAGCTGAAATCCTGCGCCCGTGCGTTTCGGCGCATGGGCGTTTTTTGTGAAACAGAACAGACAGAGCACAGAGTACCCATTTTGCGGCACCCTTGTTTTGGTGCGCTCAAAAACAAACAGAAAACAAGAAAGAAGACTCAGAACAAGCCCATTGGTATCATTGAGAAGGAGTTATTCGAATGCGTAAAGAAAAAATCATGCGTTTTTTCCTGGCGGCGGTCCTTGCAATATCCATGCTGGCGATGCCGCTCACAACCGCCTATGCGGAAAGCGTGTCGTCTTCCTCTGACGCGGCGCCGTCTTCCGCTGTTTCATCCTCCACCGGGACAGAGTCCTCCCCGGATGCTTCGTCCTCCTCCGGGGCGGCGTCCTCTCCGGACGTTTCGTCCTCCTCCGAGGCGGCGTCCTCTCCGGACGTTTCGTCCTCCTCCGAGGCGGCGTCCTCCCCAGACGTTTCGTTCTCCTCCGGGGCGGCGTCCTCTCCGGACGTTTCGTCTTCCTCCGGGGCGGCGTCCTCTCCGGACGTTTCGTCCTCTTCCGGGGCGGCGTCCTCTTCAGGCGCTTCGTCTTCCTCCGAGACGGTGTCTTCGGCTGTCTCATCTTCTTCCGGTTCTGCGGATACAGCCAGCGCCGCAACGGCGGCAGATACTGTAAACCTGGCGCAGGGAAAGGGCAATGATGCCTTCACACTGGAAATGGAAGGCGCCGGTACGGACCTTGACCCTGCCACCAAGGATACAACGATCCGCGAAAAAGAGGAGAGCATCCTCAACCGCCTGACAGACGGCTATTACGGCAGCGGCGAGATATTGGACGGCAATTGGAATGGCAGCGGCATGCGCTCCCATTACTATGAGGCATACCGGCAGATCGACCGCGCCATCACGCTGGATCTGGGGCAGCTGAGCCATATTGAATCGCTTTCCTTCCACATGCAGGAGGGCCTGGGATGGGGGATTTCTGCGCCGTCGATGGTCACCTACTTCCTGTCGGAGGACGGCGTAACGTTCCACCGCGTGGGCCGTGTTTCCCGCTTCGACGCCGTGAAGGACGAGGACCCGGACCATTATTATTCCGTGGTGGAAAACGGCAAAGAGGTGAATTGCCAGAGCTACTATTTTACGCTGGACGGCCTGAACTACAATGCGCGTTATGTAAAGGTCGCGTTTGAGCTGACAGGCACCTGGGCCTTTGCCGACGAGCTGGAGGTACGGGGCACAGCGGCGCCTTCGGACACCGCCGAAACGCTGCCGGATACTCCGGGCACGGATTATGAAGTTGTGAACAAATATGCCTGGACAGACCAGGCACGCGGCATCCAGCACGAGGCGCTGGCCTATGCCGGACACTGGTTCTCTTCCGCGGGCGGCGCGCTGCAGACCAGCCAGAAAACCGTGGAGGAGCTTCTTCCCATGGTGGGCTATGTGGACGAGGAGGGCAATATTACGGATAAGTTTTTTGAATCCGTTACCTTCCTGTCCCACGGCTATACACCAAATCTGGATACGCCGGATGACGATACGGATTACCATAACCTCATCTATGTGAGCAGTACGATGACCTCCAACCCCAATGCGGCACAGATGTGTGCCACCGCGGAGGACTGGCAGACCTATCTTGATTTTCTGTTCCACTACGGCGAGGGTACAGGCACGGCTTATAACCTGGACGCGCTGAACGAGGCTGTGGCCCTGGTGAAAGAGGCCACAGGCGACGCGGATTACAAAGTGGGCGTGAAGATTGCGTTTTATCCGCCCATTCTGTGCCAGGATGCCTTCGGCACGCTGCCCGGCGGCACCCATTCGCTGAATTTCGCGGTCTCGGATACCAATCCGGCGCAGCAGGCTCTGGCGGACCGCATGGAGGCCTCCAGGTGGTATCTGGACACCGTGATTCGGGAATTCAAGGCCAAGGGTTACGAGAACCTGCGTCTGGACGGCTTCTATTGGTACGATGAAGTGATGCACTACGACGTGGACCCGTTGGTTCTGGAAACGGTGCAGGGTGTAACGGATTACGTCCACAGCCTGGAGAACGGCGCGTATCAAATTTACTGGATCCCCTTCTACCAGTCCTCCGGGTTCCGCGCCTGGAAGACCTTCGGCTTTGACTACGCCATCATGCAGCCCAACTATGCGTTCGACGCCAATGCCTCCGAACAGCGCATTGCGGATACCGCTGCGCTGTGCAAAAAGTACGGCCTGGGCATCGAGATGGAATTCGGCGGCATCAACGACAAATACATCAGCCAGTTCCGCTCTTACCTCACGCAAGGGGCGGACGACAAGCTTGCCTATCAGAACAACAGCCTGATTGCCTGGTACACGGGCACATGGGGCATTGCAGAGACGAGCCAGAACGTCTCGGGCACGCGGTATATCTACGACGCGATGCATGATTTCTTCAGCGGCATCCCCACGGAGATGGAGAAGCCTGTCAAGAATCTTGCGGCGGCGGGCACGCTTACACTGGAAGCGGAAAATGTAAAAAATACCGAAGAATTCAACAAGCTGCTGCAGGCGCTTCCGAAACTGGTGGACGGCAATGAAAAGGCCGGCGCCTGGAACGACAGCTATGTGAAGATCAATGCCAATCACGCGCAGGGGCCGTTTACGCTGACAGCGGATCTGGGCGGTATCGGGCAGGTGGAGCGTGTGGCGCTGGGCTCCGTTTCCAATCCGGGATGGGGCATCGGCGCGCCGGACAGTGTTTCATACAGTGTTTCACAGGACGGCCAGACATGGAAAGAGCTGGGTACTGTAACCTATGCGCAGGCGGAGATAAGCCCGGGATCGGCCAACGGCTTCGAGACGGTCGAGTATGTGCTCAAGCTGGATGCCGCCGAAAAGGCCCGTTATATCCGCGCGGAGTTCGGCCACGGCCTGGACGCCTCCAAAGACCCGGCTGCGCCCTATACATGGCTGGGCGTGGACGAATTCACGGTAAACGGCACGGCGCCGCTGGCTTCGGGCGAGGGCATCGCATCTATGGGTACCATAACGTTGGAAAGCGGAAATGTCCTGAACAGTGAAAGCTTTGCAACCCTTCAGAATGTGACTTCTGTGCTGCTGAACAACGGCGTCCTTCAAACAGGAAGCTGGGCGAACCAGAATACGCTGAACGGTGATTATATCGGCGTCCTGCAGACCGTGGCTACGGAGCCTTTTACGCTGCAGATCTCCTTTGACACTGTCGCTGAGGTGCAGGCTTTGGGGGTAGACTATCTTGCCTGGGTATCCGCGGGCATCGGCGCGCCGGATAAGGTGACGTATTCCGCGTCGCTGGACGGCAAGAGCTGGACGGAGCTCGGCACCGTGGCGCAGGCGGACGCTCGCCGCTATGAAGCCATCGCCACGGGTATGGACGCCTACCACTTTGTACTGGAGACTGGTGCTCCGGTGCGTGTGAAATACCTGAAGGCCGAGTTTGAGCGCGGCTTCAACACGGACAAAAATACCAAATTCGGCTGGGTGGCTTTTGATGAATTCACCGTGGAGGGCGCGCTCACTTCGGAACAGCCCGCTCCCGTGTTCAACGAGGTGGACAGTGCAACAGGGATCCGTGTTGCGGCAGGGCTGGACACAGTGCCGGCCGGCGCGCATCTCAAGGTGGAGCCGGTGGATGCGGGCGACGCGGCATATGCTTCTGTGGCGCGCGCTTTCCGCAATGAAAATGTTGACCTTGCGGCATTTGATATTTCTTTGCTGCTGGATGGCGGCACGGTGCAGCCGCGCGGCGTGCTGAATGTGGCGTTCCCGCTTCCCCAGGGCTTTGACGCAGCCAAAACGCAGCTGTATCACGTAAGCCCTGAGGGCGAAAAAGAACTGCTGACGGCAAAAACAGCAGACGGCCTGCTGAATGCGGAGCTGACACATCTGAGCCTGTATGTATTGGCACAGCCGAAGGCGGGCGCCGAAAGCGGCGGCTCCTCTTCTTCCGCTCCTTCGGGCGGGACGAGCAGTTCTTCTGCAGACACATCTTCCTCTTCCGGCACGCCTTCCGGCGGCGCGGGGGGCGCGTCTTCCGGTACGGCCGCACCTGCGCCGGGAATGCCCCAGACAGGGGATGCGTTCCCGCTGGTCTGGGTCACCGTAGCCGCGGCGGCTTGTGTGGTCCTGCTGGCTGTGATGGTTTGGAAAAAGCACCGGGAGACACGCGCATAAAAAATGTGACATTTTGGTAAAAGCCGGATGCATTCCAGCGGCGGTGTGCTATAATGGTTTCAAGCTCGCAGCTTGTGCGGCTGTGTGCCGGGCATAAACCGATGCGCATGCGCGCAGCTTTGGAAACATTGAACCACGCAGAACGGCAACGGGGCCGCGCGTCCGCACATGGCGGGCGCGCGGCCGTTTTTCAGCAGCACGGCTGCGCCGGTATATCAGAAGGAGGGACAAAGCGATGGAAGTATGGAATGAGCCGGCCGTTTTATTTGAAAAGAGCACGATGTTCACCAAGAGCAGATTCTGTAAGATCTATAAGGTCACATCGGAGAATCCCTCCGGCTATCTGCCCCATTCCCACGATTATATGCAGATTTGGTATATCACCCGAGGCTGCTGTGAGCATTGGGTGGAGGGGCAAAAGCATCTGATGGCCCGCGGCGATATCTTCATCGTTCCTCCGAAGGTCGAGCATCAGGTGGTGCGGCTGGAAGATGCCGAGATCATCAGCTGCGAATTTTCTTTTGACCATTTTTTTCCGCCGAAGGAGAACAGCGCCTATCAGCAGGTGCATGAAGCGGCGCTGAATCTTTCTTTTGCCTGGCTGTTCCTCAAGGATGCCGATGACATCCATTCCCAGTTTTCGCTTCGGCCTGAAACGGGAGAGCGCGTGAACACGCTGATGAACGCGATGCTGGTGGAATACGAAAACGGAGATATCTATTATGAGGAATTCCTGCGCGTGCAGATCATGGAGCTGCTGCTTGTACTGGCACGGGAATATTCTCAGTCGCCCCAAAGCCATACCGCAGCGGCCGTTTACGACAAATACAAGCCTATGGTGGAAGATGCCATCCGGTATGTGGAAGCGCATTACAACGAGCCGCTCAAGCTGGAGGATGTGTGCCGTATCTCCATGGTGTCCAAAACATATTTCTGCTATCTGTTCAAGCTGCTCACCCAGCAGACCTTGGTGGAGTATATTATGAACCTGCGCATCCAAAAGGCCATTGAGCTTTTGAAGGACCCGGCCAATTCCATTACCTGGGTGGGATACGAGGTGGGCTTCAACGATTCGACGCACTTTTCGCGCACGTTCAAAAAGGTCGTAGGTATTTCGCCGCGCACCTATCGGGCAATCAAGAACTCTGAAAGCTGAACCGCGCCCGGACGGGCGCGGCGGCTTTGCAAAAAAACAGACCGCGCGGCGCGCGGCCGGGGAGAGATGGGATATGGAAAATTTTGTGCATGCGTCTGTTTCGCATGCGGCCCTTGCGGAGTTTGGGCGGAACGCCCGCGCCGTTGGAGTGCAGCTGCACGCGCTGGAGATTTTTGAAAAAAATGAGTGCATGGTTCGCTGGGCCGTCGCGCCTTACAGCTGCGGCGATAAACTGGAAATGTACTCGCTGAGCAAAAGCTTTACTTCCACGGCTGCAGGAGTTGCGTTTGGAATGGGAAAGCTGCATCCGGACGACCGGGTGCTGGACTGGTTCCCCGAATATGCATCCCTGTGTTCGGGCGACGCGCGTTGGAGCCGCCTGCGCGTGGGGCATGTACTCTCCATGAATACAGGGCATGCGGCCTGTGTGATGCCGCAGGCGGCATTTTCGCAGGATGGCGTGCGCGCTTTTTTTGAAGCGCCGCTGTCCCATGAGCCGGGGACGTTTTTCGCCTATAATACCGCCGCCTCCTATCTCGCGGCAGAGCTGGTGCGCCGTGCCGCGGGCCGCACGGTTCCCGAGCTTCTGGCACGCACGGTGTTCCCCGCGCTGGGTGTGGAGGAGTTTTCGTGGCTGACCTGTGCAGACGGACGGTGCCAGGGCGGCACCGGGCTGCAGGCATCCTGCGATGACGTCGCGAAGCTGGCCCTTCTGTATCTGAACGAGGGCGAGTGGGCGGGACGCCGGGTGCTGCCGCGGGACTGGGTACATATGGCTGCGCAGCCGCACTCCGTAAATGCGGGAAACGGCACGCCGGACTGGTGTGCGGGCTACGGCTATCAGTTCTGGATGAACCGGCGTGGAGGCTTCCGCGGCGACGGCGCCTTTGGGCAGTTGTGTGTGGTTCTGCCTGAAAACGGAATTGCGGCCGCCGTTACGGCCGAGTGCACAAATATGAGTGCCGAGCTGGACGCGCTGTGGCTCCTGCTGGAAAATCTGCATAAGCAGGACGGCGCGTGCGCAGACGGAGGGCTGCCGGAGGCGTACATACCCCAAGGCAGGCTGGACGGCAGAGAATGGGATACGGGCTGGCTGGATTTCCGGCCAAACCCGGCGGGTTTCACAGGCCTGCGTGTGCGCGTGGACGGGGAAGCCGCCTGTGTATGGCTGTGCGACGGCAGCAGTGTGCAGAAGGTGTGCGCGCCGTCCGGTACGTGGCGGGAGAATACGCTCTGGGCGAAAAATTTCCGTCCCGCCATCTTCCGCCAGATGCCGAGGGCGGAACGCGCGCCGCTGCGTTTCGCCGCGGCGGCGCATATGCGCGGGGACCTGCTGGTGCTGGAGTGCCGCAGCCTGAATACGCCCCATGCCTTTGAAATGCGTTTTGCCTCCAGCGGGGACGGCATGCGCATGGAGCTTTTCTCCCCGCTGGATGTCTTTGGGGAAGAAAAGCTGCTGGAAGCGGGCCGCCCGCAGCGCAAAGTAGAGCGGTAAAGGAATGTGGAAGCAATGACCAGAATACTGTTCGTTTGCCACGGCAATATTTGCAGAAATCTCTAAAAACCCAGTAATACCAAGGTTTTTCAGACTTGAGGGTGGTGAATTTACACCACTTTTACGACACTGAGTCTCGATGTGACGAAAATCATGAAATCGAGGTCAAGTTTATGAAAAACAAAATGAGCGAAAATGGCATTGAATATGTGCTGGTTGGAGATTACTACATCCCGGATCTGAAGCTCCCTGACGAAGAACGCCCCATCGGAAAATACGGACGGATGCACCGTGATTATCTCAAAGAGCATCACCCCGTGCGGTTTAACCATCTCGTTCTGGAAGGACAGCTCTGGACTTATCTTGCCAATCTGAATGAGCAGGCGCAGTGCGGATTGCAAACGATTATCGGTCAGCTGCAGGAAGCCGAGTCTGTGACTGAGGAACTAAAAGCGTACGATCAGCTGTCGTGGGTACGAGCTATGAACAGCATCCATAACCGTGCAGAGGAAATCATCCTCCGCGAATTGGTCTATGGGGAGGATGCGGTATGAGAATCCTTGAAGAGTTTTGGTACGGCAACATTGAGCCGACCGAGTACGATACCTCACCCTGCAAAGAGTATAAGAAACTACAGGAGTTGATCTGCAGGAACGAAGAAAAGCTCCGGGCAACCATGACGGATGAGCAGAAAGGGTTGTTTGAAAAATACACGGATTGCACCCGTGAGTTTCAGACGATAACCGACTGCTTGATCTTCCAGAACAGCTTCAAACTGGGAGCCAGAATGATGCTGGAGGTCATGGAGGAATAACTGAACATAGCGCAGCGCCCATCGGCCAGGCAATGACCGATGGGCGCTTTTTTGTTTTATCTGCGAAAAAGTAACGATAACCTAAAAGTGACGACAAAACTAACCGATGGACGCTTTTGTTAATCTTATTTTATGATGCTCTAATCATCTATCATGAGTTTTACTTTGGACAATACTGAGATTCCATCGTCATGAATACATATATTGTAACCGCGGCAAACCATTCCCTTTGCTCTGCAACGATCAAACAACTCAGAGAACTCTTGGTTTGCGTCAAAATAGATGCGTTTTATTTGTGGTCCTAATGCGATAAACAAGTAGCAAACACGGCCTCCGGCATCTAACAAAGTTTCAATTTTCCTTAATTGATTAATAAGCCGATGAGGATAAACTGTAGGAAAATGACCTGACGAATCCAAAGACAGTATGGTTTTAATTTCAACAATTGTTTTGGTATCTTCAATATAAAGGTCGCTTTTATACCCGTTTACTATCAGTTCTGTTCGTAGATGCTTCCGTTTACCCAAAAAGGCAAAGCACCTTTTGTGGATTTGGCTAAGCACAACTTTGTTTGCCAATGCCAAGTTGAGCAAGACAAGTCCCTTATCGGTTTCTACAGCATACAGACTGTATTCTATTTGAGACCGAGAGTTTAATCTTGTGAGTAGCACAGTACGTCCGGCAAGATCAATAAAATTACTCAATCTACACGATGAAGGAACATAACACAGAGTTTCTATTCCGTCTATATCTACCAAACATCTGAAACGATTGCTTAACTCAGATATAAAGATGGCCTTTACTGTTTCTGGCCGTTCCAATGGAATCATTCGCATAGCATACTTACAGGAGGCATACCTTCAAGCGCTATGCGCTCTCCAATTTTCATCAAGCCAAAAACCATTAACGCTCTGGCATAAATATAAGGGGTTTCTGTTTCTGGATAAATTGCGCGCAGCAAGGCGGCAAGTTTGCCATCGTTGTCAACAGAACCAACATTGTAATTACTGCCTGCGCTGTCTGGGACAGAATAGGTAGCAGGATCGAAATCAGCAAAGTGGTTTTTCAATGCATAGGACAACGCGAATTTGGCCGCAGTCACTACATTTTCAAATTTTCCAGTAGACACTAAGCGCTCTGCAATGTCGTTTGCGTCCTTAGACAAACGGATATTCACTATATCAGTCACAATGGCACCTCCTTATTGAGCTTCAATTTCCGTATGGAAGGAAGAATACCGTATTAAGCGGTACTCCTTTCTCAGCGTGTCTGCTAACATTTCGCGGGCTTGCTGTTCATCAACTTCATGTGTATATGCAAGCAACACAATCTGCTCAGACATGTTGGGGAGAGACTTTGTAATATTTCTCTTGTGATCAGGATCCAATCGACCAAATGGAGAGTCCATAATGATAGGACCTCTTAACGGAGCATTTTTATGTAATGCTCCAATCAATGACAATGCTACTACATGTTCGAAACCGGCTGAACGCAACGGGACAAGCTCGCCTGATACATGTACCATAGATAGACCGTAATTGTCGTTAATTTTCAGGCGAACATAGTCGGGATCGTTGCTGATGCCAACAAAGAGTTCTGTTGCATCTCGCTCAACGTCTGTCTTCAGTTTGTCTCTATATGCAGCAATGCCTTTCTCAAAAATATCATGTATTTGCTCACAAACAGAAACTTTCTTTCCGGCACGCAGCAAATCAACATCTGTTGACACTCTATTTAATTTTGCTTCCAAAGTAGACAATGCGTTTTCGATTTCCTTCAACTTGTTCTTGGTAAGTTGAATTCCCTCTTTCAAGTTTTCTATTTTTTTCAAACATTGTGCCAGTGCGCTTACTGCGGCCTTGGTGCTGTTTGCTAATTCTTCAACGTCGCCATGACGTTCAAGCTCCTCTCGGACAGCCTTAAGTTGTCGCTCGCTGTCGTCAATTTCAACCTCAAGTTTATCAAGTTGAGTTTCCAAAAGGGAAAGTATCTCGGCCTTGCTCGATGCCCGCATACTTTCCAATGTTGCCTTTCTAACCCGCAACGACTGTAGTGCAGCCTGTTCCTCACCGTTAAGCCCGCTGACACCTCTTGTATATGCGCCGATTCTATCAAGCAATGCCTGTACATGATGCTCATCAACATCTTGATCACATAATTGGCAATGATGCGCGTGTGCAGCTTGCTTCATGTCATCAACCAGTCGCTTTTCAATAGCGTGAGTTGCTTCCCTATTCTCCAATTCGGTTAGTTCTGCGGCCACCGTCTGTAAAATGGAATCCACTCTATACGAAACAAGCCCCCGCCATGCATCCTTTGTCTGGGCAACAATTTGAGCAAGGATATCGGCCTTATTACCTTTTTTTGTTGCAATATCCGCTTCGAGACTATCCATTCTGTCTAAGAGAGTTCTCACATGATCGCTTTGCTGCAAATCCCCCTCCAATCGCGAACGTTCCTCATATTGCCCTGCAAGATCTCCTTGCAACCGTTCAAGCTCGGCGTTTTGCTCTCGTTTCTCTGCCTCGAGACCTTCCATTTGCGTTGCAATTTTCTGTGTCTGCGCATTGCTCTGAGCAATTTTGTTTTTCTCTTTCCTATACTCTTCCAAAACAGCTTGGGAGTCGATGGCGCTATTTGTTAACACAGGAACCCCAAGGATTTTTTCTATAGAATCCTTAATCTTACTTCCAACCTCGGTTCCTTCTAATAGCAATTCTTCATATTCCTGCAGCAACTCACCATCGAAAAGGAAAAATCTTGAGACTTCATCAGGCATAATAACCTTTAGGACATGGGCTCTGGCGTCCGGAGCAAGCACGGAACCATTTTCTTTTAGGAAAACAAGCGTCTCATAATCATCGTTGTTTTTAGGGACAGCAATACCTTGACGAACCTTGCATTGCCGAGTTAGTTCATACCTCGTGGTATCGTTTATCATTTTTAAGACAACCTTGAAGTTATAATTACCCTCGGTACGCCCCTCAATATTCGGCAGTGTTGTTAAATCAACCTCTGTTCCTCTGCGGTTTTTATATCTTCCGAACAGCGCATAGCGGAAGATATTGAGCAAAGTTGTTTTTCCTCGTCCGTTGTTACCCCAAATAATAGTAACCCCATTTTCGTTTGTGAAATCGATAGTTTGAGTTCCTTTAAATGGTCCAAAGTTTTCTACAGTCAAACTTGTAAATCTAAGCATCTGTCTTTCCCTCCTGCACTATGCTTCGGCAATTGTTTTTAGGAAGTCATCGACTAATTTTTTGACATCTTTACGCCCTTGAGCACGATCATCCTGTTTTTCGAACTCGGCATAAACTATATTCCTGATTAACTCTGCAGGCACATCGGGATGTTGTGTATTTCTGATATCCTCAAGCACATTTATCAGTTCTTCAATTTCAACTCTACTCGTCATCGTCTTCAATACCTCCACTGGTTAAATTCTTGAAATCGATGTGAAAATCGATAGCAATATTCTTCAAATCTGTAACACAAGAAGGGTTCTCAGCGCTTTCTCCGAACTCAATAGCTCGTGAGAGTTCTGCAGTTACTATAGAAAGCGCTTTGTCGTTTTCGTCGTCCTCAACATTAGGAATTGCAATTGCATCATATAAATGTGCAAAATGCTTTCCGGGAGACCGACGCAAAATTCTTCCTCGTCGTTGAATGAATTCTCTTGGGTTTTGGGAAGATGCAAGTATCAAGGCATGTGTAGTTGCAGGAATATCTACACCTTCATCCAGACATTTGATGGAGACCAGTACCCCACCGTTTGCAGCAAAATACTCTAATGTTGTATCTCTATCACCGTGCATTTCTGCATAATACTCGTATGCGTCAAACCCTGCGTCCAACGCCCTTCCTAAAACATCTTGCAACTGTTCAATATTATCGCAGTATACAATCCATTTGTCACCGGAACGGAATTTTTCCTTCAATATTTTCAAGGCCAAGGGAGCTTTTCCTTGAGCATTTTTAACTATTCTTGCTCTATTGATTAGCAACTGCTTCAACCGCGGATTGGCATTAATATTAAAGGAACTGTCCGTAGCAACATTTAATCGCGCAATGAGCTTTTGAATTTCCTTGGTAATTGCATCCCAATCGTCCTGCTCCGTTGGTGTCAGCTTTATCTTTTCCGGATGGTAAAAATAACGAGTAAGTACACCGCTGTTGATTGCATCGTTCAATGTAAACGGCGGAGGAATGAGACCGCCAAAATAATCAAACAATGCTGCAGTTCCTTCTGGATCACCATATCTATACGGTGTTGCAGAAAGCCCCAGACGCGGTCCGGATTGGATGCGTAATGTTTTGCGTCTTTTTTTGCTTCCGAGCCTATGCATTTCATCCGCAACAACAAAGAGATGGTCTCCTTGTGTGATTTTCTGCAAGAATTCACCTGACGACGCTGTATCCATAGTAGACAGAATAATGCGCCGCGTTCCAGCGGTCTTTGCTGTCCATGTTCTAAGTGTGTTACCCTTCCTCCATTCGGAGTTGTTGTCACCACACAACAAATAATATACAGGCTTATCCGTCAATGTATCGTGTAATTCCTTGTCCCACTGTTTTAGCAAGTCACGCGAAGGTACAAGCACGAGCACAACTTCATTACGTTCAAGGGCATCGTTAATTGCACACATTGCAGTAAAGGTTTTCCCGCTTCCCGTAGCGTGTTCAAATATTCCTCTACGATTATTCTGCACCCACGCTTCCAAGGCGTTCGTTTGGTGTTTGCGCGGCTTTTTTCCATCCTTTTTGTGATTGGGTTTCCATTTATCCGCAATGCTTTCGGTTACCTTAATCTCCTCTAAAAGCTGTTCCCACTCAACCCCAGATGATTTTTGTTTCAAAAGTTCCTTAGTTGCCTGAGGGAATGGATATACAACCACGCCCGGCAAAGAATACGTCCAAAGTTTCTCGAAGAACATTTTGGCGTTTTCCAAACGTTCGCGGTCTCGATCATCTAACCAATTTGGGAAAACATCAATAGATTCGATGTTGCCATCAGATGACAAGCCTTTAAACGTTTCATTCATTGAGCCTCTAAACCCTACTGCATTTCCGTCGATATCAGAAAAAATGCCGACTTTATCGTGAAACATTCGCCTCGCTGTGGCCGACTCTGAGCCACTCGGAACAGCGATTTTTATATCAATGATTTCCTTGGCAACTAAGTACGAGAGCAGCCGTGCTGGAGCAGAAAGTACCTCACTATCAAACATTGCAGATACTTCTTGTTCGATTGAACGGGTAAGGATGTCGTCTGTTCGCGCAGAATATCCTTCGGAAAGAGCCGAAGCGTCTGCCTCAGAGACATACGGAGAGCAAATTATCCTCATTTTTCCACCATTGGATATAAAATCCTTTAATGCTTCCCAAGCAATAATGTAAATGGTGCTGCTAAAATAACCGGAAATTCTGTCGTAATTGCTGGCAGTTTTCATGCAGGGAAGATAAAAATCTTCTGCGATATCGTGTTCTGCCTTATTATAGGAGGCTAAAAAGTTATATTCATTAAGCATTTTCGTTGCCTCCTAAAATATCTTGTCGCCTTATTTCCAACCGGCGTTGGATCGCTGAATACAAATGTTGTGGACGGACGGCCAAAATAGTTTCGCCGGTTTTCCTCGTTATGGATGCTATATTAGAATATAATGCACGGATAATTACATCTGACTTTACCTGCATGTTCGCACTATAGGAGAAATCTTCATGCTTATCAGCATCCCAAAGCAAAAACACACCTTCGGTTCCCTCGGGCACAAATGCTGCTAAAATGGGCATGCGTCCCTCAGAATAATCAAGCACACCTCGTTCTCCTCGCTTTTGTCCGGGAAGAATGACTTGTATTTTATATTCATCTAAGGCTCGTCCACCTGGGGGATTTGTGCAATTAAAAAGGTACACTCGGAGTCTTAATGACAACGGAGCTGTCAGGTCCACCAACAAAGGGGCGCTTTCCTCGCCACTATGCCATTTCACTTTATTTCCAAGTCCCTCTAAAAACAAATGATTTAATTCGTTTTTTCTTAATCTCCTATGCAGGTCGGTCAAATTAATCACCCCTCTCTAAGTTGGGTTAGCCATTCTGTCGCATCAGAAACATAGGAATCCATTATATCAAAACCAGCGAATTTTCTTCCCAGTTGCAAAGCAACAGCGCCGGTAGTTCCGCTTCCAAGCCATGGATCAACAACAAGATCGCCAGCATCTGTTGTGGCTTTGATATATTTCTCAGGCAAATAAGCTGGTTGTGTGGCTTGGTGGTTGCCTATTTTTGCAGATACACCACCCGATATGATGTTTTTGGGTAACGCTCCAATTAAGTTTGGTTCTATTTTCTTGTTTTTTCTTACATATGTGTTGCCATTGGATCGGGGCTTATATTCGTATTCTCCATAAGTTTTTACACTATGCGACTCATATGGCCTGCGAATTGCATCCAAGTTTATTGTCCACTTGGGAGAAACGGAGAACCACAAGTTTTGTTCGTATGCATCCTGACATGCAACACGCAGCCCTGTCGGTACGGGGTTTTCTTTTACCCATATTTCGATGTCAACACAGTGTAAGCCCCATTCTTCTTCAAGCATAATTGCTAATTTTTCTATAACCAAAGAACGTTTTGAGGCGCGTGTAGAGGTGGCTTTTTCGCGATTGGCCTTGACGTTAATAACCAAGAAGCCATCGTCTCTCAATTTTAATTTTGCAGCATCGATGAAAGGCGAAATTTTATCGATGTATTCGCTTGCTGTCCATACACCATAATCCCGATCAGCGTTCGGATATGGAGGAGAGCCATAAACCAATTTTATTGATTTATCAGGAAGCAGAAGCATGCCTTTTGCGCCGTCAATACACTTTACCGCAAAGCCCTGCTTAGCAATTTGATCAATCATTTTTTTCTTCTCCCTCGACAGTTGCTTCGGCTTTTATTCGTGCTCGTGCCAATTCACAATAGTCGGCATTGGCATCTATCCCAATCCATTTTCGGTTATTCTTTTGAGCAACTGTCGCTGTTGTTCCAGAACCCGAAAACGGATCGAGTATAACATCTCCCTCTTTACTACCAGAAAGGATGAAAAATTCGGCCAATTTTTCCGGAAATCTTGCTGGGTGAGCAATGCCTTTTTCTTTGCACAGTTTCATAAACATGTCATTGCTGTTTGTGTTGGCAATCTCGATTACCGACCCCGGGTCGGAACCTCCATTATCAGACCATGCTTTTTCACAATCAAAGTTATGAGTACTTGGCCGGATGTTATCAGAGCGATTTCCTTTACCCTTTCCATCCAAATACTTTTGCATATCTTTGCTATACGGCTTACGGATAGGGTCTAATTCGAAAGTCCATTCTTCGCTTTTGGAGAACCAGAAACAATACTCGTGTGATTTTTTAGTTCGACCATATCCACCGCGAGAATATACATTTGGTGGTGTAGCGGGATTGTACCAAATATAGTCCCTAACTAAATGAAACCCAACTTCCTTACAAAGCTTCAGTAGCAATTCAAAAACATAAAGATGCTGATATCCACCAACAACTTTATCACTTATATTTAATACGAAACTTCCTGTAGGTTTTAACACTCGATAGATTTCTTGGGCCTTTGGTATAAACCAATCCACATATTCATCCGGTGCAATTGATGCATTTTTTGTCCCATAATCACGCTTGTCTGCATAAGGCGGCGAGGTCAGCACAAGGTCAATACTTGCTGTAGGCATTCTTTCCATTACTTCTTTGCAGTCTCCAACGATAAATGTATTAACTGCATCATCTATAGTCTGTATCTTCAACATAAACTCTCCTTAATCATTCAACGTACAGTTCATTACACAGTCGTTGGTTACAGTTTTGATTTGTTCTGAAGTTCCAACGCCAATCCAATCAACCGATCTGCTTCATCTGCCATGAACAGCGGGATGTTCAGCACATCATCGTCCAGTTTCAGATTGTCCAGCGAGAAGCGCACGCGGAGCTTGACTTTATCCGGGAACAGTTCCTTGAACTTCTTCAGGCTCTTGCTGGTAGTGTTGGTATCGGATTTTACTTCCACCGGGAAGATATCGTTCTCTCGCTGGATCAGGAAATCCACCTCATAGGGAGGATTGCTCTGCGTCCAGTAGCGGGGAACCACTTCAAACTGAGTCACCAAAGACTGCAGCACAAAGTTCTCGGTCAATGCGCCCTTAAACTCGGTGAATAGGCGGTTGCCTTCTCCGAAGGCAGTAGGGGCCAACTGAGCCAGACGGCGGAGCAGACCTACGTCCACCAGATAAATCTTGAATGCGGACAGGTCATCGTAGGCCGCCACCGGCAGACTGGGAGCGCTGCTACGGTAGATCTTATGCACCAAGCGGGCATCTACCAACCACTGCAGAGCGTCCTCGTATTCACGGGCTCTTGCTCCTTCTTTGACAACCTTGTAGATGAATTTTTTGTTTTCTCTTGCCAGCTGCGAGGGAATGGATTTCCAGATCATCGAGATCTTTGGGAACTCGCTGATGTTGGGATGCTTTGCAAAGTCACGCTCGTAGGCACCGATGATGTCGGAGAGAGCTTCCTGTATGGCAGTAACGTCACGAGCCTCCGTCCACATCTTTACTGATTCGGGCATACCGCCGGTGACATAGTACATCTTCAATTTCTCGCACAGAGGATTGAAGAAGGCATCGGGGATCGGCTCAAGATTGACCCAACTCTCCAAGAAGGCCAGCAGATTATCATCACCATTGGCAAGCAAAAATTCCTCAAAGCTCATGGGATCGATCTGCATAAAGTTGACCTTGCCTACAGGGAAAGAGGAAGGCTTTGCCAGAGCAATGCCCAGCAGAGAACCGGCACAGGCAATGTGATACTGCGGAGCGTTCTCGCAGAAATACTTCATGGAGTTGATGACCTTGGGGCAATCCTGCACCTCGTCAAAAATGATGAGGGTCTTTTCCGGCACGATCTTCTGACCGCTTGCCAGCATCAGGTTCTGCAGGATGCGGTCAACATCCTTGGTGGTCTCGAAGAACTGCTTATATTCCTCGTTTTCATCAAAGTTGAAATACGCGGTATTCTCATAGTAACGCTTGCCGAACTCTTTCAGAATCCAGGTCTTGCCCACCTGACGCACGCCCTTCAGGATCAGGGGCTTGCGATAAGGAGAGTTCTTCCAGTCCAGCAGCTTCTTCAAAATAAATCGTTCCATAGCTCCACTCCTCACACTTTTATTGGAGTTTTAGTGTCTTGCAATCACACTTTTATTATATGCTCGAACCCCGTAAAATACAACCCCCAATCACAAAATTATAATGGTTTTGATGGGGCGCAATCACACTTTTATTTCTTTTGGCATCTGAGCGCATCGCGTTATCGCTTGCATTTGAGAAAACAAGCGATAAAAACAAGCGACAAATATCGGCGATAAAAATCGGTGATAAATAAATCGTTGATAAAAATCGGCGATAAACGCAGCAGTGCGCAGGTCGGCAACGTTCTCCGCGTTTCCCCTGCGGCATCTCCATGGGAATTTGCAAATCCGCAGCAAGTTCCCATGGACAAAAATCCGAAATTTCTCCAAGTCGCCGCGAGGAGATTTTTCGGATTTTTTATTTTTGACGGCATAGGTGCCAAACCGGTTTTTGTGGTTTGGGTACCGTTTTGCGGTCAAAAATAAGGGGGTATCCAAAGGGGAAATTCCCCTTGGCGCAGGGTTTCCAATAGGGGCGAGGAGCACCCTGTTGGCACACACTTTGCAGGCAAAGTATAGTGTGTTAGACCTTTGGCGACCGCTGACGCTGAAAAGGGGTGTCCCGTGGCAGGACAACCGCTTTACGGCGGCAGCAGAAAAGAGGCTATCCACAAGCACATTCCATGCTTGGTGGATAGCCTCTTTTCGTGTGTAGGTGATGATGCGAAGTGACGAGTTCTGCGAGGAACGCAGCTGCATCACCGGGGAAGCCAAAGGGCTACAAACCCGCCGCAGCGACGCGTCCCACTCGCGTTTTCCATCGTCACAGTTCAATCGCAATCGTCAGTTTCTTGGGAAGCTTCTTCGAAGGCAGGGACTGGATATGGCGAATAGACGCCTTGCCAAACTTGTGCGTCATGCTCGTATCGCCATCGGCCAGCTTCGTGATCTCCGCCGTCCCATTGGCAAAATCAAATTTCAAGATTCCCCACTCATCGTCATCGTTGCTGAATGGATATACCGCTTTGTACTCATAAGTTGCGGTTACGGATTTTTTATTCTGCTCGGTTTGGATCAGCTCCACACATCCAATCGTGCCTGATTCTGTCAGAAGGCGTATCAGCTTGTCCAATGCTCTGCGATAGGCTCGCTCGGCTCCGCTGGTGCTGCTTCCCTCGAATCGGATGGCAAGCTCTTCAAAAGACACCCGTTCGCTCAGCGGCGAAACTTTTCCGCAGGTCATGCAGATGGCGTTTCTGCCCTCCAACAGTACCTGCTCCCGATAATCGAGTTTGTCAAAAGCGTCCTGCACCGCATGGGCGCGGATGCCGTTCCAGAGAATGTCCGCATAGTTCCAGCGGTCATCCCGGCTCACATCCTCGCCGGTTTCCTCGCTGTCCTCATCCTGAACGGACGCATAAAACGGAGCCCAGCTGCGGTTCTGCCTTGCAAGCGTGAGATACTCGGCAGCGAGCGCTTCGGAGCAATTTTGTTGGGCTGCGTATTCGGAAATGACTTCCTTGCTGCTCTTTTCGGAATGGTTGTACAGCCACGCGATCCCGCGGGCCGCTTTATACTCATCCAGCGATTGGAAAGAACCGCCTTCCTCATGGCGGCGGCAATCCAGAAGTGCGTTGCCGATGTGGTAGTGGACAAAGGTGAGAAAGTCCGCGCCCTTCTCCGGATCATAATTTTGCAGGCACTCAAACATGGCCAGAACAGCGCTGAGTTTGTAATCCAGAAAACGCTGCGGGTTATACCCGTAAATACCTTCGGTCAGCATAAAGCGGTAAACCCGTCTGTTCAGTCTTGGCTCATAGTGGTGCAGAAAATAAGTAAAGAATGTACTGTCGCCGGTGGTAACGGCAGACACAATATAGTCGTTGATCGCATCAACCTTGGGCGGCTCCGGGACGAGGCGAAAGATACGCCCTGCTTCACGCATGGTCATGGTTCCGTCTTTGGTCGAAAAGCGTGTGGCACCGGTGTCCCAGAATTCCTCGCTGAGAAAATCTCTTTCCGGTCTGGCGTTCATGCACTCGCCCCCCTCCGTCATATTTGATTTTCAGATCATTTCTTTTCGGCCTCTGCCCGCAGCGCGGCTTGTGTCATCTCCTGCTCATAGCTCGTTTCAAAATAACCGAGATCGTCTAATGCTTTTTCCATTTTCCGCTTGCCCAGGAACTTCATTTTTTCAGCCAGAGCCGGGTCAAGGCTTCCGCGGTTTACGCCCTGAATAATGGTGTTCATGCGGCGCGTGTAGATCTTCTTGACCGGATGATCTGCAGCCAGTTCGCGGTCTTTTCTGTTTTTCCAACCGGCCACCTGTCTGCAGGTACGGCCATTGGAATCCCCCGGTGCAATGCCGTCGCAGTATTTGGTCTGTCTTGCATCAATGGTCAGAAACCATCTTCCGCAGACAGGGCATTTCCTCGGTGCGTGACCAACACACAGACCTTCAAAGAGATCGGAGCGGAGCATACCCACGAAGGAAACGTAGTGCATACGCTTCACAAGCTGCGGTGTGCCACTCTCCTGCATGACAGCGGATACATACTGCACGGTGGTATTGGTCAGCTGCATCCACATGGGATGATCCAATGACAAGGTTGGAGCGGCGTTGAAATGTTCCGCAAAGGTTTCTGCATATCCGTCCGGCGTTCTCTTGCTGTTATGGAGCTTATGGGCAAGGTCAATCATGCCATGCTTGTAGATCATCAAAGTGCTGCCAAGCTGCGCCAGTTCGCTTATCAGCTTTACAACGCCTACGCCCTTTTTGTACTGTTCTTCAAGGGCAGCTCCTGCACCGATTTCCTGTGCCGCATTTATGTAGGCAATGGCGTTTTCGATATATTCATCGGAGAAGATCTGCTGAACATCATGCCCGTCAGCGGGAAAGTCAACCAGTGAAAAAGGATACATGGAACGCATGATCTGCGTGATCTGCAGTACGCTTTCCTTTGCCGCAGCAAAATGTTCTGCCGCAGGTGTTCCGACTTTTATCAGTTCAACTACTGCTGCCAAAGGGAAGGCAAGCTGCACAAGTTGTCCGATCTGCTCATCGGAGATGTTGAGCGCCGCACAGCCGATGCTGCCGGTGGGCATGGTGTGGCCTCCATAGGTTACGGTGTTCTTCCAGAAATTCAGTTCCAGCAGGTTTTGGTCGAGGATGCTCATGATTCGGCCCTCCCTGTCATGTTTATTGTTTTTCATTATACCGTATAAATGTGTACAAGTCTTGTTTTTTCGTCCAAGGATTTACGCTGTTTTTCGACACCACAGCGTAAATCATGCTGTCATGTTTTTCGAAATGGCCTTGTCATGTGATCAGCGCGTTATTTTCCAGATCTCCCATAATATACACGAAGGGGTGAGACAACAGCCTCTTACACAAAAGAAATGGAGGATAACATTTGGATTTATTTAGCACCGTGAAAACCAACATCAGCACCATTGACGCGGCGGAGCGGTATGGGATCGAGGTCAAACGAAACGGCAAGGCATTATGTCCGTTCCACAATGACCGAAATCCCAGCCTGTTTGTGGCGGATGACCACTATCATTGCTTTGCCTGCGGAGAGCATGGGGACAGCATTGACCTTGTCGCCAAGCTCTATGATCTGCCGCTGCATGCGGCGGCAAAGAAATTGGTGACAGACTTCGGTCTGACACCGGACAAGCCGCCATCCAAAGACATGCAAAAGAAATTAAGACAAAAGAACGAAGCACAGCAGCTCAGAGAAAACGAGCGGCTGTGTTTTTTGCATCTGAACGAGTATTGCAAGCTCCTGCAGCATTGGAAGACCGAATATGCACCGGAAACGCCGGATGACTCCACCGATGATCGTTTTGTGGAAACCTGCCACAACCTGCCGATGGTTGAATACTATCTGGATCTGCTCATCATGGGCAACTCCTATGAGCGGGCCGAGGTGGTACAGATGATGCTTCGGGATAATGGCTTGCAGCGGCTAAAAGCCCATCTGGAAACGGCTGGAAGGGAGGTGCGTAGCCATGGCAGATAAGAAACTCATGGATGATGTGGAATGGCCCTCCTGGTACGACGGCAAGAAGATCGATGAAGTGGCCTTTTGCTATTCCTTTTTGAAACTTCACCCTATGATCTGCGTTCGGGGCCGCCTGTTTACCATGGACGGCTTGATTGAGGACGAGGGCGAAATCCAGCAGAAGATATTAGATGAAATCATGACTTGCCAAACCACCCGCATTTCCAAGACGGTAAGTAACCTGTTCAGCGCCATCAAGTTTATTGCCTACTCGCCGCCGCTGCCCATCGAAACAGACCGCATCCATGTGGCCAACGGCACCTACTTCCTCAGCGGCAGTTTTACTGAGGACAAGACCTATTGCAACAACCGGATGAAGGTGCGCTACAATCCCAACGCCCCGCAGCCGGAGCGTTGGCTTCGCTTTCTCTCTGATCTGTTGGAAGCGGAAGACATCCCCACTTTGCAGGAGTATTTGGGATATTGCCTCATCCCATCCACCAAGGGACAGAAAATGCTCATGCTGATCGGCAAGGGCGGCGAGGGAAAGAGCCGTATCGGTCTTGTGATGCGCGGCATCCTGGGCGACAGCATGAACACCACCAGCATCCAGAAGATTGAAAACAACCGTTTCAGCCGTGCTGATTTGGAAAACAAACTCCTGATGGTGGATGATGACATGGACATGAGTGCCCTGCCTAAAACCAACTATATCAAAACCATTGTCACCGCCGAGTGCAAGATGGACTTGGAACGCAAGGGTGTACAGAGCTATCAGGGCCAACTGTACGCCCGTTTCTTATGTTTCGGCAACGGAGCTTTGACGGCGCTCCACGATCAGTCGGACGGATTCTTTCGGCGGCAAATCGTGCTGACCACCAAAGACCGCCCTGCAGACAGAGCCGACGATCCGTTTCTGGTGGAAAAGCTCACGGCGGAGCTGGAAGGCATCTTCCTCTGGTGTCTGGAGGGCTTGCATCGGCTGCTTGCCAACAATTATCAATTCACCATCAGCGGCAAGGCCACGGAGAATGTGGAAACGGTTAAGCGCAGCAGCAACAATGTTGTGGAGTTTCTGCAATCGGAGGGGTACATCCGCTTCAAGGCTGACAGTGAGGCCAGCTCCAAAGCCTTGTATGAAGCCTACAAACTGTGGTGCGAGGACAATGTCCGAAAACCCCTGTCTGCCAATCGCCTCAGTTCCGAGCTTGCCCAAAACGAACGGCTTTACAATGTGGAGGCTACCAACAACATCTACGCCGCTGGAAAGCGGGTGCGCGGCTTTGTCGGTATCGAGGTGTTGGCAAAGACATCTTTCCTGAAATGGTAAGGGAAACGAAAACTGCTGTACGTACCGTACAGTACGTACGGCGGTTTTCAAATCTGTTGTTAATACCAACCCTGGAAAATAAGCTGAAAAACGATGGTCAAAATCAAGCCTTGTGAAATCCGAAAGCTTTTTCACGACAGACAGCACGAAAATCATCCTTCGGTGATTTATGGAACAGTAAAGCTGCTGCACGGATATGAGGCTTTTCTTGCTGTTCCGCACGGTCTGCCACGCTTTCATAAAGTCGATAGGGTACTGTTTTGAACAGGACTACGCAGCACGAAATCTGAACGAAAACCGACATCACAGAAACCATCATTCTGCGGTGCAGGCATTTCACCGCAGGGAAAACCGACATCACGAAACTATGGAGGAATGAACAATATGAAATCTGATCTGAGAAATGAAATCAAGTCGTACATTGTACGGCAGGGCATGACCATGCAGGAAGTCGTTGACCTTCTGGCCGATGAGTATGGATGGAGCGACAGCGTCTCCAACCTCTCCAACAAACTGCAGCGGGAATCTCTGCGCTATCCGGAAGCGGTACAGCTGGCCGAGGTTCTTGGCTATGAGATCGTATGGAAGAAGCGGGGTGATCGGTAATGGCAAAGCCGCAGTATGCGATCCTTCGCTTCGCCAAATACAAAGGCCCGGGCATCCATGATATTGAGGCTCACAACGAGCGTACCAAAGAAAAGTACGCCAGCAACCCCGATATTGATCCCGAACGGACCCATCTGAATTTCCACCTGGTGGAGCCTGCCGACCGATACCGCAAAGAATCCAAGCGGCAAATTGACGAGGCAGGCTGCCGCACCAGAAAGGACAGCGTCCGGGTGGTGGAAGCCCTGTTCACCGTCAGCCCGGAGTTCTTCAAGGGCAAAAAGCGAGCCGACGTGAAGGCGTTCTATGAATATGCTCTGGAGTTTATGAAGCAGGAACAAGACCCCAAAACCTATATTTCTGCCGTGGTGCATATGGACGAGAAAACGCCCCATATGCACCTTTGCTTTGTCCCGCTGACTCCCGACAACAGACTCAGCGCCAAGGAAATCGTAGGAAACAAGAAAAAACTGTCGGTCTGGCAGGATAAGTTTTGGGCGCACATGGTCAAGAAGTATCCCAATTTGGAGCGCGGCGAAAGTGCCAGCGAGAGCGGGCGCAAGCACATCCCTGTGCGGGTATTCAAACAGATGACGCGGCTCACCAAACAGAAGGAGCGACTGGACAAGCTGCTGGGGGATGTGAAGCTCACCAACTATAAAGAGCGTACCCAGCAGATCATTGCGTTTCTGGACAAGTATATCCCCGATATTGAGCAGATGGACACGGAGCTGCAGAAGTATAAAGCCACCTTTGAAAGTGCCGACGCAGAGATCAAAGCCCTGGAGGAATCCAATGAAACCATGGCCGAGAAGCTGAAAAAGCTCCAGAGCGAAAGCGCCATCAAGAAGCTGAAAGACAACCAGCTTCGGCAGGACTATGAGGATGCAAGAGCAATCCTTGAACGTATCCCGCCGGAGATCCTGCGGCAGTACAGAAGCCGCACCAACAATCAGAAGCAGGAAATTCATCGATAAAAACAGGAGGTAAATGCCTATGGCAAAAGAAGTTCCCATTTGGGAAAAGGCGAATTTGACATTAGAAGAAGCCGCAGCCTATTCCGGTATCGGAACCGGCAAGCTGCGAGAGATCACCAACGATAAGAATTGCAATTTTGTCCTTTGGGTGGGCAACAAGCGGCTGATCAAAAAGCGGTTGTTTGATAAGTTCATTGAACAGGCATTTTCCATCTAATATTTGCAGATTAGTCATAGAAAACGGAGTCTTGATGTGATATTATGTAGGTGTCACATCGAGACTCCTTTTCAACGAAAGGAGATCGAAATTGGGCGAAAAAAGAAAAGATACAAAAGGGCGTGTCCTGAAAACAGGTGAAAGCCAGAGAAAGGATGGGATCTATCAGTACAGGTACACTGATTGCCGAGGCAAAAGGCAATGCGTCTATGCCCCTACTTTGCAGGAACTTCGTCAGAAAGAAAAAGCAATTCAAAAGCAGATTGATGATGGAATTGACTATGAAGCGGGACAGATCACGGTAATTGAACTGTTGGAGAAGTACATCAGCCTGAAAAAAGGTGTGCGCTACAACACACAGGTCGGTTACAACTTTGTTTTGAATCTGGTCAAGAAAGAGGATTTCGGCTATCGCAAAATCAGCACCATCAAGGTATCCGATGCCAAACAGTGGTTTGCAAAGCTGCAAAAGGATGGCAGAGGGTACAGCACCATCACCAGTGTGCGGGGTGTGATTAAGCCCGCATTTCAGATGGCGTGTGATGAGGATGCAATCCGAAAGAATCCATTCATCTTCAAACTGACGGATGTGGTGGTGAATGATACCGTACCAAGAGCCGCACTCACCGAGGAGCAGTTAGCGACTTGGATGAACTTCATCAAGGGCGACAAAACCTACTCCAAATACTACGATGAGTTCGTGGTGCTTCTGGAAACCGGTATGAGAGTCAGCGAGTTCTGTGGTCTGACCCGAAAGGATCTGGACTTCAAGAATCGCAGAATCCGAGTGGATCATCAGTTGGTTCGTGAGCGTGGCGGCAAATACTATGTTGAGGAAACCAAGACGAGCAGCGGATGCCGTTTTCTGCCGATGACCGATGTGGTATATGACGCTCTGAAAAAGATTTTGGAGCGCCGTCCCAAAGTTAAAAAGGAACCTATGATCGACGGCTACAGCGGATTTATCATGCTGGACAAGAACGGCAATCCCAAGGTTGCACTTCACATCGAAAACGAGATGCGTTGGGCCATGAAGAAGTACAAGAAGCTTCATCCCGATCATCCCCTGCCGCATATCACCCCTCATGTGTTCCGGCACACTTTCTGCACGAACTATGCAAACGACGGCATGGACATTAAGAACCTGCAGTACCTGATGGGTCACTCTGATGCTGGCGTAACACTCAATGTTTACACGCACGCAAGCTACGCACACGCTGCGGAGCAGATGGCGAAAATTTCGCAGTTTCGCCAGTCCCCTGAACTGAAAAAAGACGGGGAGGTTGCTGCCGGATAAGCAGCAAATATGGTGGTAGTATCTTAAGAATACTACACCATTCACTACACCACCGCGTGGTGTAGTTACATAGATTTATAGAGACTTATGAAAAATTGAAGAAAAACCTAAAGTCCGAAAACCCTTGCAAAATCAAGGTTTTTCAGGCTTATGGAGGGATATAGAGATTATGATAAAGATACTTTTCCTGTGCCACGGCAACATCTGCCGTTCGCCCATGGCGGAATTTGTGTTTCGGGAGATGGCTGAAAAACGTGGCATGGGGGCTCTGTTCCACGCGGCTTCCGCCGCTACCAGTGGTGAAGAGCTGGGCAACCCTGTGCACCAGGGCACACGGGAAAAGCTGCAGGCTGTGGGCATTTCCTGCGCGGATAAGCGCGCGGTACGTCTGCGCCCGGACGATTACAGGGCCTGGGACCTGCTGCTGGGCATGGATTCGTACAACCTGTCCAACATGCGGCGCATTTTTGGCGGCGACCCGGAACGCAGAATGTACCGTCTGCTGGATTACTCCGCTCACCCCCGTGATATTGCCGACCCCTGGTATACCGGAGATTTTGACGCAACATATGCCGATGTGTGCGAGGGATGCGGGGCGCTGCTGGAGCATCTGCTGCGCGGCGGGCTGCGGCCGGAATAGCTCTGCGCGAAAAAACAGAAAACAAAAGACCGGGCGCCGCCTGAACGGGGTTCCGTTCGGGCGGCGCCCGGCCTTTTGTACATTTCGTGCGTCAGGCACAGGCTTCGCCCAGCAGCATGCCGCGCACGACAGCAATATCCTGCGCCGCGGCGCCGGCCTGCAGCAGATACGATTCCGCGGTACCGTAGTGCTCCGCGAGATAGGCCAGCGCCGTTTCAAGCTCCTCCGGCGCAGAGGAGAATACCGCATCCGGCGGGATGATACCAAAGGTCTTTTTCAGCCAGGCCTTCTGCCGCTTGAAAATGTCCCGCATGTTGGCTTCACTTACGCTGTAATCGGCAACGACAATCTCGCAGGGCACGCCCGCAAGCAGCAAAAGAAGCATGGCCGTCACGCCCGTGCGGTCTTTTCCGGCGGTACAGTTGAACAGCACCGTCCCGTCACTGTGTTGTGCAAAAATGCGGATTATCCGTGCAAATGCGTCGCCGCGGCCGGACAGCAGCTTCACGTATACATCGCCCATGCGCTCAGGCATTCCGCCCGTAAAGCCCTGGCTCGCCGCCTCGTCCAGCATGGGGATGGAATAATAATCCACGCCGGGCACGTCTGCAAGACGGGAGGGAGCGGCGGCCGTCTCGCTTTCGCTGCGCAGGTCCACCACACAGCATACGCCGTAATCCAGCAGCATCTGCACGTCTTTGTCCGTCAGTCCGGAAAGCCCGTCGGAACGCAGGAAGGCGTGCCTGCGCGTCTTCCTGCCGCAGGCGGCGGGGTAGCCGCCCAATTCGCGGGTGTTGCGCGTACCGGCCAGTGCCAGAGGGGCGTTGACACAAATCGTCTGCTCCATGATCGAAAACTCCTTTTTGTTGATGAGGAACGGCAAGGGCGGTCCGGCGGTATGCCGGGCCGCCCTTTGCATGTTCCGTGGGGCAAATTATTTGCCTGTTTCCCACACTTCCTCTTTCATGTTCGAACGGATGTATACAATGGCTCCGCCCAGGCAGATGAGGAACATCAGCACCGAAAGTGCGGCCGCACGTTCATAATTCATGTAGGTGCCCGTTTGTTGGTACAGCAGGATGCCCAGCATTTTTGGATTGTTGGGGCCTGTCAGGTAGGGAATCGTGAACGCGCCCACCTGGCCCATAAGGATAAAGGTGGCGCTGACGATGACGTCCTTGTATGTCAGCGGAAGAATGATGCGGCACAGAACATCCCGCCAGGAGCATCCGGCGTCGCGCGCGCTTTCCACATAGGAATCGTTGACGCTGGACAGCGCGGCGCTCATCATCATGGCGGCAAAGGGAATGCAGAACCACAGGTTTGAAAGAATGATGCCTTTTAGGTCATACAGCAGGCCGGGCTTGTAATCGACGCCGAAGGCTGCGGCGATGCGGTTGATGCTGCCGGAGTCCTTGATGACATTCATCACCGCGTACACTGCGGCGATACCCGGGATGAAGCGGGGCAGCAGATACAGTTTGCCCAGCGCGCGGCTGACGGGGCTTTTGGAAAAGCGGAGGTACAGCGCCAGCAGAAAGCTGAGCACTACGCTCAGCGCCATGACGGTGAGAGCCTCGGCAAGGGTGAACAGCAGGCTTTGCAGCGCCTCGGCGCTGGTAAAGAAATAGGCATAGTTGTCCAGCGTGAACTGCCCGTCCGCTGTTCGGAAGGAACGGGCCACTGTGTTTACGATGGGAAAGACTACCACCAGAACCATAATGGAAAACGCGGGCAGAACCATCAGGTACGGCAGCCATCTGTGTTTTTTCTGGTTTGCCATATGCGCGGCCTCACTGTGCCAGCGGCGCGATCTCTTCCGTCCAGCGTACCACGATATCTTTCTGTATCATGCCGATGGAAAAATAGCGCAGCTCGTCCATATTGGTCTCCTCCAGCCAGTCGGCGTGGTCCAGATTTTCCAATTTGGCGGTGTCCACGACAGGAGAGGCATACATGGTGTTCCAGCCGATGGCCTGGGCCTCATAGCTCAGGTAGTAGTCGATGACGGAGAGCGCGGCCTCCTGATCCTTGGCGATTTTCGGGATGCAGAAGCCGGCCAGCGCACCGGAAAAGGCGGGCTCGATGGGCTGGAGCTTGATGGACTCGGGCATCGTACCCATATTCTTCTGGCTGAGCACCATGTTCACGAACGCGGGCGTCATGTCGATCTGCTTTGTGGCCAGCAGGTCCAGCGAACCGGCATTCTTCATCGGGTACTGTACCTTGCCCGCCGTCTGGTACAGATAAGGGTGCAGCTCGGCCATCAGGGCGAAGGCGTTGTCCCACTCGGCGGTGTGTTCGGTCTCCCATTTGGTGTCCGGGGACATGCGTGCTTCGTCGGGCAGCTGGTTGTAGATGGCGGTCGTTACAAAGGTATAGCCGGAGCCGCCGGTGGACGGGTCGCAGTAGGCGAAACGGCCGGGATTGTCCTTGATCCATTGATACAGCTCGTCCGCCGTTGCAGGCGGATTTTCCACGGTTTCGGAATTGTAGGCCAGCATCACGGCTGTGCCGCGGTAGGGGATGAAGGTATCGCCTACGATATTGTCCTTGAATACGACATTTTCATAGTTGGGGATCTTCGAGGTGTCGATGGGGATGAAAAAATCTTCGCTCGTCTGGGCCAGAATGGCGGAGATCCCGCTGTCGTCCAGGGCAATGATGTCAAAATCGGTGTCGGTCTCGCCTGCCTGATAGGCAGCGGCAAGGCGGTCGGGCAGGCTCTGCTCGCTGGTGCCGGAGACGACGAACTGGATCTCCACCCGGGCCTTGGTATTATAGGCGGGGTCTGCGTTGTGTGCGTCGGCAACGGCCTGCAGCGCTTCGCGCACCTCCTGGCCGCCATAACCCCAGATGGTGACGGTGGGAACGTCCGCGCTTGCGGCGCCCGTGGCCGGGGAAGTGCTGCCGCAGGCGGAAAGGCTCAGCGCAAGAGCGCAGGCGGCGACGGCGCACAGCGCCTTCTGGATGAATCGATTCATGAATGTTTCTCCCTTCCATATCTCCTATGAGATTACGATAAAATCCTTATTTATTGCCGGGGCGGCTTTCCGCTCCGGCGGAAAACAGCCGAAGCTGTTTTGCCCGGAAGTACTTCAGGCGCTGGCCTGTGCCGCGCCGAACTGCTTGAAGCGCGTGAAGGAATAGTCCGCTGTCTGGCCGGGTATATATCCCAGTGCCTGTTCCTTGGGAATGAAAACCTTCAGCCGTGCGCCGTCTGCGCGCACAAGGATGATCTGTGTGTAATGGCCCAGCGGCATCACGCTTTCAATACGCGCCATGCCCGCGCCGGAGGCCGAACGCAGAGCAATATCCTCCGGGCGCACGGCGAGCACCGCGCCGCCTTCGTCCAAAAAGTTCATCTCGCCGATGAACCCCGCCACAAAACGGCTGTGCGGGTTGTCGTAAATTTCGGTAGGGCTGTCCAGCTGTTCAATGGCACCCTGGTTCATGACGGCAATGCGGTCAGAGATGGCCATGGCCTCCTCTTGGTCGTGCGTGACGAAGATGACAGTCAGCCCGGCCTCGCGCTGGATGCGCTTGAGCTCCTCGCGCATCTGGCCGCGGATCTTGGCGTCCAGCGCCGAAAACGGCTCGTCCAGCAGAAGTACGGCAGGCCTGAGCACCAGTGCGCGTGCAATGGCCACACGCTGCTGCTGGCCGCCGGAAAGCTGAGTGGGGTATTTCTTTTCGCTGCCGCTCATTTTTACAAGTGCCAGCATCTCCGCGATCTGCGCGTCCATCTCTTTTTTGGGCGTTTTGCGAAGCTTCAGGCCGAATGCCATATTCTCGTAGATGGTCATATGCGGCCACAGGTTGTAGCTCTGGAATACCATACCGGTGGGCCGCTTTTCGGGCGGCAGGCCCTGTACTTCGGCGCCGTCCAGCAAAATCTTGCCGGAATCGATCTTGTTAAAGCCGCCGATGGCGCGCAGGATGGTGGTTTTGCCGCAGCCGGATGGTCCGAGCAGCGTTAACAGCTCGTGTTCATACACCTGGAGGCTGATGTCGGCTACACCCTCGGTAGCGCTGAACTTTTTGGTGAGATTGCGGGTCTCCAGCTTGATAACGGGAAGGTTCATTTCCATGTTTTCTCCTTTGCGAAGGGCGCGTCACATTTTCAGCCCGTTGGACAGGGCGTCGGCGCTCAGATATTTGCGGAAGACGACGAGCAGCAGGATGGACGGCACCAGCAGGATCATCGCGAATACCGCGCCCGCGGTATCCGGGAAGGACATGATGATGCCATACAGCTCACTGGGCATGGTGTGCACGTTGGGCAGGCCGATGAGCAGCGAACCCTGCGCCTCTTCCATGGAACCGAGGAACGTATACAGTGAAGCCACGATGATGCCGGGCTTGGCCATGGGCAGCGTAACCATAAGGAACGTGCGCAGCGGCGAAGCGCCCACGTCACGGGCGCTTTCCTCCTGCTGGATATGTACGGTGCGGAACGCGCCGGAAGGAATCCACACCATGAACATCATCGTGTTTACGATGTGCACCAGCACCACTCCTGCAAATGTGCCGATAAGGTTCAGCTTATAAAAGATGACGGCCATGGCTGTGTAGATGCCCATTTTGGGGAATGCGTTGGTAAGAAGAAAGCTCAGGCGCACGGCGCTGCGGCCCCTGAACGGGTAGCGTGCCAGTGCGTAGGCGGCGGGCAGGCATACGGCCAGCGAGAGCAGCGTTACAACAACAGCCAGCACCAGCGATGTGCCGATGGATTGTACAAGCTGTGCCTTGGAGAGCACATAATCCCACCATTTGAATCCGTAGCTCCGGGGGATGACATCGGGATACTCGTAATCTCCGGCGAACGAAAGCAGCAGCATATTCATCAGCGGTCCGTAAAAAAACAGCAGAAACAGCGCAAGCAGGACATATTCCCAGAATTTGTTTTTGCCCAGCGAAAAATAAAGGCGTCTCATCCGTTTCCCTCCTTGTCAAGATAAAGCGGCGCCCCCACGGCCAACAGGTGTACCGGCGCGCAGGCGCCGGCATACAGCTTCAGCACGGCGCTGCGCGCGCCCGGAGCCAGGGACAGAGAGAGCGGCGTGCGCAGGTCTGTTTCGGCACGCTGTACCGCTCCGGTGCTGTCCCTCAGCTCCAGCACCGGGGCAGCGGCCTGCGCCGGTGCCCAGTCCAGATAGCCGGAGGTGTTGTCGAATATTACTGTTACGCGTCCCTTTTCGCTGTGCGCGGTGAACAGAGGCCCTTTTGTGACGATGGTCTGCCGGCGCAGCACCGCGCCCAGTACCGCGTCTGCCGCGTTCAGCGTGCAGGCCTCGTCCACGATGGCGTAGGTGGTGAATACCTCCGCATCCCGGGGCATGCTGTGAAGATCTTTTCCGGTGACGGCCGCGATGCGCTGTCCATCCAGCACCAGCCGTTCCCACAGCGCCAGCGCCCGGCTGTTGCCGATGAACGCCTCTGCCATGGGGTGCGCACCCATGTCGGATTCCGAAACAGAGGTGTTAAAGACCTCGATATAGTCCACTGCGTTCCAGTCGTGCATTTCCATGTCAAAACGGCAGCCGATGAACAGCGGGCTGCCGACGGAAAACGGGTGTGCGATGCCCACGGCACGCGCGCCCGCAGTGCGCAGCATTGCAAAAAAAGGCTCCGGCGCACGGGGGTCCAGTGTGGTGATGTCCGGCATCTGTACAAGTCCAAGCGCCAGAATGTGGCCGAAAAATGTGGTTATCTCCACGCCCGGCAAAAGTGCAAGCGCGTATCCCGCCCGCCGGATGGCGTCATAGGCCTTCGCATGGCCGGAAGTGGTGTTATGGTCTGTCAGGGCCAGCACGCCGAAGTTTTTTTCCGCGGCGTATGCAGCCAGTGATTCCACAGAAAGCGCACCGTCCGATTCTGTGGAATGGTTGTGCAGTTCTGCTCTTATGAATTTCATCCGGCCACCTCCTCCAGGCGCAGCGTGTAGTTTGTCTCGTCGTTGAGAACGTTGAGCACGTGCAGCACCACCCGCAGTACGCCTGTGGGACGACAGTTTACAAAGCCCTCGGATGAGCCCTGCGGTGCGAGCAGCATTTCCTTTGTCAATTGGTTGCGGTGAGCGCTGCCCACACACGCACCGTTCAAAAACAGCGAGACGTTGATTTCGCCCTTGGGCATCGTGCAAAGATGTTCCGCCAACGCCTCCGGCACGGGCGTACCTTCGGGCAGGTTCTGTGCGGCAGCGGCCATACAGCCCGCGCGCAGCGTGTCCGGCTCCTGCTGCGGTTCGCGCTTGTCAAAGGTGAACATCACGCGCAGGGCGCGCAGCTCCCCCGGCAGAAGCGTTGTGTAAGAGATGTGCCCCTGAAAGCCCCGTGGCAGTTGTCCGGACACCCGGTACAAAAGCCGTTCATTCGTTTGCGGCACTTATTTCCATCCTTTCCTTTTAGACGGGTTGTTCCGTCATTTTGTTGAATCTTGTTTCTTTTCACTGTGCATATTCTACAAGATAGACCCCGATGCTTTCTCCGCAGAACATGTAAGAGCCATGTAAAAAGAACGCAATCCCGTGGGAAAACCGGTCAAAAATGGACAGTTTTCAAAGGCTTTATCGGAACTTTACAAAGAACGGGCGTGTAGTTTACATACATGGTTTTTCTGCCCGGGGTGTCTGCGGTATACTGGGAGAAGAACGGAAGAGAGGGAGGCGGCACACCGTGCCACAGATGAAATATGAAAAGCACAATGCGCGGCAGTATGAGCAGATATTGCGTGCGGCGCGGCAGTTGTTTGTGGAAAAAGGGATCGAGCGCGTAAGCTTCAGCGCAGTGGCGGACAGCTGCGGTATCGCGCGCGCGACGCTTTACAAATATTTCCCCGATAAGGAATCTTTGCTGTGGGCCATCCACCGCCAAGCGCTGCGTACATTTGGAAACGCACTGCTGGCGCGGGCGGAGGCGCGTCCGCTCACGGCCCTGGAACGCTTTTCCGTGTATTTTGAGGAGCTTGCCCGCCGGTTTGAACTGGACCCGGATTTCCTTTTATTTTTCGACCTGTTTGAAAAAACCTATCAGGCGGAAACGGCGCGGCGTGGCAGCGCTGTTTACGAGCGGATGTTCCGGCCGGGAGATTTCGGCTCCGGCGACACTGCACGATTTTTATGCGAGAATTTTAACGATGGCTCCCTGCGGGCCGGATTGGACGCGCAACTCACCGCCGTCAGCGCCACGTATACAGCGGTGTATGTACTCATCGGCCTGGGAAAAGACCGCGCGCCTCTGTCGCTGAAATACGGTATGGAGGCCCCGGCCATGGCGCGTTTTTTATTTGATGCATTTCTGCGGGGCATCAGCGCAGACGGAGCCCCGCCTCGCTGAAAGGCCTGAAACGGAAAAAGCGTGCCGCATCCCAAACTGGATGCGGCACGCTTTCTGTGCTCCCAAAAGAATAGGAGCAAGGCTGGACGAAAAGGCGAAAAGAGATTGACACCGTCCGCTGCCGTGCTATACTGTGGTTAGCGAAAACTAATTATGGAGCGGCGGAGCCGCCGCTGAACGGAGGGTATTGTCATGGAAGCAACTGTTTCCGCACTGCTCAACCAGCAGATCAACAAGGAGTTTTATTCGGCCTATCTTTATCTGGACATCGCCAATTTTTATGCGTCTAAGGGTCTGGACGGCTTTGCAAACTGGTATCAGGTCCAGGCAAAGGAGGAGCAGGACCATGCGATGCTGTTTTACCAGTATCTGCACAACAACGGCCAGCCGGTGATACTGGAGGCCGTCGGCAAGCCGGACGGGGCATTTGCTTCGCTGGAGGCCCCTTTGGCTGCAGCGCTGGAGCATGAACGGTATGTTACCGCACTCATCAACGCCATTTACACAGCGGCACAAGCGGCGCAGGATTACCGCACCGTACAGTTTCTGGACTGGTTTGTAAAGGAGCAGGGCGAGGAAGAGAAAAACGCCGCTGACCTGATCACCAAGATGGAGCTGTTTGGGAGCGACGCGAAGGGGCTGTACATGCTCAACAGCGAGTTGGCCGCCCGCGTCTATACCGCACCGTCCCTTGTGCTGTAATACGACAGGGACAAAATGGCGGCCTGCGCCAGACGCAGGGGAAAAGCGGCGCCTCCGGACACAGGGTGTTCGGGAAAGACTGCGATTTGTTTTTCAAAAACCGGAAATACGCCGTTTCTCTTGCTGCTTCGGCCGCCGAGGAACGGCTGAAGTTTATTGAGTTTATATAAGGCTTCACACAAATGAGGTGCAGACAGCCGACAGCTTGGTCCGCTTGACGGCAGCCGTTACGCTCCGTGCGGACAGTGCGATAATTTTTTACAGTGCAACGGGCGGACAAAAATAAAATAACGCGCCGATCTATTTCGGCGCTTCGGTCTTTCGAAAAAAGCCGCTTTTCGACGCCCTTTTCGCTAAGTTGCCTACGAACAGGGCCTTTGGCCCCGTTCGCCCCGAACGACGGCTTTCGGCGGTCGCTTCGCTTTGCTCGCCTCGGTACTCGTCTTGCGGGGCGTCGCGGGGTTATTTTAAATGAAAAAGGGGCGTCTGCGCGCTTATCCGCAAGGGAGGCGTCGCACCGCTCCGACACGCATCTGCGGGTGCAGTCGCCACTCCTTTTTCAAGCTTTTCCCCGGACGCTTCTTTTGCTTCTTTGCCTTTTTCGACAGTCTGAAGCGTGCAATCCTTTTAACAAGGATTGCACGCTGTTTTTGTAGCCCCCGGCTGTAACTGTCCTCTAATCCCGAAACAGTTCATTCGCCAAGGGCTTTTTTTCTGCTGTCCGGATGAGGTTGCTCACATATGGACGTTTGCCGGAAAGGACCTCGTCATAAAAATTCTGCTTCCAGCCGATATAGGAAATGCTGTCCTCCAATTCCTTAATAGAAGCCCGCAGCTCCTCCTGCTTTCTCGCAAGCATTTTTTTTCGGGAAACAATGGTAGCTTCCCCTTGCAGGCACAGTTCCAGATATTTTTTCATCTCCTGAATGCTCATCCCGCATTTTTTCAGGCAAGTAAGATCTTTGATCCATTTTACATCTTTCTCATCGAAAACCCGGCGGTTGTTGTGGTCGCGCTTGACGTTTGGGACCAACCCCTCGTTGCAGTAGAATTTCAAAGTCTGGTAGGTCATATCCAGTTCCCGGCAGACCTGCATCATTGTATACACAGACTTACACCTCCGGTTGTGTCTACAAAAAGTCATTAAAAATTTTAAAAGGCTATTGACCGATAGTAACTACCGTATAATATAATCGATCTTAACAAGCGGTTAAAACAAACGCATTGTAGCATTGAAATAACAAAATTGCAAGAGAAAAAGAGGGATATTCAAATGAAAGTGTTGCTTGTAAACGGCAGCTCCCGTAAGAAGGGATGCACCAATGCCGCGTTGTGTGAAGTGGAACGTGCCTTGCAGGAAGCGGGAATCGGAACCGAGCAGTTCTTTATCGGAAATGAAGCTCTGCCGGATTGCGTTGCCTGCCGCAAGTGCCGGGAAACCGGGCGTTGTGTGTTCCATGATAGTGTGAATGAGTTTGTAGAAAAGGCAAAATCAGCAGATGGTTTTGTATTTGGTTCTCCGGTTTATTTCGCCCATCCCAGCGGCAGGCTGTTGGCTTTTATGGACAGGGCTTTTTATTCCGGCGGAGCGGCATTTCAGTTTAAACCCGCGGCGGCAGTACTTTCTGCCCGGCGGGCGGGAACCACAGCTTCTTTCGACGTTATCAATAAGTATTTTACCATCTGCTCTATGCCGGTAGTTTCCGCCACCTATTGGAACCACGTATACGGCGCACAGCCGGAGGAGATCGCAAAGGATAAGGAAGGGCTGATGACCATGTATAATATCGGGAAGAACATGGCGTGGCTGTTAAAGTGCATCGCCCTGGGAAGAGAGAATGGACTTCCGCACCCGGACAACGAAAAGGTTTTGACGAACTTTATAAGATAAGAAAAGGATGGCTTTTATGAACAAAAACGCGGAGAGCAGAGCGCGAAGATTATTTGCAGGGGTAAATTCTTCTTTGAGCCGGACCGATCCTGAGTTTGTGGAGATCATCTCAAATTTTTCTCAGGACGAAACCGCGAATGCAAATATCCTCACGGAAAAGGAACGGATGCTTTGTATCCTGGCGCCCTGCTTGGCTGCCAGGGCATGGGCGAATTTCAGAACATGCTCCACGCAGCACTGAATATAGGGGTTGACCCCGTTGCGATCAAGGAGACCATCTATCAGGCAACGGCCTATCTTGGGATCGGCCGCACCTGTGATTTTCTCATTGCTGCGAACGGGATTATGGAGCAGCATGGCGTCAGGCTGCCACTTGCGCCGCAAGCATCCACAAATGAGGAAACCCGGTTTGAGCGAGGGCTTGCCAAACAGGTGGAGCTGTTTGGCCCCGATATGGCGAAGCGCCAAACGGATGGCCCGGCGCTTCGCAGAAACATTAACCGCTGGCTGGCGGACAACTGCTTTGGAGACTATTATACCCGCAACGGCCTGAACGGCCAGGAACGCGAGATGATCACTTTTTGTTTCTTTCTTGCACAGGGAGGCTGTGAAAACCAGCTTCGCGGGCATACGGCAGGAAATTTCGGCGTGGGCAACGGAAAAGAAAAACTTTACAGTGTCGTGGAGCAGTGCATGCCATATATCGGGTATCCCCGCAGCCTGAATGCTATGAGCATCATTGACGAAATCGCCGCAAAAGAAAAATAAGGAGGAGCTGCTATTATGGAATATGCAACACTGCAAAACGGATTGAAAATGCCTATGGAGGGCTTTGGGGTTTTTCAAGTTCGTGATAAAGAGGAATGTAAGCGTTCTGTGCTGGATGCGATCCGGACAGGATACCGCCTGATTGATACTGCCGCTTCATACACCAACGAGGACGCCGTGGGAGAAGCTGTGCGGGAAGCCATTGCTGAAGGCATCTGTACCAGAGAGGAGCTGTTTATCACCTCTAAAATGTGGGTGCAGGATATGCAGAATTACGAAATGGCAAAAGCTGCCATTGGCGCCTCTCTGGAAAAAACAGGACTGGAATATCTGGATTTATACTTGCTGCATCAGGCGATGAAGGACTACTTTAGCGCATGGCGGGCTATGGAGGACGCGTACAGGGATGGAAAGCTGAAAGCTATCGGCGTGTCCAACTTCTATCCTCACGTCCTTACGAATTTCTGCGAAACTGTCGAGATCCAGCCCATGGTGAATCAAGTGGAGCTTCACCCTTATTTCACGCAAGAGAACGCATTGGCTACTATGAAAAAGTACAATATCGTTCCGGAAGCATGGGCGCCTCTTGGCGGCGGCCGATATGGCGCGTTCCATGAGGGGCTCCTTCTGGAGATTGCTTCGGCACACGGAAAGACAGTGGGGCAAGTGATGCTTCGATGGAACATCCAGCGCGGAGTAGTGGTGATCCCCAAATCCACCCATCCGGAACGAATCGAGGAGAATTTCAATATCTGGGATTTTACCCTCACCGATGATGAAATGCAGAGGATCAGTTCTTTGGATCAAGGTTATACAGGTACTGCCGTGAAACACTTTGACCCGGAATTCGTTCGTATGTGTACAAACAGAAAGATTCACGATTGAAGGAAGAGTATAGCATGAACAATTTCACTTTTTCTTATCCGACGAAGGTGTATTTTGGTGAGGGGAGCGCGGCGCAGGCTTTCCGCACAGAGCTTCGAAAGAAAGGCAAGACAGTGCTGCTTGCCTACGGCGGCGGCTCCGTCAAAAAGAATGGCGTCTATGATGAAGTAAAAGCGCTGCTTAAACAAGCAGATAAAACGATTATTGATTTTTCCGGTATCATGCCGAACCCCACCTATGCAAAGGTGCAGGAAGGTGCGGCCATTGCCCGTGAGCAGCATGTAGACTTCATTCTGGCTGTGGGCGGCGGCAGCGTGATCGACTGCTGCAAGGTGATTTCCGCACAAGCTCTGCTGGACGAAGACATCTGGGAGATGGAGTACGGCAAGGGACAGTTCCCTAACGCAGGAATCCCGGTAGGTGCGGTTGTCACCGCATCCGGCACAGGGGCAGAAATGAACGCGGGCGGCGTCATCACCCATGAAGAAAAGAAGTGGAAGGGCGGCATTTTCGGCATCGCTCCCGTATTCGCCGTCCTGGACCCGGCGTATACCATGTCCGTGCCGCCCATGCAGGTCCTCTCCGGTGCGTTTGACACTTTAAGCCATGCCATGGAAACATATTTCGGTAATTCCGACCAGGATAATGTTTCCGATGATGTGGCGCTGGCGGTCATGCGCAATACCGTTGTCAATATGCGCCGCTTGCTGAAAAACATCAACGACAGGCAGGCTCGGAGCAACTTGATGTGGGATTCTGCAATGGCGGAGAATGGAATTTTGAAATGCGGCCGCCTGACAGATTTCCAGACACACCAGATCGAACACCAGCTTGGCGCTTATACCGACTGCAACCACGGCCAGGGACTGGCAGTGATTCATCCCGTTTATTACCGCCATATCGTAAAGGATGCGCCGGAGAAATTTGCCAGACTTGCAAAGGACGTATTTGGCCAGGATACCGCAGAAGCCGGTGTGGCGGCACTGGAGAGCTTCATCAAAGAGTGCGGGCTGCCCACAAAACTGAGCCGGCTTAAATCCACGGTGGAGATCACCCCGGAGGTACTGCGGCAGGTGGCCGATACCTGCAACATTATCAAGGCTGGCCCCCGTGAACTCAGCAGGGACGAAATCTACGAGATTTTGATGGAGTGCCTATAAGGAGGGCCGCATGGACCGGCCGTATATAATTTGTTGCATTTTGAGCGCGCTGGATGGAAAACCACCGGTGCATTTATGAGAACAGAGGCTGCCGGAAAGGCAGGCGAAGAATATGCCCGTATCCGTACAGAATATCGGGCCGACGCATGGCTTTACAGAACGGTGACCACAAAAGAGCTTACAGGAGAGCGAAAACCGGAGATTGGTCCGGCGTCAGAGATATCTCCCGGTGATTCTGTGGCGGAGGCGCAAGCGGCGCTCTACTATGTTTCTGTGGATACGAAGGGAGAAATCGGCTGGGCATCAGGCACATTCCGTAAGGCCGGATGCCCATGCAATTGAAGTTCTGACAGAGCAGCCCCGGCGCGCCGGCGATTTTCCGGCGCAAGAAGATAGAATGCTTGGATGGCGATGGAATTTGGCTGGGATGTTCGGTAAAAGACAAACAGCAAGGAGAAAGAAAAGAGGAAGAATATCCGTGCGCGGATGTTTTTGACATTGCTATTAAGCGGTTGTGCTGAGAAAAACAATAGCTTTGTATCATCGGAAATGCAGCCGGTTCCTTCTATGGCCGCGAACGAATGCGGAAGCCTGTCTGCTGCGGAAAGCGCGCGCCCGGGAGGACGAGGCTGCTGCCCATTCTTAATGAATCGCGGGAGACAGGGTGAAACTCAAATTTGCAGCGCAATTTATGTACCCCAGGAGACCGGAGAACAAATGTCGGCAGTATTTTCCGCTCATGGCTTTAAGACAATCATCAGACAGGAGCATAATATACCGAAGCGCTGGCTGCAAAGGGATATGTAATATAGGATAAAGTCCAACTCCTGGCACTTCCCAAAATCCCATAAAAAGGCAAAGTCTGTCGGCGTTGATATCTGTTGATAAAACAGAACTCCCCCGGTAACAACTACCGAGGGAGTTTTAATTTATGTTTGGCTTGCATTTTGATTTGCATATTTTGTAAATAACACCGTAAGGATATTGGCGCGCATAAACAAGGCAAAAAGAAAACCGCAAACACCGAACAAATGACAGTGTAATGCGGCTTTTTTTATGGTGGAGACGGAGGGGCTCGAACCCGCGACCTCTCGGATGTGAACCGAACGCTCTAACCAGCTGAGCTACGCCTCCACAGCGAAAATTATTATAGCATACCTTTTTTGAAAAGTCCAGCCCCAATTTTATATTTTCCCCTATTGACTTTTGAAAAATATGTTGTATTATTGTATTAATCGATTAATACAGTGACACAAGGAGACGAGCGCATGAAGTGGAACATCACAGCCGACCGGCCCGTTTACCTGCAGCTCATCGAACAGCTGGAGCTTGCCATCGTGGCCGGAGAATACCGGGCGGGCGCACGGCTGCCCGGCGTGCGGGAGATGGCTGCCGGAGCGGCGGTAAACCCAAACACCATGCAGCGTGCGCTGCAGGAACTGGAAGCACGCGGCCTTTTGAATACACAGCGCACGGCAGGCCGCACCGTAACGGAGGATGAAACAATGATTGCACAATTGCGCGAACAACTGGCGGCCGAGCAGATCGGCGCATTTTTGCAGATGATGGAAAAGCTGGGATACACCCGGGCGCAGACGCTGGCGCTTTTGCAGCAAAAGGCACAGGAGGAATGACGATGGAAGCGGTATTGACATGCAGCGCATTGACAAAGGCCTATGGCCCGAACAAGGCGCTGGACAATTTTACGGCGGCTTTTTCCGGCGGGCGCATCACAGGCCTGCTGGGGCCGAACGGCAGCGGCAAGACGACGCTGATGAAGCTGGCGGCGGGGCTGCTGGTGCCCACGGGCGGAAGCCTTCGCGTATGCGGACAGGCGCCGGGCCCGCAGACGAAAGCGCGCGTGGCGTATCTGCCGGAACGCACGTATCTGCCCGCCGGTTTGCGCGTGCGCGAGGCGCTGGAGCTGTTCTGCGATTTTTACGCTGATTTCAGCCGGGAAAAGGCGGTCTCGATGCTGGCGGATCTGAAGATCCAGCCGGGGGACAAGATCAGCGCCATGAGCAAGGGCACGCGGGAGAAGGTGCAGCTTGTGCTGGTGATGAGCCGCGCCGCCGGGCTGTACCTGCTGGATGAGCCCATCGGCGGCGTGGACCCCGCGGCCAGGGATTATATTCTGGACACAATCATCCGCAATTACAGCGAGGACGCGGCGCTGGTGCTTTCCACACATCTTATCGGCGACATTGAAAAGGTGCTGGACGACGTCGTGATGATCGGCGGCGGAAGGCTTGTGGCGTCCGGCAGTGTGGACGAGCTCCGTGCGGCGCAGGGCAAAAGCGTCGACGCGTTTTTCAGGGAGGTATTCAAATGTTAGCGAAACTCATCAAACATGAATTCAAGGCCACGGCGCGTATTTTTCTGCCCATACTGGGCACGGTTCTGGTGCTGACGGGCGCGGCGGCGCTGACCGTAAAGCTGGGCGGCATACTGGTGCTGCCCGGCGGAACGGGCTGGGGAGGGCCGGTGCTCGGCCTTGCTTCCGGGCTGCTGTGCTGGCTCACCTTTATTGCAATGATGGCCATGATGGCGGCCGCGGTGGTCGTCACCATCCAGCGGTTCTACAAAAACCTGCTGGGGGACGAGGGCTATCTGATGTTCACGCTGCCTGTCACACCCGCCCAGCACATCACGGCCAAGCTGGCCGTGGGCACAGTGTGGACGCTCCTTTCACTGGCGCTGGCGGTGCTGGCTGCCGCCGCATTGCTTTTCTCTATTCCCGGCGCGGCGGAAAACGGAATGACGCTTGCACGCTTCAGCGCGGCGTTCCGCGCGGAGATGGGGACGGGCCTATGGATGCCCGCCGCCGTGATGCTGGTGTTTTTTATTATCGGTACGGTGAACACATATTTACAGCTTTACATGTGCATGGCCATCGGCGGGCAGTGGCCCACCAGCCGCCTGGGAGCCAGCATCGCGGCGTATTTTATACTCAATTTCGGGCTGCAGATGCTGACGGTGGCCGGTATGCTCGTCAGCGGCGTAGTGCTTGCGGCGACCGGGGCTATGGATGCGCTGGTCCCTGTGGTAGAGCACGCCGCACCCGCCGCCGTGATGTGCGCCGTAATGGGGGCCGTGGGCGCAGTGCTGCTGGTCGGCTGTGTGATTTATTTCTGCATAACGCGCTGGTTGTTGACAAAGCGGCTCAATCTCGCGTAAACTGGTACCAAAAGGAGGGGATGCACCATGGAACGGCAGCAGTATGTATGCCCGAAGTGCGGAAATATGGAGTATGAGGCCGACCAGTTCCAGGCGACCGGCGGCAATTTTGCCAAGCTGTTCGACGTACAGAACAAGCGCTTCACCACCATCACCTGCACCCGGTGCGGCTATACCGAGCTGTACAAGGAAATGAGCGACGGAGCGATGGATGTTTTGGACTTCCTGATCGGCGGCTGAAAAAACGGGATCAAATACCAAAAACAGCGGAGGGCGCGCCCGGTGTGGGCGGCCCGCCGCTGTTTCTGCTTTTTAAGGCGGGTCTATGGCAGAGAAACCGTCAGAGGGTTTCCCTGCGCCGTAAACAGCGCCGTCAGCGCGGCGCTGTCGAACTGTGCGCCCAGCAGAAGCGAATCCTCCGCCAGCCGCGCGCACAGCGCCGCATATACACGGTCGGAGCCGTGGAAGCCGTCCACATACTGGCTGTCATTCGTCTCCGGCAGATAGGAGTAATCGAACACCTCAAAGCCGTACCGGGCAAACATCGTCTCCAGCGCCGCGAAGGTGGCCGGGATGTAGCCGTACTGCCCGGTCTCCTGCATGCGCTGCCACACAGAGGGGGCGTAGGGGGGCAGGAATGCCGTTACCTCGATGCCGGTCCGGGCGCAGAAAGCGAGCAGAGCTTCCGTCTGGGCAAGGCTTTCTGCGTCCGGCGTTTCCCCGTACTCAAAGCGGTTCGTGTTTTTTGCGATGCGCTGGAACGTATCCTTAAACTCTGCGTCCACGCTTTTTTCCGGGTGCAGCACGGCGGTGCCGTAGGTGTATGAGCCGTCTGCGTAAAAGCCTGCGCCGCGCCCGGCGGCCGACATGCCGTACACGCCGTCCTGCGTGCCCAGCACATGCAGCAGGGAATATTTTCCGTCCAGATAATCCGCCAGTGCCCGGCGCAGAGCGTAAAAGGCGTCCGGCTGCGTATAGGGCCGCAGGGCCGCGCTGTCCTCCGGTTCGATGGAGGTCCAGGTCTCATTATAGAAATACTGGTCCAGCACCAGAAGCAGATGCTTCGGCCGTGCGTCCGGCGGCATGTTTTCCAAAAACACCTGGGCCTGTGAAATATAGGCGACGCCGCCGCCTGCGTTGTAAAAGCTGTCTGATGCGAAGAAAGCGCCGCGCAGCTGCATGGAGCGCGAGGTGCCCAGCACCAGCACGTCCGCGCCGCGGGCGTTGGCCACGGCCTGCTTCAAGGCGCGGGTATCATCCCGGTAGGCAAGGCCGAACAGCTCCAGCCCGCCGTTCAGCGCAGCGGCTTCAATGTCCGCTGTGGGCGTCAGCTCGCCCGAGCGCACAAGGGCAAGGGAAAACATGCCCAGCAGCAGGATGACGGGCGCGAGAAACAGCGCGAGGATCTTTAAAAAGCGTTTCAATGGAAGCCTCCCGGATATTCGGGCCGCGTCCGTTCGGGGCGCGGCGCTTAAAACTGGAAGTAGATGGGCGTGGGGGATGCACCGATGGGCGCAAGAAACAGGATGGCCAGAACCAGCACATAGCACAGCGCGGCCTGGAACCATTTTCTGCGTCCCGCAAGCCAGGCGGAAAAGCCCGTGCGCCTCGCGGCGAAGTCCACCGCGCACAGCAGAGCGCAGGCAAAGCCGACGCGTATCAGCATACCGCTGTTAAACCCCAGCATGGCGAGAGCATTTTTCAGCGCCGGGGGCGCAAGAGAAAAGCTGTCCGGCATGCGGGCGAACAGATGCAGCGCACCGGACAGAGTGGGCGCGCGGAAAAACACCCATCCGAACCACACCAGCACGAAAGTGACAAGTATTTTCAGCCCGCGGGCCGGGGCGCTCTGCTCCGGAATGTGCGAGGCGCGCCACAGCCGCGCGCGGGCGGGCACGGTGAGCCGTCCCACCGCAAGGTATGCCCCGTGCAGCAGCCCCCATACGGCGAATTGAAGCCCGGTGCCGTGCCACAGGCCGCTGACGAGGAAGGTTATCAGCAGATTGACGCAGCAGCGCGCTGTGGAGCAGCGGCTGCCGCCCAGCGGGATGTAGACGTAGTCCCGCAGCCAGGAGGAGAGCGAAATATGCCAGCGGTTCCAGAACTCCTTCACGGACGTGGAAAAATAGGGCGCGCGGAAATTTTCCGGTACGTCAAAGCCCAAAAGCTGCATACAGCCGATGGCGATGTGGGAATACCCGGCGAAATCCGCATAGAGCTGCACCGCGTACAGTACGCTGGCCAGGAACACCGAAAGGCCCATCACAAGGTCGGGGGCGTCCAGCCCGGCGGAAACATAAGGCGCCAGGTTGTCGGCCACCACCAGCTTTTCAAAATACCCCCACAGCATGAGCTGCGCGCCGCGTACCGCGCGCCCGGCGTCAAATGCGCGGGGCGTGCCGATCTGGGCCATCAGGTCGCCCGGGCGCTGGATGGGTCCCATACTCACTTCGGGAAAGAATGAAACATACAGCGCGTACCGTCCGAAATGGCGGCAGGGAGGCAGAGCGCCCTTGTACACCTCGGCCAGATACGCCACAGCTTTGAACGTGAAAAAACTGATGCCGACGGGCGTGAGCAGGCTGAACGCGCGCACGCTTTCGGGTGCATACGCGCCCAGCAGCGTATTGAAATATTTGAAGAACAGCAGCGGCGCCAGCGCCGCCGCCGCGGCCAGCGCCAGCGCCAGCGCGGGCCTGCGGCCCCGCCGCCGCTGCAGCCACAGGCCGCCCAGATAAGAGATGGCGATGCACAGCGCCAGCACGGCAAGCATGGGCGCGCCCAGCAGCGCATAAAAACCGGCCGACGCGGCCAGGCAAACGGCCCAGCGCGCTTTCTGCGGCACGGCCCAGTGTACGGCGAACACGGCGGCGAAAAAGCCGAGATAGGCAAGGGATGTGAACTGCACCGGCGCGGCCTCCTTTGCAGCAAAAATAAGGATATATTATTGTATCATGGCTGTGCGCCGCGCGCAACCGGAACAGGGCTTACAGCTTTCTTACTCTTTTGTAAGGCTTTTTTGTTACCGGTCTTATTTGCGGCCGCGCAGGAACGTGGCCCCCGCGATGCTGTCCACGGCCTCGCAGCACGAAAAGCCCGCGGCCCGCAGCAGGGCAAGCTCGTGCTCCAGCGTCAGCGGCGTGTCGAAGTGGATGAACACATCCGCCGGGATGTTCGCGCGAGCCCGGCGGCGCGCGCTTTCCGCCCGCAGCAGAGTCTCCTCTTCCTCGCAGCAGGCGATGTAGTCCGCCTCCAGAAAAAAGCCGCCGGGCCGCAGGGCGGCATGAATTTTTTTGTACAGCTCCAGCTTTTGCTCCGGGGTAAAATGGTGCAGGCTCTCTACGGAAACGACCGCGCCGTATTGCTCCGCGCCCAGGTCCATCGCCAGATAATCCGCGCACCGCAGCTCAAGCCGCCGCCCGGCATGCTTCGCACGCAGCTTTTCCAGCATGGCCGCGCACAGGTCCACTCCCGTGACGGCAAGCTCCGGCCAGCGGGCAAAGATGCGGTCCAGCTCCAGCCCGGTGCCGCAGCCGAGGTCCAGCAGGGGGCCGCAGTCTCCGGGCGTCAGCTCGGCCACACGGCCATATGCTTTGTCCCACACGGACATGTGCGCTTCATAGGTGTCCACGCGGGCGGCGAAAAAGCCGTTCATATCCTCGGCGGGCTCATCCCGCGTCTGTGCAAGCCATTGCTTCAATTCCCGCATATGGGTGGAAACGTCCGCCCGGATGGTAAGCTCCATAAAAATTCCTTCTTTCCTGTGATGGGGCGCCTGCTTACAGCACAAGCGTCCCGGTGGCGGCCCGGCGCACAAAGGCCGCGTCATGCTCCACAAACAGCATTGTGGGCCGGTAGTCCAGTAAAAGCTGCTCGATCTGCATGCGGGACAGTACGTCGATATAATTCAGGGGTTCGTCCCACAGGTAAAGATGAGCGCTTTCGCAAAGGCTGCGGGCCAGCAGCACTTTCTTTTTCTGTCCGGCGCTGTAATCCGCCATATCCTTTTCAAACTGCACCCGTTCAAAGCCAAGCTTGCGCAGCAGCGTCAGGAACATCGTCTCGTCCACGCCCGCGTTCCGGGCGTAGTCTCGTGCGCCGCCGTGCAGAAATGATGCGTCCTGGGGCACATAAGACACAATAAGCCCCGCGCCGAGCGCCAGCGTACCGCAGGCGGCGACGTCCTGACCGCACAGCTTTTTCAGCAGCGTGCTTTTACCGCAGCCGTTGGGGCCGGTGACAGCCATGCGCTCGCCGGGGCGAAGCGTGAACGTCAGGCCTGCGCACACCGTGCGCCCGCCGTAGGAAAGGCTCAGGCCTTCGGCGCGCACCAGCGGCCCGCTTTTGCCCCAGGCCAGCGGGTGCAGCTTCAGGCCGTCGGCCTCGTCCACATTGCGCAGCAGTGTTTTTTTCTCTGCGATGGCCGCCTGCTGGCGCGCTTCGGTGACTTTGGCCCGCTTCATCAGCTTGGCCGCCTTGTGGCCCAGAAAACCCCGGTCCGGCCGCAGGCCGCTGTTGCGGGCGTGCTTTTCCCGCTCGGCCCTGCCGCTCCAGCGCTCGGTGCGGCGCGCGGCCTCGCCCAGCCGGGCGATGTCCTTTTCCAGCCGTTCGTTTTCCGCGCGTTCACGCTCGTCCTGCAGGCGTTTGTTTTCCTCCCAGGCGGTGAAATTCCCCTGCATCACGGTGATGTCGCGGCGGTTCAGCACCAGCATATGGTCGGCGCAGCGGTCCAGCAGGTCTCTGTCGTGGGAAACCAGGATATATCCCCTTTTCTGCGCCAGATATTCACCCAGCAGGCGGCGTCCTCCGGCATCCAGATGGTTTGTCGGCTCGTCGATGAGCAGGAATGCGCCATCGTGCAAAAACAGGCTGGCCAGCAGGATCTTGGTTTGCTCTCCATTACTCATTGTATAAAATGGGCGATATAATACGTCTTGCTCCACACCCAGCAGATTCAGTTCCCGCAAGATGCGCCAGGCCGGGCAATCCGGGAGCAGCCGTTCCAGCACGGCTTGCGTATCGTCCTCCGGATATTCCACAGGGAATGGGAAATACAGCACGGGTACGCCGGCACGCACGGCGCCGCGGGAATCCAGCGTGCCGTCCAGCAGCTTCAGAAATGTGGTTTTGCCGCGCCCGTTGCGGCCGGTAAAGCCGAGCCGCCAGTCGGTGTCCAGCACGAAAGAGACGTCCTCGAACACGTTGTCGCAGGCGCCGTCATAGGCGAAGGTAAGATGGGAAACGGTGATTTGGGACATATACTTCAACTCCAATCGAAAAAGGCCGCGGGAACGCGCCCGCGGCTTTTTCCACCATGTGTCCAGAACCGGGCCGAAGCGCCGGAAACCCTGAAAAAGGCAGGCGCCGCACAAAGGCGGCCCTGCCCTTCCTTACACACGGAAGGAGCCGGAACGAAACGCATTTTCCCGCTTTGTGGAAGGCGCACCAAACCACAGCAGCGCGCGAAAACGCTGCGCCGCAGGTTTGTGCACGTACAAAAAGCAGGTCAAATGCGCATCCTTCCATCTCCCGTCTGTTCGATTCTTTTTTATTGCTCCCAATAAAAAACGATCTTGATGGCCGCGCCCGGGCACAAAGTGCCTGGATGCGCGTAGAAAACAGCAGCGTAGCTGCTGTTTTTTAAGATAGCAAAGCGGAAACGGTTTGTCAAGAGCCGTTTTGCGGCGGCGGGCGGCGGTGTGCGGTAATGATCGTGCCGCTGCCCGCGTTGACCACAAATTCGCAGCCCGCAGATGTGATATACCAGTTTTTGCCCCTGCGCTGATAAACCGCATCTGGCTGTGCGATGCACCGTATGCACTGCCGCATGACGTCCTGGGGTGCAAACCCGAGATTTTTGCACAGACGCGCGGCGCCAAGAGGCGTCGTGTGGAGTTCGTGCGGCCTTGGCGGCGCGGTGTTTTCCCGTACAGTGCCCTCCCCCGCGCGGGCCGGAGCGACGCGCCGCATACGCGTCAGCCCTGCGCCTGCTTCCAGCGCTTGAGCGTGGGGTACCACGCGCGCATGGCGCGGCGGGCGTCCTCGGCGTCCAGCCCCGGGTTCTGCTGCTGTTCGAAGCGGATGCAGAAATCGATCATCTCGTCCATCGTGCAGTCCGCCGTGAAACCGCCGTTCTGGTAACAGTAGGTGCAGTATTCCTCCGACCTGGCGCCTCCGGCTTCGGTGCCATAGTCGGCCTCGTTTTGCAGCGGCATGCCACAGCTCTGGCAAAAGCGCTTGACGTTCTGGTTTTCCATGTTGCATTCCCCTTTCGGTTGTTGTACGTTCAGTATAAACCGGGGAAGATGACATCCTGCGTCATATTCAAAAGAAAAATAAATTTTCCGCAGCCGGCCGCGCGCCAAAGGGTCACTCCGGCGCACCGTACAGCGCCGCCACTTTCTGCCCGGCCTCGCGCAGGGCCTGCTGCACCTGCGGCGGAGACAGCACAGCCACATCGGCTCCGAAGCTCAGCAAAAAACCGTATATCCACGGGCTTTCGGGGTAAAAGGCGGACACGAAGAAGCGTCCGTCCGGCAGCTGTGTCACCCACTCCGGCGGAAACATATCGTAAACGCGGTACGCGGCGGCGGGCGTGAACATCAACTCCAGATGCAAAAGCGGACCGGGGGCCTCCGTCGGGTCCATCGGCTGGGGCGTGTGCTGCGGGCCGGGCGTGAAAACGGCGTCCAGCAGCGTCACGTCCAGCATGCGGCACAGTTTGAACACACGCAGCGCCTGTCGTGCCAGGCAGTACGCCTGCAGGTACCAGGCGGCATCTTTATAAACCAGCTTCACGGGCTGGGCCGTGCGGCGGCTTTTTTCGCCGCGCGCGCTGTAATAATCGAAGGCGATCTCACGGCGCGAAAGGATGGCTGTTTTCAGTGTGGCGAACACGCGTTTTTCCGCCGGGCCGGAGCCCCAGGGAGAAAAATCCACCTCCAGCCAGCCGTCGCCGCTTTTCTGGAACAGCCCGGCCAGCTTTTCCAGCGCCGCGCCTCCCATACCTGCGGCGGCCATGGCCCGCAAGGCATATAGGATCTCGTCCTGCTCGCCGTCCGTCAGCAGCGAGCGGTCCAGTACATAGCCGGGCAGCAGCCCCACGCCTCCGCCTCCGCCCCGCGCCGCGTACACAGGGACGCCCGCGGCCGAAAGCGCGTCGATGTCCCGGTAAATCGTGCGCACGCTCACTTCAAAGCGTTCGGCCAACTCCCGCGCCGTCATGCGGGGACGGCTTTGCAGCAGATATACGATCTCGAACAGGCGGCCCGTGTGCATGGCTATCCCTCCCGGTCGGAGCCGCGGGTAGCGTGCCAGTAGGCGCTCATGGAAAAATCGCCGCTCTCGGTCTTTTCTTCGCCCAGGAAGGGCGGCGGAACAAAGGCGCGGGCGGCCTCCACGGTGGGGAACTCCACCTCCGCGTAGAAAAACGCCGTGGGCCGGCCCGCGTCCACCAGGCTCACCTCCAGCCGCTCGCCCCCGGGCAGCGCATACACCCTGTAATCCTTGGTCACAAGGTCCTGCCCGGTGAAGGCTGTGAGCCGCCGGAACAATTCCGCAGAAATATCCGTTTCAACCTCCTCCCGCGCCAGCGTGCCTTCGCCCTTGAAGCACAGCACACAGCGGCAGCCGTCGGCGTTCACGCTCTCCCGGATGCGCACCACGGGGGCTGTCGAGATATATCCCTGGCGCACCCGGGCCTCTTTCAGCAGCGGGAGACCGGCGGGGAACCCGTCGATGAGCCACTTGCGTTCGATCTCCATTTTAACACCCCACTATCTTTTTTTTCGTAAGACCATTATAATAGTGTGTATCCGACAAGTCAAAAATGCCGGGCGCTTTGTAAAAAGCCCGGCCGGGCGCAAACGTGCGCACCCAAAAGAAAAGGCGGAAAGACCATGAAGCAGCAAAGAGGATATCCCCGGGTGACCGTTACCCCCAAGGCCGAACGCGGGCTGACGGGTGGACATCCGTGGGTGTACGATACGGAAGTGGCGGACGCGCAGCCCGCGGAAAACGGCGCGCTGGTGGACGTGATCAGCGCAAAGGGACGGTATCTGGGCACGGGCTTCATCAGCCTGCACAGCAAGATCCGTGTGCGCATCCTTTCACGCAATGCCAATGACGTCTTCGACGAGGCGTTTTACCTGCGCCGATTGTCCCACGCGTGGGAGTACCGCAAAACAGTGCTGAGCGGGGAGGTTTCGAGCTGCCGTGTCATCTTCGGCGAGGCCGACCTGTTCCCCGGCCTGACGGTGGACCGTTTCGGCCGGTATCTGGTGGCACAGACGCTCTCTGTGGGCATCGAGCGCATCAAGCCCATGCTCTTTCCGCTGCTGGTAAAGCTGCTGCGGGACGACGGCCAGCAGATCGACGGCCTGTACGAGCGCAACGACGTTGCCATCCGCGCCCGGGAGGGGCTGGAGGAAAACAAGGGCTGGTTTGACCTTTCGGCGCTGGGCCTGCCCCGGCCGGACACCTGTCTGACGGACATTGTGGAAAACGGGGTCCGCTATACTGTGGACGTGGAAAATGGCCAGAAAACGGGTTTTTTTCTGGACCAGAGGTTCAACCGGCAGGCTGTGGCGCGGCTTGCGCAGGGCAGGACGGTGCTGGACTGCTTCACGCACACCGGCTCCTTTGCACTGAACGCAGCCAAGGGCGGCGCGGCCCATGTGACGGCGGTGGACGTCTCCGAGGCCGCCGTGGAGATGGCGCGCCGCAATGCGGATATCAACGGAGTGTCGGACAGAATGGACTGCGTGGCGGCCAATGTGTTCGACCTGCTGCCCCGTCTGGCGGAGGAGGGCGGCAAAAAGTATGATTTCATCATTCTGGATCCGCCCGCGTTTACGAAATCCCGCAAGACAGTGCCGGGCGCACTGCGGGGATATAAGGAGATCAATTACCGCGCCATGAAGCTGCTGCCCCGGGGCGGGTATCTTGCCACCTGCAGCTGCAGCCATTTTGCCACGGACGGGATGTTCCGCGCCATGCTGGCAGACGCGGCCCGTGACGCGGGCGTGCAGCTGCGCCAGATCGAGGCGCGCCAGCAATCGCCGGACCATCCCATCCTGTGGGGTGTGGACGAGACGAATTATCTGAAGTTTTACCTGTTCCAGGTGTTTTGAGCGGCGCGCGGCGGCCGCATAGAAGGAGAATGGATATGGAATACCGCGAGATCGCACCCGGCGAGCTGGACCGAGCGCTGTTCCGGCATTTTGAACGGCGCCAGGAAGTGACGAAGTGCCGCCGCAGGGAAAACGGCGTATGGGTCGTGCGGGACGCGCCGTTCATCGACGACTGGAGCGAAGCGGATTATGCGTTTCTTGTGCAATGCCTGCAAAATACGCTGGCCACGGGCGGCGTTGTGCTGGGGGCCTTTGCGGACGGCGCGCTCAAGGGCTTTGCCTCGGTGGAAAGCGCCCCGCTGGGCAAAGCGGGGGATTACCGGGACCTGACGTGCCTGCACGTTTCGGCTGAGCTGCGGGGCAGAGGCATCGGGCGGGAGCTTTTTACCCGGGCGGCGCAGTGGGCCCGTGCGCACGGCGGAAAAAAGCTGTATCTGTCGGCCCATTCGGCGGTGGAGACACAGGCGTTTTACGCGGCGATGGGCTGCGTGGAGGCCCGGGAGTACAATGAGGCCCATGTGGCGTCGGAGCCGTTTGACTGCCAGATGGAGTACGCGCTGTGAGGCGCCGTGATGCGGAGGATAAGCATGCAGATCAGAAAATACAGGCCGTCGGATTGCCGGGAATTGGCGGAGCTGTTCTACGACACGGTCCATACGGTCAATGCCGGGGATTATACAAAGGAGCAGCTGGACGCGTGGGCGACGGGCCATGTGGATCTGGAGGCCTGGGACCGCTCGTTCCGGGAACACCATACCCTTGTCGCTTTGGAGGACGGTGCGGTCATCGGGTTTGGGGATATCGACGGCTCGGGATATCTGGACCGTTTGTACGTCCACCGGCGCCATCAGGGCAAGGGCGTGGCAACCGCCCTTTGCGACAGGCTGGAGCAGGTGTGCGCGGGCGTTATCAGCACCCACGCATCGATTACGGCGAAGCCTTTTTTTGAAAAAAGAGGGTATCGGGTCATCCGGGAGCAGCAGGTGGAACGGCAGGGCGTGGCGCTCACCAATTTCGTGATGGAAAGACGGCGGTGAGCCAGGGCGAAAAAGGGAAAAGAATCAAAAATGCCGGCAGCGGAAATTTCCGCCGCCGGCATTTCTGCGTAAAAGGCTATTGCTCCGCCTGCACCGCCATCACCTGCGCGGCGGGCCGTCCGTTTACGGAGGCCAATGGAGCGCCGCACAGCACGGCGGTCAGCGAGCCGCCCTTGGGCCAGAACAGCGAGAGACAAAGCAGCGCGGCCAGCACAACTGCCGCAAGCCGCCTGGCGGCGGGAGACATCATCCGGTTCGTTTCCATCGTATTCCTCCTGAGTGTATCGAATTTCGGGCTTTCTGTGACTGATTTATACTCAGTATACCACCGTCTGGTCACAACATGGTCACAAGTCGAAAAAATCTGCACGCATTTGACAGACTTTTTGCGAGGCGAAGTCAATATAAAAATGACGATAAAAATCAAATGACTTTTTGGATGCGTAAAACCAATGACCGGTGCGGCCCGCATGGAGCAGAGGCACCGCCGCCCGGAGAAAGGGATGGCCGGCGCCACGTGGCAAGAAACGCAAATATATGCCAAGCCCCGCCCTGTTCACCGCGCGCCGCGCGCCGTACAATAAAAGCAACGACACCGGGCGCGCCCTCCGCGCGGCCCGTACAGGGAGGATGCAGTATGCAGTACGGCCACTTCGACAACGACCGCCGGGAATATGTCATCGACAGGGTGGACCTGCCCGCGAGCTGGACCAATTATCTTGGCACGGAGGAGATGTGCGCCGTGGTGAACCACACGGCGGGCGGATACCTGTTCCATAAAAGCGCCGAATATCACCGCATCACGCGTTTTCGCGCCAACGCCGTGCCCATGGACCGGCCCGGCCATTACATTTATCTTCGGGACGACGACACCGGGGAGTACTGGTCTGTTTCGTGGCAGCCCGTGGGCAAGCCGCTGGACTGGGCGAAATATACCTGCCGCCACGGCTTGTCCTATACAAAATACGAATGTGAGTACGGCGGCATCCGCGCCGTGCAGACGCTGTTCATTCCCCGGGGCGAGGCTGTGGAGATCTGGGACCTTTCGTTGGAGAATATCTCCGGCCGGGCGCGGAGCATCAGCGTGTTCAGCTACGCCGAGCTGTCGTTCCACCATATCGATATGGACAACCGCAACTTTCAGATGAGCCTGTATGCCGCGGGCGGCAGCTATGCGGACGGCATCATCGAACAGGACCTTTTCTATGAGGAGAACGGCTTCCAGTATTTTGCGGCCACTTTCCCGCCGGACAGCTACGATACGGTGCGGGAGGCGTTCATCGGCCCGTACCGCACCGAGACAGACCCCATCGGCGTGGAGCGGGGCACGCTTTCCGGCAGCACGGAGCTGGGCGGCAACCAGTGCGCGTCGCTGCACAGGCGTTTTATCCTCGCGTCCGGCGAGGTCCTGCGCGAAGCGTTTTTCCTGGGGGAGGGGCCGCGGGCCGAAGGCGTGCGCATCCGCAAAAAATATGCGCCGCCCGCCGCCCGGGACGCGGCACTGGCGGCCCTGCGCGACTACTGGGACGAAAAATGCGCGGCGCTGCAGATCGACACGCCCAATGAGGGCATGAACACGCTCATCAATATCTGGACGCTGTATCAGAGCGAGATAAACGTGCAGTTTTCCCGCTTTGCCAGCTTCATCGAGGTGGGCGGCCGCACCGGGCTGGGCTACCGCGACACCGCCCAGGACGCGATGACCGTGCTGCACTCGAACCCCGCCCGCTGCAAAGAGCGCATCGTGCAGCTTTTAAAAGGGCTTGTCAGCGAGGGATACGGCCTGCATCTGTTCGAGCCGGAATGGTTCGAGGAGACGCCCCGGCAGAGTTTCAAGAGCCCGACCGTTGTGCCCACGCCGGATAAAAGCAGTATGATCCACGGCCTGGCGGACGCATGCAGCGACGATGCGCTGTGGCTTGTTTCCACCGTGGCGGACTATGTGCGGGAGACTGGGGACGCCGCGTTCCTTGACATGCCGGTGCCCTATGCGGATAAAGGGACGGACACGGTTTACGGCCACCTGAAGACGATCCTGGATTTTTCCCAGCGCATGGTGGGTGCGCATGGGATCTGCCAGGGCCTGCGGGCGGACTGGAACGATTGCCTGAACCTGGGCGGGGGCGAAAGCGCGATGGTGAGCTTTCTGCACGTTTGGGCACTGGGAAACTTTGCCGCACTGGCCCGCTGGTTGGGCCGAAAGGCAGACGCGGAGCATTACGAGGCCGTGCGGCGCAGCGTGGCGGACGTGTGTGAAAAAGAGCTGTGGGACGGCAGATGGTATCTGCGCGGCTTCACAAAAAACGGCCGTCCCATCGGAACGGACGCGGATACGGAGGGCAAGGTGCATCTGGAGAGCAACACCTGGGCCGTTCTCTCCGGCGCGGCAGGGCCGGAGCGGGGCGCGCGGGCCATGGACAGCGTGGAGGAATACCTCTACACGCCCTGGGGCCTGATGCTCAACGCGCCGGCTTACTCGAAGCCCGACGACGACATTGGTTTTGTCACCCGGGTGTATAAGGGCCTGAAAGAAAACGGATCCATTTTCAGCCATCCCAACCCATGGGCGTGGGCGGCGGAATGCGTGCTGGGACGGGGCGACAGGGCCATGCAGTTTTACGACGCACTGTGTCCCTATTGGCAGAATGACAAAATAGAGACGCGCAAAGCGGAGCCTTATTCCTACTGTCAGTTCATCACCGGGCGCGACCACAAGAAATTCGGCGAGGCGCACCATCCGTTCATGACAGGCTCCGGCGGGTGGAGCTATGTGGCCGCGACGCGCTACATACTGGGCATCCGGCCGGAGTTCGACGGCCTTGTCATCGACCCGTGCATCCCCGGCGGTTGGGACGGCTTTACGGCCGTGCGGCGGTTCCGGGGCGCGGTGTATGAGATCGAGGTGCGGAACCCCGCCCATGTGTGCAAGGGCGTAAAGGCGCTGTACCTGGACGGTGTGCGTGTGGAACGGCTGCCGCTGCTGGCGCCCGGCACGACGGGCCGCGTGACGGCGGTGCTGGGCTGACGCGCGCCGCAGGTTCCCCGGCGGGGATATGCAGGAAGGAGAGCGAAACGATGATCCATTTTGGAACGGGCGGCTGGCGCGCCGTCATCGGCGACGGCTTCACGAAAGCCAACGTCCAGCTGCTGACGCTGGCGCTGGCGCGTAAAATGCTGGATGAGGGCAGGGCCGACAAGGGCTTCGTCATCGGCTATGACAGGCGCTTTTTGAGCGAGGAGGCCGCCGGATGGGCCGCTGAGGTGATGGCGGGACAGGGCATCCTGTGCCGCATCATCCACCGGGAAAGCCCCACGCCTCTTATTATGTATACGGTGGCTGCCTATGGCCTGCCCTACGGCATGGCCATCACGGCCAGCCACAACCCGGCCGTCTACAACGGCATCAAGGTGTTTATGGAGGGCGGGCGCGACGCGGACGAAACGCTTACCGCCGCCTTTGAGGGCTATATCCGCGAGCTGGAAGGCGAGCCTGTGGAGACGGTGCCCTACGAAGAAGGGCTTGCTGCGGGCAGTATCCAGCTCATCGACCCGATGAACGACTACATCGACAGCATCCTCAGAATGGTGGATGCAGAGGCCATCCGGTCCCGCGGCCTGCACGTGGTGCTGGACCCCATGTACGGCGTGTCCAAGACAGCGCTGCAGACCATCTTGCTCACCACCCGGTGCGACGTAGAGGTCATCCATGAGCGGAGGGACACGCTGTTCGGCGGCCGGCTGCCCGCGCCCAACCTCAAGACGCTGGCGGGCCTGACGAACTATGTGGAAGAACACGGTTGCGACATCGGCATCGCCACCGACGGCGACGCGGACCGCCTGGGTGTCATTGACGATAAGGCGGAGTTCCTGCATCCCAATAAGATTCTGGTGCTGCTGTATTACTATCTGATGCGGTACCGCGGCTGGCGCGGCGCAGCGGTGCGGAACCTAGCCACCACCCATCTGCTGGACCGCATTGCCGAGGACTTCGGCGAGACCTGCTACGAGGTGCCCGTGGGCTTTAAATATGTGTCTGCCAAGATGGTGGAGACCGGCGCCATCATCGGCGGCGAAAGCTCCGGCGGGCTGACGGTGCGCGGGCACATCCAGGGCAAGGACGGCATTTATGCCGCCGCGCTGCTGGTTGAGGCCATTGCCAAAACAGGCCGCAGGCTCAGCGCGCTGTGGGACGAAATCACGCAGAAATACGGTGCCGCCGAGATGGCGGAACACGATTTTCATTTCAGCAGCGCCGAAAGGACGCGCATCTTCAAGCTGCTGATGGAGGACAAACAGCTGCCGGAATTCCCTTGCGAGATCGCCAAGGTCAGCTACATGGACGGCTGCAAGGTGTACTTCAAAAACGGCGGCTGGGTCATCGCGCGCTTTTCCGGCACCGAGCCGCTGCTGCGCGTGTTCTGTGAGATGGATACCATGGAAAATGCGGAAAAAATTGCCAAAATTTTGACGGAGTTTTTGTCGCTGTAACGAAAAGCGGCCGAAAAGCGGGGAAAGGGGGACATTGTCCCCCTTTTTTGCTATAATAGCGGGCAGGACGCGCGGATGCTTGCAAAGCGCGCCGGGAAAGAGGCGGAGGCATGGAACGGCAGAAAATGAAACACAGGCGGCAGCTCGGCCTGCGGCAGGGGATGCTGGGCATTATCCTGCTGTGCTGGGTGCTGCCCGTTGTACTCATCGTCACGCTGGGCGGTGTATATATTCTGGACAGCATGACGCGGCAGTACCGCAGTGATATGATGCGCAGCGCACAAAGCGCCGCGGCCATCACCGGGCGCAACCTGGATTCCATGATCGCCGCCAGCCGTAAGGCCAGTTATATCGCCACCATGGGCAATGCCTGGGCATCCTACACGAAAACGGGCGATTACGTCGCATTTTACAACGAGATGCAGACCTTTCTCACCCAGCAGTACCGCTACGACGACAAATTCCGCAATACCATCGTCACGCTGGTGGACGATCCAGCAGCGCCCATCTATACCTCCAACACCTCGTATACCTCCATACGCAAATATCAGCAGCATGTGCGGGACGAAGTACTGGTCCGCAGCGAAGCGCTGGGCACCGGCATCGGTTTCTTTGCGGCGGACGGCAGCCTGTACATGATGCGCAATCTGCTGGACGCCAACTACCGCACCTACGGCGTGCTGGTGATGGAGCTGAACACCGACACGCTGTTCGACAGTATGCGCAGTGTCATCTGGATGACGGACGCTACGGTCTGGCTGGGCGACGCGGAGTATACCGTTGCGGGCAGCGTGCGGGATGCGGGAGAGCTGCGCGGGAACATCCGTGCGGGTGGCCAGGGCGGCGCGCCCGCGCAGGGCAGCTACGCCGTCTGGGGCAGTGAAAGCGTAGTGCCCGGCTGTGCGCTGGAATACATCGTCTACTCCGACACCGCGGCCATGCGCGCCCAGCTGCGCAGCACGGCTTTGCTGCTGGCCGCGCTGCTGGCCGCGCTGCTGCCGCTGATGGGAGCGGTCATCGCGTTTCTGTACCGCAAGGTAAACCGGCCCATCGTCACGCTGAGCGGGGCTTCGGCGCACATCGAGCAGGGTGAATTCGGCATTCAGGTGGACGCCGGGCGGCTGGGCAGCAAGGAGTTCGCCTATCTGGGCAACAGCTTCAACGCCATGAGCGACAAGCTGAAAAATCAGTTCGAGCGCATCTATAAGGAGGAGCTGGCCCTGCGGGACGCGAAGATCATGGCTCTGCAGAGCCAGATCAACCCCCATTTTCTGAATAACACGCTGGAGATCATCAACTGGGAAGCGCGCCTGGCCGACGACGTGAAGGTATGTCAGATGCTGGAGGCGCTGTCCACGATGCTGAACGCGGCCATGGACCGCAAGCACCGGCCGCTCATCCACCTCTCCGAGGAAATGATGTATGTGGACGCGTACCTGTTCATCATCCGGGAGCGGTTGGGCAAGCGGCTGACCGTGGAAAAGGAGATCTCCCCCGAAACGCTGGACTGCTATGTGCCGCGCCTGGTGCTGCAGCCTTTGCTGGAAAACGCCGTGGAGCACGGCATCAATCCCGTGCAGAAAGGCACCATCATCATCCGCGCTTACCGCGAGCAGGACAGGCTGCTGCTGGAGATCGAGAACGACGGCGTAACCACCTACGACGACCTGATGAAGATCCAGACGCTTCTCTCGGACGAGCCACTGCCGGAGGGAACGGGCAGCGCTTCGCTGGGCATCCGCAACGTACACGAGCGGGTAAAGATCATCTACGGGCAGGAGAGCGGCCTTTCCATCACAATCACTGAAAAAGGAAATACGTTGTCGAGAATGAATATCAAATTTGAACAAGACGGGCAATAATATGCAATAAAAAACAAGTTCGTTCATTCAGTTTTTGTGCAAACTGGTATAACATTATAGGCACAGGGAGGCATTCGGACGGTGCTGTGAACGCCGCGCATGCCCCCAGAAAATGGGAGGTTTGAAACATGAAAAAGACACTCGCGATCATTCTTGCGCTGTGCCTCGGCGCTTCCATGCTGGCCGCCTGCGGCGGTTCCGGCTCCAGCGCTCCGGCTTCCGCGTCCGTGGCCGGAAGCACAGGCTCCTCCGCCCCCGAAGCAAAGCCTGTTGAGATCCGCGTCGTGACGTCCTACGGCGGCGACGACGGCAACCGCGCCAATTATGAAGAAGCGGTGGCGGGTTACGAAGCGGCCACGGGCAACACTGTGGTAGACGAATCCGCCACCTCAAACGAGCAGTGGAAGGCCCAGGTCAAAGCCGACTTCCAGACCGGAAGCGAACCGGACGTGCTCTTCTTCTTCACGGGTACTGACGCCAGCGAGTTTATCAAGAACGGCAAGGTCGTGTCCATCGAGGAGATCCGCAAGGAATACCCGGACTATGCATCCAACATGCTGGATGCGGCCATGCCCCTTTCCTTTGTGGACGCCAAGGCCTACGCCGTTCCGTCCAGCGGATATTGGGAAGGCATGTTCGTGAACAAAACCGTTCTGGCCGACTGCGGCCTGGAGGTCCCCGGCCCCGATACGACCTGGGACGAGTTCATGGAGATGTGTGAGACCATTAAAAGCAAGGGCTATACGCCCATCGCCTGCTCCCTGCAGGAGGTGCCGCACTACTGGTTCGAGTTCTGCATCCTGAACCAGGGCGACGTGGCCAAGCACGCCGAGGTCCCTGCTTCCGGCGCCGACGAAGCGGGCCAGCGCTGGGTCGCGGGCCTGAACACCCTCAAAGAGATGTACGAAAAGGGCTATTTCCCCGCAAATACCCTGACGGCGGGCGACGCCGACACATTCCAGATGATGGCCGACAACAAAGCCGCGTTCGCCATTGACGGCTCGTGGAAGGTGGGCTGGTTCACCGGCAGCGAGGACGCCGCAGGCAACGTGGAGAACATCGACGATTACACCGTTACTTATGTGCCGGGCAGCGGCAGCCGCAAGGCCACGGACATCGTGGGCGGCATCTCCATGGGCTACTACATCACCGAGAAAGCCTGGAGCGACCCCGAAAAGCGCGATGCGGCCGTCCAGTTCGTGGAATACATGACCACCGACGATATGGTCAACAAGTTCGCGGGCGGCGCCCCTACGGCGCTGAAATCCGGCCTGCCCGAAGCGGCGGATACCGACAGCCTGCACGCGGCGGCCGTCACCATGTTCAACGGCAAGACAGGCATGGCCAGCGCCGTGCAGGATGCGCTGAACCAGACTGCCCGCGGCGTTCTGTTCGCCTCTGTCAAGGATGTTGTGACAGGCACCCTGGCGCCGGAGGAGGCCATTGAGACGGCCCTCGCCACCCCGCTGGCAGATTCCTGACGCAAGCGATATAAGCAGCCAATACGGCCGGAGAGCTTGGAAACGGCTCTCCGGCCTTTTTTGAAAAAACGGGCCTTCGGCCGCGGCGCATGCCGTGCCGCACGCCCCCGGGGCCGTCCGCCGCACCGAACGGCGGCGCGTCCGTCCGAAAAACGACGGCGCTTCGCGCGCCCGCATCCCGCAGACAAACGCAGAAAAGAAGGGGAGCCTTGCCATGAATGCGATGATCTACAAAAAGAAAGGCCCGCTCGTGCTGTTCCTCGTGCCGACCTTCCTCTTTTTGACCATGTACTTATACTATCCGTTTTTGATGAATATCTACAACAGCCTCAACAAGATCGGCGGCCTGGGCGAGAGCAGCCGCGGCCTGAACGAGCCGGTATGGGAGAACTACGTCAAGATGTTCACAGACCCGCTCATGCGCACCGCGCTGAAGAACACCATGATTCTGATGATTCTGACCGTGGTGTTTCAGGTGGGCATCGCGCTGGTGCTGGCGCTGATGGTGGACAACATCAAGGTGGGGGCGAAATTCTTCCGCACCGTGTATTTTTTTCCCATCGTCATCAGCGCCACAGCGCTGGGCCTTCTGTTCAACCTGATCTTTCTGTACGACGGCGGCATGCTCAACCAGCTTCTGCAGAACCTGGGCCTCGCCGCGGAGAATATCGACTGGAAGGACCCCGCCCACTTTTTCGTCACGATGATGGTACCTGTTATCTGGCAGTATGTGGGGTTTTATTTTGTTATTCTCGTCACAGGGCTGAACAATATCTCTACCGATATTTATGAGGCGGCCGAGATTGACGGGGCCAGCGGCCTGGGGCGCATCCGGTATATCACCCTGCCGCTGCTGCACAACACGCTGTGTACCTGCCTGGTGCTGGCCATTACCGGCTCGCTGAAGGTGTTCGACCTGCCGTGGACCATGTTTGTAGGCGGCCTGCCGCTGGACAAATCTTGGCTGACCGGCACATATATGTACTACCAGACTATGGTGCTGCAGGACGTGGACTACGGCTCGGCCATCGCCATCCTCATCGTGGTGCTGGGTGTTGTAATCAGCCAGATCGCGAACCGCATCTTCAAAGAAAAAGATTATTAAGGGGGCTTTTTTATGACACGCAGACGCTTTCCCGTGGGAAAAACGCTCCTCTATGTGTTTATGTCCCTGTGGGCGCTCACGACGATCTATCCTTTTATCTGGGTCATCCTCAATTCCTTCAAGCCGCGCGGGCTGATCCGCAGCGATACATTCTCGCTGCCCATCGGCGACAAATTCACACTGGAGAACTACGTCACCGCCTTCAAGCGCGTTGACATCGGCACGGCCTATGTCAACAGCATTGTCATCAGCGGTGCTGTCACTGTGGTGGTGATGGTGCTGGCTGGGCTTGCCGCCTACGCTATGGTGCGGTACAGCTTCCGGCTGCGGGGCTTTCTGCATTCCATGATCATCGCCAGCATGATGTTCCCGGTGTTCTCCACGATCATCCCGGTGTTCCGCATGGAGTCGTCCTGGGGCATCGTGAATACAGGCAGCATTTGGCTGACGCGGCTCTCGGTCGTCCTGCCGCAGATTGCGGGCAACCTGTCGTTTGCCATCATTGTGCTGATGGGCTTCATCCGCAGCCTCCCGGTGGATCTGGAGGAAGCCGCTTATCTGGAAGGCTACAACGTCTACCAGATATTCTTCCGAATCATCATGCCGCTGGCCAAGCCCAGCTTTGCCACGGTGGGCATCTTCACGTTTCTGTGGAGCTACAACGACCTTTTTTTACAGATGTTTTTCCTGCGCAGCAAAAAATTCTTCACCATCACGCGCCTGCTGAACGAGATATCCAGCCAGGCGGGCACGAACTACGGCCTGATGGTGGCCGCGGTGGTGATGGTCGTGATTCCGGTGCTGGTGGTCTATATCTTCCTGCAGAACTATATCATTAAGGGGATGACTGCCGGCGCGGTGAAGGGCTGACAGCTTTTGCGGCGCATTTTACAGGTGCTCCCCTTTTTCGCGCGGCGGGCGGGCGTGTCCTGTGTTCGGTGCATGGGGCGCGCCCGGTGCCGCGCTTTTCCACCGTTGGGCGGGGGAATGGAAATATGGTATAATATGTCCGGTTGGTGAACACGAGCGGTACGCGAAGTGTGAGCTTAAAAATATGGTATAATAACCTCAAAGCCGCCGCTTGCGCGGCTGCGCGTGTGCATTGCACACGCCCCTGTGCTGACGCACAGGGCTTTGAGAACATTGGACCATGCAAAACCGCAGCAGGTGCGGTTTTGTTGTGGCCGCTTCGCGGCGTCATGGTATAATAACCTCAAAGCCGCCGCTTGCGCGGCTGCGCGTGTGCATGGCACACGCCCCTGTGCTGGCGCACAGGGCTTTGAGAACATTGGACCATGCAAAACCGCAGCAGGTGCGGTTTTGCTGTGGCCGCTTCGCGGCGTCATGGTATAATAACCTCAAAGCCGCCGCTTGCGCGGCCGCGCGTGTGCAAGGCATACGCCCCTGTGCTGGCGCACAGGGCTTTGAGAACATTGGACCATGCAAAACCGCAATAGATGCGGTTTTGTTGTGGTCGCTTCGCGGCGTTATGGTATACTATGACCATAGGCAAAAACAGTGTGGTGATATAGGATGTATAAGGTGATGATCGTGGACGACGAGGATATCATCGTCAGCGGCCTGGTAAAGGTGATGCCCTGGGCGAAGTATGGCTGCGAAGTGGTGGCTACCGCGTCCGATGGGCTTGCGGCGCAGGCCGTGCTGCGGGAAAAGCGGCCGGATATCCTGTTCACGGATATCTGCATGCCGGGCGCGGACGGGCTTGCGCTGCTGGCGGCTGTACGCAGCGAGTTCCCAGACATGCAGGTGACGATCCTGAGCGGGTTCCCGGATTTTGAGTACGCCCAGCGGGCCATCGGCCTGGGTGTGGTGCGGTATGTACTTAAGCCCAGCAAGATGCATGAGCTGGAAGAGGCACTGGCCGTCATGGTGGAAAACCTGGGCGGCGCGCCCGCGTCCGGCGCGGTGCAGTCTGCGGAAAATGCGCAGAATTTCATCATAAAGAAAGCGGTACAGTACATTGAGCAGCATTATGCGGAAAAACTGACGCTGCCCGACGTGGCGGACAAGGTCTACGTCAGCCAGTGGCACCTCTCCAAGCTCATTGCCAAGAACACGGGACAGAGTTTTTCCGACCTGCTCAACGGCGTTCGCATCGCCAAAGCAAAGGAGCTGCTGGCCGACCCAGCCCTCAAGGTCTGGGAAGTGAGCGACGCGGTGGGCTTTGCGGATGTGACGCATTTTTCCCGCATTTTCAAAAAAATGGAGAATATGAGCGCCAACGAATACCGCAATAAGCAGATCGCAAGATGACCCTGCGTTAAAACAAAACCGCGCCCCGTATGCTGCACACGGGGCGCGGTTTTGCGCGCCTTACACCTCAGACGCGCCCTTGGCTTTCCAGCGTGCGGCCAGACGCAGCAGGCCGAACACGGGCAGGCACAGCAGAAACCAGTAAAAGCTGAACAGGGGGCATATCTGTCCCAGCACATTGCCGAATTCCCGGCTGTAATCCCATACCTGCCAGCCCAGCGCCCGGTTCACCACCAGCCCTACGGCTAATTCCGCCGCTGTGATGAACGCCGTGCCCAGCGCGGCCTGCACGGCGATGTTCATGCCGGGGTATCGCCGCGCGATCCACACCAGAGCCAGCACGCATATGCCGCCCAGCAGGGCCATGCTCCAGTGCGTGTGTCCCCGCGCCAGGATTTCGATACAGGGATATCCGGTGGCACCCACCGCGAAAGCCGTTGCCTTTTCCTTCATTTACACATCACCCGGGTATAGGATGCGCCGTTTTTGCACGGAATATCACAAACAATTGCGCCGCCCATTGCTATTTGTGGGGGAAAGATGGTAAAATATATAAGACCATAAACTGAGAATGGAGTAGTTATGCAAAAGACAAAGGTCAGCGCGTGCATCGTTGTGTACGGCGGTGGGGAAGAAGCGGCACAGGCCGCACGCTCTCTGGTGGAGCACACACGGGACGCGGCGCTTTCGCTCACACTGGTGGACAACGCCTCGCCGGACGGCGCGGGCGAATGGCTTGCGGCGCAGCAGCTTGGCCCCGGAGTGAAGGTGGTGCGCCTGCCCGAGAACGTGGGCTTCGGCAGCGGGCATAACACCGTGCTGCCACAGCTGGACAGCGTTTACCATTTTGTGGTGAACCCGGATATCACGTTGGACGACGACGCCGTTTCAAAGCTGTGCGCGTGGATGGACGCTCACCCGGATGTGGTGATGGCGACGCCGCGCCTGCTGTTCCCGAACGGGGCCGAGCAGTATACGGCAAAGCGGAGGCCCAGCTTTCTGGCGCTGCTGGCCCGGCAGGTTCCGCTGCCGTTTTTGAAGGGCGTGGAACGGCATTATCTGATGCAGGACGAGGATCTGTCCCGCCCGCAGGAGATCGAGTTCTGCACGGGCTGTTTTTTTGTGATGCGCACCGAGGCGTTCCGCCGCATGGGCGGCTTCGACGAGGGTTATTTTATGTATGTGGAGGACGCGGATATCACCCGCAAGGCGCAGGAATACGGCAAGGTGATGTACGTGCCCGAGGCGCATGTCTATCATGCCTGGCACCGGGACACAAAGAAAAAGTGGAAGAATTTCTGGATGCAGATCCGCTCGATGCTCCGTTACTGGCGCAAATGGGGTTTCCGAATGGTTTGAGGGGCGGGTGTTTTCCCGGGAAAACACGGGGAAGCCTGCATTGCTTTACGCATGCAGGTGTACAGCAGAGAAAAAAGAAAAGCAAAGGAGCAGGAACAATGAAGGGAATCATACTGGCCGGGGGCGCCGGCACGCGGTTGTATCCGCTGACGATGGTCACCTCGAAGCAGCTTTTGCCGGTGTACGACAAGCCGATGATCTATTATCCGCTGTCCACGCTGATGCTGGCGGGCATTCAGGATATCCTGATCATCTCAACACCGGAGGACACGCCCCGTTTTGAATCGCTTCTGGGCGACGGAAGCCAGTTCGGCGTGAAGCTGTCGTACAAGGTGCAGCCTTCGCCGGACGGCCTGGCGCAGGCGTTCATTCTGGGGGATGCATTCATCGGGGACGAGCCATGCGCCATGGTGCTGGGCGACAACATTTTTTACGGCAACGGCTTTTCCAGGCTGCTGCGCGCGGCGGTGGAAAACGCCGAAAACGGACGCGCTACGGTGTTCGGCTATTATGTGAACGATCCCGAGCGCTTCGGCATCGTGGAATTTGACGAAAACGGCAAGGTCGTTTCCGTGGAGGAAAAGCCCGCGCAGCCAAAATCCAATTACGCGATCACGGGCCTGTATTTCTACGACAAACGCGTGGTTCAGATGGCGAAAGAGGTAAGGCCCTCGGCCCGCGGCGAGCTGGAGATCACGACGCTCAACGAGATGTACCTGAAAAAGGGTGATCTGGACGTGCAGCTTCTGGGCCGCGGCTTTGCCTGGCTGGACACCGGCACGATGGACAGCCTTGTGGACGCGGCGGATTTTGTGCGCATGGTGGAGAAGCGCCAGGGCATCAAGATCTCTGCGCCCGAGGAGATCGCCTACAAAAACGGCTGGATCACAAAGGATAAGCTGATGGAAAGCGCCCGGCGCTACGGCAAAAGCCCCTACGGCGAGCACCTGAAGCGAGTGGCTGAGGGGCGGCTGCAGTATTGAGGCACCCTTCGGGCCGAATGAAGTGCAAAACAGAAAAAGAGGAAAATATTATGAAAATACTCATCACAGGTGCGAACGGGCAGCTTGGGACAGAGCTGCGCCGGTGCATTGCCGCGGGAAAAACGGAGCTGGGGCCCCTGCCCGCAAAGCTGCAGCGCGCCACCGTGCTTGCCACGGACGTGGACACGCTGGACATCACAAACCGCCACGAGGTGGCTGCCTATGTGCGCCATCACGCGCCGGACGCCATCATTTCCTGCGCGGCGTTCACCAATGTGGACGGCTGCGAAACAAACCGGGAGGCGGCCTTTGCGGTGAATGCCTTGGGTGCGCGCAACCTGGCCATGGCCGCGGAGGAGATTGGCGCAAAGCTGGTGCATGTCTCCACAGATTATGTGTTCAGCGGCGACGCGGCGCAGCCCGTCTGGGAATACGACCTGCCCGCGCCGCGCTCGGTCTACGGCAAAACAAAGCTGCTGGGCGAGCAGTATGTACAGCAGTTCTGCACGCACTATTTCATTGTGCGTACGGCGTGGCTGTACGGCTACGCGGGCAACAACTTTGTCAAGACGATGCTTCGTCTGGCCAGGCAGAACGGCGGCGTGACGGTGGTGGACGACCAGCTGGGCAACCCCACCAATGCGGCGGATCTGGCCCACGAGATATTGAACCTGCTGGTGACCAAGGAATACGGCGTGTACCACTGCACGGGCGAGGGCGTGTGCTCCTGGTGCGAGTTCGCAGCCGAGATCATCCGCCTTTCCGGCATCCCCGCCACGGTGACACCCTGCACGACGGAGCAGTTCATCGCCGGAGCGAAAAAGCAGATCGCGCCGCGCCCGGCGTATTCGGCGCTGGAAAACGCCATGCTGAAAGCGACTATCGGAAATGAAATGCGCGATTGGAAAACCGCGCTGGCCTGTTTTTTTGAAAACTACAAACCGGAGGAGTAAACACATGAAAACCTATCTCGTCACCGGCGGCGCCGGGTTCATCGGCTCCAACTTCGTGCTGTATATGCTGGAGAAGTACAAGGATATCACCATTGTCAACGTGGACAAGCTGACCTATGCGGGCAATCTGGAGAACCTCAAGAGCATCGAGGGCGACAAACGCCATGTATTCGTGCAGGCCGATATCTGCGACCGGGAGGCCATCACGGCGCTGTTCGGACAGTATGATTTTGATTTTGTCATCAACTTTGCGGCTGAGAGCCATGTGGACCGCAGCATCACGAACCCCGAGATCTTCGTCAAGACGAACGTGGAGGGCACGGTGAATATGCTGCAGTGCGCCAAGAACGCCTGGTATAGGGACGGCAAGTGGGCCGAGGGCAAAAAGTATCTGCAGGTCTCCACGGACGAGGTGTACGGCAGCCTGGGCGAGACAGGCTATTTCATGGAGACCACTCCGCTGGACCCCCACAGCCCCTACTCCGCCAGCAAGACGAGCGCAGACCTGTTCGTGAAGGCCTTCGGCGATACCTACGGCATGCCTGTGAACATTACCCGCTGCTCCAACAACTATGGTCCGTACCAGTTCCCGGAAAAGCTTATCCCGCTGATGATCAACAACGCCAAAACAAAAAAAGGCCTGCCCGTGTACGGCGACGGCATGAACGTGCGCGATTGGCTGTATGTGGAGGACCACTGCAAGGCCATCGACATGGTGGCCAGCGGCGGGCGCGTGGGCGAGGTGTACAATGTGGGCGGCCATAACGAGCGTCCGAACATCTTTATCGTGAAGAAGATCATTGAGATCCTGCACGATAAAGTAGACCCGTCCATCGACGAATCGCTCATCAAATATGTGGAGGATCGCATGGGCCACGACCGCCGCTACGGCATCGACCCGGAAAAGATCAAGAACGAACTGGGCTGGTACCCCGAGACGACGTTCGAGGTGGGAATCGAAAAGACCATCAACTGGTATCTGGAGCACGAGGACTGGATGAAAAACGTGACCAGCGGCGATTACCAGAAATATTATGCCGAGATGTACAAAAACAAATAGAACGGAATGCAAAAGCGCCGCCCCCGGGGGGCGGCGCTTGTTTTTTGCTGTTTGTCCGGTGGCTGGGCGGCGTTCTCAATACGCCTTGCCCCACACCACCATGGCCTTCGCGGGCTTGCCGCAGCAGGGGCATACGTCGGAAAGATGCTCCTGCGCGAAAGGCATGCACCGGCTGGAAAGCCCCGCCTTTTCCTTCATCATTTCCTCGCAGGCCAGATTGCCGCACCACATGGTCTTGATGTAGCCGTTCTCGCCTCCGGCGCGCTCCAGCACCTCGTCCATGGTCGTGGCCGTCCAGGTGCGCCCGGCGCGGTTTGCCTCGGCGCGGGCGTACAGGCTTTTGCCCAGCGCGTCCAGCAGAGCGGGGATGGCGGCCTCCAGGTTTTCCAGCTTTGTGAAGGCTTTTTCCCGGTTGTCACGGCGCACCAGCACGCATTGGCCGTTCTCGATGTCCTTGGGCCCGATCTCCAGGCGCAGGGGCACGCCTTTCATCTCCCACTGGGCAAATTTCCAGCCTGGGCTGTTTTCGCTGTCGTCCAGCTTCACACGCACGAATTTAGAGAGCCGCGCGCGCAGCTCCTCGGCCTTTTCCAGCACGCCGGGCTTGTGGGCGGCCACCGGTACGATGACCACCTGGTACGGCGCAATGGCCGGAGGCAGGATGAGCCCCTCGTCGTCGCCATGAGTCATGATGATGGCGCCGATGAGGCGCGTGCTCATACCCCAGCTTGTCTGGAAGGGATACTGCAGCGTATTGTCGCGTCCCGTAAACTGCACGCCGAACGCGCGGGAGAACCCGTCGCCAAAGTAATGGCTGGTGCCGCTCTGCAGCGCCTTGCCGTCGTGCATCATGGCCTCGATGGTATAGGTGGCTTCCGCGCCCGCAAATTTTTCCTTGTCCGTCTTTTTACCCTTGAGCACGGGAATGTTCAGCTCGTTTTCACAAAAATCAGCGTAGGTCTCCAGCTGCTGCTCGGTCTCCTCGATGGCCTCCTGCGCGGTTTCGTGGATGGTATGGCCCTCCTGCCACCAGAATTCCCGCGTGCGCAGGAAGGGGCGCGTGGTTTTTTCCCAGCGCACCACGCTGCACCACTGGTTGTATTTCATGGGCAGGTCCCGATAGGAGTGCAGCACGTGGGCGAAATGGTCGCAGAACAGCGTCTCGCTGGTGGGGCGCACGCAGAGGCGGTCCTCCAGCGGCTCGGAGCCGCCCATCGTCACCCAGGCCACCTCGGGGGCAAAGCCCTCCACATGGTCTTTTTCCTTTTGCAGCAGGCTTTCGGGGATGAACAGCGGCATGGCTACGTTCTCGTGCCCTGTGGCCTTAAAGCGCGCGTCCAGCAGATGCATGATGTTTTCCCAGATGGCATAGCCGTAAGGCCGCAGAATGACGCAGCCCTTGACGGTGGAATAATCCACCAGCTCTGCTTTCAGGCAGATGTCGGTATACCATTGGGTGAAATCTTCGTTGATGGGGGTGATGGCCTCCACCATTTTTTTGTTCTGGCTCATTGTTTTGACTCCTCTTCTTTTCCGTTCGCGCCGCAGGCACACAAAAAATCCCCCTGCTGTGCGCATGGGGGATCGTCGTCAGGCAGATGCTCAGGAATTTTCTTCGATATAGCGGACAACGTCACCGACCGTGCGGAAGTTCTCGATCTGGTCGTCCGGCACTTCCAGGCCGAATTCGTCCTCAATGGACATCACGAGATCGACAACGTCCAGGCTGTCCGCCTCGAAATCTTCCATGATATCGGAGTCCATGGTGACTTTGTCTTCCTCCAAATCAAGCTGGTCGCAGATGATCTCGCGGATGCGCTCAAAAACCATAACTAAATTCCCTCCAAAATATCTCTGCGCGCGGCGCGCAAGAGGCCGCGCAAAGGTCTTATAAACTTTATATCGTGTTTTACAGAGGATGTCAAGCGTATTCGCAAAATATTTTTGCGCGGCATTTCATATGCGCGAAAACAGCAAAAACCGCCGCCCGAAACAGTGCTTTTGTTTTGTTGAACATCTGCAAAAAGGACGGAACATGCCGCGCTTTATGCCGCCCCGCTGAACAGCGGCTGCAGAAAACTCCACAGCACAGGTACCAGCAGCGCCGGCAGCATATTGGCGGTCTTGATCTTCGTCATGCCGAGAAAGTTGATGCCGATGCACAGCACCAGGCAGTAGCCCACGCCGCAGATCTGCCCCAGCAATTCACCCGCGAGGAACGGTTCCAGCGCACCCGCCAGAAGGGAAATGGCTCCCTGGTATACCAGAACAGGCAACGCGGCAAAGATGACGCCCGGGCCCAGCGTTGCGCCCAGCACCACAGAGGAGATGCCGTCCAGCAGGCTTTTGATGTACAGCACCGAGGCATCGCCCCGCAGCCCGTCGTTCAGCGCGCCGATGATGGCCATCGCGCCCACGCAGTAGATGAGGGCGCCGTTCACAAAGCTTTGGGCAAAGCCCGAAAGGTGCAGCCTGCGCTCCACAAGGCCGGACAAGCCGTTCAGCCTGTCGTCGATGCGCAGCGCCTCGCCCGCCAGCGTGCCCAGCACCAGGCTGATGATGAGCAGCAGCTCGCCCGAGGAGGCCAGCGTACCGTCCGCGTTCACCGTGAACATGGAGGAGATTACGCCGTTGAGCCCCAGCACCAGCACCGCAACGCCAAGCGCCTTGTTGATGGAGTCCTGATGGCTGCCCTTTACCCCTTTTTTCAGCAGCAGCCCAACGCAGCCTCCCGCCGCGATGGCCGCGGCGTTTACCAGCGTGCCTGTCATTTTTTCCGTCCCCCCGCATTTCTTTTATCCGGACGGCACTGTGCCCGCTTACAGCGAATGCATGCGCGCCGCCACCGGAATGCCTTCGGATGGTTCCGCGTTTGCCCCATACAGTGCCGCTTTTCCGTTTCAGTTCAGTGCCGTGTCGCCGGAGAACAACTCCTCGGCCAGACGTCGCAGCCCCGCGTTTCCGGGGCTGCGCAGCGCCGGGTCCGCTCCGACGAGCGCCAGAGCCTCCTTCTGGGCCGCATACAATGCACGGCTGTCGGCCATCAGGTCCGCGATGCGCAGCGTGGGCAGGCCGTGCTGCCGGCTGCCGAAAAAGTCGCCCGGCCCGCGTGTTTCCAGATCGAATTTTGCGATTTCGAAGCCATCGTTCGTATGGCATAAAAACGAGAGCCGCTTTTTTACCGCATCGGTCGCATGGTCGCTGATGAGCACACAGTACGCTTCGCCTTTGCCGCGTCCCACGCGCCCGCGCAGCTGGTGCAGTGCCGAAAGGCCGTACCGCTCGGCGTTTTCGATCACGATGATATTGGCGTTGGGCACGTCCACGCCCACCTCGATGACCGTGGTGGACACCAGCACGTCCAGCGCACCGGCCTTAAAGGCGTCCATCACGGCGGCCTTTTCCGCGGCCTTCAGCCGCCCATGCATCAGTCCCACGCGGTAATGCTCCAAAAGGGGCTGGGCTACGTCCGTGTAATAGGTGGTGACGGCCTGCATGTCGTTTTCTCCCTCGTCGATGACGGGGCATACGATGTATGCCTGCCGCCCGGCGGCCAGCTGCCTGCGCACAAAGCCGTACATGTCCGCGCGCTTTTTGCCCGTGATGGCATAGGTCTTGACGGGTGTGCGCCCGGGCGGCAGTTCATCCAGCACCGAGATGTCCAGGTCTCCGAACATCAGAAGCCCCAGCGTGCGGGGAATGGGCGTGGCGCTCATCACCAGCAGGTGGGGATGGTCGGCCTTGGCGGCCAGCAGGCTGCGCTGCCGCACGCCGAAGCGGTGCTGCTCGTCCGTCACCGCAAAGCCCAGCCGCGCGAATTCCACGCCCGCGCTCAGCACAGCGTGAGTACCTACCACCAGTTCCACTTCACCCGCGGCAATGGCCCGCAGCGCGGCCTTTTTCGCCGCGCCCTTCACGCTGCCCGTCAGCAGCGCCACACGGATGCCCAGCGGCGCCAGCAGGCGGTCCAGCGTGTCCGCGTGCTGTGCCGCTAAAATCTCGGTGGGGGCCATGAGCACGCTCTGGTAGCCGCTCTGCGCGGCCGCGTAAACGCCCGCCGCCGCCACCAGCGTTTTTCCGCTGCCCACGTCGCCCTGTAAAAGCCGGTTCATGGGCGTCTTTTTCCCCAAATCGGCTAAAATCTCCTGTGCTGCGCGCCGCTGTGCGCCGGTGGGCGCGAAGGGCAGTGCGTTCCAAAAAGGGGACAGGTCCGCCGGGCGCATGGGCGCGCCCGTGTGTGCGGCCTCCCGTCCGCGCAGCAGCAGCAGGCCCAGCTGCAGCGCCAGAAGCTCCTCGAAGATCAGCCGCCGCCGCGCAGCCTGCACGTCCTGCCGGCTCTGGGGGAAGTGAATCTTCTGCAAGGCCTCGGCCTTGCCGCACAGGCGGTATTTTTCGATCAGCGCGGCGGGCAGCGGTTCTTCGATATCCGGTGCGGCGGCAAATGCAGCACGCACACACTTGGCCAGGTACGCGCTGCTCACGCCCTCTGTCTGCGGATACACAGGCACCAGTGGCGAGGCCGCGGCGCTCTCTACCGTCAGCATTACGGGATTCACCATCTCCCGTGCCGTGAATGTGCCGCCCACTTTGCCGAAGAACAGATATTCGCGCCCGACTTCCAGCTTTTGAAGCGCATACGGATTGTTGAAATAGGTCAAAATTAAACCGGCTGTATCATCTCCGGCCGTTGCCTTTGCCATCTGGCGGCCGCCGCGGATGCGCGCGCCGCCGTTTTTGCCGTATACGGTGGCGCGCACCACACACTTCACGTCATAGGGGGCGCCGGCAACAGGGTAGGGGTGGGAGTAGTCCACATAATCCCGGGGGTAAAAGCCCAGAAGGTCGTCCACAGTGCGGATGCCCAGCCTGGTGAGCTGAGCGGCACGTTTTTCCCCAACGCCTTTTAAATAGCGGATATCCAAGCCTGCGCCCTCCTTTTCTGCGGTATGCACGTGGATACCGGGTACGCGGCATTCACGGCAGTGAGCAGTGAATAAAAAAAGCGCCGCCGATTCCGGCGGCGCTTATATTTCTGGTCATATCCTGTTGCTAAGCGCACAGTCCCACGTACTGTCCCGCAACCATTCGGCGGGCACAGCAATCCCATGTACGCGGATGCATCAGCGCGCGGCCGCGCCGGCGGCCGGAAGGTTATTATTCCACGCTTATGATATAGTAATACACCGGCTGGCCGCCGTTCAGGTGTGTGACTTCGATGCCTGCCGGGCATTTCGCCTGTACCAGCTCAGTGGTGCGGGCGGCGTCCTCCTCGCTGACATCGCAGCCGGAGATGACGGTGATGAAATTCGTATCTTTTTTGCACATGCTGCGCGCCAGGCGGTACGTCACCTTGGTGACGTCGGTGCCCGTGGCCACCAGCTTGCCGTTCTCCAGCGCCAGGATCTCGCCTTTTTTGATCTTGCGGCCGTCGAAATCGCTGTCGCGGGCAGCAAAGGTGACAAGGCCTGTTGCAACTTTGTCCGCCGCCTGCATCATGTTGGTGGCGTTTTCGTACTCGGAGGCGTCCGGGTCAAAGTTGAGCATAGCTGTGATGCCCTGGGGAATGGTGCGGGTGGAAAGCACGACGATAGTGCGGTCCGCAATGCCCTGGGCCTGCTCGGCGGCCATAATGATGTTTTTGTTGTTGGGCAGCACAAACACCGTCTTGGCGGGCACGCTCTGCACAGCGGCCACGATATCGGCCGTGGAGGGATTCATCGTTTGCCCGCCGGACACCACGGCGTCAGCGCCAAGGTCGGTGAAGATGGCCTTGAGGCCCTCGCCTGCGGCGACGGCCACGAAGCCAAACGCCCGGTCGTTGTCCACAGCGGCGTAGGTGAACTCGTTGCCCGTATCCGCGGCCTCGGCGGCGGCCTGCTTTTTCAGCCCCTCGCCCTGCGCCTGGCGGGACAGAAACTGCTCGTGCATGTTTTCAATTTTGAAATTCGTCAGGTAGCCGTACTGCAGCGCATGGCTGACGATCTTGCCCGGGTCCGCAGTGTGGACGTGGCAGTTGATGACCTCATCGTCCTCGATGACCACGACGCTGTCGCCGTTGCTCTCCAGGAAGGCGCGCAGCTTATTGCTGCTGGCACCGTCGTTTTTGTTCACCAGAAACTGGGTGCAGTAACCGTTTTTGATGTCTTCGACCTTCATCAGGTCGTCGGTGTAAACGCCCTTGCCTGCGCCGCTGGTGGAGAGCTTGGCGCTCTTCTCCGGCGCTTCGTCAGCGGCGATGATATGGTTGTCTTTAAAAACGGAGAGCATGCCCTCGAAGATATACACAAGGCCCTGGCCGCCCGCGTCCACAACGCCGGCCTTTTTCAGCACCGGCAGCTGCTCGGGCGTGTTGTCCAGCGCGCGCTGGGCGGCGGTGCACACCAGCTGCCACAGCTCCACCGCGTCCGCGATGCCGCTGGCCGCGGCTTCCTCGCTGGCCACACGGGCCACCGTCAGCATCGTGCCCTCGGTGGGTTTCATCACGGCCTTGTATGCACCCTCAACGCCTTTTTCCAGCGCCTGCACAAGGTCCTCTGCATCGGCTGTTTTTTTGCCCTGCAGCGCCTTGGAAAAGCCGCGGAACAGCAGGCTGGAAATAACGCCGGAGTTGCCGCGCGCGCCGCGCAGCATGGCGCTGGCCGTTACCTGCGCGGCCTTTTCCACGGTGCAGTCGTCGGGCAGGTTCAGAAGCTCTGCCCGCGCGGCGCCGATGGTCATGCCCATGTTGGTGCCGGTATCGCCGTCCGGCACGGGGAAAACGTTCAGCTCGTCGACCTTGGCGCGGCGGTTGGAAAGGTTGTTCGCGCCGGAGATGATGCTGTTTTTCAAAGTCAAACCAGTAATCATTTCGTTTCTTCACCTCAAACAATGTTTCGGCCGGCGGCCGGGTGCCCGGACGGGCACGCTTCAGACGATGTCGTCCACGTAAACGTCGATGCGCTCCACCTTCAAAGTAGTGGCGTCCTCCACGGCGTACTTCACTTTATGAGTGATGCTGCGCACGATGGCCGCAATGTTCAGCCCGTAGGTCACCTTGATATGCAGCTCGATCACCAGCTTGCCGTCCTCTTCCGTGACGCGTACACCCTTGTCGGGATAATTGGTGCCGAGCACGATGGTTTTGAGACTGTCGGACGTGCCGCCCGTGGCCATGCCGCACACACCGTAGCAGCTCTGGGCGGCGGCGCCCACCAGGCCCGCGAAATAGTCGCTGGTCATGCAGACCTTGCCAAGGGGGTTGTAGAACTTGATCAAAACCGATCACTCCTTTACTGCACGCGCGGGGCCTCCGCGCGATGGAATCCACTATATTATACACCGCAAAGGCCCGATTGTACAGGTTTTGCACGGGTTTATTTCTTTTTCGCATGCACGTACGGAAATAGATGTAGTTTATTTGTGTCGCATATGGTAGAATAATTGAACATACGAAAGCAGCGGCGGGACGGGCCCGTGCTGCGCGCAGCCGGCGGCGGACGCGGCGTGCGGGAAAGGAAGTTTTTATGAAGCATGCAAAACGCATCGCGGCGCTGTGCCTTGCGGCGGCGCTGTTTTTAACAGGGTGTGCCTCCGGTGCGTCCGGCTCCGCTGCGTTCAGCCCGGAAAGCCCCGTCACCGTGACGGTCTGGCACTATTACAACGGCCCGCAGCAGCAGGCGTTTGCGGATCTTGTCAATGAATTCAACGAGACTGTGGGCCGGGAAAAGGGCATCGCGGTACAGCAGTCCAGCCAGGCCACCGTGACGGATCTGGAGACCAGCGTGCTGGCTGCGGCCAACCGGGAGGTGGGCGCGCCGGAGGTGCCCAATATTTTTGCCGCCTACGCCGACACTGCCTATGCGGTGGACCGGCTTGGCCTTGTGGCGGACCTGCGTCCCTACCTGACGGACGAGGAGCTGGCTGAATATGTGCCGGGCTATCTGGAGGAAGGCGCGTTTTCGGGCGAGGGAACGCTGAAGATATTCCCCATCGCAAAATCCGTGGAGCTGCTGATGCTGAATGCGACGGATTGGGAAAAATTCGCCGCTGCCACGGGCGCGGATGACAGCGCCTTTGCCACTGTGGAGGGCATTACCGAGACGGCGCGCCAATATTATGAGTGGACGGACGCTCAAACGCCGGATATTTCGGACGACGGAAAGGCGTTTTTTGGCCGCGACGCGTTTGCCAATTACATGATCATCGGTGCGCGCCAACTGGGCGTGGAGCTTCTGCGTGTGGAGGACGGCGCACCGGTGCTGGATTTCGATAAAGATGTGGTCCGCCGCCTGTGGGACAATTACTATGTGCCGTTCATCAACGGCTGGTTCGGCGCGTCCGGGCGCTTTCGCAGCGACGACATCAAAATGGGCAATATCATCGCCTGCGTCGGATCCTCCTCGGGCGCTGCCTATTTCCCGGATGAATGCATCCTCAGCGATACCGAGAGTTATCCCATCGAGATGCGCGCCTACCCATGCCCTAAATTCGAGGGCGGGGAAGATTTTGCCGTGCAACAGGGCGCGGGCCTTGTTGTGACGAATGCCGCTCCGCAGGAAGTTGAGGCTTCGGTGGAATTTCTCAAGTGGTTCACAGAAGCCGGGCGAAATCTGGAATTTTCGCTGGGTTCCGGCTATGTGCCGGTGAAAAAAGAAGCCAATGAAATGACGTTTGTGGAACAGGCGATGGACGCGGCAGGCGCCAGTTCCAAAATGCGCGCCATCATCACGAACGCTATCGGCATGACGAGCGAGAACCAGATGTACACTACAAAAGCATTCAGGAACGGCACTGCGGCACGTGCCATCCTCAACGATTCCATGGTGGAAAAGGCACGGGCGGACCGCGAGGCGTTCCTTGCGCTGACGGCGGAGGGCATGCCGCACGAAGAGGCTGCCGCGCAGTTTGTAACGGATGAAAATTTCGAGGCGTGGTATGAGGAGACGCGCACGGCGCTGGAGATGTGCATCGCGGGCTGACAGACAGATAATGGCTGGAAAGGCGGGACAGCGGATGAATGGGGAAAAAAGGCGCAGGCATGGGCGGTCGATCCGCCGCCGCCTGCTCGTGCCCATATGCTTGCTGCTGACGGTCCAGGTGGCCGTGCTCATCGGTGGAGTTTATTTTTCAGGCCTGCTGGAACGCATGGACGAAAATGCATACGCGGTGCTGGACCAGCGCGTACAGAGCCGGGCGGGCTATTTGGAAGACGATATGGTGCGCCGCTGGTCCAACCTCAGCCTGACGCAGGAGGTATTGGGCGAGCTGTACGAGGGCCTTGTGCAGGACGGCTCCGTCACGCCTGGAGAGCTGGCGTCGGACCCCGCCCAGTACAACGCGTTTCTGGAACAGGCAGCGCCGGAACTCGTCTCTCTGATGCGTACAAACAGCGTGACGGGGGCTTTTGTCGTACTGAACACGCAGACGTTCCCGCAGGAACTGAGCGAGAGCCTGCAATTGCCCGGGCTTTACCTGCGCGACAGAGACCCCTCCGCCCACACCAGCGCCGGCAACGGCGATCTGCTGCTGGAGCGCGCGCCGCTGGAACTGGTGCGCGGCCTCGGCATCGCCATGGACAGCAACTGGAAGCCGATGTTCGTGCTGGAGGGGGACACTGCGCGGGCCGATGCCTGCCTGATAAGACCCTACAACGCGGCGGTGGAGGACCCGTCCCTTGGCTGGGAAAATGCGGGCTATTGGGCTGCGCCGCACACGCTGAGCGGCGATAACATCCGTCTGATCTCTTATTCGGTTCCGCTCATCGCGCCCGACGGAACGGTGTACGGTGTTTTGGGTGTGGATATCCTCGAGGACTACCTGCTGCGGTTGCTGCCTTACGACGAGCTTTCAGAGGATCACGGCAGCGCTTACATCTTGGGCGTGCGCGGCGCGGCCGACCCGGAAGCATCCGTCCGGCCGCAGGTGGTGAGCGGTCCTGTCTATCTGGCGGCTTCCGGGTTCAGCACCGTGTATCTGGAAAAGGAGAGCGCAGGCCTTTACACGCTGGAGCGGGGCGGCGGCGAGGAGATGTACGTCTGCTCCGCCGTGCTGAACCTGTACAATACGAACACGCCTTTTGCAGACGACCAGTGGGTTCTGCTGGGGGCGGTGCCGGGCCGCACGCTGTTCGCACTCAAGCACGATACGCTGCTGATTATGCTGGCGCTGCTGGCATCCATCGTTCTCACCAGTCTGGTGACGATCCTGATCACCGTACGTTCGGTTTCGCAGCCCATCGTCAAGCTGGCGGCCGAAGTGCGCGCGACGGACCCGGCGGCTCCCGCCCGCCTGCAAAAAACGGATATCACAGAGCTGGACGCACTGGCGGGCTCCATCGAGACGCTCAGCGACGAAGTGCTGCGCGCGGGCGGCAAGTTCACCCAGATCCTGGAGATGGCCAGCGTGCGCATGGGCGGTTTTGAGGTGGACGGCCGGGACGGCACGCTGTTCCTCACCGACCAGTTTTTCGACGTATTCGGCCGTCCGGAACTGGCGAGCACCGTGCGCGGCCCACAGTCCTTCGAGAGAGCGATGGATGCCCTGCACGTCTATGTGACGGAACGGGAAAAAACCGACGACGAGCATACGGAATACATTTTCCGCATGCCGGAGCCGGACGGCGTGCGCTGGGTGCGTATGCGCCTGCTGCGCAGCAGTTCCCGCTGGACGGGCCTGGCCGAGGACATCACCAGTGACAGGATGTCGTTGGAACGCATGGAATACGAGCGTGACCACGATGTGCTCACCGAGCTTTATAACCGCCGCGCATTCAAACGTATGGCGCTGGCGTTGCTGGCCCGAGGGCCGCAGGCGGCGTGCGTGGGTGCGCTGGTGATGCTGGATCTGGACAACCTGAAGTATATCAACGATACCTACGGCCACGATATGGGCGACGCCTATATCCGCTGTATGGCCGCGAGCCTTCCCAGCCCCGACGGGGAACGCTGCCTTGTGGCACGCATGTCCGGCGATGAGTTCTTCGTGCTGTTCCACGGTTATGACACACAGGAAGAAGTGCGCGGGCAGATCGCCCTGCTGCGCCAGCGTATGACGCGGGCTTCGCTTACGCTGCCCGACGGCGTGCGCCAGCCGGTGCGGGCTTCCGGCGGCGTGGCTTGGTATCCGGCGGACAGCGACCGGTTCGACGAGCTGGTGCGCTATGCGGATTTCGCCATGTACCAGGTGAAGAACAGCGGCAAGGGCGAATTTGCGGAATTCGACGGCGAGGCATACCGGCGTGACGCCTATCTGGTGCAGAGCCGCGGCGTGCTGCACCGTTTGCTGGAGCAGCGGCTGGTGGATTACCACTTCCAGCCCATCGTAGAGGTGAGCACGGGCCGCATTTTTGCTTACGAAGCGCTGATGCGCCTCCGCACGCCGGAGCTGTCCTCGCCGCTGGCCGTGCTGGAACTGGCGCGGCAGGAGGGCAAGCTGCGCGCGGTGGAGACTCTTACCTGGCATACGGCCATGGGCGCATTCGCGGCGCACTGCCGTGCAGGGCACGTCCCGGAGGGCTGCCGCGTATTCATCAACTCCCTTTCCAACCAGGCCATGCTGCCCGAGGATACGGCGCGGTTTCATCGCGAATACCGGGACTACCTGTCCCGCGTCGTGCTGGAACTGACGGAGGTCACGCGCATAGATGCCGATCTTCAGGCGGTAAAAATGCAGGCATTGATGCGCAGCGGCGGAAAGCTGGCGCTGGACGATTACGGCAGCGGCTATAACGGCGAGGCCATGCTGCTGGCTGTGCAGCCGGATTATGTGAAAATCGATGTTGCCATCGTGCGCGGCGTGGACCAGGACGACGACAAGCGCCAGCTGGTAGAAAATCTGGTGTCCTACGCCCATGTGCGAGGCATAGCGCTGGTAGGAGAGGGTGTGGAAACGCGTGCCGAGCTGGAGGCTCTGGCTGCGTTGGGCGTGGATTATGTGCAGGGCTATTTTCTGGCCCGCCCGGCTCTGCTGCCGCCTCCCGTCACGCCGGAGGGGGCTGAATGCCTGCGTGCGCTGCGCGGGGAAATGGATTGACCGCCGCCGGGCAGAAAAGCGGAAAACAGAACAGAGCGCCCCGGCGCGGCCTGAAAAGGCCGCCGGGGCGCTCTGCTTTCGTTTGGATCGCGCCGTTCAGAAGTTGGCAGTGAAAAATTCCCTCAGTTCCTGCAGGGTGGCTTCTTCGTCTTCACCGCTTACTTCTATGGTCACGGTCTCGCCGCATTTGGCCGCCAGAGCCATCACGTTCAGGATGCTCTTCGCGTCCGCACTGCGTGTGCCGCATCGGATGACGACGGAACAGGGCGTTTCGGCCAGCCGCTTTGCCATCACACCGGCGGGACGCATGTGCAGGCCCATCGGGTCGGTCAGGGTATATGCAAAACTCACCAATGCAAACCGCTCCTTTCCAGCCGCGCAGAACTGCGCGGAGCCCAGGCAAACGTCTTGATTACTCTTCTACTATACAATAAAAGGAAGCGTATGACAAAGGGGTTTTTGTGTTTTTTTGCGGTGGCGCGTCGTTTTTATCCCGCCGCGCGGGGCGGTTCCTGCGTGTCGCCCGTATCCGGCATGCTCGGCATCCGCCCATGCCCGCGGGTGGGCTGCCGGGTTGCAGGGCGGGGGATGGCGCCGCTGCGCAGCAGCGCAAGCTTTGCGCAGGCCGGGCCGGTCAGCTCATACAGTACAGCGGAGGAAAGGATGATGGTGGCCAGCATCGTGCCTTCGGCCGCAGGCAGCATGCGTTGGCCCAGCACGGCAAGACCGATGGAAACGCCGGCCTGAGGCGTGAGAGCGAGGCCCAGATATTTGATGATGGACGGGTCGGCGCGGCACAGCGCCGCACCGCTGCTGGCCCCCGCGTATTTGCCTGCGATGCGTACGAAGAAATAGGCCACGCCGATAACGCCCGCCGTTGCGAGGGACGGGATGTTGAGACGCAGGCCGGAAAGCGCGAAGAACAGCAGCAGGAACGGCGGAGAGAATTTGTCCATCCGCTTGAACAGACGCTTTTCGCCGCCCAGGTTCACATAACCCGCGCCCAGTGCCATACAGGCCAGCAACGGTGAAATGCCCAGTGTCGAGCACAGCCCGCTCAAAAACAAAAGCACCGCGTTGACGAGTACCAGTGTGTGTGCCTGGGAATGCCCCTGCCCGGCAAGCCAACGCAGCAGCACGGCCAGCGCCGGCCCCAGCGCCACCGCCCCCAGATTCCACAGCAGGGGCAGCGCCACGTCTGCAAACTGTATATGGCCTGTCTGCAGCGCGTTCACCACGGCGGTACAAACGCTGAAGGCGGTCAGGGCCACCGCGTCGTCCAAAGCGGTCACCTGCAAAAGCAGGTTGACGAAAGGTCCTTTGGCGCGGTACTGCCGGATCGTCATGATGGTGGAGGCAGGGGCCGTGGCGCAGCCGATGGCGCCCAGCAGCAGTGCAAACGGCACGGACAGGCGGAATACGAAGATCATCGTCAGCGTGACGGCCACGGCGGCGCACAGCGCCTCGGCCAGTGTGACAGCCAGCACCTTTCCGCCGGAACGCTTTAGATCCGCGATACGGAAATACCGTCCGGCGGAAAACGCGATATAGGAGAGCGCGAGATCGGTGACGAATTCCATGCCGCCGGACAGCCATGCGGGGATCAGGTTCAGTGCATACGGTCCCACCAGGATACCCGCCAGAATATAGCCCGTCACGTTGGGTAAATGCAGGCGCCGCGTCAGGCGTGTCATCAAAAAACCGGCTGTCAGCAGAATGGCGACGCCCAGTAATACGCCGCCAGCGCTCTGCGGCAAGGTAAAAATGTTCATCAAGCACACCTCTTTCTGTTGTGGGCTTGATTATATGCGCACACTATGATAAAATCAAATTATGACTTTTCATGTACATATAAATTTTTTTAATGAATTGGGGAGCAAAATGTTTGATGCGAAGATAGAGACCCTCCTGGAGGTCATCAGTGCGGGCAGTTACACACGGGCGGCACAGCGGCTTTCGCTCACACAGCCCGCTGTCAGCCATCATATGCGCCAGCTGGAGCAGGAGTTCGGCATTCATATATTTTATAAGGATAAAAAAGAGCTGCGCCTGACGCCGGAAGGCGAGATTCTGGTAAAATACGCCCGCCGGGCGCTGGCTGTATACCGCAACGCCCGCCAGGCCATCGAGGACAGCCGCATCTGCATGTCGCACATCGGGGTGGGCATCACCCACACCGTGGGCGAAAGCTGTGTGCCGCAGGTGCTGGCCGAATACTGCAACCAGACGCCCGGCGTACACATCAATATCGTTACGGACACCATAAAAAATCTTTATGATATGATGCGCTCCTACGAGCTGGACGTAGCCATCGTGGACGGGCAGTTCCCGGCATCCGGCTACACCGAAGTGCTGCTGGATACCGATTACCTGTGTCTTGTGGTGTCGCCCATCCACCCGCTGGCACGGCGTGCCAGCGTCGCCATCGGCGCACTGCAGGGCGAGCGGTTCATCATGCGTCCCAAGGGAGCGGGCACGCGCTCGATGTTTGAGAGTTATCTGTCCGAATGCGGGGCGGATATCCGGGACTTCAATATCATCATCGAGATGGACAGTGTCGCCACCATCAAGGAGCTTGTCGCGCAGGATCTGGGCATTTCCGTCATCGCCCACAGCGCCTGCCGCGAGGACGAGCAGGCGGGCCGCCTGGCAGTCGTCCCGCTGGAGAAGCCGGGCATGGTGCGGCGCATCAATATGGTGCATCATCAGGATTTTTCCCATCCGGAGATCCTGGAGGAGCTGCGCCGTCTATATATCGGCCGGCGCTGAGCCGGGGGCGGCACGGAAAAAGGCAAAGAAATAAAAGAAGCGTCCGGGGAAAAAGCTTGAAAAAGGGGTGGAGAATCCCTTTTTCATTTAAAATAATCCCGCGACGCCCCGCAGGGCCAGTGCCGAGGCGCGTAAAAGCGAAGCTTTTTCGACAAGCTGAGGCAGGGCTTTACGACCCTGCCTTTTGATGTTTTACACTGCAAAACGCGAGGGTGGCTCACAGGTCCAGCGCGGCAAAGCTGTGCATGGCGCGCCGCAATGCCAGCGCCGACAGCAGCACGTACAGTGCGGCGCCAGCGGCCAATAAGGTGAGCTTTTCGCCCAGGAACGCCGGGTCCGGCGTGTCCAGGCGGTCCCGCACAAAGGGGACGGTGTGGGCGCAGGCCTCGAATACCACCATGCAAAGAGTAAGGGCGCCGCAGCCCCAACCGAAGGCCTTGCCGACCTTGCCCGGCGCGCGGTAGTAGTTTCGGAAAAAGACAAGATTGAACACGCCGTACAGCACCAGCGCGAATCCGAAAAACGCGGTGTTCGCGTCCATGCCCACAAGGTTTTCCGCGGAGACACGGCTGCTGAACACGGCGAAGGGAACGGCGATCACGAGCTGTGCCAGCTGCATCAGCATCACCGTAAAAACGCGCGCCCGCACGAGATCGGTCTTGCGCACGGGCAGCAGCGCCGTGAACTCGATGTCCCGGTTCTCCCGCCCCGTCAGGCAGATGAAAAAGGTGCCCAGGCAGGTGTAAAAGCAAATGACATAATAAGGGTAGTTGGGGATGAGCAGCATTGCGGAAAGCAGCAGGAACAGCATTGAAGCCGGATGCATGGCCAGCAAAAGCTCCTTGCGCATCAGGTTTTTCATAAGCCGCCGTCCTCCTTTTCCAGATGTACCATAATATCCTCCAGCGACGCGGGCGCGGTATCGGCGCCAAGGCGGGGCGCGTCCTCGGCCCGCAGCAGAGCGCTGAAGCCTTCCCGCTCCCGTTTGCATCCCAGCAGCAGGCCCTCGGGCGCAGCGTCCCGCTGCGCGGCTGTCAGTGCGGCTGTGCGGTACCGGGCGCGCAGCGCGTCCGCGTCTGCGTCTGCCGCCACCTCGCCCTGCCGCAGGTATACGATGTGGTCGGCGCATTTTTCCAGGTCGGAGGTGATATGCGTGGAAAACAGGATGCTGATGCCTTCGTCCTGGGCAAGCTGGAGAAAGATCTCCAACAGTTCGTCCCGGGAAACGGGATCCAGCCCGCTGGTGGGTTCGTCCAGCACCAAAAGCCGCGCCCGGTGAGAGAGTGCCAGAGCCAGGGCGTACTTTACCTTCATGCCCTCGGAAAGCTCTTTCACTCGTTTGTTTTCATCCAGCGCGAACAGCGCGAGATACCGGCGGTAAGCCGTCTCGTTCCAGCTCGGATAAAAGCGGCGCGTTACATCCGTTACAGTGCGCAGGCGCTTAAGGGGATAAAACCCGAAGCCTCCGGACGCAAACCCCACCGCCTGCTTGACGCCGAATTCATCCGCGGACAGCGGCCTGCCGAAAAACAGCGCCTCGCCGGCGTCGGGGTGTACAAAATCCAACAGCGATTTCAGCGTTGTTGTTTTTCCAGCGCCGTTGCGGCCGATGAAGCCCGTGATGGAACCGGGCGCAACGTCAAAGGAAACGTCCCGCAGTGCAAAAGAGCCGTACCGCTTGCATAATCCGCGAACAGAAAGCACGTTCATTTTTCTGCCTCCAATTCGCCGTCCGGTGCCACGGGAGGCTCCTGCTGCACGCTGAACACGGCGTCCACGAATTTCATATATGCGTCATTCTGCACGATGGCGATGCCCTGTTTCACGTCCGCCATAAGCAGAAGCGTGTCTCCTGGCTCAATGCCGAACAGCTCCCGCGCTCCCTTCGGGATGACAATCTGCCCTTTTTCGCCTACCTTGACAGTAGCCATGTATTTCCCTTTTGGCATTTTCATGCTCATAAACAGCCCTCTCTTTCTTTAATAAAATTCTTAAAAATATAACTTGTATAACTTATTATACTTTTATGAGACGAAAAGTCAACCACCCTTTCCGGAAAAACAGAAATATTTGTTCTAAAAAACAAAAGCGCCGCCGGACGGTCTTCCCGTCCGGCGGCGCCGGAATGATATTTTTGCGGGACGGCGCGTTACAGCATTTCACCGTCCTCGTCGTCCGTCATAAATTCGCGGCTGCTCACGCGTTTTGCCATGCGCTCAGCCTCCACCATGTCGGAGAGCGTTTCCTTTACCTGTGCCGCGTCCTTCACCCAGGCGATATCGAACTCCGGCGTGGACTTATCCGCCGAGCAACAATGGATGGTGCCAAGGCCGAACATACGCTCCCACAGCGAGCGGCGCAGCGTCACGTCCATAATGCGGTACAGGCGCACCTCATCCTCCTGCGTGTTCAGCATGCCGGTGTGGATGAGCAGCTTTTCTTTTGTCAGCGTATATTTCGTAAAAGTCCATGGCAGGCCGAATGCGATGCGTTTTCGGTCGCTCCAAACGATGCCGCCGTTGTCTGCGTTTTCCATAGCCAAAGCCCCCTTTTGGTGTTATTGTACCAAGCCGGTGCGGCAAAATCAACCAAAGCAGAAAATTTATGTCGGACATTTTGTCTGCCGCCCAAGGAAACAGCGCGTTTCAATTGGTGTTTTCCGGAACCAGCTTCCCAAAGAGACTGGCGGACAGCCCGCTCTTTGGTTTTTATGAGAGCTTCAGGGACAGCGAATAATTGCAGGGGATCATTCTTTAAAGGTTTTTTCTACCAGCCCGGCGTATTCTGCGTAAGCACAATGATTCTTCAGTTCTGTGAGGCATTCGGCAATGCGTTTGTAATACCAGTAGTGTTCCTGTTTATCTTTTTGGTTGAATCTTTGCCATAACCGCTCTCCGTAAACAAGCTGATCCCGGTAAAGGGAACGGATATTGGAAAGCTTATCGCCGAGCGTTAACATTTTTACTTCTATGGAAGCGTCCCTCAAGTGATTTATTGTTTCCTGCTTACGGATTTTCCAGGTCGATCCGGCAGGCAGATCTTCTCGTTTGTTTTCGCTTTCTGCAGCGACCAAAGCGGCGATCCTTTCCCCAAAGGCTTCTTGAATGCATTCTGTTGTGGCGGCGGTATCCTCCACGACGTCGTGCAGAACAGCGGCTGCTATGACTTCTTCATCCGTTGTCAGAGTGCCTACAATAGACGCAGCCTCCAAGGGATGAAGAATGTAGGGGACCTGCGTACCCTTTCTCACCTGGCCGTTATGAGCCTTTACTGCGTACACGATTGCTTTGTTTAATATTTCTCCCATGTTTATACCGCCTTTTTCCGGTGAGATGACAGCAAAAATAAAAAAGTTGCATTCCAAAAATGAAATGCAACTTTTTTGGTGGGAGAGGATGGATTCGAACCATCGAAGCGAAGACGCAACAGATTTACAGTCTGCCCCCATTGGCCACTCGGGAACTCTCCCATATTCAATAAATGGAGCTGGTGGACGGATTCGAACCCCCGACCTGCTGATTACAAATCAGCTGCTCTACCAGCTGAGCTACACCAGCGTGGAAATCGGCTTGCCAGCTTCATATCCTTTATATGCGCCCAAAAGAAGAATCATGGCGCTTAAATATAATATCAATTCCTCCGGCCTTTGTCAAGCCCCTTTTTTACCGGACGGAGAAAACTTTTACGGGAGCGCGGTACGCGCCTTTCCTCTTGCTTTTTTTGCCGCGCGGCTCTAAGATAAAAGAGGAAGAAAAGCGCCGCGCAGATGCGGCACGGCACACAACTGAACAGAGAAAGTGAGAGAACAGGAATGGAACCCTCTAAAGTATATTTTACAGACATGCGTGCGCTGCCGGGCACGAACCTGCAGCAGAAACTCAAGCGGCTGATCCTCAAAGCGGGCATCGGACAGATCGATTTTCAGGATAAATATGCCGCTATCAAAATCCATTTCGGCGAACCGGGCAACCTTTCTTATCTGCGGCCCAATTTTGCAAAGACCGTTGCGGACGCCGTGAAAGAGCTGGGCGGCCGCCCGTTTCTGACAGACTGCAACACGCTGTATGTGGGGCGCCGCAAAAATGCGCTGGACCATATCGAAGCGGCTTATGAAAACGGGTTTTCGCCATTTTCCACCGGCTGCCAGATCATTATTGCAGACGGCCTGAAGGGGACGGATGAGGTGGACGTGCCCGTGCGCGGCGGCGAATACATCCGGGAGGCCCATATCGGCCGCGCCGTGATGGATGCGGATATATTCATTTCGCTGTCCCACTTCAAAGGGCACGAGAGCACGGGCTTCGGCGGCGCCATCAAGAATATCGGCATGGGCTGCGGTTCGCGCGCAGGAAAGATGGACATGCATTGCGCGGGTAAGCCGGACGTGGACAAAAGCGTTTGCCGGGGCTGCGGCGTGTGCATGAAAAACTGCGCGCACGGAGCCATTGCTTTTGATGAAAACCGCAAAGCGGGCATCGACCACGGCAAATGTGTGGGCTGCGGCCGCTGCATCGGTGCATGCAATTTTGACGCCGTATACAACGGCAACGATTCCGCCAACGACGAGCTGAACTGCAAGATGGCCGAGTACGCCAAGGCTGTGGTGGACGGCCGCCCGGCTTTCCATATCAATATCGTCAACCAGGTTTCGCCTTACTGCGACTGCCACGGTGAGAATGACACGGCTATCATTCCAGACGTGGGGATGTTCGCCAGCTTTGACCCTGTGGCGCTGGACGTAGCGTGCGCGGACGCGTGCAACCGCATGCCCGTGATGCCCGGAAGCCTGCTGGACGAAAACCTGCGCGCCTGCGGCGCCCGTGACCATCACGACCATTTTACGAATGTTTCTCCCAATACAGATTGGCGCTCGTGTATGGAGCATGGGGAAAAAATCGGTTTGGGCACACGCAGCTATGAACTGATTACAGTCAAATGAAGAAGCTTTTGAGCGGCGGGGATACCCGCCGCTTTTTTATGCAGAGCTTCTTTCTGCACTTTGTACAGAAAACAGTTTGAATTAGCATGAAAATGTCAGTTTTTATTTAAAATATACAACAAATATCCATTTTTAAGGATAAAAATATATTTTTCATTTTTTGAGTTTATAATCTAATAATGAAAATTTTTACCTTATTATAGAAAAATATGGAAATTTATTTGTTTTATAATTATGAAAAAAAGATATCAAAACAAATGATTTTGTTGACTTTTTACAATTGTGATGATAATATCAAACCGTTGCAGGAAGCAGCATAGCTTCCGCTTCTTCACATTTTGCTGCATGGATAATCCATGCAGCGCGGCCTTGCGCAGATGCGCGGGCCCTGCTGCCTGCGGCGGCGGGAGGCCCGGCGGCGCACATGCCGCATTGCAGGAGGCTCCGGCGGCGTGTGGGGAAAATGCAAATGAAAAGGAGAGAAACGTATGAAAAAAGTACTAGCGATCCTTCTGGCGGCGTGCCTGGCACTTTCTCTGGCGGCATGCGGCGGCAGCGGTTCTTCCGCGCCTGTTTCCACAGCGCCGGATACCTCTGGCTCCGCGCCGGCTTCCGCGCCTGCGGCGGCCGACGGCTCCATCGCCGTTTTCTATTACACGTACAGCGACACATATATTTCCACGGTCCGCACCGCGTTGGACGCGGAGTTGGATAAGCTGGGCGTTGAGTACCAGGACTATGATTCCAACTCTCAGCAGAATACCCAGACCGAGCAGGTTGATACTGCCATCACGAAAGGCGCTACCTGCCTGATTGTGAACATCGTCGAGACAGGCTCCGACGACGCGGCGCAGGGTATCGTGGACAAGGCGAAGGCAGCGGACATCCCCGTGATCTTCTTCAACCGCGAAGTGTCCGACGCCGTGGTGAACAGCTATGAAAAATGTGCGTTCATCGGCACTGACGCGGCCGAGGCCGGCCACATGCAGGGCCAGATGATCGCTGATTATCTGCTGGCGAATTATGACGACGTGGACCTGAACGGTGATGGCACCATCTCCTATGTCATGTTTAAGGGCCAGAACGCCAACCCCGAGGCCGAATACCGCACCCAGTATGCCGTCGAGGACTGCGACGCTGCGCTGGAGGCCGCCGGCAAGCCGGCGCTGACGTTCTATGACGCCAACAACGCCGACAAGTTCCTGGTGGACCGTAACGGCACATGGTCCGCGCAGGCTTCCAACGAGTATATGACGACGATTCTGTCCGAGTACACCGAGGCCAATAACAACATGGTCGAGCTGGTCATCTGCAACAACGACGGCATGGCCGAGGGCGCTATCACAGCGCTCAAGACCGCCGGCTACACCGCCAGCGCGGACAAGGCCAGCCCTGTGTTCGGCGTTGACGCCACCGATGCAGCCAAAGAGCTGATCGCCGCCGGCAGCATGGTCGGCAGCATCAAGCAGGACGCCGAAGGCATGGCGGCGGCCATTGCGCTGCTTGCCAAGAACGCCACCAGCGGCGCGGCCCTGATGGACGGCACCGACAGCTACAATGTGGATGATGCCAGTGCCAAGATCCGCATCCCGTACGCCGTTTACACCGGCTGATAGACCCGATCAAGCAAACAGCAGGAAGATAGCTGCCTCTACGGGCGGCTATCTTCCTGCTTGAATCTGAGATTTTACGCGGAGGAGAGGCCGAATGGAGAACAACAACAGCGTTCTGCTCGAAATGAAAAATATCTGCAAGTCCTTCCCCGGCGTCAAGGCGCTCGACAATGTTTCGCTGACGGTAAAGCGCGGCACGGTGCATGCACTGATGGGGGAAAACGGGGCGGGCAAGTCCACCCTGATGAAGTGCCTGTTCGGCATTTACAGCAAGGACAGCGGGCAGATCCTGCTGAATGGGAAGGAAGTCAGCTTCAAAACCTCGAAAGAGGCGCTGGAACACGGCGTCGCCATGGTGCATCAGGAGTTGAACCAGGCACTCAAGCGCAATGTTATGGACAATATCTGGCTCGGCCGCTATCCCACGGTGGGGCCCTTCACGTCCGAAAAAAAGATGCTCGCTGATACGGCGGCGATTTTTGATGATCTGGGCATCCATGTGGACCCGCGCACCATTATGAGCACGATGCCCGTGGCCCAGCGCCAGATGGTGGAGATTGCCAAAGCTGTCTCGTACCATTCCGACGTCATCGTGTTCGACGAGCCCACCTCCTCGCTTACTGAGGAGGAAGTGGAGCACCTGTTCCGCATCATCAATATGCTGCGGGACCGCGGCTGCGGCATCATTTATATTTCCCACAAGATGGAGGAGATCCTGCGTATCTCCGACGAAGTGACCGTCATGCGCGATGGCGCGTGGGTCGCCACAGAGCCGGCGGCGGAAATGACGATGGAGCGCATCATCAAGCTGATGGTGGGCCGTGAGCTGACAAACCGCTTCCCGCCCAAGGACAACGAGATCGGCGGCGTGCTGCTGGAGGTGGAGGGCCTGACGGCCATGTATTCCAAGCTGCGCGATGTTTCCTTCAATGTACATAAGGGCGAGATCGTCGGCCTCGCCGGCCTGGACGGCTCCGGCCGCACCGAGGTGCTGGAAAATATTTTCGGCGTGGCTACCCGCAAAAGCGGAGTCATCCGCCTGCACGGCAAAGAGGTGAAGAACCGCCGTGCCCGCGACGCGATCAAAAACAAGTTCGCGCTGCTCACCGAGGAGCGGCGCGCCACGGGCATCTTTGGCATTTTGGACATTCAGGAGAATACCACCATCTCCAGCTTGAAGAAATATAAGGTAAAGGGCCTGTACCTCAGCAGAAAGAAGATGGAGGAGAGTACGGAGTGGTCCATTCGGGCCATGCGCATCAAAACGCCGTCTCAGGATACGAAGATCCGTTCGCTTTCGGGCGGCAACCAGCAGAAAGTCATCCTGGGCCGGTGGCTTCTGACAGACCCCGAGGTGCTGCTGCTGGACGAGCCCACCCGGGGCATTGACGTAGGTGCAAAGTACGAGATCTATCAGCTCATCATCAACCTCGCCAAAGAGGGCAAGGCCGTTATCATGGTGTCCTCGGAAATGCCGGAGCTTCTGGGCGTGTGCGACCGCATCCTTGTAATGTCCGGCGGGCGGCTCGCCGGAGAAGTGGATGCAAAGGCCACGACGCAGGAAGAGATCATGACGCTTGCCGCCAAATACGCATAAGGAGGAATCACTGTGGGAACGAATGCCAAACTGACCATCAAGCAGCGCTTGGAAAACTTCAAAGCCATGGAAAAGGAGGATAAGCGGCGCTGGTGGGGCGAGTTTTTCATTGATAATTCGCTCTATATCTTCCTTATTGCGGCCATCATCGGCATTGCCGTCTATAACCCGAACTTCGTGTCGATGAAATCCATCATCAACATCGTTTCGCTCTCGGCCGCGAATCTGCCCATTGCGCTGGGCATCGCGGGCGCGATCATTCTGACAGGCACCGACCTTTCGGCCGGGCGCGTTGTGGGCCTGACGGCTTGCGTGGCGGCTTCGCTGCTGCAGATGGCGGAGTACCCCAATAAGATGTTCCCGGGCATCGGCACTGTCCCCGTGCCCATCGTCATCTTGGCGGTCATTGCCATCGGCGCGCTGGTGGGCGCTGTCAACGGCTTTTGTACGGCCAAGTTCAATCTGCACCCGTTCATTGTCACGCTGGCCACCCAGCTCATCGTGTACGGCACGCTGCTCATTTACCTGATGCAGGGCAACAACAACGGGCAGTCTATCTCCGGCTTGGATAAAAGTTATACCAATCTCATCACCGGCAGCATCCTTTCGGTGCCGGACGGCAAGGGCAATATGGTCCCCATCCCCAACTTTGTGTGGTATGCCATCGTAATCACCGTCGTGATGTGGTTCGTCTGGAACAAGACGACTTTCGGCAAGAACATGTTCGCCGTAGGCTCCAATCCCGAGGCTGCGAACGTCTCCGGCGTGAACGTCGCCGCCACCACCATTCTGGTTTTCACGCTGGCGGGCGTGATGTACGGCTTCACCGGCTTCATCGAGGGCGCGCGCATCGGCGCGAATACGGCAAACACCGGCTTGAACTATGAGCTGGACGCCATCGCGGCCTGCGTCATCGGCGGCGTCTCGTTCGTCGGCGGTATCGGCAAGATCCGCGGCGTCATCATCGGCGTGGTGCTGCTGCGCATTATCTTCGTGGGCCTCACGTTTATGAGTGTCTCGTCCAATCTGCAGTACATCATCAAGGGCCTGATCATCCTTGTGGCCTGCGCCATCGATATGCGCAAGTATCTGGTACGCAAGTGACCGGAGGGCGCCATGGAAGAAGAACACCGCTCGGAAGGCACGCTCCGGGACACTGCGCCCGAGCCGCGGTACCGCGGCTCGAACAATATGTACCGCGGCGTGACGATATCCGTGAAGGCGCTGACCGGGGCGATTTTGGCCGGTCTGGCCGCGCTTGCGCTTGCCATCGTGTTTCTTGCGGGCAGCGGCGGATTCACCGTTACGTTTGAAACCGACGGCGGTTCCCAGGTGCCCGCGCAGACCTGCCGCTACGGCGAGCTGGTCC